>JAESFW010000330.1_pt1 | contig 34454 bp, 27 predicted proteins | sample 9269481 | NCBI WGS metagenome assembly JAESFW01 (sample SAMN14515350, study PRJNA621654) | algae metagenome | isolation source: Lyngbya sp. HA4199-MV5 and co-occurring heterotrophs from soil with... | place: USA: Ahupuaa O Kahana State Park, Hawaii | collected 2009-07-21 | reverse complement strand
TCCCCGGCGAGACCGAAGACGATTTCAACAAGATGATGAAGCTGATCGACGACATCCACTTCGACAACAGCTTCAGCTTCATCTTCAGCCCGCGCCCCGGCACGCCCGCAGCCGGCCTGCACGACGACACGCCGCACGACGTGAAGCTGCGCCGCCTGCAGCACCTGCAGGCGGTGATCAACGCCAACATCAAGTCCATCAGCGAAAGCCGCGTGGGCACGGTGCAGCGCATCCTGGTGGAAGGCGCCTCCAAGCGCGATGCCACCGAACTCATGGGCCGCACCGAGTGCAACCGCGTGGTCAACTTCGTGGGCCAGCCGCGCCTGGTGGGCCAGATGGTGGACGTGACCATCACCGAGGCCAAGGCCTACACCCTGCGCGGCGAAGTCGTGGTGAACGAGACGGCCACGGCCTGATCCTGCGACAGCCTCGATGGCGGACACCCGCACGCCCCCCGCAGCCGACCCCGGCAGGAACCGGCTGCACGGGCTGTCGTTCCAGCAACTGCTGCTGCTGGCCTTTCTGCTGATCGCGGGCCTGCTGGGCGCCAGTTCGCTCGGGGCGCTGTACTCGCTGGAACAGCTCATGGTGCAAAGCCGCGAGGGCGCGGTGCAGGCCACACGCCTGAGCGCCGCCGCCCAGGCCCTGGGCCAGCGCGGCCAGACCATGGAGCGCACGGCGCGCCAGTCGCTGGTGCTGGGCGATGCACAACTGCGCAAGGGCTTCGACGACATCGCGCGCGAGGCCCAGCAGACCCTGCAGCAGCTGCAGGACGGCGGGCTGCCCGCCAGGCATGTGGCGCAGTGGCGCGCCCACCTGGCCACGGTGCAGTCGCTGGTGGCGGCACCGGCCGCGGTGTCGCTGGAGAACGAACGCGCCGTGGCCGAGGAATTCGTCGCGCTGGACACGCTGAACAATGCCATCGTGCAGGCCGTGCAGGAACTCAACGCCGAGCGCAACAGCGCCCTGCAGGCCAAGGTGGACGCGAGCCGCCGCGACGTGACCCACCAGGTGGTGGGCGTGATCGTGCTGGCGCTGGTGCTGGCCCTGTCCTTCGGCATCTGGCTGGCGCGCCCGTTCAAGCGGCTCGAAGGCGCGATCCGCCTGCTGGGCGAGAACGACCTGGAGCAGCCCATCCAGATCAGCGGCCCGGCCGACGTGCGCCGCGTGGGCCTGCAGCTCGAATGGCTGCGCCTGCGCCTCTTGGAGCTCGACTCGGACAAGGCGCGCTTCCTGCGCCATGTCTCGCACGAGCTCAAGACCCCGCTGGCCTCGATGCGCGAGGGCGTGGCCCTGCTGCAGGACGGCGTGACCGGCGAGCTCAACCCCGGCCAGCAGGAAGTCGCGCAGATCCTGCACCACAACACCCTGGTGCTGCAAAACGAGATCGAGGCGCTGCTGCGCTTCAATGCAGCGGCCTTCGAGGCGCGGCAACTGCACCGGCGCGACACCGACCTGCTGGCGCTGCTGGAGGCCGAGGTCGAGTCCCAGCGCCTGCAGTGGCAGGCCCGCGGCCTGCGCGTGCGGGTGGAAGGCTCACCCGTGTCGCTGGCCCTCGATGGCGACAAGATCGCCTCGGCCATCGGCAACCTGCTGTCCAACGCCATCCGCTTCTCGCCCAAGCAGGGCACGGTGCGCCTGGCCGTTTCGCGCGTGCCGGGGCGGGTGCGCATCGACGTCATCGACCAGGGCCCGGGCGTGGCGCCGGCCGACCGGCCCCATGTCTTCGAGCCCTTCTACCGTGGCGCCCGCCAGCCCGAGGACGCCGTGCGCGGCACCGGGGTGGGCCTGTCCATCGTCCAGGAATACGTCGGCGCCCACGGGGGCCGGGTGGAACTGGTGGAAGATGGCGACCTTTCCTTCTTTCGCATCGAACTGCCCCATGCCTCCTAGCCTGCCGTCCCCCTCCTGCACCACCCCCCAGCGCATCGGCGCGCTGGTGCTGGCGCCGGCCGCACTGCTGGCAGGCTGCACCAGCCCCGCACCGCCGCGCACCCCGCCGGCGCCCGTGGCCGTGGTGGTGCCCGCACCACTGCCCGTGGCACCGCCCGCAGAGCCGGCGCCGCAGCCGGCACCGCCCGCCGTGGCGGCCCCCGCGCCCGAGGCCCCGCTGGTCACGCTCACACTGGCCTACGCGGACCGGGTGCAGCGCATGGCGCCGGCCGAACTGGCACGCGAGATCGCGCGCCTGGGCGAGGCCGAGGACACCCTGGCCGCCAGCCCGCTGAACCTGGCGCTGGCCCTGGCCCAGACGCGCCAGCCCGTGGACACGGCCCGCGCCCTGGCCGTGGTGCAGCGCCTGCTGGCCCACAACGACGCAGCCACCCAGCCCCTGCACCCCCTGGCGCGCCTGCTCGAAGGGCGCCTGCTGCAGCAGCGCCGGCTGGAGGAGCAGCTGGAGCGCCAGACCCAGCAGTTGCGCGAGGCCCAGCGCCGCACCGACCAGCTCAACGAGCGCCTGGAGGCCGTGCGCGCCATCGAGCGCAGCATGACCGCGCGCCCTGCCGCCCCGGCCGCCAGCGAGGCGCGCTGACCATGCCGGCATCGAACAAGCCTTCTTCCGGCGCTGCGGCCACGGCGCAGCAGCGCATCCTGGTGGTCGATGACGATGCCGACATGCTGCGCCTGCTCTCGCTGCGCCTGAAGGGCGCGGGCTACGAGGTGATCGCTGTGGGCTCGGCCGAGGCCGCGCTGGCCCAGCTCGACATGGCGCGCCCGCAGCTGGTGCTCAGCGACGTGCGCCTGCCCGGCAAGGACGGGCTGGCCCTGTTCGACGAGGTGCGCGAACGCCACCCCTCGCTGCCCGTGATCCTGCTGACCGCACACGGCACCATCCCCGACGCGGTGGAAGCCACCTCGCGCGGCGTGTTCACCTACCTGACCAAGCCCTACGACGGCAAGGACCTGCTCGAGAAAATCGGCCAGGCCCTGGCACTGAGCGCCCCGGTGGCCGCCCAGGCCCATGCCAACGAGGCCTGGCGCGCCGAGATCGTGAGCCGCTCCAACCGCATGACCGAGCTGCTGGCCGAGGCCTACATGGTGGCCCAGTCCGATGCCAGCGTGCTGCTGCTGGGCGACAGCGGCGCCGGCAAGGAGCTGCTGGCCCAGGCCATCCACCGGGCCAGCCCGCGCGCGGCCAAGCCCTTCGTGGCGGTCAACTGCGGCGCCATCCCCGAGGCGCTGCTCGAATCCGAACTGTTTGGCCACGTCAAGGGCGCCTTCACCGACGCAACGAGCAACCACAAGGGCCTGTTCCAGGCCGCCGAGGGCGGCACCCTGCTGCTCGACGAGATCGGCGACATGCCGCCGGCGCTGCAGGTCAAGCTCCTGCGCGTGCTGCAGGAGCGGGCCGTGCGGCCCGTGGGTTCGAGCCAGTCCACGCCCATCGACGTGCGCATCATCTCGGCCACGCACCGCGACCTGGAGGCCGCCATGGCCGCGGCCCAGTTCCGCGAAGACCTGTACTACCGCCTCAACGTGGTGACGCTGGCCCTGCCTCCGCTGGCCGAGCGGCGCGAGGACATTCCCCTGCTGGCCAACCACTTCCTGGACCGGCTGGCACGCAAGTACGACAAGCGCCTGTCGGGCTTCGCACCCGAGGCGCTCAAGGCGCTGACCACGGCGGCCTGGCCCGGCAATGTGCGCCAGCTGTTCAACGTGGTGGAGCAGGTGTGCGCGCTGTCCACCACGCCGCTGGTGCCGCTGACCCTGGTGCAGCGCGCGCTGCGCATTCCCTCGGCCCAGGTGCTGAGCTTTGCCGACGCGCGCCAGCGCTTCGAGCGCGAGTACCTGGTGGGCCTGCTCAAGATGACCGATGGCAACGTGGCCGATGCGGCGCGCCTGGCGCAGCGCAACCGCACCGAGTTCTACCGCCTGCTGCAAAAGCATGCGCTGACCCCCGGGCATTTCAAGAGCGATGCGGGCCCCGACGAGGGTGCCGGCGACGACGTCGCTGATGAGCGACAGGAATAAGTCCTTGATTTCAAAGGGATTGGCGGCCACCGGCCCGGCCCTTGTCGCCATCCGGCGACAAAAACAGCGGTTTTCGGGCCATTTTGCTGCACTGCACATCTGCTTACAGGCCAGGGCCGCCCTAAGTCGTTGATACAGCGGGATTTTTTCGTGCTGGCACAGGGTTTGCCCTAGGTGCTGGCATGGATGCTGTCTTTCCTTCTTTTTCTCGCACGCTGCGCCGCCGTGCAGCGGCCGCCGTGGCGCTGTCGGCCTGGCTGGTGGCGGGCCTGGCGCAGGCACAGGCCTTCGATTTCGAAAGCCTGACCCGCTTGGCGCGCGAACGCGCCGACAAGCCCTTCACCCCCGCCAGCGACAAGCTGCCCGCCGACCTGGCCCGGCTCGACTACGACCAGGTGCGCGACATCCGCTACCAACCCGAGCGCGCGCTGTGGCGTGCCGAGAAACTGCCCTTTGAGGCCATGTTCTTCCACCTGGGCCTGTACCAGACCCAGCCCGTGCGCCTGCACGAGGTCACGCCCACGGGCACGCGCGACATTGCCTACAGCCGCACCGACTTCGACTATGGCAAGAACACCGTGCAGCCCCAGGCCTGGGGCGACCTGGGCTTTGCCGGCTTTCGCCTGCACAACCACCTGAACTCGGCCGACTACAAGGACGAGCTGGCCGTGTTCCAGGGCGCGAGCTACTTCCGCGCGCTCGGTGCGGGCCAGCAGTACGGCCTGTCGGCGCGTGGCCTGGCCATCGACACGGTGGGCGGCAGCGGCGGTGAGGAGTTCCCGCGCTTCACCGACTTCTGGCTGGTGCGTCCCGAGGCCGGCAGCACGCAGGCCACGGTGTTTGCGCTGCTCGATTCGCCCCGCGCCACGGGCGCCTACCGCTTCGACATCCGCCCCGGCGCGCAGACCGTGACCACGGTGCGCGCCCGGGTCTTCGTGCGCGGCAACGCGCCGCAGGCCATCGGCACGCTGGGCGTGGCGCCGCTGACCAGCATGTTCTTCTTCGGCGAGAACCAGCCGCGCAAGCAGGACTTCCGCCCCGAGGTGCACGACTCCGACGGCCTGATGGTCGCCACGGGCGAGGGCGAGTGGCTGTGGCGCCCGCTGCAGAACCCCGGCAGCACCCTGGTGACCTCGTTCACGACCACCAACCCCAAGGGCTTCGGCCTGATGCAGCGCGACCGCCAGTGGGCCAGCTACGAGGACGTGGAGGCGCGCTATGAGCGCCGCCCCAGCGCCTGGGTGCGCCCGCTGCACGACTGGGGCCCGGGCCGCGTGGAGCTGGTGCAGAACAACACCCCCGACGAAACGCACGACAACATCGTCGCCTACTGGGTACCGGCCAAGCTGCCTGCGCCCGGCACCCCGCTGGAGTTTGCGTACGAGCTGGCCTGGCAAGGCGACGCGCAGCAGCGCCCGCCGGGCAGCTGGGTCACCCAATCGCGCCGCGGCACGGGCTTTACCAAGCAAAGCGCGCAAGAGCTGCGCCAGCAGGTGCAGTACGTGGTCGATTTCAACGGCCCGGCCCTCGCGGCCCTGCCGGCCGACGCCGCCGTGAAGGCCGTGGTCACGGCCGATGCCAACGGCAAGGTTCTCGAAAACGCGGCCTACCGCAACCCTGCCAACGGGCAGTGGCGCATGACCGTGCGCGTGCAGCGCCAGCAGAGCGATCGCCCGATCGAGCTGCGCGCCTTCCTTCAACACGACAACCACGCTGTGAGCGAAACATGGACGCACATCATTCTTCCCGAGTAAGCCTGTCCGAGGCCCCGTCCTCCCAAGACAACGGCGCCGTCGTGGTTGCGCTGCATGGCGAGCACCGCAGCCAGCGCAGTGCACTGCGCGAGGAGCGGCACCCGAACTCCGTGACCGCACCGCCGCTGCACCGCGGCTCCATGCCGCCCCTGCCCTGGCGCGGCTTCTGGAACAGCATCGGCACCGCCCTGCTGTCGCGCCTCACGGGCCGTGGCGGCCAGGGCCCGGCAGCACCCGCGCAGGCAGAGGCATGGCAAGGCGCGGCCCAGCGCCGCCGCTGGACCTTCGCGCTGCTGACGGTGCTCTCCACCACCCTGGCCACCACCCTCTTCGCCGGCGTGCAACCCGACTACGACAACGCCTGGCTGGGTTATGGCCAGATGGCATTGTTCGCCCTGCTATCGGCATGGGTGGTCACCGGCTTCATGACCGGCATGATGGGCTTTTGGGTCATGGTGCGCGGCGACCGCCATGCGCTGTCGGCAAAAAGCGTGGCCTCGCACACGCTGGCACCCGATGCGCGCACGGCCATCATCATGCCGATCTGCAACGAGGACGTGGCCACCGTGTTCGCCGGCCTGCGTGCCACCTGCGAGTCGGTCGCGGCCACGGGCCATGGCACGACCTTCGACGTGTTCGTGCTGTCCGACAGCTACGACCCCGCCATTGCCAAGGCCGAACGCGCCGCCTGGGAAGACCTGCGCAGCGCGCTGGCCGAGCATGCCCAGCAGCCCCAGGTGCAGGTGTACTACCGCCTGCGCACGCGCCGCAGCCACCGCAAGGCCGGCAACGTGGCCGACTTCTGCCGCCGCTGGGGCAAGGACTACCGCTACATGGTGGTGCTCGACGCCGACAGCGTGATGAGTGGCGACTGCATCGTTTCCATGGCCAAGCTGATGGAGGCCCACCCCAGCGCCGGCATCATCCAGACCGCGACCCAGGCCATCGGCCATGTCACGCTGCACGCCCGCGCGCAGCAGTTCGCCTCGCGCGTCACGGGCCGATTGTTCACCCTGGGCATGCAGTACTGGCAGCTGGGCGAGTCGCACTACTGGGGCCACAACGCCATCATCCGCATGGAGCCGTTCATGCAGCACTGCGCGCTGGCGCCCATCCCGGGCCAGGGCGGCATGTCGGGCGGCATCCTGTCGCACGACTTCGTCGAGGCCGCGCTGATGCGCCGCGCCGGCTACCACGTGTGGCTGGTGTCCGACCTGATCGGCAGCTACGAGCAGCAGCCGCCAGACCTGCTGGCCGAGCTGCAGCGCGACCGCCGCTGGTGCCAGGGCAACCTGCAGAACGCGCGCCTGGTGGCCGAGCCCGGCATCCATGCCGTGCACCGCTCGATGTTCGTGACCGGCGCCATGGCCTACCTGTCGGCGCCACTGTGGCTGGCCTTCCTGACGCTGGGCACGGCGCTGTGGCTGTCGGGCGCGCCCGTGGTGGCCAACTGGCACATCCTGCCCGCCGAGCTGCTGGGCCTGTGGGCCTGGACGGTGTCCATGCTGTTCCTGCCGCGCATCCTGGGCGTGACCGCCGTGTTCATGCGCCGCGAACAGGCGCAATACGGCGGTGGCTGGAGCCTGGTCAAGAGCGCCATGGCCGAAAGCGTGCTGGCCATCCTGCAGGCCCCCGTGCGCATGCTGGCCCATTCGCTGTTCGTGCTGCTGGCCATCACTGGCCTGGAGCTGCAGTGGAAGTCGCCCCCGCGCGAAGCCAACGCCGTGCCCTGGGGCCAGGCCACGCGCCAGCTCGCCCCCATGACGGCCGTGATCGCCCTGCTCGCCCTGGGCGTGGCCTTCGTCGACGGCAGCGCGCTGCTGTGGCTCATGCCCGTGGGCCTGCCACTGGCGCTGGCGATTCCGCTGGCCGTGCTGACCAGCCAGATCGACCTGGGCCGTGCCCTGCGCGCGCAGCGCCTGCTGCTGATCCCCGAGGAGGCCTGGTCGCCCCCGGTGCTGCGCCGCGCCTGGCTGCATGCGAGCCGGCTGGCGCGCCCGGCACTGCGGGCCGCATGAGCAAAGTGTGACAAATGCCACAAAACACGAAGCCGGTGCATGCACCGGCTTTTTCTTAGTCGCTACATATTCGATAGCAATCGAGTATTGGCCACCTTGAATGACAACGACACCAGTGCCTGGGCCACTCACCCAAACAGGCGCTGGACAGGCCACGGCACTCCCTTACGATACGCACGCTTCGGAGCCCGCCCGCGCGCAGCGGGCCGGTTTCTCCCGATTGTTGTTGCCTTCCTGTGGACCTGCCTTCGATGCATTCTTCCCTCGCTCCCAGCGCCGCCCGGCGGCGCTTCTTCCACGCCGGTGCCCTGGCACTGGCCCTCGTGGCCGCTGGCTGCGCCGCCCCCCCGGCGCCGGTGGCCGAAGCACCAGCCCCGGAACCCCAGGCCGCCCCCGCACCCCCACCGCCGGCCGAACCGCCGGGCCGCATCATCTTTGCCGGCTTTGCCATGCATTCGCAGGCCAAGGCCTTCCGCAACGACGTGGTGCTGGCCGAGAAGCGGGTCAGCGAGATCGACCCGAACGCGCTGATGCTCAAGCTGGCCAACCCGGCCAAGGACCAGAGCGCCGACTGGCCGCAGGCCACGGCCGAGAACTTCGCCCTCGTGATGGCCAAGACGGCCGAGGTGGCGCGGCCGCGCGACCGGGTGCTGCTGTTCATCTCCACCCACGCCAACCCCGGCCTGCTCAGCGTCAACGCCGGCGGCAAGAACCTGCAGCCCATCACGCCCAAGATCTTGAGCGATGCCCTGGCCCCCCTGGGCAAGGTGCCCACCCTGGTGGTGCTGTCGGCCTGCTACAGCGGCGCCTTCATCGAACCGCTGAAGGCCCCGAACCGCGTGGTGCTGACCGCAACCGATGTGCGCGGCACCTCGTTCAAGTGCCAGTACACCGGCAACCACACGCCGTTTGCCGAAGCCCTGTTCGGCCAGGCCGACGCCGAGAAGCTGTCCATCACCGACTGGATGGGCGAAGCCCAGAAATCCATCGCTGCGCAGGAAAAGCGCCGCAAGCTGCCGGCCTCCAAGCCCCTGGCCTTTGTGGGTGACGAAGCCAAGGCCTGGGCCGGCCAGCCGCTCAAGGACTGGCTGCAGGCGCCATAAGCGCTCGCAGACCTTCGTGCCGGGCACCCCCCGGCGTTTCCCTCCTTTCCTTTTCCGCCCACACCATGCTGACTGCCACCGCCCCCACCCTGCACACCGCCCCGCTGTCCGGCCCCTTGCTGGACGCCTACCTGGACGAAGCAGAGGCCTTGTTCGAGGCCCCTGATGACGAGGGTGAGGAGGATGGCGCCAACGGGCAGGCAGAGGGCGAGGAAAGCACCCATGCGCGGCGCATGCAGGCCCTGACCGACATGCTGGGCCTGCAGCCCCTGCAGCCCGGCTCGCTGGAGGTGCTGCACCGTGTGCATGACCTGTGGATGCGCGCCGGCCAGCCGGCCCAGGCCCTGCAGGCCATCGACACCCATGCCGCGGCCATGCTGGAGGCGCTGCCGGCCGCCGAGCGCCATGACGCGCAGGTAGACATCGGCTTCGCGCGCACCCAGGCCTTGCGCGCCCTGCCCGACCAGGTGGCGCTGCTGCACCAGGCACTCGATGGCATGGCGCGCCTGCTGGCCCAGCCGCCGCTGGACCATCAGTCCGACCGGGCCTGGGAACATCTGTCGGGCCAGGCCGAACGCAGCAAAGACTATGGCGTGTGGCGCCGCTGCGCCCAGGCCCGCTATGCGCTGCAGGTGGTGCAGCCCGGGCGCTCGGCCTACCGCGCCTGGGACGAGGCGGTGCTGGCCACGCGCCTGGCCGAGGTGGCCGCCGCCGAGGGCGATGGCGCCCAGGCTCAGCAGTTGGTGCAGCAGGCCATGGACCAGCTGCGCAATGCCGCGCCGGAGCAGGACGTGGACCACGAGGACTGGCTGAAGCTGGGCGAGCAGTTCGTGGCCCTGCACCCCGCCAGCATCGACACCATCGTGCAGCAGATCCCCGCGCGCATGCCGGCCGACCTGTCCCGCCCGCTGCAACGCGACGTTTCCGTGCGCCGCGCCCGGCTGCAGGCCAGGGCACTGCAGCGCCAGGGCCAGCTCGACGCGGCACTGTCAAAGGCCAAGCAGGGCCGTTTCGGCCTGACCAATGACCAGGAAGACGACTTCAGCATCTTCGTGCTCGACCTCTTGATCGAGGCCGGCCACATGGACGAAGCCGCGCAGCTGGCCTTCGAAAGCGCCAGCAGCAAGCGCCCAGGTTCGATGCGCCATGCCTGCACGGTCGCCCTCGCGCAAATGAAGGCCCACCTGGCCCGGGGCGCCACCGCCCACCCCTTCTGGCACCTGGCGCTGGCCAGCGCCGCCATGGACGACGCCGGCTGGGTGGAGGACCCGGACGACCCCGAGGCCTTCATCGACCACCACCTGGCCCAGGCGCGCCTGGCCCTGCCGGAACACCCGGTGCTGGCCTGCCTGGACGGCCTGCGCCTGTTCGCCAGCGGCGAGCATGCGCGCGCCCTGCCGCTGCTGGAGACGGCGGTGCGCGAGCCCGCCATGGCCGCGCCCGACCTGCTGCAAGCATTGTGGGTCAGCCGGGTCAAGGTGCATGGTGTCGCCAAGGCCCTGCAGCAGCCGTTTGCGGCCTCGCCCGCCGCCGGCTGGTGCTACAACATCGGCGTGTGGCTGGACTTCAACCTCCAGCAGGCCTGCGGCGCCAGCGACGACGAGGACTGGCCCGAGCAGGACATCGACACCCTCAAGGCCCGCTACTACGAGGCGGCGGTGGTGCATTTCGAGGCCTTCTTCGCCACCGGCGAAGGCTGGTTCCGCGATGGCGACGTGCATGTCTACTCCATGCTGTGCAACAACCTGGCCATCTACTACCGCTGGAACCTCAAGGATTACGACAAAGCCATTGCGCTGCACCACAAGGGCCTGGAGACCAGCCCCTTCGCCGAGCACCACAACGGCCTCGTGTCCTGCTACTCGGCCTCGGAGCGCAAGGCCGAGCTGATCGCCGCGGCCGACACCCTGTGGCACTACTCGCTGGACTACGGATACAGCCGCCACGATCCCACGGGCTACTTCAAGACCGTGTGCCGCGCACTCTACGATCTGGACCGCGACAACGAAATCGACATCTGGCTGCAGCGCCTGGACGAATGGTGGAATGGCCTGGACCGCGATGACCAGGCCGAGAACGAAGACGACTACCTCGGCGCCCTGCTGGTCATGCTGCGCAGCCTGGCCTGGTCGCAGCCCGCCGATGCGCTGGCCCGGCTGGAGCGCGTGATGCCGCGCGTGCGGGCCAATGCACTGCCCGGTATCCGCCGCGTGGCCGGCAATGTGTACGAAAACACCAAGCACTTCGACCAGGCCATGGCGCTCTACCAGGAATCGCTCAAGATGGTGCGCCCGGACGACGAGAGCGACGCGGAGCAGGCCGGCTATGCGCGCGACGACATCGCCAGCTGCAAGAAGGCCATGGGCGCCGGCAAGCCCTGGTGGAAATTCTGGTAATGGCCCTTGCCGCCGCCGCACGCGGTACCTACGGCGCGCGCGACGTGGTGAATGCGCCCGCGATCCGCAGCGCCATCGGCCGGCGCTCCAGCGCGCGCGGCGACCCCGAGGAGGTGCGCGCCTGGCTGCTCAACCACTTCTACCGGCATGTGGTGGGCAACCTGCAGGCGCCGGCACCGGTGCTGCAGGCCGTCACGCAGCGCGAGCAGGCGCAGGCCCTGCTCCAGCCGGCCCCCGTGCCGCCCTGGGCACTGGCCCGGCTGGGCGAGGCCTCCGCGCGCCATGCATCCGTGCCGGAGATTCCCCTGTGGTGGATCGACCCCGAGGCCGATGCGGTGCTGGCGCTGGAGGCCCGGCTGGTGGAATTTCTGCTGTCGCGCGAAGGCACCTCGTTGCAGGGCAAGCTGCAGCGCGTGACCGCGCCGCAGGCCCTGGCTTTGTGGCAAGAAGAGCATGCTGCCTACGAGGCCAAGGCCGCGGCCGGCTGGCGCGAGCACCTGCCCGAGGCCGTGGCGCTGGCCTGGCAGGGCGAGCAGGGGCATTTCATCGAGTTCCGCCCCGACAGCGAGCACCTGCGTGCCGAAATGGCCTATGAAAGCCAGATGATGCGCCACTGCCTGGGCCAGTTCGCAAACCGGCGCAGCCTGGCCGGCGGCTACGGCGAGCACTATGCCAAGGCCTGCGAGGAAGGGCGCCTGCGCCTGTTTTCCTACCGCACGGCCAGCCAGGTGCCGCACATCACCATCAGCGCCCATGTGCGCGAGGACGGCCGCCTGGCCATCGACCAGATCAAGGGCAAGCAGAACCGCCCGCCCGTCGAGCGCTACCAGGGCGAGGTGCTGGCGCTGCTCAACCAGTTGCCGACCTGCGAGGAGGCGCCCGCCGATGCGCTGCAGATGGGCATCGTGCGCACGGCGCAGGGCTGGTGCACCGTGCGCGACGTGGTGCAGGAGGAGGACCAGGTGCGCCTGGTCCAGGCCCGCCCCGCCCTGGTGCGCGAGCTGCCCGCGCCCTCACCGCTGGTGCAGTGGCTGGTGGCGGCGCGCGACCCGGCCTTGCTGCAGGGCCTGCCGCTGGCGGCTTCCGTGGCAACCGCACTGGACACGGGGGGCGGCACGCGATGATCGCCTGGCTGGTCTTCGCACTGGTGTTCTGCCTGCTGGCCTGGCTGGCCTGGCGGCTGCTGCTGTGGGTGCTGGGCCCCTTCCTGCGCTGGTACGGGCGCCCGCGCCTGCGCCGCCAGTATGTGCTGGACGCGCACTGGAGCTGGGCCCTGGCCCTGGCCGACCCCATGGCCTTCGGCCGCATCAAGGGCGGCTTTGCCGATGCGCGCATGCCCCTGCTGACCGAGTCGCTCCAGCAATCGCTGCGCCCGGCCCTGCTGCACCTGCTGGGCCTGCGCAGCGACATGGACGAAGCCCGGCTCCGGGCCACCCTGCCCGCACAACTGCGCGAACGCTGGTTCCGCATGGGCCTGGATGCCCTGCGCCCCGACGATGCCCCGCGCGATGCCATGGCCCTGGCCTGCGCCCGCGTGGCCTTCGCCACGCGCACCGCGGCGCTGCTGGGCTGGCTGGACGAGGCCACGCAGTGGCAGATCCTGCACCACAACGCGCAGCGCGCCGCCGACTGCTTTCACAGCTGGGAGGACTTCGGTTGCGCCTATGCACGCGGCCGCCGCCAATGGGTCGCCCACTCGCGCGCCGACAGCCTGGGCGTGGCCTTCACCGAAGAAGAGGTGGCGCAATGGGTGGCCAACCGCGACCACCCCTGGCACTGGCTGCCCTGGCCGCTGCCGCCACCGCCCATGAAAAAGCCCTGAAGAGCGCGGCTGGCGCTCGTTCAGGGCTGTGGGTGATCAAAGGTCTGGGTCAGAACGGCATTTTGGGCATGCCACCGCCCCCGAGGCCCTTCATGCCGCCCATCTTCTTCATCATCTTCATCAGGCCGCCGCCCTTCATCTTCTTCATCATCTCCTGCATCTGCTCGAATTCCTTGAGCAGGCGGTTGACCTCCTGGACCTGCACGCCCGCGCCGCCCGCGATGCGCTTCTTGCGCGTGGCCTTGATGAGTTCGGGCTTGCGGCGCTCCAGCGGGGTCATGCTCTGGATGATGCCTTCCTTGCGCTTGATGTCCTTCTCGGCCTTGTCCATGTCCACGGCGCCGGCCTTGGCGGTGAACTGGGCGGGCAGCTTGTCCATGAGGCTGGACAGCCCGCCCATCTGCTTCATCTGCTGCAGTTGGGAGAGGAAGTCGTTGAGGTCGAAACCGTCGCCGCTCTTGACCTTGGCAGCGAGCTTCTGCGCGGCCTCGATGTCGACACCGGCCGTGACCTGCTCCACCAGGGCCACGATGTCGCCCATGCCCAGGATGCGGCCCGCATGGCGCTCGGCGTCGAAGACTTCCAGGCCGTCGATTTTCTCGGACACGCCAGCGAACTTGATCGGCGCGCCGGTGATCTGGCGCACGGACAGGGCCGCACCGCCGCGCGAGTCACCGTCGAGCTTGGTCAGCACGATGCCGGTGAGCGGCAGGGCCTCCTTGAAGGCTTTGGCCGTGTTGATCGCGTCCTGGCCCTGCATGGCATCGACCACGAACAGGGTTTCGACCGGGTTCACGGCGGCGTGCAGTTCCTTGATTTCCTGCATCAGGGCTTCGTCGATGGCCAGGCGGCCGGCGGTGTCGACCAGCAGCACGTCGAAGTAGTGCTTCCTGGCGTAGTCGAGCGCGCCGCGCGCGATGTCCAGCGGCTTCTGGTCGGGCGTGCTCGGGAACCATTCGGCGCCGGCCTGCTTCGTCACGGTCTTGAGCTGCTCGATGGCAGCGGGGCGGTAGACGTCGCCCGAGACGGTGAGCACCTTCTTCTTGCGCTTCTCGATCAGGTGCTTGGCCAGCTTGGCCGTGGTGGTGGTCTTGCCCGCGCCCTGCAGGCCGGCCATCAGGATCACGGCGGGCGGCTGGGCGGCCAGGTTGATGTCGGAGACGCCCTCGCCCATGGTGGCAGCGAGCTCGCGGTTGACAATGGAGACCAGGGTCTGGCCCGGCTTGAGCGAGCCCAGCACCTCCTGGCCCAGGGCCTTTTCCTTGACGCGGGCGATGAAATCCCGCACCACGGGCAGGGCCACGTCGGCTTCGAGCAGGGCCATGCGCACCTCGCGCAGCATGTCCTGCACGTTGGATTCGGTGATGCGGGCCTGGCCGCGCATCTCCTTGACGAGGCGCGTGAGTTTGTCGGTAAGGGCGGAGGCCATAGGAATTGTTCCGGTGTTGCGCGCGGGCAAGCCGCGTGCGCGCCAGGGCACTGGCGATAAGGCGAAAGGCTACTAAACTCTAAGCCATGATTTTACCCAGTGCGTCTCCCCTGGGCTGGCTGCTTGCGCTTGCCGCAGCGGCGGCCTATGCCATGCCCGCGGCCGCGGCTTCGCGCCTGGGGGCGGCGGGCATGCGCAACGCCCTGCTGGCGGCATGGTTGCTGCACGGCGCCACGCTGGTGCTGGGGCTGTGGAACGAAGCGCCGCGCTTCGGCTTTGCGCCGGCCCTGTCGATGACGGCCTGGCTGGTGCTCACGGTCTACGCGGTCGAAAAGCAGCTGTTTCCCCAGATGCAGGCACGCTGGGTGCTGGCGGTGCTGGGTGCGGTGGCCATCGTGCTGGCCCTGCTGTTCCCGGGCCAGCCGCTGCATGTCTCGGCCTCGGCCTGGCTGCCCTTGCACCTGGCGCTGGGCATTGCCTGCTATGGCCTGTTTGGCGCTGCGGTGGTCCACGCCTGGCTCATGACGCGGGCCGAGCGCCACATCCGCCTGGCGGAGGATCCGCACAGCGGCATTCCGCTGCTCACGCTGGAGCGCCTGACCTTCCGCTTCGTGACGGCCGGCTTCGTGCTGCTCACGGCCACGCTGCTGGCCGGCTGGCTGTTTGGCGATGCCCTGTACGGCCGCGCCTGGCGCTGGGACCACAAGGCGATCTTCTCGCTGATGGCCTGGATCACCTTTGCCGCGCTGCTGCTGGGCCGGGCCCGCTTCGGCTGGCGCGGGCGCACCGCCGTGGGCGTGCTCTATGCCGGGGCCGGCCTGCTGCTGCTGGCCTATGTGGGCTCGCGCTTCGTGCTCGAGGTCATCCTGGGCCGCAGCGCATGAAGTACCTCGTTCTGCTGGTGGTGCTGGTGGTGGCCATCGGCATCTGGCGCAGCAACCGCGCCGCCCCCGGGCAAGCCCGGCCCGGCAAGGCCCGCACGCCCGCGCTGCCCCAGGACATGGTGGCCTGCGAACACTGCGGCGTGCACGTGCCGCGTGCCGAGGCGCTGGTCCAGGGGGACCACGCCTACTGCAGCCTGGAGCACCAACGCCTTGGCAAGCCCTGAAGCGATCCCGGCGGACGGCCCGCCCGCAAGCAACCTGCCCGTGACCGTGGAGGCGCCCTTTCTGCGCCTGTGGAAGGGCTTTCTGACCGCCCGGGTGATGGTCGCCATCGCCCTGGTGCTGCTGCAGACCCTGGGGCAGGCGGTCAACCAGGCCCTGGACCCGGCCACGCTGGCGGTCACAGTGGCCTACCTGGTCGCCACCATGCTGATGCGCATCCTGGCGCGCCACCGGCCTCCGCCGCCGGGCACGGGCGTGCACTGGCTGCCCTCCATCGGCGTCGACCTGGCGGTGGTCTGCACCCTGCAGCTGCTGCACTCGGGCGCCCTGAACTACACCCCGCTGTTCGGCCTGCCGATCCTGATGGCCGCCGTGCTGGGCACGCTCACCCTGGCACTGGGCACGACGGCGGGGGTGACCCTGATGCTGCTGGGGCTGGCCTGGCTGGGCTCGCGCTCCGGGGTCGACGACCCGCAGCGCTACCTGCAAAGCGCCCTCACCGGCACGGGCTATTTCATCGTCTCCTACCTGGTGCACCAGCTCGCCACGCGCCTGGCACGCGAGCAGGAAGTGGCGCAGCAAAGCCGCATGGCAGCGCGGGTGCAGACCCAGGTGAGCGCCCTGGTGATCCAGAACCTCACAGACGGCGTGCTGGTGGTGGACGAAAACGACACCGTGCGCAACGCCAACCCCGCCGCCCTGCAGCTGCTGGGCCAGCCACCGTTGCCGCCCCTGCCCTTTTCGCTGACGCACGCCGCAGCCTGGGACCCCCTGGTGAAGCTGGCACGCCGCACCTTCCGCCAGGAGCAGCCCCAGACCGCCGACGCGGACCTGCTGCACCCCGGCGAGAGCCCGACCGGGCTGCATGTGCGCACCTGGCTGACCTCTTCGCGCACCCTGGCCCGCGAGGCCGGCAGCGAGCGGCTGTGCGTGATGTTCCTGCACGACCTGCGCGAGATGCAGGCGCGCCTGCGCACCGAGAAGCTGGCGGCCATGGGCCGCATGTCGGCCGCCGTCGCGCACGAGATCCGCAACCCCCTGGCGGCCATCGTGCAGGCCAACGCGCTGCTGGAGGAAGACCTCACGGACCCCGGCCACAAGCGCCTGGCGCACATGGTGCAGCAGAACGCGGACCGCCTGGCGCGCATTGCCGAAGAGGTGCTGGACATCGCCCGCGTGCAGCACCAGATCAGCCATTCGCCCGCCTCCACCCTGCAACTGGACCAGGCCGTGGCCCAGGTCTGGAGCGACTGGCAGGGCCAGGACCCGGCCGCACGGCGCGGCCTGGTGGCCCTGGGGGCGGGCGATGCGCATGTGGAGTTCGACCCCGAGCACCTGCGCCGCGTGCTCGTGAACCTGCTGGACAATGCCCTGCGCTACATGGGCCCCGAGCTCGATTCGCTGTGCATCACCACGCGCACCAGCATCACTGGCCAGATCAGCCTGCAGGTCTGGAGCGATGGCGCACCCATGGACAAGTCCGTGGAACGCCACCTGTTCGAGCCTTTCTTTTCGTCCGAGAGCCGCTCCAGCGGCCTGGGCCTGTACCTCTGCCGCGAGCTGTGCCAGCGCCACGGAGCCTCCATCGGCTACCAGCGGGTCGTGCGCCTGACCCAGCGCGGCGACACGGGCGGCAATGCCTTTACAGTCGGCTTTCGGCGCACCACCCGCCCCTCCGAGCCCAGCTCCCTGTTCGACACCATCGTGGTCTGAAAGCCTCCTCCTCGCCCATGAACGCCCCTGCTGCCTCCATTCTTGTCGTGGACGACGAGCCCGATTTGCGCACGCTCTACGAACTCACGCTGCTGCGCGAAGGCTACCGCGTGGAGACAGCCGCCAGCGTGCAGGAGGCGCGCGAGCAGCTCAAGGCCCACCGCTTCGACGCCGTGATCACCGACATGCGCCTGCCCGATGGCTTTGGCATGGAGCTGCTGCAGGACCTGCGCGAGCAGCAGCGCAAGGAGCGCTGCGTGGTCATGACGGCCTATGGCTCGGCCGAGAACGCCGTGGAGGCGCTGCGCTCCGGCGCCTTCGACTACCTGACCAAGCCGGTGGACTTGAAGCAGTTCCGCTCGGTGGTGGCCTCGGCCATCCAGGGCACGGGCGGCGTGCCCGCGCCCCGGGCATCGCGCACGCCGGGCGGCCGCGCGGGTGCGGCGGTCGATGCCCAGGCCTCTTCGTCGGCGCTGGACCGGCTGGTCGGCGAGTCGGCCGCCATGCGCAATGTCAAGCAGCGCGTGGCCAAGGTGGCGCGCGGCATGGCACCGGTGCTGATCCACGGCGAGTCGGGCACCGGCAAGGAACTGGTCGCCCAGGCCCTGCACGCCAGCAGCCAGCGCGCCGACGGCCCCTGGGTGGCGGTGAATTGCGGCGCCATTCCCGAGAACCTGCTCGAGGCCGAATTCTTCGGTGCCCGCAAGGGCTCCTACACCGGTGCCACGCAGGACCGCGATGGCTACTTCCAGGCGGCACGCGGCGGCACCCTGTTCCTCGACGAGATCGGCGACCTGCCGCTGGCCATGCAATCGAAGCTGCTGCGCGCCATCCAGGAGCGCAGCGTGCGCGCCCTGGGCTCCACGCAGGAGGAGACCGTGGACGTGCGCATCGTGAGCGCCACCCACCGCGACCTCGCGGCCGACGTGCAGTCCGGCCGCTTCCGCCAGGACCTGTACTACCGCCTCAACGTGATCGAGGTCGTGATCCCACCCCTGCGCGAGCGGCGCGAGGATCTGCCCGCGCTGTGCCGGGCACTGCTGGCGCGCATCGCGCAGGAATCGGGCATGCCCGTGCCGGCCCTCACCGAGCACGCCATGCAGGCGATTGCCGCCCACCCGCTCAGCGGCAATGTGCGCGAACTCGAAAACCTGCTGCACCGGGCCGTGGCCCTGAGCGAGGGCGATGAGCTGCACGTGGACGGCATGCCCCACGGTTCGGGCCCGGCGGCCGCAGGCCAAGCCACCGCCGACAGCCCGCAACCCATGCCGCTGGCCGACAGCACCGGCTTCACACCCCCGGCGGTGCCGGGCCCCCGGGATGCCGATGCAGCCCCGGCCCACGCCGCCCCCGGCCTGGCCATGCCCGGTGCCGTCACACCCCTGCCCAGCGACCTGCAGGCCTGGCTGGACCAGCAGGAGCGCGACATCCTGGTGCGCGCGCTGCGCGAGGCGGGCTTCAACCGCACGGCCACGGCCGCGCGGCTGGGCATCAGCCTGCGCCAGATCCGCTACCGCATCGCGCGCCTGAACATCGCCGTGCCCAACGACCAGGACGCCCATGACGACGCTGGCTGACGGGGCCGATGCCGGTGGCTCCGCATGGGAGCAGGGCTGGCACCGCTCGGCCGTGCGCCACCCCTCGCCCAACTTCGGGCCGCGCCCACCCGCGGCGCAGATCGACCTGATCGTGGTGCACTCCATCAGCCTGCCCCCGGGTGAGTACGGGGGGCAGGCCGTGCACCAGCTGTTCACCAACACCCTCGACTGGGATGCACACCCCTACTACCAGGGCATCCGCGGCCTCACGGTGTCGGCGCACTTCTTCATCGACCGCACCGGGCGTCTCTGGCAGTTCGTGGATTGCGACCAGCGCGCCTGGCATGCCGGGCCCTCGGCCTACCGGGGCCGGGCCCAATGCAACGACGACTCCATCGGCATCGAACTCGAAGGCCTGGAGGGCGAACGCTTCGAGCCCGCCCAGTACGCCACCCTGGCCTGGCTGTGCCGGGACATTGCGCTGCGCTACCCGATCGCCCACCTGGCGGGCCACGAGCACATCGCTCCGGGGCGCAAGCACGACCCGGGCGCAGGCTTCGACTGGCCTGGCGTGCAGCAGGCACTGGGCTGGCCCATGGCGCGCTTTCCCGAAGCCACCTGGGCCGCACCCCGCGAGAACGGCCAGGGCGACAAATAGCTAGACAGATAGAGGGACAGGCACGGCGCTGCAGGCAGTCCCATGCGGGGGCCGCAACCGTGTTGCGCCCAGCACTGCAACGGCCTGTCAAGGCAAATATTTTTTGTGCAGATGCACATGCGGGCCACTCCAGAGCGCATGCGGCCTGCCGCGCAAAACCCTGCCGCATCGCGCGCCGCTGCGTGGTTTGCACCCCCATCGCCGTGGTGTGCCATGCGTTCGCGGCGGGTCCAAAGGCCTGTCCCATGCCCCGAGAAACAGGCTGTTTCGGATTTTGACGGCCTGGTCGGCGGTACACTACCGGTAGTGTCTTGAAGCCAATCGACACACCATATATAGTGTGCGCCAGACGAGAAGCTGGCGCATCGCTTCTCTCCCCGGCGGCACCGAAAACCGCCCGCACATCCCAGACAGCACCCATAAAGAGGACATCCATGCAAGCTGCTTTGAACACGCCTTCGTCCACCACCCGCCCCGCATCCTCGGATGCCTCCGAGGCGGCTTCTGCGCCAGAGGGTGCGAACCCCACGTTCGCCCACTACCAGATCATCCGCCGCAATGGCGCGGTGGTCCCGTTCGAGCCGCAGAAGATTGCCGTGGCAATGATGAAGGCGTTTCTGGCAGTGCACGGCACCCAGGGTGCCGCGTCGGCCAGCGTGCGCGAAGTCGTGGACACGCTGACCCAGAACGTGGCCCGCGCCCTGGCGCGCTCGCGCCCGGGCGGCGGCACCTTCCATATTGAAGACGTGCAGGACCAGGTCGAACTGGTGCTGATGCGTGGCGGCCACCACGAAGTCGCCCGCGCCTACGTGCTGTACCGCGAGAGCCGCACCCAGGAACGTGCGCGCCACACCGAGCAGGAGGCCCAGGCCGCCCCCGCACCTGCGCTGCATGTGCTGGACGGCGACAAGCGCGTGGTGCTGGACGTGCAGCGCCTGCAGGGCCTGATCGAGTCGGCCTGCGTGAACCTGGGTGCCGACGTGTCGGCCCAGCCCATCGTGGCCGAGACCATGCGCAACCTGTACGACGGCGTCCCCATGGACGAGGTCTACAAGGCCTCCATCCTGGCCGCGCGCACGCTGATCGAGAAAGACCCCGACTACACCTACGCCACCGCACGCCTGCTGCTGCACACCATCGTGCGCGAAGTGCTGGGCCGCGAGGTCACCCAGGCCGAAATGGGCCAGAGCTATGTGGAGTATTTCCCGCAGTTCATCCAGAAGGGTGTGGACAACGAGTTGCTGGACGAGCGCCTGCTGAAGTTCGACCTGGCCCGCCTGGGCGCCGCGCTCAAGGCCGAGCGCGACCTGCAGTTCGACTACCTGGGCCTGCAGACCCTGTACGACCGCTACTTCCTGCACGTGCGCAAGACCCGCATCGAGCTGCCCCAGTGCTTCTTCATGCGCGTGGCCATGGGCCTGGCGCTCAACGAGACCGACCGCGAAGCCCGCGCCATCGAGTTCTACGAAGTGCTCTCCAGCTTCGACTTCATGTCCAGCACGCCCACGCTGTTCAACAGCGGCACGCTGCGCTCGCAGCTGTCCTCGTGCTACCTGACCACGGTGCCCGACGACCTGGACGGCATCTACGAGTCGATCAAGGAAAACGCCCTGCTGTCCAAGTTTGCCGGTGGCCTGGGCAACGACTGGACGCGTGTGCGCGCCCTGGGCTCGCACATCAAGGGCACGAACGGCGAATCGCAGGGCGTGGTGCCTTTCCTCAAGGTGGTCAACGACACGGCCGTGGCCGTGAACCAGGGCGGCAAGCGCAAGGGCGCGGTCTGCACCTACCTGGAAACCTGGCACCTGGACATCGAGGAATTCCTGGAACTGCGCAAGAACACCGGCGATGACCGCCGCCGCACGCACGACATGAACACGGCCAACTGGATCCCCGACCTGTTCATGCGCCGCGTGATGGAAAAGGGCACCTGGACCCTGTTCTCCCCCTCCAGCGTGCCCGACCTGCACGACCTGTTCGGCGCCGACTTCGAGAAGGCCTATGTGGCCTACGAAGAGAAGGCCGCGCGCGGCGAGATCAAGCCCGCCAAGACGGTGCAGGCCACCGACATGTGGCGCAAGATGCTGACCATGCTGTTCGAGACCGGCCACCCCTGGATCACCTTCAAGGATGCCTGCAACGTGCGCTCGCCCCAGCAGCACGCCGGCGTGGTGCACTCGTCCAACCTGTGCACCGAGATCACGCTGAACACCAGCGACACCGAGACCGCCGTGTGCAACCTGGGCTCCGTGAACCTGCTGCAGCACCTGAAGAACGGCCAGCTCGACCACGACAAGCTCAAGAAGACCATCACCGTGGCCATGCGCATGCTGGACAACGTGATCGACATCAACTACTACGCCGTGACCAAGGCGCGCGACTCCAACCTGCGCCACCGCCCCGTGGGCCTGGGCCTGATGGCCTTCCAGGACAGCCTGTACGAGCTGCGCATCCCCTACGCCTCGCAGGAGGCCGTGGAGTTCGCCGACAAGTCGATGGAAGCCATCTGCTACTACGCCTACTGGGCCTCGACCGAGCTGGCCCGGGAACGCGGCCAGTACACGAGCTACAAGGGCTCGCTGTGGGACCAGGGCATCCTGCCCCTGGACACGCTGGACATGCTGGCCAAGGCCCGCGGCGGCTACGTGGAAGTGGACCGCTCGGCCACGCTGGACTGGGACGCCCTGCGCAAGAAGATTGCCCAGGACGGCATGCGCAACTCCAACTGCGTCGCCATCGCCCCCACGGCCACCATCTCCAACATCATCGGCGTGGATGCATCGATCGAGCCTTCGTTCGGCAACCTGTCGGTCAAGTCCAACCTGTCGGGTGAGTTCACCGTGATCAACGGCGGCCTGGTGCGCGACCTCAAACGCCTGGGCCTGTGGGACGACGTGATGATCATGGACCTCAAGCACTTCAAGGGTTCGCTGCACCCCATCGACCGCGTGCCGCAGGACATCAAGGCGCTGTACTCCACGGCCTTCGAAGTCGCGCCGCAGTGGCTGGTGGAAGCCGCATCGCGCCGCCAGAAGTGGATCGACCAGGCGCAGAGCCTGAACATCTACATGGCCGGCGCCTCGGGCAAGAAGCTCGACGACACCTACAAGCTGGCCTGGCTGCGTGGCCTGAAGACCACCTACTACCTGCGCACGCAGAGCGCCACGCACGTGGAGATGAGCACCGTGAACACACGCCAGCTCAACTCCGTGTCGTCCGGCAGTGACGGCAGCGGTGCTGCACAGGCCGCGCCCGCAGCCGCGGCACCCGCCAAGCCCAGCCCGATGGAATTGGCCGCAGCCGCCGCTGCAGCGCAGGCCGCAGCACTGCCTGCGACCGACATCAAGTTCTGCGCGATCGACGATCCAACCTGCGAGGCCTGCCAGTAAGGCCCCATGGAGCAGCGCGCATGAGGACCCATGTGCGCTGCTTCGGTGCTGTGAAGCAACAAAACGTTGCTGCGCAACGCTGCAGTGCTTTCCTTTTTGCAGCACTGCTTTCATAATCCGAACACTGGAAAATCTATGTTGTCCTGGGACGAAGAAGTCAAGCCCTCATCGCAAAATCAACTGGACGGTGGACTGAGCAAAAGCCACCCGGCTGAACAGTCGCCTCTGTCTTTCCAGACCCCTTCCCTGCAAGCGGTGCACGCGTCGATGACCGCATCCGCAGCACCCCAGGCCACGGCCACTGCAGCCCCCACGCACCGCCGCGTGAACGCCGCCGACAAGCGCATCATCAACGGCCAGACCGACGTCAACCAGCTGGTGCCGTTCAAGTACAAGTGGGCCTGGGAGAAGTACCTCGCCACCTGCGCCAACCACTGGATGCCGCAAGAGGTGAACATGACGCGCGACATCGCGTTGTGGAAGGATCCCAACGGCCTGACCGATGACGAGCGCCGCATCATCAAGCGCAACCTCGGCTTCTTCGTGACCGCCGACTCGCTGGCCGCCAACAACATCGTGCTGGGTACCTACCGCCACATCACCGCGCCCGAGTGCCGCCAGTTCCTGCTGCGCCAGGCCTTCGAGGAAGCGATCCACACGCACGCCTACCAGTACATCGTGGAGTCGCTCGGCCTGGACGAAGGCGAGATCTTCAGTGCCTACCTGGAAGTGCCCTCCATCCGTGACAAGGACGAGTTCCTGATCCCCTTCATCGAAGCGATCATGGACCCCAACTTCCACACCGGCACCTTCGAGACCGACCAGACGCTGCTCAAGTCGCTGATCGTCTTTGCCTGCCTGATGGAAGGCCTGTTCTTCTACGTGGGCTTCACGCAGATCCTGGCGCTGGGCCGCCAGAACAAGATGACCGGTGCCGCCGAGCAGTACCAGTACATCCTGCGCGACGAGTCCATGCACTGCAATTTCGGCATCGACCTGATCAACCAGCTCAAGCTCGAGAACCCGCACCTGTGGACCGCCGAGTTCAAGGCCGAGATCAAGGGCCTGTTCATGAAGGCCGTGGAGCTCGAGTACCGCTACGCCGAAGACACCATGCCGCGCGGCGTGCTGGGCATGAACGCATCGATGTTCAAGGGCTACCTGCGCTACATCGCGAACCGCCGCGCCACCCAGATCGGCCTGGAGACGCTGTTCCCCAACGAAGAAAATCCATTCCCCTGGATGAGCGAGATGATCGACCTGAAGAAGGAACGCAACTTCTTCGAGACGCGTGTCATCGAGTACCAGTCGGGTGGCGCATTGTCCTGGGACTAGCCTCGCAGGTGCACGCACGCCATGGATCCCCACACCACACCCCGCATGGACAACGCCGCAGTGCGTTGCCATGCGGGGTGTTCCCGTGTTCATGGAGATGGGTCAAGTCCCATCTCCATGGATCGCTTCATGTCCACTGTAGACACGAAGTGCTCTTTGCAAATTGACTCAAGGAGAACATGATGGCAACTGCGAAAAAACCCGCTGCAAAGAAGGCAGCTCCCGCGAAGAAGGCTGTAGCTGCAAAGCCAGCAGCCAAGAAGGCTGCTCCTGCCAAGAAGGCAGCAGCACCAGCCAAGAAGGCCGCTCCCGCCAAGAAGGCAGCAGCACCAGCCAAGAAGGCCGCTCCCGCCAAGAAGGCAGCAGCACCAGCCAAGAAGGCCGCTCCTGCCAAGAAGGCAGCAGCACCAGCCAAGAAGGCCGCTCCCGCCAAGAAGGCAGCAGCACCAGCCAAGAAGGCCGCTCCCGCCAAGAAGGCAGCAGCACCAGCCAAGAAGGCCGCTCCTGCCAAGAAGGCAGCAGCACCAGCCAAGAAGGCCGCTCCCGCCAAGAAGGCTGCAGCACCAGCCAAGAAGGCCGCTCCCGCCAAGAAGGCAGCAGCACCCGCCAAGAAGGCCGCTCCTGCCAAGAAGGCAGCAGCACCCGCCAAGAAGGCCGCTCCCGCCAAGAAGGCTGCAGCCAAGAAGGCTCCCAAGGCCCCTGCCCCTGCGGCCGCTGCTCCTGCAGCCCCCGCAGCGCAGACCACGCTGAACCCTCAGGCAGCATGGCCTTTCCCCACGGGCACCAAGCCGTAATTCGCGTTACGTGCTTCACGCTCAACCCGGTGCCTCGGCACCGGGTTTTTTTATGCCCGGACGGCAGGCGCCGCGCAGCGCCTTGTCCGCAGGCGCACCAGCCCGCTCAGGCCGGCGTGAAGTCGAGCGTGTAGCTTTGGGGGCCGCGCTGGGCGATCTTGAGCGCACCGACGCGGTTGCCCAGTTCGGCGCACTGCACCAGCGACCAGCCACGCTCCAGGCCGAAGAGCAGCGCTCCACGCCAGGCATCGCCACAACCGGTGGGGTCCACCACCGCAGCAGGCACCACGGCCGGCACCAGCGTCTTCTCGCCCTTCACCCACACTTCGCAGCCCTCGCCGCCCAGCGTCACGACCAGGCCGTCCACGCGCTGCGAGATCTCGGCCAGGCTCCAGCCCGTGCGCTCGCTGAGCATCTTGCCCTCGTAGTCATTGACGGTGACCCAGGTGGCCTGCTCGATGAAGCGCGACAGCTCGGCGCCATTGAACATGGGCAGGCCCTGGCCCGGATCGAAGACGAAAGGCACGCCGGCCGCGACCAGCTGGGCTGCATGCTCGATCATGGCGTCGCGGCCATCGGGCGCGATGATGGCCAGGCGGATGCCCTCGCCGGAGTCGATGCGGTTGGCATGGGCCTGCATCATGGCGCCGGGGTGGAAGGCCGTGATCTGGTTGTTGTCGCGGTCGGTCATGATCATGGCCTGCGCGGTGTGCACGTCCTCGACCTGGCCGACGAAGCGGCGGCTGATGCCCAGGCTGTCCAGGCGCTGCAGGTAGTCGGCACCGTCGCTGCCCAGCATGGCCATGGGCAGGGGCTCGCCACCGAGCAGCTTCAGGCTGTAGGCGATGTTGCCGGCACAGCCGCCGAAGTCGCGGCGCAGCGAGGGCACGAGGAAGGACACGTTGAGGATGTGCAACTGCTCGGGCAGGATCTGCTCGGCAAAGCGCCCCTCGAAGGTCATGATGGTGTCGAATGCCAGGGATCCGCAGATGAGGGCTGCCATAGGTAGGAAGTAGAGGATTGGAAGGAGGGCCCCGATCCGGCAGGATCAGGGGTAGAAGGTCATGACCCGGTAACCCGACACACGCGAGGCGCCCGAGGTCACCACCACCGAGACCGAGGTGCTCCACTCGCCGCGCGCCGCCAGTTCGGCAGGCGCTGCAAGGTCGGAGGGCAGCAACACGCGCCGCAGCACCGGCTGGTCCTGCGCATCGGTGAGGGTCAGTTCCACCGCCGGCATTTCCAGCGGTATGTCGGCACGGCTCTTGACCGTCAATGCCAGCAGGTAGCCATCGCCGCGCGCCTTGTTGAAGGACGAGCTGTCGATCACCAGGTCGGCAATCTGCCGCTGGGGCGCCAGCGTACAGCCCAAGTGGGCGCACAGTTGCAGCAGCCAGGGGCGGGCCCGGCTGTCCATCGCGGCAATGCGGTTGCGCTCGTGCACGGCAACCTGCAAGGCCAGCACCCCGAGCAACAGCACGAACACCAGCGACAACACGGCGCGCACCAGCGGCCGGCGCCAGAAGGCCTTGCGCCGCGCCGCCCGCACGAAGCTCACCTCCTCGGCCTCGGACGGGCCGGCCGGCAGGTCGTCCTCGTCGGCATCCAGGCCCTGTGCGGACGCCGCCCCACGCGCAGCATCCCCCCTGGCAAGTGCCGGAGCCGATGCCGGAAAGACCGGATCGGGCATCAGCTCGAGGTCCGCATCGGGGGGAAACGGGGTCACGGAATCCGAAAACCCGCTGGCGGAGGATTCGTAGGCCACCGGCGTGCGCGGAGGCGCCGGCTCGGGCTCCACGGCCACGTGGCCGAACAGCGGCACACCGTCATCATGGTCGTCATCGTCCTCCTGCGGCACCAGGGGCTCGCGCCGCGACGCAGGGAGGGCCGGCAGATCCAGGGCGGGATAGGCGTCCTCGTCGCCCAGGCCTGCGGGCAGGGACATGATCTCCGTGTCCGGGCCATCGTCGTCCGGTCGCTCGCCATCGACCTTGGGCAGCGGGTCGGAAAAGTCCGCCACAGGAAGCTCGTAGCCGGCAGGCAGCGCCATGCCCTCGGCCGCCGGGTCCACCACCACCCGGGATGGCGCCGGGCTCGCCACCGGAGCCAGGTCGGCCAGAAGCGAGGCCGCCAGGCCGGGCAGCACGCGGCTCTCCTCGCGCGGCGGCGGGGGCACAAATGCCGTGGCGGCAGCGGGCGCCGCGATCGGTGCGGCGGGCACCGGCGGCTCCAAGGGGGTCAACGGGGCCAAGGGCGCCAGGGGCGCGAGAGGTGCCAGGGGAGCCAGTGGCGCCAGGGGCGGCGCACGCCAGCCAAAGGTCTGCAGGGGCTCCAGACTCAGCTCATCGGCACTGAGCGCCGTGGAAGGTGCGCGCGTGGCCGACAGGAATGCCGGAACCGTGGGGGCGGGAATCGCGAACGCCTCGCTGGCCGCGCTCTGCACCGGGGCGGCCGGCATGGGTGCCGGGACAGGCGCCGGCGCTTGGGATGCGGGCCGGGGCGCAGGCGGATCGAATACCCCCCAGGCACCACGCTCTTCGGCGGGCCGCGCAACGATCGCGGGCGGCGGACGCGTGTCGGTGAGCGACACATCGGGCAGCATCGGCGGGGGGGGAGCCGCCACCAGGTGCGCGGCTGCGTCGAACACCTCCTTGCACTGCCCGCAACGCACCCAGCCCTCGGAAATGCGCAACTGGTCAGCGACCACCTTGAACTGGGTCGCGCAGGCCGGGCAGCGTGTGATCTGGCTCATCTGCAGTCGATTGTAGGGGGCGGCATGCACCGCATGGCAGCGCGCGTCAGCGCGACGCGGTCATGAGGATCCAGCCGTCCTCCGAGTCCGCCACCTCCAGTTGCACCCAGGGGGCATAGGCCTCCTTGAGCTCGTCGGCCTGGCGCGCGAGGATGCCCGCCAGCACCAGGTGGCCGCCGGGCGCCACGTGGTTGCACAGCAGCGGCGCCAGCACGCGCAGCGGCGTGGCCAGGATGTTGGCCAGCACGGTCTGGTACTGGCCGCTGGCCTTGTCGGGCAGGCCGGCGCGCAGTTGCACGCCATTGGCCTCGGCGTTCAGGGCCGTGGATTCCACGGCGGCCGTGTCGATGTCCACCGCATCGATGTCGGTGGCGCCGAACTTGGCGGCGCCGATGGCCAGGATGCCCGAGCCGCAGCCGTAATCGAGCACGCGGCCGAAGGCGGCAGCACCTTCACCGGTGCCCCCCTTGCGCGCGATCCAGCGCAGGCACATGCGCGTGGTGGGGTGCGTGCCGGTGCCGAAGGCCAGGCCCGGGTCCAGGCGGATGCTGCGCACGGCCTGGGCCGGCAGCTCGTGCCAGGTGGGCACGATCCAGAAGTCGGGCGTGATGTCCACGGGTGCGAACTGCGACTGCGTGAGCCGCACCCAGTCCTGCTCGGCCACCTCGGCCAGGCCCAGCACCTGGCAGCCTTCGAAGAAGTCCTGCACCGACAGCAGCTGCTGTGCCTCGGCCGCGGCCTCGCGCGTGGGGAACAAGGCCACCACGCGGCTGCGCTGCCAGCCGTCCTTGGGCGGCGGCATGCCGGGCTCGCCGAACAGGGCCTGCTCGGCATCGGTCTGGGCATCGGCGTCCTCGACCGAGACGCTGAGTGCGTCCAGCGCATCCAGCGCGTCGCTGACCGACTCGATCCGGTCCTCGGGGCACATCAGAATCAGCTCGAACATGGCAAAGGCCTCTCAGAAAAAATGAAATGCCGGCCCCCGTCGCCAGGGGCCAGCATATGAATCAAACCACCGGGGAGGTGCTCAACGCTTGTGGTGCGAGAGCCACTCTTCCAAATAGTGGATGTTGGTGCCGCCGGCCATGAACTTGGCATCCACCATGAGCTCGCGGTGCAGCGGCACGTTGGTGTTGATGCCTTCGATCACCGTCTCCGACAGCGCCGTGCGCATGCGCGCCAGCGCCTGTTCGCGCGTATCGCCGTGCACGATGATCTTGCCGATCATCGAGTCGTAGTTGGGCGGCACGAAGTAGTTGGTGTAGGCATGCGAGTCCACGCGCACGCCCGGGCCGCCTGGCGGGTGCCAGGTCGTGATGCGCCCTGGCGAGGGGGTGAACTTGTAGGGGTCTTCCGCATTCACCCGGCACTCGATGGCATGGCCGCGGATCTCGATCTGGCGCTGGGTGAAGGGCAGCTTCTCGCCGGCCGCCACCATGATCTGCGTCTTCACGATGTCCACGCCCGTGATCCATTCGGTCACGGGGTGCTCCACCTGCACGCGGGTGTTCATCTCGATGAAGTAGAACTCGCCGTTCTCGTACAGGAACTCGAAGGTGCCCGCGCCGCGGTAGCCGATCTTCTTGCAGGCGGCGACGCAGCGCTCGCCAATCTTCTCGATCAGCTTGCGCGGGATGCCCGGAGCCGGTGCTTCCTCGATCACCTTCTGGTGGCGACGCTGCATGGAGCAATCACGCTCGCCCAGGTAGACGGCATTGCGGTGCTTGTCGGCCAGCACCTGGATCTCAATGTGGCGCGGGTTCTGGAGGAACTTCTCCATGTACACCGCCGGATTGCCGAACGCGGCACCGGCTTCGGCCTTGGTCATCTGCACGGCATTGACCAGGGCGGCCTCGGTGTGCACCACGCGCATGCCGCGGCCACCGCCACCGCCTGCGGCCTTGATGATCACGGGATAGCCGACGGCCTTGGCGATGCGGCGGATCTGCACCGGGTCTTCGGGCAGCTCGCCCTCGGAGCCGGGCACGCAGGGCACGCCCGCGCGGATCATGGCCTGCTTGGCCGACACCTTGTCGCCCATGATGCGGATCGACTCGGGCGTGGGGCCGATGAACTGGAAGCCGCTCTTTTCCACGCGCTCGGCGAAGTCGGCGTTCTCGGACAGGAAGCCGTAGCCGGGGTGAATGGCCTCGGCATCGGTGACTTCGGCGGCCGAGATGATGGCCGGCATGTTGAGGTAGGACAGCGGCGAGGGCGCGGGGCCGATGCACACCGCCTCTTCGGCCAGCTTGACGTACTTGGCGTCGCGGTCGGCCTCGGAGTAGACCATCACGGCCTTCACGCCCAGCTCATGGCAGGCGCGCTGGATCCGCAGGGCGATCTCACCCCGGTTGGCAACAAGAATCTTCTTGAACATGCGAACCTTATTCGATCACGAACAGCGGTTGTCCGTATTCCACGGCCTGGCCGTTCTCGCCCAGGATGCGGGTCACCGTGCCGGACTTGTCGGCCTCGATCTCGTTGAGGATCTTCATGGCCTCGATGATGCAGATGGTCTCGCCTTCCTTGACCTGGCTGCCGATCTCGACGAAAGGCTTGGCGCCGGGGCTGGATGAGCGGTAGAAGGTACCGACCATGGGCGACTTGACGGTATGGCCTGCCGGCACGGCGGGTGCGGGGGCTGGCAGCTCGGCCACGGGGGCCGCGGCGGCCTGGGCGGGAGCAGGGGCCTGCTGCACGGGCGCGGGGACATACTGCTGGACCACGGCACCGCCGCTCTTGACGATACGGACCTTGCCCTCGGCTTCCGTGATTTCGAGTTCGGACACGTTCGACTCGGACACGAGGTCGATGAGGGTCTTGAGTTTTCGCAGATCCATGAAAGCTCCAACGGCTAAAAACTGAACAGGGCGCGAATTTACTCCAATTTCGCCCTATTTCCGTCTTTGAAGCACAATTTTGATGAACGCCGGAGTACCGGCATCAGCACAAATGGCGGATCAACAGAGCATTGCGTGCGGTGCGGCTCAGCGCAGGGCCGCCCACTGCTGCAGATCCTGCGCTGTGACCTGGCCCATTTTACGGTGCAGCACCCGCCCCTCCCCGCCCAGGACCACGGTAAAGGGCAGGCCCCCCGTGAGGTTTCCCAGCGAGCGCCCCAGGTCCGTGCCCTGCATGCCCGCCAGCCCGACCGGGAAGGCGAGCGGCAGCTTGGCCAGGAACTTGCGCACAGAAGACGGCTGATCGATGGCCAGTGCCACCACCTGCCAGCCTTTGGGCGCCTGTTCGCGGTAAAAGGCGTTGAGCATGGGCAGCTCTTCCACGCACGGGGCACACCAGGTGGCCCAGAAGTTGATGAGCAGCGGCTTGCCCAGGTAGGGTTTCAAGGGAAGGGCCGTGCCCTCCGGGGTTTCGAACTCCATGGCCCACAGGGCCTTCTCCGCCTCGCTTTCCATCGCATGCGGCTGGAACTTCCACCAGGCCACCCCTGCCCCCGCCACGGCGGCCGCCCCTGCCACACCGGCATACAGCCAGCGGCGGCGGGCCGCATCCGGGAGCGCGGGCGGTACAGGAGAGGGTGCGGGCGAGATCTCGGGCAAAGGCGAATTCATGGAGCAGGGGTTTCCGTGTCTTGGAGCAGGCGGCGCACGGCCGTGATGTCGCCGCGGGGCGTGCGCCCCTTGGAATCGGGCTTCAAGGCCCCGCGCAGGTCATCCAGGTCATACACCAGCAGGTGGACGCCGATCATTTCATTGAGTTCGGGCGACTTGCTGCCCAGGCTCAGGGCCTCGACCGATTCGCCATGGAATCCCGTGACCGTGCGCGGCTCGTAGTCCACATGGTGGTCGATGAGCGCAATTTCGGCCGACTTGGAGTCATCGCAGAACAACTGCAGGTAAATATCCGACAGGCGCGTGGCCGTGCCGTGCCAGACCGCCCCCGCCAGGTGGGGCCGGAAGGCCGCCATGCGCTCCATCCACACCAGGGCCAGCTGGCGCAGGGCGCGCAGTTCGCGCGGCTGGGTGTCGGCGCAAAAGAGCGCGATGTACTCGCGCACCGCATCCTCCACCTCGTCGTTGCCGGGCAGCGGCGTGCGGGCGGACAGGCCCATGTCGCGCACGGCGCGGCGCTTGGCGGGGCCCCACTCCATCCCCTCTTCGACAACGATGCGGGCGGTGGCTTGGGCGATTTCGGCACTGAGGTCGGAGGTCATGGCACACACCGGGCAGGCAATGGGAGCTCCATTGTGGCGCGAACGCGCGCGCGGTGTCGCCTGCATTCCCCCACAGCATGGCAGAGCACAGGGCCATTGACACGCCGCGCTGTTCAAACAATAGCAATCCAAGACACCGGGCTGCCAACGCAGACCTGCAGACCGGGAACCTTAGAATCATCGCCCATGCATATTCACATACTGGGCATCTGCGGCACCTTCATGGGCGGCCTGGCGGCCCTGGCCCGCGAAGCGGGCCACCGGGTCACCGGCTGCGACGCGGGCGTCTACCCGCCCATGAGCGACCAGTTGCGCGCCCTGGGCATCGAGCTGATCGAGGGCTATGGCACGGACCAGTTGGACCTCGCGCCCGATGTGTTCGTGGTCGGCAATGTGGTCAGCCGGGCGCGCCTGCCCGACGGGAGCCCCAAGTACCCCTTGATGGAAGCCATCCTCGATGCGGGCGCCCCCTACACCAGCGGCCCCCAGTGGCTGGCCGAGCAGGTGCTGCAGGGCCGCCACGTGCTGGCCGTGGCCGGCACGCACGGCAAGACCACCACCACCTCGATGCTGGCCTGGATCCTGGAGAGCGCGGGCCAGCAGCCCGGTTTCCTGATCGGTGGTGTGCCCCTGAACTTCGGCCTCTCGGCCCGGCTGGGCGCTGCCGCCCGTCCGCATGCGGCCGATGGCCCGCTGGGCGCAAGCCCCCTGTTCGTGATCGAGGCCGACGAATACGACACGGCCTTCTTCGACAAGCGCAGCAAGTTCGTGCACTACCGGCCACGCACGGCGGTGCTCAACAACCTGGAATTCGATCACGCCGACATCTTCGACGATCTGGCCGCCATCGAGCGCCAATTCCACCACCTGGTGCGCACCGTACCGCCTTCGGGCCGCGTGGTGGTCAACGGGCTGGAGGAGAGCCTGGCGCGCGTGCTGCATGCCGGCTGCTGGAGCAGTGTGAGCAGCTTTGGCGCGGCCGTGGGTGATTTTGCGGCCGTGGGCGAACCCCAGGCCTTCGATGTGCTGCACCAGGGCCGTGCCGTGGCCCGGGTGGAGTGGGCGCTCACCGGCGTGCACAACCAGCTCAATGCGCTGGCCGCCATCGCCGCTGCCCAGCACGTGGGCGTGGCGCCCGAGCAGGCGGCACGGGCGCTGGGGAGCTTTCAGAACGTCAAGCGCCGCATGGAACTGCGCGGCACGGTCAACGGCGTGGCGGTGTACGACGATTTCGCGCACCACCCGACCGCCCTGCGCACCACGCTCGACGGCCTGCGCCGCACCCTGCCGGCCGGCGCACGCATCCTCGCGGTGTTCGAGCCGCGCAGCAACACCATGAAGCTGGGCGCCATGAAAAGCCAGCTGCCCTGGGCGCTGGAATCGGCCGACCTGGCCTTTTGCCACACCGCCGGGCTGGACTGGGATGCCGCCGAAGCCCTGTCACCCCTGGGCGTGGGCCCCGGTCAGCGGGCGCAGACCGCCCCCGACATCGACACCCTGGTAGCCCAGGTCAGCGCCGCGGCACGCCCCGGTGACCATATCGTGTGCATGAGCAACGGTGGCTTCGGCGGCGTGCATGCGCGCCTGTTGCAGGCGTTGGCGCGGTAGTAACAGTTAGAAGGTTACAGCCATCGCGGGGACGTCGACCCTCACCACGGGCCGAGCGAGGGCCGCACTGGCGGCGCGTGCGAAATCGCGTGACCACTGGGGATCGCCCATCAGCGGGCTGCCCGCAGCCTGGGCCACGACGAGCACCTTGTCGGCCAGCAGCACCTTGCCACTGGCACGCAGGGGTTCGCAATCGAGGCGGGTGAACTGCTCGTCGAGCCAGCGGCGCCCTGCCTCATGGGCCATGGGCTCGGCGCTGGCGAGGTCGAAGCGGAATTCCTGGTTGCCCGCCAGACGGACGGAGACTTCGCTGTGCATGGGGTGCCTTTCTTTTTCTGCAGAATGCCAGCCCCCGGCAACCGCCGAAGGCCATGCCAGGAGCTTACACGCAGCAGCTGAAAAGCGCCCTCAGCGCGAACGGCGGGCTTGGACTGCCGCCGACAGGTCGGCCAGCGACTGCAGCGAGTCGTCCCAGCCCAGGCAGGCATCGGTGATGCTCAGGCCATAGGCCAGGGCCGAGGCATCGTCCTTGCCGGGCGTGAACTTCTGGGCACCGGCCGACAGGTGGCTCTCGATCATCAGGCCGAAGACGCTGCGCGAGCCGCCCGCGATCTGGCCGGCCACGTCGCGTGCCACGTCCATCTGCTTTTGGTGCTGCTTGCTGCTGTTGGCATGGCTGCAGTCCACCATCAGGGTGGCGGGCAGCTTGGCGGCTTCGAGGTCCTTGCAGGCCGCGGCCACGCTCTCGGCGTCGTAGTTCGGCGCCTTGCCACCGCGCAGGATCACGTGGCAGTCCTTGTTGCCATTGGTGTTGACGATGGCGACCTGGCCGTTCTTGTGCACCGACAGGAAGTGGTGGCCGCGGCTGGCCGACTGGATGGCGTCGGTGGCGA
>JAESFW010000329.1_pt1 | contig 34483 bp, 28 predicted proteins | sample 9269481 | NCBI WGS metagenome assembly JAESFW01 (sample SAMN14515350, study PRJNA621654) | algae metagenome | isolation source: Lyngbya sp. HA4199-MV5 and co-occurring heterotrophs from soil with... | place: USA: Ahupuaa O Kahana State Park, Hawaii | collected 2009-07-21 | reverse complement strand
ATGAAAGTCCTTTGGGTAGAAAAAGCGTCTCAAAAAAACCGGAGCGAAAACAACTTCAAACCGGGTTCGGTGAGTCGCCTTGCGGGTTCGGCTCATCGATGGGTTGGACTGTACGCCTCGTGTGTTCAGAGAAAAACTACCCAGTCACGAACTGTCTGTTCCAGTTTTGGAAATAGTCGCTGGCATGGTGGAGGCCAGCCAGGTCATGTTGCGGACACGCCATTGCCTTGTTTTTGTCATGCAAATGTCATGATGGCGGCGCATTCTTGGCCCATAACAACAACAAAGGAAATGGAGGTACATCCATGGCAAGAGAGGAAAATTCCACCAGCGGCAAGGCCGCAGACAGCCTGGGCAAGCGCCTGGTGCTGCTGCTGTTCAGCGCGGTGTTCGCAGTGGCCTTTGGCCTGGGCGGCTACGCCGCTGGCCTCAAGCCCCTGGTGCAGACGCTGCGCCTGGCGCTCGACGCACGCAGCTGGCAGCCCGTGCAGGCCCAGGTGCTGTCGGCCGAGCTCAAGACCCACCCCAGCAGCGACGGACCGAGCTACGAGGCCCTGGTGCGCTACCGCTACGAAGTGGGTGGCCGCTCCTACCAAAGCACCCAGCTGGGGCTGGACCCCGCGGGTTATTCCGACAACATCGCCGCCGACTGGTCGCGCGATTGGGCCCGGCGCTTGCAGGCCGCGAAGGAGCGGGGCCTGCGCATCACCGTGCTGGTCGATCCGCACGACCCGGCGCGCGCCCTCATCGACCCCTCCATCCGCTGGCAGCTGCAGCTGTTCCGCCTGCCTTTTGCCCTGGTCTTCACCGGGGTGGGGGTGGTCGCAGCCGGCTTCTTCGTGGTCCTGCTGCTGGGCCTGGGCCGAGGCCGCGGTGGCGATGGCACCGAAGCGCCGCGCTCCTCCCTGGGGGCTGCACCCGGGGCCCTGGTGAAGGGCGGCGCCAGCAAGTCGGTCGGGGCCGTCTGGTTCTTCGCCTTCTTCTGGTGCGGCATCGCCTTCCCCATGGCGGCCATGCTGTGGACCAGCAGCGGCGCGCCCTGGTACGCCAAGGCCTTCATCTCGCTCTTCGTGATGGTGGGGGTAGGCCTGATCGGCCTGGCACTGCACCAGACCCACATGGCCTGGCGCTACGCGGGCTCGGTGCTCACGCTGCTGCCCTCGCAGCCGCGCGGCGGCCACGCGCTGGAGGCCACCCTGCTGCTGCCCGAGCGTGCCGCGGCCTACCAGCAGGACCAGGCCCTGCAGTTGCGCCTGGCCCAGTACCGGGTAGACGAGTCGAGTTCGGGCTCGCCCGAGCGCTGCGTGGAGTCGTTCACCGAGGCCGCACGCGTGCAGCGCACGGCCGATGCCGGCCTGCGCGTGAGCGCTCGCTTCAACCTGCCGGCCGATGCGCCCCCGCACGGCGCGCAGCGCTCGGGCGAACGCGTGGACTGGCGGCTGGAGCTGCTGCACAGCCCCGGCGGTGGGGTGGAGCTGACCTACGACCTGCCCGTGCAGGCCGCGGTGCATGGCTTTGGCGGCGTGGACGGCGAACTGCCCGACCGCTTTGACCGGCGCGCCGCCTGGAAGCAGGAGACCCCCATCCCGCCCGCCCATGCCACCAGCGGGGAGCAGGGCGACGCAGACGAGGACCGCGATGAGCACGCTCCGGTGATCCTGCCCGCCTCGGTCACGCTGCAGGAAACCGCCGAGGGCTGGCACTACCGCTTTGCCCAGACCGGCTGGCGCTGGACGGCCGGCCTGGTGTTGGCCGGCCTGGTGGTGGAGGGTGCCATCAACGGCCGCTGGGGTGCCCAGGGTTTGGTGCTGCCGCGCTCCTTCCTGTTCGCGGGGCTGGCCTGGTGGGCGCTGGCCGCCTTTGTGCTGCATGCCGCCACGCGCCGCTGGGAGTTGGCGGTGCGCGACGAGGGCATTGTGGTGCGCTACCGCTCCTGGCTCTGGTCACGCACCCGGGCCCTGCCGGGCCAGGCCAGCCAGCAGTTGGTGCACAAGCTGCTCTACTCCACCGGCAGCGGTGGCAGTGAGGAGCGCTACTACGCCGTGTACGCCCGCGAAGCAGGGGGCGCGCTGGTGCGGCTCACACCCGGCGTGGCCGGCGATGCGGCCGCCACCGCCGTGGGCCAGTCCATCGCCCAGGCCTGGGCGCACCGCCAGGGGCGCTTCAGCCCGGGGGCCGCGCGGTCGGTGCGCAGCGCGCATTCGCGCCCGGCGTGGGGGGCACTGCTGCTGGCGACCGCATTGGCATGGCATCTCTTCGGCCCGCAGCTGATGTGCCGCAATCCACTGCCCGCATGCATGGGCGCAGACCCTGGTGGCGCCGCAGCCACCAGCTATTCCACCGTGGATGGCCGCCTGCTCGATGCCCAGAACGCGGGCGATGCCCCGGCCCTGCGCGCCGCGCTGGCCGCAGGGGCCAACCCCAATCTGCTCGCGCCCAATGGTTCCAGCGTGCTCATGCTGGCCGCGCACCGCGGGCAGATGGAGCACATCGAGGCCCTGCTGGCCGCCGGTGCCCGGCCCGACCTGCGCCAGACCCAGAAGGACAGCGAGCGCGGCGACACCGCCCTGCTGCGCGCCTTCTACGGCGGCCACCTGGCCGCGGCCGAGCGCCTGGTGCAGGCGGGGGCCAGCCTGTCGGCGCGCAACCGCTGGGACTGGGGGCCCATGCACATGGCGGCGCAAAGCGGCTGCATCGCCTGCCTGGACTGGCTGGCCGCGCGCGGCCAGGCCATCGACGAGCCTGCCCCCGCCAGCCGCGGCGAGACCCCCACCATGCTGGCCGCGGGCCGGGGCAGGGTGCAGGCGCTGCAATGGTTCGAGGCGCGCGGCGTCGACCTGGCGCGCCAGGACCCGCATGGCAAGACCGCGCTCGACTGGGCGCGCTTCAAGCAGCAGGCCGACGCCGAACAGTGGCTGCTGCAGCGCACCGCGCGCTGAGTGCGCGCCTACGCCTTGCGCAGCACGTTCTTTTGCAGGTAGTCCAGCACCCGGTCCACCCGCTGGACCGCCGTGGCCTTCATGGCGGGTGCCGCCGTGCGCTCGTCGCTCGCGCGCTTGTACTGCGCCACCGCCTGGAACTGCTTGCCGCCATACAGCCAGGCACTGATGAGCGCTGCATAGCCGGGGCTCTGGTGCACGTGCTCGGCCAGGCTTTTGGCCGCCTGGGGATTCTTGGGCGCAGGCAGCGGGAAGGCGGGCGTTCCCGACATCACGGCGTGCAGGTCCGGTGCCGTGCGGGTCATCTCCAGGATCGGTCCCACCGGGTCCTGCACCTCGTTCACCATGCGCTGCAGTTCGGCCTGGGTGCGCACGGGCACATAGGCATAGACGCCCTGGAAGATGCCGACCCAGAAGCTCATCTGGCGCCGGAAGAACATCTCGTCCTGCTCCGGAAAGATGGCCCGCTGGATGGCGGCGATCTCTTCGCTGAACACATTGATGTCGACGGCCAGGCAGGGCACGTTGTTGACCGTGGTGCTCAGCAGGGTGACGCTCTGGCCCCCGACCGGGGTGGCCCGGAAATACGTGGCTTCCGCCTGCGCGCGGTAATAGGGCAGGCCCAGCGCCAGCCGGGGCGCAATGAAGCCATGCTGCAGCAGCAGGGCGTTGAGCGCGGCGCGCATTTCGTCACGCGATGCCTGCAGCGCCAGGGTCAGGGGCGCCGCCGCCTCGCGGGTGGGTTCCTCCACGGCCTGGGCCGTCTCCAGCCAGAAACCGGCGCGCTCGGGCGGCAGCACGCGGTCGGGCGGCACCAGGGCCAGGCCCTGCTGGTCATCCAGCACCGTCAGGCCCAGCGCATTGGCGTGCTTGGCCACCACGCGCAGCAACTGCACGCGGTGGGCCTCGGGCAGCTGGAAGGTCCACACGGCCTTGGTGCAGGCCTTCGCATCGGCCACCGGATCGCCGGCCCAGGGGGCCTCGCCGCAGCCCTTGTAGGCCGCCATCTGAGCGGCCAGGGCCGCGAAGCGGGGGCGGGGCGCAGGGGCCTCCAGTTCCAGCGAAAACCAGGTGCGCAGCACTTCCTCGAAGGAGGCCGGGGTGGCCTGGCCGGCCGGTTGTTCCCAAACGCGAAGGTCGTAGCTCATGGTGCAGGTGTGAAAGAGGATGCGGCATTGTGCGCAGCGGGTAGCAGATGGTGCACCAACTGCTGCGCATGTTGTGGCAAATCTTGCAGCGTGCGCAGGCACAGCACCAGGCTGCGCTCGGCCCAGGCATCGGTCAGGCGCACCGCCTTCACGCGTTGGGCGCGGGCGTGGCGCGCAGCGGCGGCACGGGGGATGATGCCCACGCCCACGCCCAGGCCCACCAGTTGGCACACGGCCTCGAACTGGCGCAGCCGCACCCGGTAGCGCAGGCGCCGGCCCTGGCGCTGCGCGTGGCGCACCACCAGGGCCTGCAGCGCGCTGCCTTCGGCCAGGCCGATGAAGTCCAGGTGCGCCACCTCGGCCAGCGCCACACTGCGCCGGGCCGCCAGCTCGTGCCCCTGCGGCACCACCAGCACCAGCGGGTCGGGCCGCAGCGCATGGGTGGCCAGGCCTTCCAGGTCCACCGCGTCGGACACCAGGCCCATGTCGCACAGGCCGGCGCGCACGGCGTCGGCCACCTCCTGGCTGGAGCGTTCGTCCACATCCACCGAAATGCGCGGGTGCCGCGCCAAGAAGCCGGCTATCGCCTGCGGCAGGTACTCGCTGAGCGCCGAGCTGTTGCACAGCACGCGCACATGGCCCGCCAGGCCCGTGCCGTATTCGCCCAGGTCGCCGCGCAACTGCTCCATCTGCTGCAGCACCAGCCGCGCATGGTGCAGCAGCGTGTGGCCCGCGGGCGTGGGCTCCACGCCGCGCTGCGCGCGCAGCAGCAGGGGTACGCCCAGCGCGTCTTCCATGCCGCGGATGCGCTCGCTCGCCGAAGCCAGCGCCATGTGGCTGCGCTCGGCCCCACCGGTGATGGTGCCGGCCTCGTGCACGTTCACGAACAGCCGCAGATCGGTCAGGTCAAAGCGCATGGCCACAACGTACCACAGTTGCGCGCTGCCTTCGGCTCCGCCTGAGGCTGGGTGGGGCGCATTCCGCATTTTCAGCGCCCCGCATCTTGCCAAGAATGGCTGGCACGACCCGCCGCATCGAGCGGGCTGTGAAGGAGGCACCCCCATGGATCTGATGCAATTTCACAATTGTCCTGCATTGCACCCTTCTGGCGGGTGGCAGGAATGACGGGCGGCTGGCTGCTTGGCGCCGCGGCCGTCTTTCTGCTGGCCGGTGGCATCAAGGGCATCGTCGGCCTGGGGCTGCCCACCGTGTCCATGGCCTTGCTGGCCCTGATGATGGTGCCGGCCGAGGCGGCGGCCCTGCTCATCGTGCCCTCGCTCATCACCAATGTCTGGCAGCTGCGGCCCTGGTCCACGCTGGGCCCGCTGCTGCGCCGCCTCTCGGGCATGCAGGCCGGCGCCTGCCTGGGCACCTGGCTCGGGGCCTGGGTGATCGGCGCGCCGGCGGGCGCCTGGTCGCGCGCGCTGCTGGGCATTGCGCTCATCGCCTATGGCTGCTGGGGCCTGGTGGGCGCACGCCTGCCAGCCGTCACGCCAGCGGTGGAGCGCTGGCTCTCGCCCGTGGTGGGTTTCCTCACGGGCTGGGTCACCGCCGCCACGGGTGTGTTCGTGGTGCCGGCCGTGCCCTACCTGCAGGCGCTGGGCCTGCACAAGGACGCGCTGGTGCAGGCCATGGGCATCTGCTTCACCGTCTCCACCCTCGCGCTGGCGGGCGGGCTGGCGCTCAACGCCAGCTACCCGGCCAGCACCCTGGTGCTCTCGGCCTGGATGCTGCTGCCCGCCCTCTTGGGCATGGCCCTGGGCACGCGCATCCGCCAGCGCCTGCCGGCCGTGTGGTTCCGCCGCTGCCTGATGGTGGGCCTGCTGGCGCTGGGCGTCTACATGGTGGCCGATGCGCTGGCCTGGCACGGCTTTGCCTCGCACAGCGGCGAGAGCGAGGGCGCGCTGCGCCTTGGCGGCCGCGGAGCAGCGCTCTCCTCCATGGCCGAACAGCCCGCTCGCGGCATGTGAAACTGGCGCGGCCCAAGCCAGTGCCCCCGCGCAAGGGCCGCCCCGCCGCGAAGGCGGCGTATCCATCGACTGCGCTGGGGGCGTCCCCCTCCCGACTCGCGCAGCGAGTCGAGAGAGGGGTGAAGGCGCGAAGCGACTCAGGGGGTGCTTTGCCTAATCCAGCGTGATGTGGTTGTTCTTCACCACATTGACCCAGCGCTTGCTGTCCGACAGCAGCACACTCGCAAACTGCTCCTGCGTGCCGCCAATCGGCACCAGGCCCATGCTGGCGAGGTACTTCTTGTACTCATCGGAGGCCACGATCTTCTGCGACGCAGCCGCCACCAGGTCGATGGCCGCCTGCGGCGTGCCCTTGAGCGCGAACACCCCGTGCCACGAATCCCCTTCGAAGCCCGGGAAGGACTCCGCCACCGTGGGCACCTGGGGCAGCGAGTCCAGCCGCTGCTTGCTCGACACCGCCAGCGCCCGCACCCGGCCGGTGCGGATGAACTGCAGCACGTCCGCAATGGGGCTGAAGGCCGTGTTCACCGTGCCGCCCACGATGTCGTTGAGCCCGCCGTCGCGGTAGGGCACATGGTTGAGCGCAATGTTCGCGCTGTTCGCAAAATAAGCCATGGACACATGCGGCGCCGTGGCCACGCCGTAGGAGGCATAGCTCAGCTTGCCGGGGTTGTCCTTGGCATCCTTGATGAGGTCGGGCAGCGCCTTGTAGGGCGAGCCGCTGGCCACCGTGATCACCAGCGGAATCGACAGTGTCTGTATCACCGGCACCAGGTCGGCCACCTGGTAGGGCAGCTTCTTGTAGGCAAAGGGGTTGATCGACACCGTGCCGCTGGCCGTGTACAGAAAGGTGTAGCCGTCGGCCGGCGCCGCCACGAACTGCTGCGTGCCCACGATGGTGCTGGCGCCCGGCTTGTTGTCCACGATCACGCTCTGCCCCAGCGCCTTTCCGAGGCGCTCGCCCCAGAAGCGCGCCATCACGTCCGGCGCCGTGCCGGCCGGGAAGGGCACGATCACCTTGATCGTGCGGCTCGGGTATTTCTCTTGCGCCTGGGCGGGAGCGGCCAGCCCCGAGGCCAGGCCGATCAGGGCCAGGCCCAGCAGGCGGCGGGTGCGTTGGTGCTGTGGTGCATGCGTTGTCATGGCTTTGTCTCCTTGGGAATGGTTGTCGGTTGTGTGCTCGCTCAGGGCCTCTGCCCTTCGTAGGCGCGCTGCAGCAGCGCGCGCAGCGGCGCCTTCTCCAGCGGCCGCGGGTTCGGGTACTGGTGCGTCAGGGCCAGCTCGCAGGCGCGGTCCAGGTCGGCCTCGCGCAGGCCCAGCTCGCGCAATGCCACGGGCGCGCCCACGGACTGCGCCAGGTCGTACAGCGCGCCCGCCACGGTGTGCGGCGCCACGCCGCCCAGTGCGCGGGCGATGCGCGCTGCGGCCGCTGGCACCTGCGGCAGGTTGAAGGCCAGCGCATGCGGCAGCACCACGGTGTGCGTCTCGGCGTGTGGCAGATTGAAGCTGCCGCCCAGGGTGTGGCACAGCTTGTGGTGCAGGGCCACGCTCACATTGCCCAGCACGCTGCCGCACAGCCAGGCGCCGTACAGCGCATCGCCACGGGCCTCCATGTCGTCGGCGCGTTGGTGGATGGCGGGCAAGGCCCGGGCCAGCGCGCGGATACCTTCCTCGGCCATCAGGTCCATGATGGGGTTGCCGTCGGGTGCGTACAGGCCCTCCACCGCATGGGCGATGGCGTTGATGCCGCTGGTCATGCTCAGCGGCACGGGCAGCGACAGGGTCAGCCCCGGGTCGTAGATCACCGTGCGCGGCATCACGCGCGCATCGCGGCCCGTGGTCTTCAGGCCCGCCTCGGTGATGCCGTAGATCGGCGTCATCTCGCTGCCCGCATACGTGGTCGGTATCGCCAGAATGGGCAGGCCCGAGTCGAGCGCGATGGCCTTGCCCAGCCCGATGGTCGAGCCCCCGCCGATGGCCACCGCACAGTCCGCCCCCAGGCGGCGCGCCTCGTCCCGCGCCGCGCGTGCGGCCTCGATGGGCACATGCATCTCGGCCCGCGCAAAAATGCCGGCCGCGCGCGTGCCCAGCCGCTCGGCCACCTGCTGCGCCTGCGCCACCTGCCCAGGCGTGCACAGCACCAGGGCGCGCTGCGCGCCCAGCAGGTCGATCTCGCGCTCCAGGTGGGCCAGCGCACCCGCGCCGAACACCGTGCGCGGCGACTGCGGGCGGTAGGTGAAGTCATGCATGGCGGCTGCTCCCTGCTGCAGGCACGCGGTAGTCCACCTGGTGGCGCGCTATGCGCATGGCGCCCAGTTCGCGCTTCACGCGCAGGTGCTCGGGGTGCTCGGCATACGCGGCCAGCGCCTCGGGCGAGTCGAACTCGCTGTACAGCACCACGTCGCAGGCATAGTCGGTGCGGCTCACGTCCACGCCGATCTCCAGGTGCCGCAGCCCGGGGATGCGGCCCTTGAGGCTGTCGAAGCTGGCGCACAGGCGCTCGATGTTGTGCTGCCGCTCGGCGGGCGTGCCGCCCTGCACGTTCCACATCACGATGTGGCGGATGGTCTGGTGGTGGATGGTCATGTGGGGAACCCGGCCTTCTGGGGCCAGAGGTTGATGAAGGCGTGGACGGCGGTGCTGGCGTACAGCCCGGCCTGCGTGAAGGGCTCGTTCACCAGCCAGGCCATTGCTGCTTCACGGGAGTCGAAGTCGATCACCAGCAGGCTGCCCAGCATCGTGCTGCCGTCGCCGTCATGCACCAGGGGCCCTGCAAAGGCGATGCGCTCCTGCACCTGGGCCAGGTACTCCTTGTGCTGCGGGCGCACACGCTGGCGCAGCTCGCCGGCACCGGGCCGGTCGGTGAGCCAAAAGGCGAACAGCATGGCCTCAGCCCTCCTTGGCGGGGTTCAGCACGAAGTCGTAGGTCAGCAGGTAGCTGCCATCGGCCTGCTGCGCCCAGTCGCACACCAGCGACTGGCGCACGCCGAAAACGGCGTCCGAATCGAGGTAATCGCTGTCGCTGCGGAACACATGGGTGATCAGCGTCTCATAGCCCGGCGCCTGCACCATGAAGTGCAGGTGCGCCGGCCGCCAGGGGTGGCGGCCCGTGGCCTGCAGCATGGCGCCCACCGGTCCGTCGTGGGGAATGGCATAGGGCACGGCCACGATGGAGCGAAAGTGGAAGGCACCCGCCCCATCGGCCTGCAACTGCCCGCGCGCCTGGGCCTGCGCCAGCGCGGTGTGCTGCACGTCGTACAGCCCGTCTTCGTCGGACTGCCACACATCCAGCACGGCGCCGGGGATCGCCTCGCCCGCGGTGTTCTTCACCGTGCCGCGCACCACGCAGGGCGTGCCCTTGGCGCCGTTGGCGATGTCGGCGCCCAACTCGTACTGCGGTGCGTCCTTCACGTAAAAGGGGCCGAACACGGTGGCCTCCGTGCAGCCCTCGGGCTTGTGGTTGTTCATGGCCACGGTCAGCATCGACAGGCCCAGCACGTCCGACAGCAGGATGAACTCCTGGCGCTTGTCGTCGGTGATGTGGCCGCAGCCGGTGAGGAATTCGATGCCCTTGAACCACTCCTCCTCGGTCAGTTCCACCTCGCGGGCAAAGGCATGCAGGTGCTGCACCAGGCTGATCAGTATTTGCTGGAGGCGCGGGTCCGCCGTCTGCGAAAAGCTTGCGATCACCGCCTGGGTGATGTTGTCCTGGTTGAGGTTGCGCATGGGGTCGTGTCTCCTGGGTCACGCAGGCCACGTGGGCCGCTGGTTCTGGGAGCCGACTTTATGATTTCCATAATCAAGAATAAATACGCAATAATGGAAACCAGTTTTCCGTGAATTGGAAATATGGACCGCCTCACCGAGCTGGAGCTGTTTGTCAAAGTGGCCGAGCTCGGCAGCGTCAGCCGTGCCGCCGAGGCGCTGGGCCTGTCCAACCCCGCCGCCAGCCGCCACCTGGCCGCGCTGGAGGGGCGGCTCAAGACCCGGCTGGTGGAGCGCAACACCCGCCGCCTGTACCTGACCAGCGAGGGCCAGGACTTCCACGAACGCGCCCGCACTGCGCTCGCCGAGCTGCAGGACGCCGAGGCCGCCCTGCACTCCAGCACCTTGAACCCCTCGGGCGTGCTGCGCGTCAGCGCCTCGCTGTCGTTCTCCATGCAGCAGATCGCGCCGCGCCTGCCCCAGTACCACCAGCGCTACCCCAAGGTGCGCGTGCACATCGAGGCCGCCAACCGCTACCTGGACATGATCGAGAACGGCATCGACGTGGCCATCCGCAACCGCGAGTTCGAGCCCGACAGCAGCATCACCATCCGCAAGCTCGCCTCCACCCGGCGCCTACTCTGCGCCTCACCCGCCTACCTGGCCGCGCGCGGCACGCCGCACGAGCCCGAGGACCTGGCGCGCCACGATTTTTTGATCTACGTGCTGGCCAACCACGCGCACGAACTGCGCCTGTCGAACGGCGCCGAGACCCGTGTGGTGGGCATCCAGGGCCTGCTCGAATCCAACGACGGCCAGGTGCTGCGCGCCGCCGCGCTGGGCGGCCTGGGCATCCTCGTGCAGCCCAGCTACATCGTCTACGACGACATCGTCGCCGGCCGGCTGGTGCCGCTGCTCAACGACTGGGACCTGCCGCGCATCCAGATCAACATCGCCTACCCCAGCCGCAAGCACCTGTCGGCCAAGGTGCGCTCCTTCATCGACTTCATGGCCGAAGAGTTCGCCAGGAACGACTACGAGCGCAAGTGGACGAGCTACCTCGGCTTGAAGTGAGCACCCCCTGAGTCGCTTCGCGCCTTCACCCCTCTCTCGACTCGCTGCGCGATTCGGGAGGGGGACGCCCCCAGTGCGGCGGGGCGGCCCTTGCACGGGGGCACTGGTATGGGCAGCGCCAATTGCATCCGCTGCGGGCGGCGCTCAGCGCATTGGAGCTGCCTACACCGGCCCTGGCCACACTGGCTTGGCAGCGCTCTCCACCAGCCACAGCGCCGCGCGTGCGCGCGTCATGGCCACGTAGAGCATGTTGCGCTCGCGGTAGGCCTCCTGGTGCGATGCGGGCCCCGGAAACCGCCCGCGCTCCACAAAGGGCACGGCCACAAAGGTGAACTCGCGGCCCTTGCAGGCCTCCACGCTCAGCAGGCGCAGGCTGATGGGCTCGTTGGCCTGGTGCATGGCGATGCTGGCTGTGGCCAGCAGCGTGAGGCGGCCCAGCAGCTCGGCCACGGGCAGGCCATGGGCCAGGCCCGCCAGCGCCTGCAGGCTGGCCAGGCAGGCGCTGCGCTCGGTGCCGTTGATGGGCGCCTCGGCAAAGATGCGGCGCACCAGCGGGTGGGTGCAGAACAGGCCCGCGTCGGCCAGCAGCGGGGTGCGCGCATCGGGCGCCAGCGCCATGAGCTGTGCGCACGCATCGGCCAGCTCGGGCGCACTCGGGTCCAGCGTGCCGTGGGCAATGTAGCGGCGCATGCGTGTGGCACTGCTGTGCAGCGTGGCCGCCAGCTTCTGCCCTTCCTGGGCGCCGGGCAGGTCGGTCCAGCCCGCGTCGTCGAAGCGGCCCTGGGCCAGCAGGTCCACGTCGGCCGCGCCGCTGCGCGCTGCGCGCCGGCCATAGTGCAGCAGCCCTTCCACCGCAGCGCCCACGATGCCCGGGGTCAGGTGGCGCTCGCCGCCATCGCCCTGCAGCGCCCACATCAGCGCCAGGGTCAGCGCCACTTCGCGGCGCAGGTAGAAGGGGCTCATGCCCTGGCAGCCATAGTGCACGCCCTCGTGGCCGAACACCCATTCGAGCAGGATGCTGTCCTGCGGGCTGCGCAGCACCACGTTGAGCGAGCTGGTGCTCTGCGCTCCGTCCTTGCCGCCGCCCTTGGCGTCCTGCAGCGCGCCCCAGCCGTTGACGATCTGCCCGTGCAGTTCCACCAGTTGCGCGGCGCAGTGCTCGTCGCTGTCGTAGGTGAGGTGCGCAAACGCATCGGAGCTTTGCGCCATGGGCGCAAACGCCACGCCGAACAGCGGGTTCAGCGCCGCGCAGATCTCCGCGCCAAAGCGCCGCGTGGTGTTGATCGCCAGCACCTCGGTGTCCGCCGGCAGGCACTCGCGCATGCGCTGCAGGCCCGAGCCGAACACCGAGAACGAGCCCTCGTGGATGTGCTGGTTGAAATCTCCCGCGCCCACGAAAAGGCCGTTGCCCGCTTGCACCAGCTTGCGCAGCACCATCAGTGCGCCCTCGTCCAGGTCGTGCAGTTCGTCGAACAGCACGGCGCTGTAGCGCTCGCGCAGGGCATCAAGGGGTTGGTCCCAGTCCAGCGCGCCCAGTTGGCGGCACAGCTCGAAGGTGCAGTCGCCCTCGGCATAGAAGCGCGGCTCGTGGTTCATGCCCACGCGCATGCGCTCGTACTGGCCGTACAGCCGGCACAGGCCGTAGTCCAGGCCCTGGTCGTCGCAGAAGGCACGCAGGTCCAGGCCCGAATCCTCGATGTCCCGGTGCAGCAGCTTCTTCTTGGCCAGCGCCTCGAAGGCCAGGAAGGCATCGATGTCCACGTTCTGCGCCAGCAGTTCGTCATCGTCGCTGCCCCCGCCATGGTCATTGCGCTCCAGCTCCAACCGCAGGGCCTGCTGCGCCTGCAGGATCAAAAAGCGCCGGCGCACCGGGTCGTCGAGCTTTTCCACCGGGTCGCCCTGTTCCTTGAGCACCACCTCGCACAGCTGCTCCATGGTCAGGATCTGCATGCTCGCGGGCACCTTGCCGTGCAGCTGCAGCATGCGGTCGCGGATGGCCGTGACCCCGGCGCGCGAGTACGCCAGGAACAATAGGGGCGCCGGTTCCCGGGCCTGCCTCGCTTTGCCTGCCTGCAGCAGCAGGTTGCAGGCCTTCATGCACAGCGTGGTCGTCTTGCCCGTGCCCGCCAGCGCGCTGATGACAATGGCCGGCGCCGTGGAGTCGAGCACGCGCCGCTGCTCGGCCGTGGCCGTGATGCGGGCATGGGCCCAGCTGCGTGCGGTCGGCTTGGGCGGGGTGGGGGCGGGCGAATGGGGCACAGGCAGGTCCGGGGGAGGGGGCTGCCATTGTCCCCGACCTGGGCAACGCTGAATAAGTCTTCGCGATGGCGAGTGCCCTGATTTGGGATGGGCTGCCAGGCGCAAAGCGCAGCCATAGCCGGTGCTATGGCGAGCATTTGCTTGCGACGCAGACCGCCCAAAGCGGGGCGCGCGGCGCGCGAGGGACTTGTTCAGCGTTGCCCTGGCCCTGTCCCAGCGCTAGAACCGGTAGGTCGCGCTGGCCACCACGTTGCGGCGGGCGCCGATGTAGCAGTCGCCGCGGGTCATGCAGGCGCTCACGTAGTAGCGGTCGGCCGCATTGTTGATGTTCAGCGCATAGCGCCACTGCGCGCTGTCGTAAGCCAGCACCAGGTCCAGCAGGGCCACGCCCGGCACGCGCGGGCTCTGGCCGCCGTTGGCGGTGTCGGTGAAGGCACTCACATAGCGCGCGCCCGCGCCCATCGAGAAGCCGACTACGCCCCCCACGCTGAAGCGGTATTTGGCCCACAGGCTGGCCTGGTGGCGTGGCTGGCCGTCGAGCTGGGCGTCCAGGTCCACGTAGTTGTAGTTGGCGATCAGGTCCAGGTCGCGGGCCACGGTGGCCTTGGCTTCGAGCTCCAGGCCCCGGTTGCGCACGCGACCGAGCTGGTCGTACTGGTCCACGCCGGTCTCGCGCAGGCGGTTGGTCTCCTTCAGGTCGAACAGCGCGGCGTTGATGGCCACCGCGCTGCCGGCCGGCGCGTACTTCACGCCCGCCTCCCACTGCGTGCCCTGCAGCGGCTTGAAGATGCGGCCGTTGATGGACGATTGCGGCGTGAACGATTCGGCATAGCTCAGGTAGGGCGTCCAGCCCGATTCCAGCCGGTACATCAGCGCCAGGCGCTTGGTCGTGTCCGAGGTGCGGTCGGTCGGCTGCCCTTCGGCCGTGGCCGCCACCCGGTCGTGCCGCAGGCCGGCCAGCACTGTCCACGCGCCCAGCGTGATCTGGTCTTGCGCATACAGGCCCGTCTGGCGCTCGCGCGTGGCCGCATTGGGCCGGCGCGTGCCGGCCACCGGCGTGCCGTAGACCGGCGCATAGGCGTCGATGGTGCTCGATCCGTAGGTGCTGGCGCTGCGCTCGTGCTTGCGGGTGGTGTCCGTGCCCAGCAGCAGCTGGTGCCGCACGTCGCCCGTGTGCAGCGTGCCCTCGACATGCGTGTCCACCGCCGCCACGCGCTGGCGCGTGTTGCCGCTCCACCAGTAGCGCCGCAACTGGCGCTGGCCCACGGGGTCGATGCTCCAGCCCCCGGGCCCGGCGGTCGTGCCGTTGCCATAGAAGTCCGCGTAGTGGTAGACCGTGTCGTTCTCGTTGCTGGCCGTGCGCAGGTTCTGGCGCAGCGTCCAGCCGGCGTTCAGCCGGTGCTCGAACAGCCAGCCGAAGGTGCGGCGCTCGCTGTCGTAGTAATCGGTCGGTTCGCCGATGAAGCGCGAGCTGGGCAGGCGCCCATTGGGGTTGGCCAGCACCGTGCCCTGCCAGGGAAAGAACTGCGCCGTCACGCCGCTGTCGTCCTTCTGGTACAGCCCCAGCAGCGTGAGCGAGGTGGCCGCGCTGGGCCGCCAGGTGAGCGAGGGTGCGATCAGGGCCCGGTCGTCCGGCACATGGTCCACCTGCGTGCCGGCCTTGCGCGCCAGCGCCACCAGGCGGTAGGCCAGCGTGCCCTCGGCGTCGAGGCCCCCGGTCAGGTCGGCCTGCACCTGGCGGCGGTCGTGGCTGCCGTACTGCACGCCCACCTCGCGCTGCGCCTCGAACTGCGGGCGCTTGCTCACCATGTTCACCACCCCGGCCACGGTGCCCGCACCGTACAGCGTGCCCGCGGGGCCGCGCAGCACCTCCAGCCGCTCCAGCGTGATCGGGTCGGCCCGCGTGCTGCGCGTGCCGTAGGCGTGGCGCAGCCCGTCCAGGAACACGGTGGGGTCGGCACCGCGCACGCGCATCCAGTCCGTGCGGGTGTCCACGCCATAGGGGGTGGAGAGCACGCCCGCCGCATACACCAGCGTGTCCTGCATGTTGGCGGCGCCCTGGTCCAGCATCTGCTCGCGCGTCACCACGGTCACCGACTGCGGCGTTTCCGCCAGCGGCGTATCGGTCTTGGTGGCCGTGGCGGCGCGCCGTGCCAGGTAGCCGCCCACCGGGCCCGTGGCCGTCTCGGTATCGGCCTGCGCGGTGATGGTGACGGCGGGCAGCGCCGCATCCGGCCCGGCCGATGCCGGTGCGCGCCGCACGGTGAAGGCACCGGTCGCCGTGCGCGCTGCGTCCAGGCCCGTGCCGGTCAGCATGCGCTGCAACGCCTGTTCGGGCGTGTAGCGCCCCTCCACGGCGCGCGAAGCCACGCCGGCCACCAGTTCGCCGGCCGCAAACACCTGCATGCCGGTCTGGCGCGACAGCTCGGCCAGCGCGGCCGCCAGCGGCTGGGCCGGTACCCGCACCGGCACCGGCACCGCCTGGCTGCTGGCGGCGCCGTCCTGCACTTGCGCCATGGCCGGCGGGCTCAAGGCCAGAAGGGTGGTGGTGCCGAACGCCGCAGAGAGCGCGGCGCCGAGCAGGTGGTGGCGATGAAAAGGCAGCAACATGGATCAGAACCCCAGGTACATGGTTGGACAAGGCGAGCCGGGACCTGCACAACAGGTCGCGCCTCTGTACTGGAGACGGCCCACTGGCCCAAACGGAGACAGGGGTATGCGATTTATTTTTGAACAGCGGTGGGGTGCCGGCTCAGCGCATGGCCAGTTCCACGCTGCCATCCCCCCGGACCGTGGCTGTCACCGGCAGCACGGCGGGCAGCGCTGCCAGCAGCCCCTGCGCGTCGGTGGCGCGAAACCGTCCCGTCAGGCGCAGGGCGCCCACGCGCGCATCACGCGCGGTGATCGGCTGGTCGCGGTAGGCGTTGATGGTGGCCAGCGCCTCGGCCAGCGGGTGGTTGTCGAACACCAGCCAGCCCTCGCGCCAGGCCGCCAGGCTCTCCATGCCGGGCCCGTGCAGGCGCTCCATGCGCCCGCCCTGCACCTCCAGGGCCTGGCCGGGCAGCAGTTCCACCGCGGCCGGCGTCTGCTGCGGCGCGTTGGTGCCGCCCAGCGCCTGCACCCGCACCTTGCCGTGCTCCACGCTCACCGACACCGCACCGCCCCGGTCGCGCACCGTGAAGGCCGTGCCCACCACTTCGATGCGGGCCTGCCGCGTCAGCACCTCGAAGGGGCGGCCCGCGTCGGCCGCCACGTCGAAGCGCACCGTGCCGCCCACGAGGCGCACGCTGCGCCGGTCGCGGAACAGCTGCACCTCGATGGCGCTGGCCGGCGCCAGGTCCAGCCGGCTGCCCGGCGCGCCGTCTGCCCCATCGCGCAGCGGCACCTGCAGCAACTGCGCCGTGCGCGTGCGGTAGCTGGCCGCAAGCAGCGGCTGTTGCCAATGCCAGTGCAGGCCCTTGCCTGCCAGCGCACCCACGCCCAGCAAGGCGGCCACCGAGAGCAGAGCGCGGCGCTGCCGTTGCCGCGCCGGTGCGGCCCCCGTGTCGGGTACAGGCTCCTGGAAATGCCCGCGCAGCTCGGGCGCCAGGCCGCCCAGGGCATTCCAGCGCGCCACGGCTTCGTGCACCGCAGCCTCGTGCCGGGCCGACTTCTCGCGCCACTGCCGCAGTTGCGCGTTCGCTTCGGCCGCCGCGTCCCCGGGCGCCACCTCGCCCTGCACCACCAGGGCCAGGGCCCGCTCGATCAGCTTTTCGCTCGGTGCGTCGGTGGTTGCCATCGTGCAGGCTGCTCAGGAGAAATCTTCGGCCAGGGCGCCGTCGAAGCCCCGGTGCCCGGCCGGCACGTCGTGGTGCTCCAGCAGGTCCGCGCGCAGCGTGGCAAACACGCGCGAGCAGTCCACGGCCGCCCGCACCAGGTGCTTGGCCACCGCCATCTCGGTGATCTGCAACTGCGCCGCGATCTCGGCGCGCGAATGCCCGTAAGCCCGGAACAGCAGGAACACCTCGCGCCGGCGCGGCGGCAGCTGTTCGATGGCCTGCACCACCCGGGCCAGCACCTGGCGCTGCGCCGCGTGGTACTCGCTCGAAGGCGCGGTGGGCTGCTGCCCGCCCACGGTGGCGTGTTGGTTCGCCCACTCCTGCGCCGTCTTGCGGCGGCGGAACTCGTCGATGCACAGGTTGCGCGCCACGCGGAACAGCAGGGCGCGCGGCGATTCGATGGCCGGGGCCGCTGCCGCCTGCGGGCTCTGGCGCGCATGCGAGAGCACGCGCTCGAAGCTCGACTGCGCAATGTCCGCCGCATGGTGCGGGTCCCGCAGCTCATGCGCCAGGTGCCGGCGCAGGTCGCCATAGTGGGCCACCAGCTCGTGGATCAGATCGCGCACCCCGGCCTCCCTCCACGCATGCCTGCGCCGTGTGGACACCAGGCGCTGGGCGGGTTTTAAATAAGAATTGTTCGCATTCTATGCCATGCCTACCGGCACCCCGCCGCCCGCATGTCCTCCGACCCCACCCGCACCGTGCTGCCCGGCTGGGTGATCGCGCAGCGCGACCGGAAGTAGAACGACAGCCGGTCGCGCACCGGCGTTCCGGCGATCCGGTACGGCCGGTTGCCCTGGGTGATGGCATCGCCCGCCGCCACGGCCTTGCTGTCGTACAGCCCCTGGCTGATGTTGTGCCGGTCGGCCGAGTCGTCGAAGCTCTGCGCCGTGAGGCGCTTGAAGGCATCGGCCGCCAGTGCGGGGTCGTGCGCACCCTTGAGGTAGCGGTCGAACCAGGCCAGCGTGTAGTAGTTGATGACACCTTCGCCATAGCGGCTGGCCGGCCCGCCGAAGAGCGAGAAGTCCAGGTGCGTTCCCGCGCGCAGCATGACCAGCATGGTGTCTACCCCGGCGGCCTTGAGTTCCTGGTAGCCCGGGTCCTTGGGGTGGGCCTCCGTGCCCCGGCCGCGGCCGCCCTGGGTGTTGGTCTTGGCGGGTTCGGGGGGCTCGGTGGTGGGCACCACCTTGAAGTAGTAGTCCGCGCCAATGCCCAGCGCGGGCGTGCGGACCGTGAGGTCTGCGGCCGGGTCTATGCCGATCTTGTCCACCCAGCCGGTCTTCAGCGCCGTGAGGTTGTCCCATGCCACGATGGCACCGATGCGCTTGTCCGTTTGCCCGATCAGGCTGGCCGTGCTGCCGCCTTGGGAGTGGCCGGCAATGCCTACCATGCGCGCATCGAGCTGGTCCCAGTGCGGGAAGAACCGGGCGGCATCGCCCGCCAGCGGCGCTTTGGGTGTGGCAAAAAGCCAGTCCACCACGCTCTGCGCATCGGGCCCATGCGTGCCCATGGGGGCCGTGGTTTCCAGCGCGATGGTCATGTACCCCGCCTCGGCCAGCACCTGGGCGGCAGAGCGGTGCAGCCGCTTGGAGCTGTAGCCCCCGTGCACGATCACCACCGCAGGGTAGGGCGGCTCGAAGGTCTTGAGCCCGGCCGGCAGGCCCGTGCAGCTGCCTGCGGCGCAGGGCCGGTAGATCTCCACGGCAATCGGCTTGCCCGATGCAGACGGTGTGCTCGCCTCGGTGTACCGAAAGCGCTTGCCGTCATGGCTGGCCGGGTTGCGGTAGGCATCGAGCGCGGGCGTCTTGCCGGGGGTGAACAGCGCGGCGGGTTGCTGCGCAAAATCGTCGATGCGCTGGCGTGCGCAGGCCATGTTGTCGGCATCGCGCTGCGCCCACTCGGCCGAGCCGGGCGCGGGCGATTCGTGCCGTACCGGGCCCAGGCAGTCCAGAGCGGCAGGGTCTGCGGCATGGGCGATGGTGGTGGCGCCACCCAGCGCCAGCGACAGAAGCAGGCCCCGCATCACTTGCCGGCCCCCGCGCTCGCATTGCGCTGCAGAAAGGCCGCCAATGGCCGGATCACGTTGTTCGTCGCATCGTCATCGGCAGTGACGATGTCCACGTGCGAATAGCCCTCGCTCATGTGCACCTCGAAGCCGCCATCCACACCGCCGTACTGGCGGTTGGCTACCAGCGTGGCCTGGCCTGCGTGCGTGCGCGCAATGCCGGCCTTGCAACTCGCCGCAGCGCAGGGCGCAATGGCCTCGGCAAAGCCGCGCCAGATGCCGGCCACGGGCGTGAGGCCGTTGGTGCCGCCAAATGCAATGACGGGGATGTTGATCTTTTTCGCCTGCGTCTGGTTCACGATGTCGGCGCGGCCGCGCCCGCCTTGGGCCACGGGCAGCGACAGGGCGCTGGTATCGAGCCCCAGGTTGGCGCCGCCGCTGCCCTCGGCATTGGCGAGCAGCAGGCCCGAGCTGGGGTAGTACCAGTCGCTGTAGGTGGTGTTGCCCAAGTACAGCGCGCGCGACAGGCGCTTGAGGTTGGTGGGCTCCACCTCTTTGCCCCAGGCCGGCGGGTTGGCCACCAGCGTGGCCGGCTGCGGGCCGAAGTCGCGGTAGGCCGCGGCGGGCAGCGGGTCGGTATTGTCCAGCCAGGTGCGCAAGCCGTCGGCGCGCGCCGGGCCCAGGGCGCCCATCGACACGGAATAGAACACCGTGCGCTGCAGGTTGTCATCGTCCATGAAGGTGCCGATGGCCGCGCCCGCCGTCACGGGAAAGTCGCGCTTGCTGAAGTCGGCCAGCCGCGCATACACGTTGTTGCCTGCTACGCCGCCCTGGTCCGCCTGCAGCAGCGCCTGCGTGCCGTTGATGGTGCCCTCGAAGGCCATCTGCATGCCCGCGATCTCGGTCGATGCGCTCACGCGCGGCGTAAGGCCGGGGCGCGAGACAAAGCCCGGCTCCGCCCCCGAGGCCACGGCCGCATACAGACCGCCATCGGCCGCGCGCTCCACCGCATCGAGCTGCGCCGCCGTGGGCGCGCTGGTGGCCAGCGCACCGCCCGGCCCCTCGAACAGCACCAGCCCCTTGAGCTTGGCATAGCCCGGCTGCGCCGCGCCCGTGCCGCTCAGGTTGAAGTCCGTGGCCGCATAGCGCGCCACAAAGCCCGTGCCCGCCGAATGCCCGCCCAGAAAGACATTGCCATCGCGCGCCACCGTGTGCGCTGCGGTCACCACCGCATCCAGGTCCAGCGAATGCACCTGCGGCGTCCAATCCGCGAGGAAGGGGATTTCGCGGCTTTCATGGAACACCGCGCGCCGGCTCAGCTTGGCCGGCAGCGGCAGGCCCAGCTCGGCGCCGTACAGGTAGTTCAGGCCCAGCGCGGCATCGCGCTCGCGCTCGGCAATGTTCAGGCCCTCCATGTCCTGCAGCGCCACGGATCGGCGGTCCACGCCCCATACCTCCACCACCGCCTTGTGGTCGGCCCACATGCGGCGCACCAGGTTCTCGGCCAGGATCAAATAGCTGTGCGACGCGGCCAGCGTGCCCGGCATCGCTACCAGCACCGCATCCACCGGCTTGCCCGTGTTGGCCGCCAGACCGTAGCGCGTATAGCGCACCCGGTTCAGGTCGGGCCCCGCCGCGCCGAACTGCGTGGCCAGCTTGCTGCCCGGCGCCACGGTGACACCCGCCGTGCCCGGTGTGCGCGCGGCCTTGGCGCGGCTGGCCAGCTCGTGCGTGCTGATGGTGAACTCGCTGGTGGTGGTGCCACCATCCACCAACGTTTGTCCGCCACCGCCGCAGGCGGAGAGGGCGGTGGCCACGGCCAGGCCCAGCAGGGTGCGGCGCCAGGGCATGCCGGGCTGGGCGGTGGTGGTAGTGCTTGAGTGTGTCGTCGTCTTCTTCTTCATCGTTGTCTCCACAGGGTTGCAGTCAAAAATGGGCGCAGGCTGGCGCTGCAGGTGCGTTGCCCAGGCAACGCACACGCGTGGTTCATCAGCAGGAGGAAAGTGGCTAAGAAAGCGCTCTGGCCGGGCGTTCGTCTTCAGGTTTGCTGTCTGCCAGACAGGGCAGCCAGGCCAGCAGCGCTGCCTTAGCCGCTCAGGCCGGCCACCAGGTAATCGAGGAATTCAGTCTGTTGGCGTTCCTCATCGCCTGGCATCGCCAGCTCCATGGGGCCGAACGGCGAGCGCCGCATGTAGCTGCGGTACGAGATGCCGTAATACACCGCGTTCATGGTCAGCAACAGGCGGAACTGGATGGTCTCGCGCCCCACGCCGGGCATCAGCGCCTGCAGCCGCGCCAGCGTCAGCTCCAGCGTGCGGCGGTGCAGGGCGGCCGAAATCTCCTGCCCCTTCTCGCCATAGTCCCACCCCAGCCGCCCGATGAAGTTGACGGCATCGCGCCCCAGCGCGGGCTCGCTCAGCATGGCGATCACGGGGCCAAAGGCGGCCTCCACCACATCGCGCACGGTGTAGCCGGGTTGGCCGGCCAGGGCCTCCAGCCGCGCGCAGGCACGCGGTTCCAGCCATTGCTGCAGGTAGCTGGCGATGGCCGCCACCAGCTCATCGCGGCCGCCAAAGTGGTAGTGCAGGGCCGAAGGGTTCTGCGCCCCCGCCGCGATCACGATGCGCCGCAGCGACACGGCATTCATGCCCTCGCGCGCCATGAGCTGCATGGCCTCTTCGATCAGGCGGGTGCGGGTGGCTTGCGGGTCGGCGGGGGAGGGCGATGGCGAAGGGTCGTCGGCGGGCGAGGCAAGGGCAGGCATCATGGGCTCCATAATGCACTTGAATTAATTCAGGTGCATTAGGGTTGGCCCTCAATGGGCCGTATTGCCGTTCTGCAGGCTCGCTCCCCCGGGGTTACCTGGGCGTTCCCATCAGGTCGTTCGCCAGTGCCTGCGCCTGCTCCAGGCTCGCGCCCGCCAGGCACATCTGCAGCTTCGACCCCAGCACCCCGGCCACCCGGGCGATCACGGCGACCTGCCCGTTCACGACCATGGCCAGGATGGCGCCGTGGTGCGAGCGCGTCCATTCGGTCAACGCGTTCGACCCATCGGCCGACAGGGTGAGCCAGATGGCCGGATCCTCGGGGCCCGCGAACGAAGCCTCGCAGTCCCACGCGGCACGGGCACCCACCAGGTCCTTTGCGGTGAGCAGCGCCGCCGCCGTGTCCACCCAGGCGGGGGAGGAAGAAGAACTTGCTTCACCACGGTGTGCCAGCTCTTTCATGCCCGGCTTGGGGGTGTAGCTGGCAGGCGCCACCAACCAGTCGGCCCGGGCCGGGCCCGCACGGGCAATGTCCACCTGCGGCCGCGAGGCCTTCAAGGCCTGGGCGATCTCGTCCAGCCGCACCCGCGATTCGGTCGGCATCTGCACCAGCCAGCACTTGTTGCCAGGTGAGGGGTGTGCGGTGAACGTGCGCTTCTGCGTGCTGTTGCCAAGGCTGGGGCTCTCCACCTGGTAAGACACCGTGACCTCCCGGCCATCGACCAGGCCGCGCTGGCTGTCGATGGCGCGCACGTTGGCGATTTTCCAATCGCGGCGCAGGGCCTGGCCCCCCGCCAGGAACTGGCCCACGAGCTCCTTGTCGGTCGCCGCTGCCATGCGCTGCACTGTCCAGCCCGGCCCCAGCAAGCGTTCCCTGAAGGCCTCGGAATCGGGCGAGTACCGCGCGTCCATCAGCTGCGCCAGCCGCTGCTTGAACGGCGCAAGGCTGCGCGGCTCGATCAGCTCGGCTGTGCGCCGTGCGTCTGTTGTGCTCAACTGGACAAAGCGCACCGCGGCTTCTTCAGGGCTGGGGGCGCACAGGTCTGCGGCCCAGGCGCTGCCTGCCGGCAGCAGGGCGAGAAGAAAAGCAAGGCCGCTGGCGAGCATGGTGCGCAGATGGGGCATGGAGCCGGATTGTGCCGCGTCCGCTGCACGGGCCTGTGGCACTGCGGCAGGCGCCGATTTGCCGCCGCCGTCGGGGCGCACAATGGCGTAATTCTTGCGGTGCCGCTGGCATGTGCCGCCCACAAGGCACAGCCGCTTTTCTTTCCCTTGCCAAGGTGTCTTTCATGTTTTTCAACCACCCCGCTTTTCTCCGTCCCGCGCGCTGGCTTGTGCCGGCCCTGGCTGCAGCCTCCATCACGGGCTGTGCCACGGCACCCTCTGCAACGGCCACTGCTACTGCACCCATCCGCGTCAAGGTCTTCGTCGCCGCCATGTTCGAGATCGGCAAGAACACCGGCGACCGCGCGGGCGAGTTCCAGCACTGGTACGAGCGCTACTGGAAAGACGCCACCCCCATCACCGTGCCCGGCGCTTTGGGCCCCGTGTACTGCAACAGCGACGGCGTGTGTGGCGCCGTGCTGGGCATGGGCAAGGTCAACTCGTCTTCGTCCATGCAGGCCATTCTGCTCAATTCGAAGTTCGACTTTGCAGAGGCGTACTACGTGATCTCCGGCGTGGCCGGCACGCCGCCCCAGCGCGGCACCATTGCCGATGTGAGCTGGGGCACCTGGCTGGTGGACTACGACCTGGGCCACCGCTGGGCGCCTGAGGAGAACACCCCCGGCGCCCCCACCTTCATGCCGCGCAAGGGCTATGAGGAATACCGCCGCTTTCAACTCAACCCCTTGCTGGTGGACTGGGCCATGAACCTCACGGTGGACGTGCCCCTCAAGGACTCCGACAGCGCGCGCACTTATCGCCTGCGCTACCCCGACACAGCAGCCCGCCGCAGCCCCGCCGTGACCAGCGGCACCCACATGACCGGCGACACCTTTTTCCACGGCCCCGGCATGTCGCGCCAGGCCCAGTACATCGCCAAGCTCTATGGCGCAGACGACTATGTGATCACCGAGATGGAGGCCGCCGCCATCGCCTTGGTGGTCAAGCGCACCCACGGCACCGATCGCCTGATGAGCCTGCGCGGAGCGGTGAATTTTGACCAGGGCAACCCGAACGAGACCACCTTGGCGCACCTGGACCCAGCGCCGGGCGAAACGGCAGGGGGCTTTGCCGAGACGGTGGAGAACGTGGCGCTGGTGGGCACGCGGGTGGTGGACCACATTGTGCGGAACTGGGGGCAGTGGCGGGGTGGGGTGCCGGCGCGATAGGGAGCTAAGTTGAGGTTTTCAACAAACCATTTTCTTCAGTTGAATGATATCTAGCGGTAGGTGTTCAGCTATCCATGTCCATGGCAGTGAGGCTGTTGCAAGTTGGCCAAAGGAAGTGTCCGCTACGCTGACTTCCTAACCAGACTGCAGGCGTCTGCAATACCCCATTTGCGTTATCGCGGCTATCAAACGGGCATGCTACAACGCAAGAAAATCAAAGAAGCGGGGTAAGGGGTCATGCAAGCTGAACGTCAAATCGTGCTGCTGTTGCAATGGGTCGCTCGCGCCTGGGGCGTAGATTCCGCTGCCGCCTGTCTGAACCAGTTGGTATCGTTCCCATGAAGTGGATGATGGCGAAATGGTGCACTGTATTTTGCGCGTTGCTCGCGGCGGGCTGTGCGACAAAGACAGAAATCGCTGATCAGGCGGTCAAAGGCAGTTTGGCTACCGAAGATGCCAACAATCGACTGCTGCTGCTGAACATAGTCCGGGCGTATCACCGCCATCCATTGCATTTTGTCCGCTTCAACGCATTGCGCGGCCCGATTGGCATTGGCGCGCCCACAGTAACGATCCCAACACCGGTGGGACCGGACTTCACCAATCAGATTTATCAGTTGTCGACGACGATCAAGTTTGATCAGCCCTCCTTCGACCTCCAATTGCAGGACACCCAAGAGTTCTATAGGGGATTGACAACCCCCCTAAGACCCGAGGTCATGCAGTACTTTCTCGAACAGGGTTGGCCACAGCAGATGATTCTCTGGCTCTTTGTTCGTGAGATCGAGACAACGGATGCTGGCAACAAGAATCGCTATCTGAACTATCCACAGGGGGACGACTCCTTCGAGAAGTTTCGAAACGAACTCGAACGGCTTCAGGGCTGCGACGTCGAGATACACGAGGACAAGCCGGCTTCGGTATATGGCCCGCCGCTGGACATTCCGAGTTCTACCTCGCCCGAGAAACTTGCAGCCTTGAAGACAGCTGGCGTCGAGTTGGAGAAGCTGAGCAATGCTGACGGTGTTCGGTACCAGGTCCAGCAAACCCGCAAGATCACGCAGCTCAAGCTCGTGGAGCGCCGCAGAGGTGCCAACTGCGTGCTGCCGGGTGACGCTGCGGCTTTTAAGGGTGAATCGAGCGCTATTGCGGATGGGCCCAAGACGGTCTTCTCGCTGCGCTCCGTAGAGGCGATGATCTACTTCCTCGGCGAACTCTCTCGCAGGCAACTGGATGGGACGCTGGATGGCTCCATGCCAGGCATCTACTGTATTCGGTACGAACTTCGGCGTGATGAGGGTAAGCAGAAGACTGCGGTTGCCAAGGCGCGCGATGATGAGGCCGCCCAGGATTGCGAGAGGACGCCGCTAGCCCCAGGGGCATATCCGCCACGCCTGGACCCTCTTTTTGTATTGGAAAAAGATGCCTCGGCCGACGCGACCGTCAGGGTGGAATACCACGGCACTTCCTTTTCCATCCCTCGAGGTCCGCGTAGCGGCCGTTCTATGCACGTCATGAGTCTGCTGACGCAGCTCATTGCGCTTCAAAACAAAGGCGCTGAACTTCCCACCACGCAGAACGTACGAGTGGTCAATCCCTAGCATTCTCATTGCGATTTATTCCCCCAGTGGAGGCAACATGAGTCAAGAGTTTCAGGTCGATGGAAACAACCAAGAGGCGCCATTCGCCTTGCGGATTCATCGCGGAGATGGCATGGCGCTGGTTGCCATGAACTGGAAGGATGGCGTGCCGTCTGATGACTTCGTAGGGTTCGCGATCGAATACAAGGAGCCGGGCGGCGACCGGTTCTTCTCGTTGAAGAATCGGATCGCGTTCCCCAAGGCCGACGGGTCGGTTGACAAGCGCAAGTTGCCCACTCGGCTCGCGCCCATCCAGAAGTTTCGCTGGGTTCACTTCCCGCGCAATGCGGAGATGGATGGCAGGTTCATCTACCGCGTCACACCAGTCTTTATGAATGAACTCCGGGAACTGAGCTACGGCGAATTTCAGGAGGCATCGCTCGAACTGCGCCGCGAGACCCATCCTGGCCAGTTGAACGTTGCCTACACACGGGGCTTTGTCGCGTCGCAGGCATTTGTTGATAACTACGCATCGCATCCGATCAAGACTTTGCTGCCGGCCAAGGCGGACGACGGGCTGGATTTCGAACCCAGCCACCCCAAGGCTGTGGAGGCCCTGGCCTGGATGGGCTTCGAGGCGCGCAGTGCGATTTTGGAGGTGCTCGATCAGGCCATTGCCGACGAGCAGGCGGAAGTCCGCGCCGTGCTCTACGACCTCAACGAGCCTGGCATTGTGATCCGGCTGGAGAAACTAGGCACACGTCTGAAGGTGATCATCGACAATTCAGGTAGCCACGGCGATACTCATTCCGCCGAGACCCAGGCGGCGGAACGCCTTGTGCAGTCTGCCGGTGCCGACCGTGTCAAGCGTCAGCGCATGGGCAATCTGCAGCACAACAAGACGGTGGTGGTGGATGGGCCGCGCATCCAGGCCGCGGTCTGCGGATCCACCAACCACTCTTGGCGCGGCTTCTTTGTCCAAAACAACAACGCCATCATCTTGCGCGGTGCGGAGCCGGTGAAGATTTTTCGGCAGGCATTCCGGCACTATTGGGATAACGACGGCGCCGCGGGTTTCGGCGCCACGGCATCGGCCGCGTGGCAAGACATCGGGCTCGACGGGATCAACGCCAAAGTGTGCTTCAACCCGCTGACGGCGGCGAATGGAGTGCTCGGCAGCATTGCCGAGGACGTCAAGGCTACGGGGTCGAGCCTCTTCTTCTCGCTCGCCTTTCTCTACCAGACACCCGGCGCCATCCTGAATGCGATCCGTGCGATCAAGGAGGACGCGACGGTCTTTTCCTACGGTATCTCCGATCACGCCGTTAAGCTGCTTGTCGACGATGCGGCCCAGGACTCCGAGATCGGCGTCGACATTCAGAAACCGGATGGAACCGTAACGACCGTCAATCCCGAAGCCTTGACTGAAAACGTGCCTGAGCCGTTTAAGTCGGAGCCCTCGGGCGGCGGCGGCAACCGGATGCACCATAAATTCATCGTGATTGACTTCGACAAGCCGACGGCCCGCGTGTACATGGGCTCGTACAACTTTTCCAAGGCCGCCGACACCTCCAACGGCGAGAATTTGCTGCTGATCAAGGACCGCCGCGTCGCCGTTTCCTACGTGGTCGAGGCGCTGAGGATTTTCGACCACTACCATTTCCGCTTGGTGCAATCCGAGGCCAATCAAGCCGGCCGGAAGCTTCAGCTCAAGTTGCCACCGAACGCGGGTGGGGACGAGCCATGGTGGCGGGAGTACTACTCCGACATGCGGAAGATCGTTGACCGCCAGTTGTTTGCCTAAGTCTCTGGGCGCACATCCCTTGTCTCTTCAGGTTTGAGACCGCCGACTGACTTCGCTCGTCGATTTTTGTATTCAAGAGTTTTTTTGGTAACAAAAAGTTGGACAAATTGCTGAGTTTTCTGTACTGTTGTATCTAGAAATTCATTTTTGATTTGTTCTCTGAGGATTTGTATGGCGGTTGAAATTATCTCGATTTTTAACAACAAAGGTGGTGTCGGGAAAACTACTTTGACTTTTCACCTTGCACATGCTTTGTCTGAACTGGGGCATAAGGTTCTAGCAATAGATCTTGATCCTCAATGTAATCTATCTATTTATAGTTTGTCTGTTGAGTAGATTCAAAAAATTTGGGATGAAGAAAATGCTTTTATTGATGAGCCGGGCTTTGAGGCTGCGCGCGCTGCGATATCTGTAAAGCAATTTAATGCGCTTTGTTCGGAGCCTAGAACCATTCACTTTTCCCTAAAGCCAACAGAAGAGGGGACCGGGGCGCTTGAGCACCTTCCACCGCCACTGGAATTAACGGAAAATCTGCATTTGGTGCCTGGTCGTCTTACCCTCCATATGTTTGAAGAAGCTCTTGCGAGGCGATGGAGTGAGGCATTTGTTGGACAGCCATTGGCTTTAAGAACACTGAGTGAAATACGTCGCCTCATACTGCAGTATGCAGGTGAGTATGGGTATGACTATGTGATTGTCGATACATCCCCGAGTCTTGGGCAGTTGAATAAGACGATTCTTACTACCGTTGATGCATTTTTGATTCCATGTGCGCCTGATTTGTTTAGTCTCTATGGGATTCGCAATATTGGAAATTCTTTGAATAGGTGGACTTCAGAGTTGAAGACGTTATATAGCTTGATACCGCCTGCTAGGCGGCCTGCACTTCCAAGCAGTTTTGTGGGATTTTTGGGCTATACAATATATAATGCAAAACGTCGTAGAGGGTCTAGTCCATGGAATATGGCGATAGCTCACTATGGCTATGCTACGCAAATTCCGAGTACCATTGCTTCTCATATTCCTGGTTTGCTGAGTGATGGAATCGATGAGGGTGTTCTAAGTGATCCTGTCGGTGGTATGTCAATTATGCATTCTCATAATACATATCCTGCCCATGCACAGAAATATCACGTTCCAATGTGGAAGCTCCCGCAGCATCCAGATCTAGAGGACGGTGATCGCGCGACTGTGCTCACCAATAGGAAGAGATACGAGGCTACGCAGGTTGCATATCAAGAATTTGCTTCGGAGGTCATCGATAGAGTCCAGAGTTTGAAAAAAATTAGTCTTTGAGGTGAATAATGAAAGCAAAAAAACCTACAAAGGCACACATCGAAAGTGTTGTTGGTGCGTATACCGATCGCCGTGATGAAATTGATCTTTTTAGGCAGCAGGTGGCAGGTTTTTTTGAGAAATCAAGACATTTCGCAACAAAGCCATTGCCATTGGTTCACTCTGTCAAGTCAAGGTTGAAGGATCCCGATCATCTCGCTGAAAAGGTACGAAGAAAATGGACTGAAAAACAAATTACCCCTGAGACTCTTTTTCAGGAGGTAAATGATTTGGCAGGAGTTAGGGTTCTTCATCTTTATACGGAGCAATTCTCTCAAATACATGCTGCTATTGAAAAGCATTTGCATGGGGGATTTTGGATTCTTGCTGAAAAACCAGTTGCTTACAGTTGGGATCCGGAGACGACCGACTATTTCAAGAGCTTGGGATTGCATGCGGAAGTTAGGGAGACGTATTATTCAAGCGTTCATTATGTGGTTAAGCCTCATTCCAGTACTGATATAAGCTGTGAAATACAGGTTAGGACTTTATTTGAGGAAATTTGGGGTGAAATTGATCACGCCATCAATTACCCTGAAAAGACTTCGGTGATTGCCTGTAGGGAGCAGCTCCGAGTGCTTGCTAAGTTAGCATCCACTGGGACGCGTTTGGCTGATTCGATATTTAAGATATCTACAACAGCAACCTGAGGCGGGCGCCGTGAAAGTGATCAGCACATCATAGAAATTGCTAATGGCGGGTAAACGCCTAAACTTGCTTGGAGCTAGGTCGCTGCTGCTGCACCTCGTGCTCGGTGCGCTCTTTCGACTCGATTCCCGCTTGCAGGCCGTCGAGCCAAGTAATGCAGTTGGCAGCTCTTGCTCGAGAATGTTGTTGCCAGGCTTGAGGTGCTGGAGATGACCGCAGGCTTACTTATGGCTCGAGTGGTGCCTTTAACTGACCTGCTGCTTCTCGAGCTTGCGCGCCAACGTCCTCCGGTGCATCCCCAGCCTCCGCGCCGTCTCCGAGATATTGAACCCCGTTTCCGCCAGCACCTCGTGGATCCGCTCCCACTCCAGCGTCTTGAGCGAGCTGGAGCGATTGGTCACGTCCACCTCGGTATCGCCCTCGCGCAGGCCGAAGGCGGCCTCGATGTCGTCGGTGTTGGACGGCTTGGCCAGGTAGTGGCAGGCGCCCAGTTTCACGGCCTCGACGGCGGTGGCGATGCTGGCAAAGCCGGTGAGTACGACGATGAGCATGGCTTCGCTGGCGGCGTGCAGCTTTTGCACGCAGGCCAGGCCTGATGCGTCGCCCTTGAGTTTCAAGTCCACCACGGCGTAGCCGGGGGTGTGCTGGGTGAGCAGGGCTTCCACCTCGGGCAGGCTGGCGGCCTGCAGCACGCGGTAGCCGCGGCGTTCGAACGAGCGGGCCAGGGTGCGGGCAAAGGCCTCGTCATCTTCCACGATGAGCAGCTGGCGCTTGGTTTCCTTGGCGTCCTTGGGCGCGTCTGCTGCTGCAGGGCTGCTGGTGGTGGTGTCGTCCATGGCGGTCTGGTCCGAGGTTTGTTCTAGTACAACGTCAACTTTGACTGGGCATCACGCCGGCCGGTGACCGCGGGGCAGGGCGATGGCGGCCAGGGGCAGGCGAATGCTCACCTGGGCGCCGCTGCCTTCGCCGTTGCCGACCCGGTTGCGCGCGGTGACGCTGCCGCCCAGGGTGCGGGCCACGTTCATCACCAGGTACAAGCCCAGGCCGCTGCCGGGGCGCTGCTTGGTGGACTGGTAGGGCTCGCCCAGGTGCTCCAGCATCTGCGGCGCAAAGCCGGGGCCTGCGTCGTTGACGGTGATGCACAGCGCAGGCGCCTCGGCCGTGTTGTCGCGGGTGATCACCAGCTCCACCCACTGGGGCGATGCGTCCCGCGCATTGTCCAGCACATTGAAAGCCATCTGTTTCAACGTGGTGTCCGACACCATGGGCGTGTCTTCGCCAAAATCATTGCGGTACGAAAACGCGGGCATGGTGCGCGTGGTGCGCCATTCTTCGGCCAGGGCGTCGACAAACTTGCACACGGTGGTCTGCTCGGACTCTTCGCCGCGCGCCTCGCCGGCCGACAGCAGAATGCCGCTGACGATGCTCTTGCAGCGCTGCACCTGGGTGCGCATTTCGGTGATGTCTTCGCCCAGCACCTCGTCGCCCATGAGCTCTTCGTCGTGCGCCCAGTCGCCCAGAATCACGGCCAGGGTCGATAGCGGTGTGCCCAGCTCGTGCGCCGCGCCCGATGCCAAGAGGCCCATGCGCACGATGTGCTCTTCTTCCACCCGGCGCCGGCGCGCGGCGGCCAGGCGGGCGTCGCGCTCGCGCAGGTTCAGGCTGATGCGGGTGATGAAGATGACCACCAGAATGGCGTTGAGCACAAAGCACACCAGCAGGCCCAGCACATACAGGCTCGACAGGCCCTGGTGCAGGTCGTGCGGCAGCTCCAGCGGCAGGTGGTAGTTGGCCAAGAGGGCAAAGCATGCGGTGGTGATGCCCACCATGCTCCAGATGTAGGCGCCGCGCAGCAAGATGGCGCCCAGCGCAATCTGCAGCAGGTACAAAAAGACAAACGGGTTGCTGGTGCCGCCGCTCAGGTACAGCTGGGTGGTGAGCACGGCCACGTCCACCAGCAGGGCCAGAAACAGCTCCACATTGCGCACCTGCACCCCCGTGCGCAGGCGCAGCAGGCTGACCACGTTGAACACGGCCAGGCAGCCCACCACGAGCAGCATGGGCTGCAGCGGGATGGCCAGGCGCAGGCTGTGGCTGGCCACTTCGATGGTGAAGATCTGGCCGATGACGGCCATCCAGCGCAGCTGGATCAGCTGCTGCAGGTTCTTGATGCCGGCGGCGGCATCGGCGGCGCGCGGGTTGCGCAGAAACTCGGCGCTCTTGGCGAGGCGTTGCAGAGGCATGGGGTTAGTCTACCGGCCCGCGCCGTTGCTGCCTTGGCGCCGCTCATAGCGCACCACGAACCAGCCCGCGCCCAGCACCATCAGCGCCAGGCCGTACCAGGTGAGCGCATACACCGCATGGCTGTTGGGGAAGCGGATGGTGGTGAGCCCTGCGCGTGGCCAGGTGGTGCCGGCAGTGGCGGCTGCCGCGCCGTGCACTTCCACGGCCTCGGCCGTCGGGTTGGCCACGCCGCGCTGGGGCAGGCCGGCGTCGATGAAAAACGGCGCCGCCTGTGGCAACTGCAGCGCCTGGGCCATGGCCGCCACGTCGCGCGAGAACCAGCGCTGCGTGGCGGGCTCGTTGCTGCGCAGAAAGCCGCCCTTGGGCTCGCTCATGCGCACCAGGCCCTGCACGGTGACGGGGTCGGTGCTGTTGTCTGTTTTGCCGGCCCATTCGGCGCGCTGGTCCTGCGGGATGAAGCCGCGGTTCACCAGCACCTGGGTGCCGTCGGCCTGCTGCAGGGCGCCCATCACCCAGAAGCCCGAGCCCAGGGCCGTGACGGCCTGGGTGAGCACGGTCTTGCCGGGCAGCCAGCGGCCGGTGACGGCGACGGGCAGGTATTCATGCGTGTCGGCGGTGATGCCGGGCCAGGCGCTGGCCGGGGGCAGGGCCACGGGGGCGGCGTGCACGCGCTGGTCCACGCGTTCGATGAGGTCGAGCTTCCACACCCGGCGTTGCACCTGCCAGGTGCCCAAGGCGATGAAGCCCAGGAACAGGGCCGCGCCCACCAGCAGCAGCACGGCCCGGCGCAGGCGGCGGGAGGTGGCCTTGGTTGCAGACATCGAAAACTCCTTGTCGGGACCCCTGGCGCACAGGCCAGAAACAGATGCGGCCGCTGGAGGCGGCCGCTGTGCAATGCAATGCTGCCCCGCTGGTAGCAGGGCTGCCGTCACCCTCAGGGGGTGTGGTGGCCTGCGGCGCCGCCTTCGGTCTGCGTAGCCGGCGTGCTGGTGGCCGAGTTGTGGCCGGGCATCATGTTGGCGTTCATGTGGAACATGACCCAGAGCGTGCCGCTGATGGCAATGGCCACGAAGACCACGGTGAAGATGGTGGACAGGAGCGTCCAGCCGCCTTCGATCTTGCCGTTCATGTGCAGGAAGCAGACCATGTGCACGAGGATCTGCACGATGGCGAAGGCGCCCAGCACCAGGATGGCGGTGTTGCGGTCCGAGATCACCTTGGCCATGACCAGCCAGAAGGGGATGGCCGTGAGGATGATGGACAGCACGAAGCCGACCATGTAGCCCGAGAACGAGCTGTGCGGGCCCACGTCGCCGTGGTGGTCGTCGTGGCCGTGGCTGTCGTGGCCGTGTGCAGTGTGTTGTGCGGCGCCCATTACAGAACTCCCATCAGGTACACGAAGGTGAAGACGCCGATCCAGACGACGTCCAAGAAGTGCCAGAACATCGACAGGCACATCAGGCGGCGCTTGTTCTCATGGATCAGGCCGTGCTTCTTGATCTGGATCATCAGCACCACCAGCCAGATCAGGCCGAAGGTGACGTGCAGGCCGTGGGTGCCGACCAGCGTGAAGAAGGCCGACAGGAAGGCGCTGCGCTGCGGGCCCGCGCCCTGGTGGATCAGGTGGTGGAACTCGTACAGCTCCAGCCCCAGGAAGCACAGGCCGAACACGCCGGTGATGGCCAGCCACAGCAGCGTGCCGTTCACGTTGTTCTGCTGCTTCTTGATCATGGCGAAGCCGAAGGTGATCGAGGACAGCAGCAGGAAGGCCGTGTTGATGGCCACCAGCGTCAGGTCGAACAGCTGCGCACCGGTGGGGCCGGCGGCGTAGCTGCGGCCCAGCACGCCGTAGGTGGCGAACAGCGCGGCGAAGATGAGGCAGTCGCTCATCAGGTAGAGCCAGAAGCCCAGGGCGGTGCCGTTCTCGGGGTGGGGCTCGTGCGCCAGGTGGTACTCGCGGCGCGGCAGTGTGGCGGCCGTGGGGCCGCCCGCCGTGGCGGCGGCGGCAAGGTTGTAGGTGATATCAGACATGGGCGGCGCGCAGTTGTTGGGTACGCAGGTTCTCGGTCTCCGTCACCTGGGCGGCGGGGATGTAGAAGTCACGCTTGTAGTTGAACGTGTGGATGATGGACACCAGCACCACGCCCGCGAAGGACAGGATGGCCAGCGGCCACATGTGCCAGATGAGGGCAAAGCCCAGCACCAGCGACAGCGCCGAGATGACCACGCCCGAGCCGGTGTTGGCCGGCATGTGGATGGGCTCGAAGCCGGTGAGCGGGCGCGCGTAGGCGTGCTTCTTCATGTCCCACCAGGCGTCGATCTCATACACCTTGGGGGTGAAGGCGAAGTTGTAGTCCGGCGGGGGCGAGGAGGTGGCCCACTCCAGCGTGCGTGCGTCCCATGGGTCGCCGGTGTGGTCGCGCAGTTGCTCGCGCTTCAAGTAGCTCACCACGATCTGGATCAGCAGGCAGCCGATGCCCAGGGCGATCAGGCCGGCGCCGATGGCGGCGATGACGAACCAGATCTGCAGCGAGGGGTCTTCGAAGTGGTTGGCACGGCGCGTGACGCCCATCAGGCCCAGCACGTACAGCGGCATGAAGGCGACGTAGAAGCCCACCACCCACAGCCAGAAGGAGCACAGGCCCCAGAAACGGTCGAGCTTGTAGCCGAAGGCCTTGGGGTACCAGTAGTTGATGCCGGCGAACAGGCCGAACAGCACGCCGCCGATGATCACGTTGTGGAAGTGGGCGATCAGGAACAGGCTGTTGTGCAGCACGAAGTCGGCCGGGGGCACGGCCAGCAGCACGCCGGTCATGCCGCCGATGGCGAAGGTGACCATGAAGGCCACGGTCCACA
>JAESFW010000328.1_pt1 | contig 34612 bp, 22 predicted proteins | sample 9269481 | NCBI WGS metagenome assembly JAESFW01 (sample SAMN14515350, study PRJNA621654) | algae metagenome | isolation source: Lyngbya sp. HA4199-MV5 and co-occurring heterotrophs from soil with... | place: USA: Ahupuaa O Kahana State Park, Hawaii | collected 2009-07-21 | reverse complement strand
GTCGATGAAAGGGCTAACTCCGAATCAAAAGCGTCGACTACTGGAAGAAGTTGCCGTTGAAAAAGAAAAATTACAGTTCACTAACCAAGTCTAAGACAACAACCCTCTAAAAAGGGGAAGCTTACAATAACGGCATTATGTTTCGTGAGAAATAACTTAGGAGGAGGCCTCGTAAATTTGGCAAGGCGGAGTGCTTTGCAGCTAAGACTATTGTAAGCATTGAATCCCGAATTCCTGGGGAAGTTTGGTTCTTCTGGTTTCTTAGGTTTCAAATTGGGGTTCGACCCCGTATAGGAGAATATACTTGATCAAACCGGAGGGCTTCGCACTTTGCCTTTTGATTCATACCTAAATCTATGTTTACGATGAAACAGGCAAAAGGGCATCAAAAGTCAGCAGTAAAAGTATCTTCGATGACGATAGTAAATCCGAATGCGGCCGGTATTGACATTGGCGACACCATTCATGCAGTCGCGGTACCAGGGGACAGGGCTCAAACGCCAGTCCGGACGTTTGGGACGATGAGTTGTGATTTGGATGAAATTGCCAATTGGTTGCAGCAATGTCGTATTGACACGGTGGCTATGGAATCCACCGGCGTGTACTGGAAGCCACTTTTTGGTCTTTTGATACGCCGGGGCATTGAGGTTTTTCTAGTCAACGCCAATCACGTGCGCAATGTGACTGGCAGGAAGACCGATATTGGCGACGCTGCCTGGATCCAACAGCTTCATAGCTGCGGATTACTAAGGAGCAGCTATCTTCCCTCAGAGAATCAGGAGTCGCTACGGACTTTTGTGCGCTTGCGACAGACGCTGATGCAAGATAGTAGCCGGTGTGTACTTCGAATGGAAAAAGCCATGGAGCTGATGAATCTGAAACTGCACACGGTTATTTCCGACATCACAGGTCTTACCGGTAGATCAATCGTTGAAGCCATTATTGCTGGCGAGCGAGAGGCGAAAAATTTTCTACCCTTGGTTCACAGTCGGATCAAAGCTCGACCAGAAGTCATAGAAAAGTCGCTCCAAGGTCAATGGAGAGACGACCAGCTGTATGCACTTGATCAGAGCTATCGATGTTACCGCTTCTTTCAGACCGAGATCAGTAAACTGGACCAAAAGATCGAAATGGAGCTTGAGAGATATGCCGCCTCCAAGAACGATGGGGAGATTCCTTTGGTTGAAGTGGAATCGAGCAAAAAGCGGAATAAAAATGCTCCCACTATGAATGTGAGCAACTTCATGAAGGCCATTTTGGGAACTGATGTGTTAAAAATTTATGGCTTTAGTGAACTTAGTGCATTATCCGTTCTCGCAGAAACAGGCAGCGATATGAGCAAATGGCTCAATGAAAAGCACTTTGTTTCCTGGCTGAACCTGTGCCCAAACAACAAGGTATCGGGAGGGAAACTGCTGAGTAGTAAAGTGCGAAAGAAGTCCAATTCGGCCGGGCAAGCATTTAGAATGGCGGCAAATAGCGTTCAACGGAGCGATCATTGGTTAGGAGATTACTTCCGGAGAATGAAATCAAAAGGCGGAAACAAGTACGCGATTGTGGCTACGGCGAATAAAATAGCGACCATCTATTATAAAATGGTCAGCAATAAAGTGGAATTTATTCCCGTCGACCAAACCAGATATCAAGCTAAGAGAACCGCCAATAAAATAGCCTACATGGAACGAAAATTGGCAGATCTCAAAGGTAAAATGATGGATTTTACTGATAACAAACAATCTGTGGTTATATAGGAGCTTACAATAACGGCATTATGTTTCGTGAGAAATAACTTAGGAGGAGGCCTCGTAAATTTGGCAAGGCGGAGTGCTTTGCAGCTAAGACTATTGTAAGCATTGAATCCCGAATTCCTGGGGAAGTTTGGTTCTTCTGGTTTCTTAGGTTTCAAATTGGGGTTCGACCCCGTATAGGAGAATATACTTGATCAAACCGGAGGGCTTCGCACTTTGCCTTTTGATTCATACCTAAATCTATGTTTACGATGAAACAGGCAAAAGGGCATCAAAAGTCAGCAGTAAAAGTATCTTCGATGACGATAGTAAATCCGAATGCGGCCGGTATTGACATTGGCGACACCATTCATGCAGTCGCGGTACCAGGGGACAGGGCTCAAACGCCAGTCCGGACGTTTGGGACGATGAGTTGTGATTTGGATGAAATTGCCAATTGGTTGCAGCAATGTCGTATTGACACGGTGGCTATGGAATCCACCGGCGTGTACTGGAAGCCACTTTTTGGTCTTTTGATACGCCGGGGCATTGAGGTTTTTCTAGTCAACGCCAATCACGTGCGCAATGTGACTGGCAGGAAGACCGATATTGGCGACGCTGCCTGGATCCAACAGCTTCATAGCTGCGGATTACTAAGGAGCAGCTATCTTCCCTCAGAGAATCAGGAGTCGCTACGGACTTTTGTGCGCTTGCGACAGACGCTGATGCAAGATAGTAGCCGGTGTGTACTTCGAATGGAAAAAGCCATGGAGCTGATGAATCTGAAACTGCACACGGTTATTTCCGACATCACAGGTCTTACCGGTAGATCAATCGTTGAAGCCATTATTGCTGGCGAGCGAGAGGCGAAAAATTTTCTACCCTTGGTTCACAGTCGGATCAAAGCTCGACCAGAAGTCATAGAAAAGTCGCTCCAAGGTCAATGGAGAGACGACCAGCTGTATGCACTTGATCAGAGCTATCGATGTTACCGCTTCTTTCAGACCGAGATCAGTAAACTGGACCAAAAGATCGAAATGGAGCTTGAGAGATATGCCGCCTCCAAGAACGATGGGGAGATTCCTTTGGTTGAAGTGGAATCGAGCAAAAAGCGGAATAAAAATGCTCCCACTATGAATGTGAGCAACTTCATGAAGGCCATTTTGGGAACTGATGTGTTAAAAATTTATGGCTTTAGTGAACTTAGTGCATTATCCGTTCTCGCAGAAACAGGCAGCGATATGAGCAAATGGCTCAATGAAAAGCACTTTGTTTCCTGGCTGAACCTGTGCCCAAACAACAAGGTATCGGGAGGGAAACTGCTGAGTAGTAAAGTGCGAAAGAAGTCCAATTCGGCCGGGCAAGCATTTAGAATGGCGGCAAATAGCGTTCAACGGAGCGATCATTGGTTAGGAGATTACTTCCGGAGAATGAAATCAAAAGGCGGAAACAAGTACGCGATTGTGGCTACGGCGAATAAAATAGCGACCATCTATTATAAAATGGTCAGCAATAAAGTGGAATTTATTCCCGTCGACCAAACCAGATATCAAGCTAAGAGAACCGCCAATAAAATAGCCTACATGGAACGAAAATTGGCAGATCTCAAAGGTAAAATGATGGATTTTACTGATAACAAACAATCTGTGGTTATATAGGAGCTTACACTCCCATGTATGCTTTCGGGGTGAAATACCGTGATAGCCGGTGAATTCTAGTTCGAAAGGAAAGAATTCAGCAGGCTAAGTTGACATCGTACTTTGTATTAATAATCTGTATATTGTCGAGATCAATCTATTTTCATCCTCTATCATTTTTTTCATGAGTATTGTCAAATATCAGATTTTTGTCAGTTCAACCTACGATGATTTAAGAGACGAAAGAGACCAGGTGATTAAAGCCTGTCTAGAAATTGGACATATTCCTGTAGGAATGGAAATGTTCAGTGCTGCAAATGAAGAACAGTGGAAAATAATTACCCGCCAAATAGATGATTCGGATTACTTTGTAGTAATTGTTGCGAATCGCTATGGCTCGATGCTTAATGGGGTTAGCTTTACCGAAATGGAATACGATTATGCTGTTTCAAAGGGCATTCCTGTGTTAGGATTTGTGCTTGATTCAAAGGCAGCATGGCCCACTGAGCGTTCCGAATCAAATAGACGAGCGATTCCCAAGTTAGACGCTTTCAAAAAAAAGGTAAAAGGTAAGCCCGTTAGTTTTTGGAAAAACAAGGAAGAGCTTCATGGTAATTGTGCTATTGCTTTGGCGAAAGCCATCGCTTCTCAACCTCGTCGTGGTTGGATAAGATCGCCTATCGATCTTCCCCCACAGATTACGCAAAATTATGAAATCAATACCGTTTATAATGGTGTTGAAAATGCGCCAGAGCACCTAATGTCAGAGAACGAGCGCTTGCGTTTTTTGGTTTTTCAACTGAGAGATGAGCCCTTACTTCTGACTTTTCCGACCAATAAAGCAAGCGTGACAAGAATTGTTTTTGTAGAAGGGTATGTAAAGGATCGAAATGCTAGCATATGGCCGATCGTGCGCACTATCGCAGGGTCAACTTACTGGGTTCAGTCGCGAGCAGAGATTTCCGGGGATGGCAGGTGGAAAGCCAAGGTGGTGATTGGTCAGAATGGTACTGCTGATGTTGGAGCCCATTATGAGTTGGGTGTTTTCGTGAATCCTGGGCTGCCAGTGAGGGAAGGGGATGAACTGGATTCGTGGCCTGATGCTGAATTCAAATCTGAGTTTGTAGAAATCATTAGAACATAATGGCTCTCCCTGCGAGAGTTCCTATTTCAAGTGGACCGGCTGTTGCGTGATGAGGGCAGATTGGTTGATGAAATAAAATGCACAAATTTTCGCCTGTAAAGCAGATTTCACCAAGCGCGTTCTGATAACAGATTTTATGTTAAATGAGAAAACATAGATCAAGAGGGGATCAGGTTTTGAGCGAATGTCTTGGTATAATGCAAGGACGTGGGTCTTGTCTCAACTCGTAGCAGTAAATTAACCATCTGACTAGTCGTTCGGTTGTTAATCGCGAAAATAATAAAGCCGATATCTCATGTTCAAACTTTCAAAGCACATCACAAAGGCCGGAATGATCGTTATTTCGTGCCTTTTATCGATTATCTTTATACTTTTTTTGTGGGGGTTCCTGTCGGCTGAATCCTTCAATTGGAATGACTTCGGAATGTTTATGCTCATATTCACAGGTGTTTTAGTGAGTTTTTGGGCAGTTTTTAAAATCTTCCGGATGATTAATGGTCTGGGTGATAAGCAGTGATCGGTAGAAAGCACGCTTCTCATCAAAATTTATTCTTAAAGAACGCCCGTTTTCTGACACATATAATAGCGTTCGCGTTGAATTAAAGTTGATACGTCCGCTACCTGCCAGACTTGCGCTACCAATTCCACTAGTAGACCTTGAGTTACAGATAGACAATTAGTCTCCGTCTCAAAATACCTGGATAATATGTGATAGCAGTCACCGATAGGTAGAAAAAGTTGTTGAGGGGTAAACCATCAAATACCACTGGCCAGATCCAGGTGTATGCTTGTCGCGTCAACAGTTGATGCGTTCGACCCGTGTGAATGTGAATTTTCTAGTGAAGCGTAAGGTGATCTGTCTCAGTATAGGAGTGTTATCTGAGACAGCGTCGCCTCGGGCAGCGAGAAAGAGCGAACCAGGCTCAACGAGCAAATTAATGGTATTTTTCTCGGCCAATAAATTCGGGCATACTAATTGCGGTAGAAAGCTAACGAAATGAGAATAAGATATATCTTTTTAATGGTATGCGCCATTGCGTCCTGTGGATGTGCTCGTGAGGAGAGTCTTCAAGAAAGATTTGATGATTTAAAGACTGTCGACTACTCCGAATTTCGTGAGATGAGCATAGTAAACCGTAAGGGTATTTATTTAGTCACTTATCATGGAACGATTCACAGGGTAAAGAAGAGTCTCATTACTAACAGGATATCTTCGGCTGAACTTACTTCTGGCAAGGACGAAAATAAAATATTGACAAAGGAAGATACGACTCATGTTGATCGTGCTTTAAAATCTTTTGACAAGATAGAAATACTAGCACTATCCGTTGATAAAAGTGGGAATGTCGATCTTTGACTCCCGTGGTATGATAGATGCACTTACTATTTTCTTAAGTTATCACCCAATAGTACCCTGGAGGGTATTAAGAAACAATATTATCAAAGATATGAGGGTAATTGGTACCTGGATAAAAAATGCTCGGAGTGATAAGCCTGCAGTCGTCCTACATTTTAGGTAAGGCTACAATCGGAGAAAATATAGTGCATTTGCGCAAGTAATTGGTCACCTAGCCTCATTCTCAAATATTCTGGATAATATGTGAAATCAACCGCTAATAGGTCAAAAAAGTTGTTGACGAGTGAACGATCAGGCACTACTGGCCACATTCTGGAGTATGCCTGTCGCGTTAATAGTGGGTGTGTTCCACCAGTTTAAATGTCAATTTTCTAGTAAGATATAAGGTGATATTTCTCTGGATTCCAGGGTTTTGTGAAATTTTTACGTCCGGATAATAGATTTTTTCTAATAAGAAAACACAGAACAACGGCCTGTTCTGTGTTTTGATCAGGTTTTTGGTTTTGTACAGGGAGAACCTACTTCGCATAATTCCGAAAGGCACTTCGTCAGGGGAAGTATTATTCCAGAAGGAAAATTTTTGAGCCTTTATAATTCGAAGTCTTGTCCTTTGCTTGCATTTTTTAATTTTGCAGGTATTTTTGGATTATCTATTTCCTCCCAAGATGCTACCGATCTAGGATCAAATTTGATTATTTCTACTTTATATCGATCGCCTAAAAGTAAATTTTCTACTTTTTTTACCAATCTGTAATTTTCAAGATTGACACTGGGTACCTCAGTTTCGTTTTCGAACTCGGCAAAATAGTCTGGAGTGGCGGACCAGTATATCCGTAAGGCTGTACCATAGTCACATTCCGGATGCATAAGAACGGCGTCGGGAATCTCATCGCCATCATCCCAATTCCAATTTGCAATGAGGTAGTGCAGTTCTTCGGCATTTTTGAGCTTTGCAAGATTAGCTAGTCGAAACGCTAAGACTCTCGCATCTGCTGCTGCTTCCTCCTCCTCTTCAATATCCGCGAGTTCCTTTTCAAAATAGGGTTCAACTATTTTACTATCAATGAAGCTGATTCTTTTCTCTGTTAACATGTGAAACTGGTTAGGCTGTTCATATCGTAAAGAAAATCGGTAAATTTGCAAATATCAAGTATTTAACTCCGCAGAATTGAGATAGTGTTTAACACAGCAGCTGAAAACACAAATCTATGGTAGTCAGGTTGTATGTTACCCTCTTAGAAACACTTCTGAAAGAAGAGAATGATTTGTTTGGCCCGTGGAAGATCCCCAATCTGTAAATGACGGGACGTTAAAGGCTGGATTCAGTCAATCTATCGAGGCGAACTGGCAACGACTCGGTGTCGACTTCAAGCCTATAACGATTGAAGAAGTTCAGAGGCGGTATCGCCTGGTCCCATATTGAATATTTAAGCTCCGTCTCAAAATACCTGGGAAATATGCGACAACAGCCTCTCAAATACCGGAAACCGGTTGATAGGTGAACCATTAAGCGTCACTGCCCAAGTTAGGTGTACGCTTGTCATCTCAACCGGACTTATGCGTCTATCAGTTTTCCCATTTTCGGAAGGTAATCGAGGTTTAATCTCAAAATCTACGCCAGCCGGTAAAATGGCGTGATGTCGAGCATCGATTATGGAATTTGCTTTGTGAAAGCTTAATTAACGATCTCATGCTTTCAGAAAGCTAGCTTTCAAACCAGCGTCGATCTGAATAATTGGATTCATAGAGTAAATATCTAGGCATTGAGGCAAGAATGTAGTAGAACATTTTACTCTTGTTGATCGAATTCCAATAACTTTTGTTGTTCAATTTGTCCGTTTCTTAAATAATCGGAATCTTGCCACACTAATTTTTTATTCATGAAGGAAGCAACAGTTGAGGACAAGGGCCTTATTATCGACATATTATCCAACTCTTTTCAGGAAAACCTCAGTGTGAACTACCTCATACCTCAAGACTCGAAAAGGCAGAGACGAATCCGGGCTTTAATGGATTATTCCTTCGAGACATGCAGGCTTTTCGGGAAGGTATATCTTTCAGAGGATCGCAGTGGGTGTGCACTAATTTCTTTTCCGGAACAAAAGAAAATAACGCTCAAATCCCTTTGGTTGGAGGCTAAGATGATACTTTTGGGAATCGGGCCGGGCAATATATCTAAGGCGATTAGTCGTGAGAGGGAGATTTCCAGGAATTATCCTCATACCCCTATTTATTACCTGTGGTTTATTGGCGTGAATCCAGACAACCAGAGCAAAGGTGTTGGAAAAGGAATGATGGCAGAGTTGTTGGCAGAGTCCCGGCGGATGGGACGAGATGTCTACCTTGAGACCTCGACACTCAAAAATTTGCCCTGGTACCGCAAATTCGGTCTGGAAGTATACCGGCAACTTAGCTTTGGATATGATCTTTTTCTTATTCGGAGTAATGGAAGCAAGGATTAGGAGTGAACAGTGGGCAGGGGTAAGATCGGCACCGGATTGAGCTTTCAATAGCGGTGACTAAGCGGGTACTTTCAAATGGCCTCGGATAAATGTGTAAGCTGCTATATATACTGTTGTTCTCCTGCTTACAGAGCTGGATTCAGGAGAGGATTGGTTTCCAGGTCGACAAGGATGACGTGGGTACTAACTTGCCCGTTTTATGGAGATCACCTATCTCGGACGGCGTTCGCTTGTCAGCAATATCAAGAGGATATTTGGGTGACGGAAACGAGGACAGACCCGGTAATCCAGGTGATACGATCATTAAATTAAATAATGATCTACATTATAAATTAACGTTGAGAGGTGATACGGCTTACTTTGTTACCTGGGGCAATAAAAGTACTTCTTTTACGAGCAAGCCCATGGAAGTTCTTGGAAGTGGCTTGCCAGAGCTACTGGATTACTCAGACACGTGCATTTTACTTGGTCAGAGCTGTGGTACTTCCTGTACGTTGTATGTTTTTCTGCCGATCGTTTCCAACGCAACAGAACGACAATACTTATTTGGGAAAGCGTACAATCTTGAAGAAAACACTGTGGCATTCATACCTGACGGTGATCCGCTGATTTCTGTTCAAAACTATTTGACGAACAAAAGAATGGATGTTTTCGAAAATAATCTATGTTCTGCGGCTTTTAAAGGAGATTGTATTGATAGCTGTAAAATCACAAATAGCACTTTTTACCTTTATTGGCATGGGGAAAAACGGCGTAGCAACAAAAAATCCCCTCGGAAGAAGGTATACAATATAGATCTAAAATAATCCGATTTTGTCTGTGGTCGGCTGATAGCGCCCGCCAATCTAGAAACAAGGTATCGAAGGCTGTATCCCCGAACGGTTTCAATGTGATAATGGCAGTGAATTTATCCGTGGCAGCGGACCGCTGGAAGGAAATGGAGATTTTGGCGCATCAGGCCATGCCATGCATGGATCTAACTATGAACGATCGAAAACAACAGACTCATAGGTCTGTCGTTTTTTCATATATTACCTATACAGTTGTGAGTGCGTATTTTTAAGAAATCATGTAAGGCTTCGTACTATCATTGCGGATCATCAATAGGGGTCTTGGTGAGTTCTTGCCAGTACTAATATGACCTTATTGTACGCTAAGCCAAGCAATCAGTATATATCATGTGGAGAGAAATTCCGGAATTCTTTTGCCCAGACTCTGAGGTAGATGTTGTTTTACCATCAAAATCTATCATCGCCGACGAAACTGGCGATTGGCTTATCATTGGGTGGCCCGGGGTGGATGGTATTCAGTTTAGAATGCAAAACGGCAGTTTCGATGAGACGGTCTACGCTTACTATCCCTATGACGATGAGCATGTAAAAATTGCTGAATCGGCTGCGGACTTAATCCAAAAGTGGAAATCAGGGGATATTTGCTTTTAGAATTGCAAACGCCCGCTTTTAGTTGTTTCTACCTTCTGGCGACACGTCGCTGATCAGGAAGACAGGTTCTACATTCTTGTAATTTGGCACGGTGGTCATGGTGGGTTTGTTGGTTTTGGTGTTCTGAAATGGCAGCCAATTCATAGTTAGATCGACTCGCTCGGAATCTCAAACAGCGCCGCCAATTTCCTCAAATCTTCCAGCAATTGGTTCGGGTATTGTACCGTAGGGCGCATGAATGAGTTTGATAATCAGTAAGTTGCGAAATTTTTACTTTTTTTTGCACTCAAAAGCACCGGTTTATTGCTGGTGCTTTTGTGTTTTCAGTAGCTGCTCACGAAGCACATCCCTCCGAGTATCCTGAGCGTAGTGTCTGTACAAGTTTACCTAAACTTTCCTTCACTCGTCCATAATCTTCGAAATAAGGCGTCACACTGTTTCTTTCCTGATCATAAAGAGAAGCATGGAAAAACATCCTCCAAAGCAATGATTCGGTTTCGATGGGGTCTGGATGTTCGGTAAAGAATTTGTCCAGCGCATCGCCGATTTCCGGCGCCGCAGTCGCCAAGCTCTCCACTTGCTGCTCGGAGAAGTCAAGGACGACGGTTTTCACATAAAGCATTTCTGATATTTCATCCAGGTAGATATCGAAGTCCGGAAACCGGGTATTGTCGGGATTTAAGCCACAGGCGCGAAAGCATGAGGTTTCGGTGGCAATTCCCGGAAGGTCAAGCAGTGAATACGCCTTCGACAGAGAGGCTCGCCGGTGTTTTCTGTGCTCCCTCTGATAGCAGCAGTTTTACCATGCACATGTCAAAAAGGGCAAGTAATGTATAAATGATAGTTATTCAGGTTTAATGTATACCTTCGGCGGAATTTGATTTGCTGAAAACGAAAATCTCCCTATGCCATCCTGTACATGGCATTCTTTTTTTGAACCTGACAAAGAATAATTGCCTAAGAGCAGCTCTGGTCGAATGATTGTAGACAAATCTGATATCGAACTGTGGGAGCTTTTTACCTCCGGAAGCCAGACCGCATTCGGCCGGCTATACGATAAATATGCAGATCTGTTATATGCATTTGGACTGCGTTACACATCAGACAAGGATATGGTGAAGGATTGTATTCAGGATCTTTTCATTGATCTTCTTCACTACAGAGACGAACTGGCTAAGGATGTGAATGTGCGGTTCTACCTTCTGAAAAGTTTTAAAAGAAAATTACACACGGCGAGTAAGAAGGCTGCCATTTTTAGTCTGAACGAATGGGATCTGGACGACAAGGTGGTATCCAGGTTTTCGTTCAGCGCTGAACAGGATACAGTCAGTGATGAAAGACAGCGCGAAATGCTGCAAGCCCTGGCAGTGGAAATCAACAAGCTTCCCGAAAGACAGAAGGAGATACTTTACCTGAAATTTACGCATAATCTGGATTACGAAGAGATAGCTTCTATGATGCAAATCTCGGTCCCCACTTGCAGAACGTTTGTGTATCGTGCGATTAAGGAACTTCGCGGCAAGCTGGAAATAAGTGCTATACTGCTGATTTTATGGAATTTATAAAATCAACATATTCTTTTTGTTAAAAAAAATCATTTTAGAAGTCTATATTTCGCAGTCTTGTTTCTCTTTCAGTAAATTTTAGTTTCCATGGAAGAGGAAGATTACGGCTCCTTACAAAATCATCCAGAAAATGATCCCGATCTGACAGGTACGGAACGCGTAATTGCGGATAATACGAGAATGCTGTTCGAATCGGTTCCCCAGGAAAAACTACCTGAAGGCGAAAAAGACCGGATCTGGAACCGAATAATAGGGTATGCTCAGATACCGAAAGCGGATACCAGGAAAAGGCTTTTCAGGCTTGCAAGCTGGTATCGCGTAGCTGCCGTCGTTACCCTAATTTCGTTAGCAGGAGTGGGGTATAAGCTATTGAAACGTCCGGATAGTGATGTGATGAAACAAGCCGCATCATCGGTATCTATCGAATCCACAGAGACCCGTCTCATGCTGGCAGATTCCAGAACCATTCATTTAAAGGGTGAGAATTCTGATGTTGTATATCAAAATGACCTGATCAGAATCGACTCATCCGGTGTCGAAAAAAATGTAAGTCCTGCGCAAAAAGACGGTTTGAACACACTGGTTGTTCCTTACGGGAAGAGGTCTAGAATTACATTGTCTGACGGAACAAAGATCTGGCTCAACTCCGGCTCCCGACTTGTATACCCATCTGAATTTGCAGAAGGAAAACGCGCGGTATACCTGGATGGTCAGGCCTATTTTGCGGTAGCCCATGATACGGATCGCCCGTTTTATGTTCAGACCGACCGCATGGACATCAAGGTATTAGGGACGGAGTTTGACGTGAGCTCTTACGAAGACGATAACAAGGTATCTGCCGTATTAGCGAAAGGAAGTATAGAATTACTTACTCAAAAGGATTCATTCTGGGGTAGCCAAAGATCTAAAATGGTGCCTGGTACCCGCGCTGTTTATGACGAAATTTCCGAACGGGCACAAATTGACAAAGTGAATGTCTACGAATATATCTCCTGGAAAGACGGCTACCTGATTGCCAATCATCAAACGTTGAACGAGGTCTTCAAGAAATTATCCCGCTACTACAAATACGATTTCACCATTCAGGATGAGGAAGTTGGAATGGAAACATTTTCAGGCTCCCTGGACCTTCATGAGGATATAGACCAGATGGTCATCGGCCTGGCGGACGCTACATCATTGAAATATCACAAATCAGAAAGGAGGTTCATATTCGAAAAGAAAGATACATCATCTGAATAAAAACGGAAGACGCGGCTACGTCTCCCGTTAGAATGCACTTGCAGGCAAGCAAGTGATTTTTAAACAATTGTGTTCAACAAATGTCCATTCAAATTTATGAAAAAATTTGACCAGTCAGGGTATTGCCCTTTGGGAGAATTCGACCCACAAAAATTAATCAGGATTATGAAACTGACAGTGTTGCTGTTATGGATCGGAATGATGGGTGTGCACGCTACCGGATATTCTCAGGAAGGAAAAATAAGCGTCAAAATAAAAAATGGAAACCTAACAACTCTTTTTAACAAGATTCAAAAAGACACCGATTACAGGATTTTTTACAAGGATAATCTTCTCAATAAGGCTGGTGAACTGAAAGTAAATCTGGATCTGGAGAATGTGGAGGTGACCAGGGCACTTGACCAGGCATTAAAAGGCAGTGGGCTGGATTACAAAATAAATGGCAGACAAATATCGATTGTTGAAAGAGCACCTGAAAAGGAACACAACCGGGTCCTGCCGGAGAAGACAGGGTTGGTTGAACAAAAAAATATCCTGCTTTTTGAGATCACAGGCGTGGTCAGAGATCAAAAAGGAACTGCACTGGCTGGCGCTACAATCACTATCAAAGGATCGACCAAAGGTACTACCACAGATGCAAATGGTGCTTTTAAGCTCAATGCGGAAAAAGGAGATATTTTGGTTTTTTCATTCATAGGTTATCTGGGCAAGGAGGAAATCGTAGGGGATAAAACTACCTACGAAATAGAACTGGCCGAAGATGCAGCGGGATTGGAGGAAGTGGTCGTAGTAGGTTTTGGGACACAAAGGAAAATCACAACGATCGGTGCCCAGTCCACAATTTCTGTTGCAGATTTGAAGCAACCTGTACGTAACTTGACGACGGTACTGGCCGGCCGGATTTCCGGTGTTATTTCCGTCCAGCGAAGCGGGGAGCCTGGATACGACAATGCATCCCTTTGGGTTCGTGGCGTTTCAACTTTTACCGGAACAAGTCCGCTCGTATTGGTGGACGGTGTCCAGCGTGATTTCGCTAATATCAACCCTGAGGATATTGAAAGTTTTTCAATACTGAAAGACGCATCCGCGACTGCGGTGTATGGTGTTAGGGGGGCCAACGGCGTGATTCTTATCAACACAAAAAAAGGAAAGGCCGGCCGGCCGCAAATCAATGTCGGTTTGAGTCAGGGCGTAACCTCTTTTACAAAACTACCCAAGTTTGTTGATGGTCCAACGTATATGGAGATGGTAAACGAAGCCAAGTCTACCAGAGGGAATCCGGTTTCCTATTCACAGGATGCAATCGATAAAACCAGGAACGGTGAAGATCCCTATCTGTATCCGAATGTCAATTGGTTTGATGAGATTTTCAACAAATATGGTAAGAATAGCCGAGTGAATTTCAATATCACCGGAGGCTCCGAGAATGCCGATTATTACATCTCAACATCCTATTTTAGCGAGGCAGGCTTGTTCAAAACGGATGGTTTGTCCAGCTATAATTCCGCTATTAAAACGGACAGATATAACTTCACATCCAATGTCAACCTGAATTTGACCAGATCTACAAAGCTCAGTCTGGGAATACAGGGATACATCATGAATGGAAATTTTCCGGGAACAGGTACCAATGACATATTCGGATCAGCCATGCAGGCACCACCGGTTATTTATCCGGTCAAATATCCTGACGGAAAAATCGCAGGCCTTCAGGCCGGTTCTTCTGTACAAAATCCCTACGATCAACTTACGCAATCGGGCTACGTATCTGAGTGGCGCAATCAGCTTTTGTCCAACATCCGGGTTAATCAGGATTTAGGTTTTTGGCTGAAGGGATTGAGCTTTACATCCATGTTTTCGTTTGATGCCTATAATCAGCATACACTCCGGCGAACAAAAACTTCCGATAACTGGCTGGCGACAGGACGAAATGAGGCAGGAGATCTGGTATACAATCAGACTAGAATTGGGAGCGAATACTTGGGTTATTCCAGAACTAACAGCGGTGACCGGCAATTTTACACGGAAACCTCTCTGAATTACAACAAAAATTGGGAGAAGCACGGATTGGGTCTGATGTTACTGTATAATCAAACAGACAAGGTACCAGGTTTCGCAGATGATTTTATCCTGTCCCTTCCTTTTCGTAACAGAGGTGTAGCGGGGCGTGGCACTTATTCCTACGCAGATAGGTATCTAATGGAGTTTAATTTCGGTTACAATGGATCCGAGAATTTTGAGCCTTCCAGAAGATATGGATTCTTCCCTTCAATAGGATTGGGATGGGTAGCTTCTGAGGAGAAGTTTTTTAAACCGCTTGCCGATGCATTTCAACTCTTCAAGTTCAGATTCTCCCACGGCCAGTCGGGAAACAGCAATATCGATCCCGACAACAGCAGGCGATTTGGCTTTATTTCTACGGTGAATAATAACAGCTCTTACACATTTGGTAAGGCTTACGATGACAAATTGGACGGTTTGGATATCGCAGAGTACGCAGCAAGTGTGACCTGGGAGGTTTCAACCAAAACAAATTTTGGCTTAGACTTACGCATGTTGAATAATGCATTGTATCTGCAATTGGATTATTTCAAAGAGCATAGAGATGGTATATTTCTTCGGAGGTCGTCACTGCCGGCCACGCTAGGTTTGAGAAATAACCCCTATGGGAATTTAGGAGTGACAGAAAATAAAGGATTCGACGGCACGATTGAGTACAACAAACGAATCGGTAAAGTGGATCTTGGCGTGAGAGGCACATTTACCTACGCAAAAAACAAGGTGATCCAGGACGACCTGCCGCCATGGAAGTACCCGTGGCTGGAACGGAAAGGCCAGAAGATAGGTCAGCGGTTCGGTCTTATCGCGGATGGACTGTTTGAGACGGAAGAGGAGATCAAAGCGCATGCGACCCAGGTAGGGAAAGTACTGCCCGGCGATGTCAAATTCCGGGACATCAACGGCGATGGGAAGATAGATGCATTCGATGAGATGCCGATCGGATTTGGTTCAATTCCCGAAATTGTCTACGGATTTGGACTAACATTAGGTTATAAAAATTTCTCTCTTGCTGGCTTCTTCCAAGGCATCGGTAATGTGGATATTCTGTTAAGCGGAGAAGGATTCGTTCCTTTTCAGCAAGGTGGTAACCGCGGTAATCTTCTGTCTGAAATTACCGACAGGTGGACACCTGAAAATCCAAACCCCGATGCTTTTTATCCCCGACTCACTTTTGGAGACGAGAATATGAATTACAGAACAAGCTCTCGGTGGGTACAAAACGGTCGTTATTTGAGACTGAAAAATTTGGAACTGGCTTACAAATTTCCGTCAAAATGGTTTAAAGCAATAGGCGTGAAAAATTCGAGAATTTACTTGCTTGGATATAATGTGATGACGTTCAGCAAATTCAAATTGTGGGATGTTGAGTTAGGTGATGGAAGAGGGGCTGGATATCCTAACCTCGTAAGCTACAATGTGGGTATCGATTTCAATTTCTGACATTAAAAGAGATCTAAGATGAAAAAAATAATATACAGTCTCATGCTTGTAACATGGTTTTCTTCTTGTAGCGAAGATTTCCTTAACCAGGTCCCCGACGATAGACTATCAATTGACCAGGTTTTTCAGCGCCGTACTGAAACTGAGCGTTATCTGTACGGTGCATACTCCTATGTAAGGGACGAAGCAAATCAGTGGGGAAATAACCCATGGACAGGTATGTCTGACGAAGCTGATATGACTTGGGCACGTAGTGGTTATAACACCTATTTTGCGAATATCGGCAGTTGGGATGCCACCTCTAATTTCTATAATTTCTGGACTCATTATTATCAGGGAATACGCACTGCAACCTATTTCATGCAGCGGGTGGGAGAAAATGCAGAAATTCTCCGCTTGCCGGAGGGTAAGCAGCTGATTACACAATATACGGCGGAAGCCAGAGCATTAAGGGCTTACTATTATTTTTGTTTGCTGCGGCAATACGGTCCGATAGTGATTTTGAATAGTGACGAAGTTGTTCCTCCCGATCAGCCTTTGGACGACTTACAGATTGCAAGAAGCTCATTCGAGGAGTGTGTAACCTTTATTGTTTCGGAGTTGGATAAAGCAGCAAATGATCTGCCTGAATGGTATGGACAGGATCGCGAGTATGGCCGGGTAACAAAAACTTTTACCAACGCAGTGAAGGCAAGGTTACTTTTGTACGCTGCCAGCCCGTTGTATAATGGTAACACGGAACTGGCCGGCATGAAGAATATTGATGGAAAACAGTTGATAAGTCAGCAATACGATGCTACAAAATGGAAGCTGGCTGCTGACGCATCAAGGGCAATTATAGACCTGAATCGTTTTACGCTCTTCAAGCAAAATAATGAATCCGGGGTTTTTGATCCTTATTTATCTTGTCAAAATGTCTTGCTTACACCTTGGAACAGTGAAATCATATTTGCCAGAGTTGACAACGGCCTGCAGGATTGGGAACGACATGCGGCTCCGCGTTTTGGAGGAGGATGGAGCGGTATCGGGGTGACGCAAAATATGGTAGATGCCTACCATATGGCTAACGGTAAAAACATTAAGGAAGCGGGATCCGGATATGTTGAGGACGGATTTTCAACGGCAGATGACAAATACACCAAAGCAGGTACATACAACATGTGGACAAAGCGGGAGCCAAGATTCTATGTATCGGTGGTTTACAATGGTAGTCAATGGATGAATACATCTGATGGTATCAAAGTAGTGGAGATGTTCAATACCGGCAATACGGGCAAGGCTGGTTCCTATGATCATTCGGCCACGGGCTATCTGGTTCGCAAGAATGTGGATCCGAATTCCAATCCGCGTATCAACCGCTATTCTCGCCGCCCTTTGGTTATGTTCAGGTTGGGGGAGTTTTATCTAAATTATGCGGAAGCATTGAATGAAATCGAGCCCTCAAACCCTGACATTGCAAAATATGTAAATCTAATCAGGGAAAGAGCAGGCATTCCCAAGCTGGCCACCGGACTTACGCAGGCTCAAATGAGAGAAGAGATCCGAAATGAGCGTCAGGTTGAACTTGCCTTTGAAAATCAACGGTACTTCGATACGCGTCGTTGGAAAATTGCTGAGCAGACTGACGCCGGTCCGTTTTATGGTATGAATGTGGATGGAGGAAAAAGTGTGAATGATCCGGAATTTTATCAGAGAAAGGTATTTGAAACCCGTATTTTCAAAAAAGCTTATTACTTTTTTCCGTTGCCTCAATCGGAGATTGACAGAAATAAAAATCTGATCCAGAATCCCGGCTGGTAGTTACCTTAATCAAAATCCCTAACATCAAAATAGCTGGAAGTTGGGGATTTTGATTAAGGACATCAACACTTACTATCTAATCGACCGATATCCTTAGGGATTTATTTGTTGTTGAACAACGCCTCCAACTTCCGCAAATCTTCCAGCAAACGGTTGGACTGTTGTATCGTAGGGCGCACAAAGTAAGTTACTGAATCAACTAAAGTCCTGTAAGTCAATGGTTAGCATGATTTTGTTTTTTCAAAAAGGCACCAAAACATTCAGAAATACCCAATATTCGGGTGCGTCATTCGGTGAGTCTTCTGCTAAGCTCAGGAATGACTCACCAGAATGGAGTTAACATTCTGATTTGTAGGCTCCATGCAATTTTTTACTATGGAAATATCCGAAATTTGAAAGCCGATGACTAAGCCGGTTTGTCAAGACTTGATGGGTTGTTTCGTTTTAATATGGTGACTAGTAAAAATTACTTCGAACTCTCGATTGAGCATTTGCAATCAATTGCCGGATGGGCTGCTGAGTGTGCACAAAGGTCCCTGGACATTTACGAACAATGTGTGAGAAATGATGACCGCCCTCACAAGGCGATCGATTTGACCAAAGAATTTGTGGTCACAGGAAAGCGGACGAATTTGCTTAGAAAGGCTGCAATGGATGCACATAGGGCATCTATGCAAACAACTGATGCCGCAGCGTCAGCGGCAGCCAAGGCTGCAAGTTTGGCGGCTGCAAGTGCATTTACCCACCCATTCAGCGACATATATCAGGCCCGGCATATCTTAGGCTCCGCAGCCAACTCTGCTTTCGCAATCGAGCTCTCTTTTAAAGAAAATAGTCAGGTCGGCGCCAAAGAAATCGAATGGGCCGCCATTAGCGCAGACAATAAAGTTGTCGAGATACTGAGAAAGATGCCAGAACAAACTGGGCAGGGTAAGAGAGTGGACGAACTGATGAAGATGCTCGATCAACTATTAAGGAAGCCAAATGGTTGATCTCAATTTTTGTCCAGGAAGTTAGCTATTATCCTCGGAAACATCTATCAAAGATGAGTTTGATATTTGCACATATCGCGCGAATTGTGAAGGTTTGCAGATAAACTTCATAAGTCCTGCCCCTCGAAAAAAATGGAATCGGAAATAACACTTCAAATCACCCTTATCAAACCAACGCCAAATATAGTATTTGGTCTACAGAAGGGCACTGGTACCAATTACGCAACGGTTCAAAAGCAAATTTCTCTTGGTTATCAAGCATTTCAGCAAACCTAAAAGATTTTCCACCGGTCTTTTTTAAAGGACTTGTTAAAGGTGGTTAATGAAATGTTAAAGTTGCCCTTTCGGCTAGAAAACGACTTGTGCAGGATGCCGGCATTCGTGGCCATTCCTGCACAAGTCGTTACGAAACCAGCATCAATAGCCCGGGTTCTGAATCAAAACAGGCGCGTTCCGGTCAATTTCACTCTGGGGAATCGGCCAGAACTCGTATTTGTCCTCGTACTTCGATTTGATGGTCGGTGCAAGCGGGTTTTGAACAAAGCCGTTCAATTTTTTAGTAGCGATGCCCCAACGTCTCAGATCGAAATAGCGCTGGCCTTCGAGTGCAAATTCCACGCGTCGTTCGTGCCAGATTTTGTCCCTCGTTTCGGCCTGCGAAAGCCCGGCGGCCAATGCCGGCATTCCCGCTCTTTTCCTGACCTGATTTACGGCGGCTATCGCGTTCGCAGGGCCTTTTACTTCGTTTTCGGCTTCCGCATACATCAGCAGGATATCCGCATAGCGCAGCAATACAAAGTCGGCCTCGTCAATTGCGCCATAATCCGGGTTCACCAGGCTTGGGTCGAGCCATTTCTTCACAGCGTAAAAACCATTTATCCAGCTGTCCTTGCCGGGTGTCGCCACCGACAAGTCTCCGGTGAAAGGCCATCCCTGGGCTTTGGTGTCGCCCGGGAAAAAGAACGTCAGCCGCATTCGCGGGTCCCTTTTTTCAAATGGCTTGGTGGGATCGTAAACGGCTGAGCTACCGATAACTTTCCCGTCGATGGCTTCATATTCGTTAATCAGGTCCTGCGTCCCGAGTTCGCCTTTCCAGCGTTGCAGGGATACAGCCAGCGCAACATCCTGATGCAGCAGGTTAGGCTGTAAATATTTGACGGAGAACATGATCTCCGTACTGCTGTTCTGCGCAGGTTTGAAAAAATTACCTTCGTAATTGGTCAACAAGCTGTACTTGCTGCCGTCGATCACTTGCTTCGCAAGTGCAGCCGCTTCGGCATATTTTTTCTGAAATAACAATACCCTCACCAAATAGCCTTGTGCAGTACTTTTTACGGCATGCCCGTCCTTGTAAGCATTGTCGGGCAAAGAAGCGATTGCCTTCGCAAGGTCGTCTTCGACTAATTTCAGCACTTCGGCTTTTTCCGATTTAGCCCTTGAAGATTTGAAGTCTACCGAGAACGGGTCTTCCGTGGTGATGACCACATTCCCGTAAAGTTGCGCAAGCCAGAAATAATTGAATGCCCGCAGAAAATAGGCTTCTCCCTGATACTGGGTCAGTTTATCCCCTGTCAAAACTTTGCCTACATTGGCCAGGAATGAATTGATCGCTGCAATCGCCTTGTAGTTATTGATATAATAGGCACTTACAAAATCCCCGGATTGCGGCGTGATTCCCGACGAAAGCGCGCTCGTGCCCCCGCCATAGTTATATTGGCCATAGGAGTCGTCGCTGAAATTGTCCCACGCGAACACCTGGTATTGCGATGTGGCATAACCGCCGCTGGACGCGTATAAAAAGCTGTAAAGGCCCGTCAAAGCAAGATCCGCATCCGCTTCCGACTTCCAGAAAATGTTGGTCGAGAGTTTGTCGGGTGGGGCCACGTCCAGGTCGTCGGAACAGGAGGCGGCCGAAAGGATGAGCGTTATGAGTGCCAGAACTTTATATTGTAAATTTTTCATATGTCAATGTTAAAAGGGCTGTTAGAATTGCACATTGATACCAAACGTGTAGGTCCTGTTTTGCGGGTAAGCAAGGTAATTTCCGCTGTTCACCCTTTCCGGGTCCAGGCCGGGAAACTTGCTGACCGTCAAAACATTTTCCCCCGAAACGAATACCCTCACAGACTTCATCTTAACCTTGTCGATCACGCTTTTAGGAATAGTATAGCCCAGCTGGATGTTTTTCAGACGGGCAAATGAGGCGTTTTTGAGGAAGTAAGTCGAATTGTAGTTCTGTACAGGCGCATATCCATCGGCCACGTATATTTTCGGCATGGTATTGGAAGGATTCGTAGGCGTCCATCGGTTTCTCCAATCCACGGTTGGCACCGAGCCTTGTCTGAATGGCTCGATACCCCATCCATTGACATATATTTTCTGTCCCACGGAGCTGAAAATCTGGGTTGCCAAGTCGAACCCTTTCCAGTTGGCTGAAAAATTTACGCCCAGTTGCATCGCAGGATATCTGCCTTTCTGGTACGTACGGTCCTTTTCGCTGATCACCCCGTCGCCATTCACGTCCTTGATTTTGAGGTCGCCGGGTGTGGGTGTGACCGGCTGCTTGGGAGAAGCGTCAATTTCGGCCTGGTTCTGGAAAATCCCGTCCCAGATATAAACATAAAACTCGTCCAGCGGATGCCCTTCTTCACGGATCGAATTGGGAACGGTATTGATCTCGGTCTTCCCGAATTTTTCCAGTTTATTTTTGTACGCCTGCGCATTCAGGCCCACAGTATAGGAAAAGCCCCGCTCGGTGCGGCCCGAATAGGCGACATTCAATTCAATACCCTTGTTGCGCACCGCGCCGTTGTTGATCGTAGGCGCATTCAAACCCAGCCACAACGGTACCTGCGATCCGCGCAGAATGTCGAAAGTATATTTGTTGAACACATCGGCCGAGAAAGTGATTTTGTTGCTGAAAGCGGTAATGTCCACACCGGCATTCACCGACCGCGTCGTTTCCCAGGTAAGGTTAGGGTCCACAATGGATTGCGCGGCAAAACCCGTCGAGGTCGATCCTCCGAATGCATAGTTAGCGTTGCTCAGCGTAGACTGGTAGGGATAAGTACCGATATTCTGGTTACCCAGCTGACCGTATGAAGCACGCAATTTCATGTCGTTGAGCCAGTTCGCATTTTGCAGAAAAGTTTCCTTCGAAATCCGCCATCCGGCCGAGAAGGAATAGAATAATCCCCAGCGCGTATCCGACGGCAGGCGCGACGTACCATCGTAGCGGACGCTTCCGCCGAGCAGGTACTTGTCTTTCAAACTGTAATTGGCAGTTGCATAAAGCGAGTGAATAGCCCATTGCTCGGAAGTCCCGCCATTGGTTTGTCCGTCCGCTGGGCCCGCATCCAGTTCAGTCAAAAGATTGGTCGGGAATTGCCTTCTGGACGCCGCTATTCTGCTGGTCTGGTTTTTTTCCTGCTGGTAACCGCCCAAAATGGAAATGGCATTGTCGCCAAATGTTTTGTGGTAATTGAGTTGCGAATAGAAAACACTATATACCAAATCGTTACGCTGCACATTCAAGCCGGGGGTACCGACATCGAGCAAACCTGCCGAGCTCATGTCATTGAAATAATACATGGGTACTACCGGCCTGAAAATACTCCATTTCGTGTTCTGGTAATTAAAGCCGGCTTTGTTCTCCCATCTGAGGCCATCCAGCACATCCACATCCACGGACATATTTCCCTGCGCATAGTAATCTTTGGTATACTGCATGGATTTCTCAGCTACCGTCGCAATCGTGTTTTTGTTTCCCTGTTCGTTAGGGAAAGCTCTTTTTATCCATTTGCCGTCTGCCGTTTGCGGCGGATAAAGCGGCGATTGCGCCATGGTCGACAAAAACATATCCGTGCTGCCATTGCTCGGTGCCGCCTGGTCGCCATACCGGAATTGCAAGTTGGTACCCAGGGTCACGCGCTTGTGCACTTTGGAGGAAAGGCCGAGGTTCATCGTGTATTTTTTGTAGTCGAAGCCGATCATGACGCCGGGCTGGTCGGTTATCCCGAGGCCAACATTAAAAGTAGTCCCGTCCTTGCTTCCACCCGACATATTCAGAAAGTGGTTTTTCACATAAGCCGGATTGAAAAGATCGTCGAGCCAATTGTGGTTGGGATATTTGACCCGGTCGGTAGCATTCCGGTACAGATCTATCTGGGCCTGGGTATAGAGCGGTTGCAGATTGGAATTAGTGCGTGCCTCGTTGGAAAGCTCCATAAATTCGGCCGAGTTGGTGATCGTTTTCGGGATTTGCGTGGGGTTGGAAATACCGATGTTAAAACCATATCCGAATGCGAAACCACCGCCGTTGCCATTTTTAGTTTTAACCACAATAACACCATTTGCCCCTCTCGCCCCATAAATCGCAGCCGAAGCGGCATCCTTCAACACTGTGATCGACTCGATATTGTTCGGGTTGAGAATGCTGAGGTCACCCGGCAAACCATCCACAATCACCAACGGGTCGTTCCCTGCACCACTGAATGTCCCCGTACCCCTCACCCGTAGCTGAATGCCCTCATTCCCCGGCTCTCCCGAGCCTTGTATCACCTGCAAGCCGGGGAGCTGGCCTTGCAGCAAACTCACCGGATTGGTAGCCACCCGTTTGGTAATAGTCTCGCCCGAAACCGTCGCCACCGCGCTGATAAGGTTTCGCTTGCTTTGGGAGTTGTAACCTACGACCACTACCTCTTCCAGCGCTTTGTTGTCCAGCACCAGATCGACGTTGATCACCGGGGCATCGCCCACCTTCACTTCTTGCGTCACGTGTCCCACGAAAGAAAACACCAGAATAGCCCCATTATCAGGTACATCCAGCGAATACGCCCCGTTAGCGTCGGTCGAGGTCCCGCGGGTCGTTCCTTTAATGGCAATGTTCACGCCAGGCAAAGGTTCGCTTTTACCCGCCGTAACGACTCCCTTGATATTCTTGTCCAAAAGATTTTGCACGGCGGCAAGCGTACTGCCGTAGTCCGGCGAAAGCGCACCGGACGGCTCACGCCCCGCCGGTTTAAGAATAATCCTGTTCCTGACGATCTTGTAGGAAATATTGTCGGGGCTGAATATCTGGTCCAGCACTTCCGACATGTTTTTGTTGTGGGCGGATAGCGAAATTTTTCGCTCCACCGGAAGTAACTCTTTACTATATACGAACTTGACATTCTCCGCGGCAGCCAGTTCCGCGAGGATAGACCGGATCGTCTTTTGCTGGGCTTCAATGGAAACTTTTCTCAGCAGGAGCTCCTGGGCGTGCGTTTCGCCCCCATACGAGTAGGTGCAGGCGATGATCGCGAGAAGTATTTGTAATGATGACACTTTCATGATAGTCCGCCAGGGCTCTATGATTTCTAGTCCTTTTTTCATTTTTTTACAATATTAGATCACAGGATGATTTAAATGTTCCCAGTATTTCATTTGTCCAGAATGAAACAACCGAGATTTTTCGAGGGATGGGAATCGGGACCGAAATGCTTCCGGCATCTTCGGTCCTTTTTGCTACGTAGCGTTTATATGCATATATGGATGTTGTTAAAAGGTAAAAAATTACTGAATCGCTTTACATCCGGGCCCGGTCAGAAAGATCTGGTCCTCCCTCACTTCGTAACTGGCGTCGATAGCGGCGCATAGTACATCCAGCAGCGCGAAAAGATCGCCCAGATTCGATGCGTCGGCGGTAATGGTGCAGTTGGCCAGATTTTTGTTTTCGAGAAGAATGGCTAATCCATATGCCTTTTCCAGCTGCGGAATGATCTCTGAAACAGGCTTATCCGTATAAATAAAAGCATTCCTGATGTCGATCGTACTTTCGCGCCTGCTCACAGGTAACGGTTCCTCAACCAGGCCGGTGACCATTTCCCCGGTTTCAAATGAGAACGTTACTTTCTTGTTGGGTGTAAGGGTAACCTCTTTGCTTACCCCAGATGCCCCCGCATCCGACGCATTTTCCTTCACCTTAACCTTTCCCCGCAAAACGGCTACTTCGACATTTCCCTTGGGACTCGTTCTAATCGTAAAGCTGGTTCCCAGCACTTTGGTAATGATATGATCTGAATAAACGCTGAAAGGCCGGCCGGGATCATGGGTTACATCAAAATACCCGTCTCCTTTTAAAAACACATTTCGCTCCTTCGCCGTGAACACCTGCGGGTAAAAAAGAATGGCTCCCGGGTACAGCGACACCGCGGTGCCATCGGGAAGTTTGACCAGTTTGACCTTTTCGGTCGTATTCTCATTCTTCACCAGGTCGCTGATCATCGCATTGGGAACCTTCGCGATGATTGAATTTCGCCCGGCGATATCACCTTTATAAAAAACAAAACCCACGATCAGGAAAGCAGCCGTCGCAGCAAATTTGAAATATGCAGACTGCCACCATCTTCTGCCGGTCAGCGGCTCGACGGTTTCCGGCAACTCATGCATATTCTGCCGGATCGCCCCCCAGATATCCGCTTTCAGTTTCTGATCTTCCTGGGGTACGTCGGCCCCGGCATGATTGATCGAATCATACCAGAAATCCATCACCTGCTTTTTGATCGGATTGATCGTGTTGTGCTGATAGCGGTGAATCAGCCGATAAAACCCTTTCCAACTTTTGCGCATGCCTGTCTGTGATCGTTAAAAACACAATTGCCTTTATGTGTAAGTAGACCAGACGTTGCCCATGCCACAAATAAGTTTATTAATTATTAGAAAGTTTATATTAGATACGCCCTAGAAATGGTAAACTTATTAGAATATTTATAGAAATTCCACGAACACCTACTTGGAAAGGTGTTGAGCGAGAAGCAAAGCTAAACAAAGCGTATAGTCCTGTAACTGAATGCGGAGCGTTTTAAGGCCCTGGCTGAGATGGTGCTCGACGGATCTTGTCGATATTTTCAGGATTCTGGCTACCTCTGCATTCGGTTTATGCTGCATTTTGCTCAGTTCGAACACGGCCCGGGTTTTGGGAGGAAGCTGGTCGATGCAGGCTATGAGGGATTGATTGAGATCATTGTAGGCGAGCTCTTCCTCCGTATCCCAATCCGCCTCCGACATATTGATGAACACAAACTGATCGTAGTTTCTGCGGACGATTTCTTTTTTGAAATAATCCAGCACCTTGAATTTGACAGCCCCTAGCAGGTAATGTTCCAGTTCGAGAATGTCTACCGTTCCACGCCTGGCCCAAAGGTCCAGAAAGATGTCCTGCACGATTTCCTTCGCTTCGTCAGACTCCCGGACCTTGTTTTCCGCAGCCCTGTAAAGCCTGTGCCAGTACCGGTCATAAATCTGCTCAAATGCGTCCTCATCACCCAGTTTCAGGCCCTCAATTAATGCTGCGTCACCGGTGTAAGTATTAGGCATGTCGATCGCAATTTTGCACATGAACATACGCGATCCGCGGTAGGCGCAGACCGTATATGTTCATCATAAACTTCGAAGACATGTTTTTCTACTCGGAGGGTTTGAATGTATCCTCGCTCCGGAGGCTCCGGGCTAGTGCTGCATCAGGCCGAAACGCTGTGGATCCTGCATTGTCAATGGATACAGCAATCGTTTTTAATCCTTTCTGAAATAGCCCACCACCTGAGAGAAGCAATGCAAGCTGCACAAAGCGGCCTGGACGTCAATCACGCTGCCTGCTCCATTCGCTTCGCTCCCGTGTTGGTGTTGCATTTCCAGCCTTGTGCTTTGCGCCAGTTCGCATTGTCCTCCAACGGAGGAGGGCATTAAACAGAAAGGACATGGAAGCTGAAAAATTGCAACTATCCGACCTCTCCCAATTTACCGGGACCGAAACCTGGTACCGACACCCTCTTGTCCGCAATACACTATACACGGATGGGATCAAATATCTCATCACAAAAGCCTTTGCTTACTGGCTGATAGATGAAATCGCGTTTCAGCAGTTTCATCTACGGGTCAAAAACTAAGAATTTTGCTTAGTAATAAACCGTAACTTAAACCTATTAAGTACCTCTGCATGGTGAATGATACGCAGTGTTTCAGGGTTTGGCTCTTCCAGCAATAAGTTAAGAATGCTTTTATTGGCGGTAATTTGGGCAAAAGGAGAAATGGATGATTCGATAGTCCGCCGGTAAAGCTCATGTTTGAAAAATAACTTGTCATCTCTGAGCAAGACGATCCTGGATTCGATCGATTTTTCGATGTAGGCGGCGTAGTCCGGGACGAGTTTTTCCAGATAATCAAGTTCCAGCCCCGTGGGTGCAACCGATAGCAATTCCCATATGTACCTGGTCTTTTCATCCTGCCGATGGAATACCGAAAGGATGGAGTCTTTGATATTTTCGGGAATACCCAAGCTATAATTGGCCAGTATTTCGGTAACATAGAATGGATTACCCCCTGAAATTGTAAAAACGTCTTCGCCTCTGTAACCTTTTTCGGATGCCAGCCGCGAGACTGCCTGCCTGGAAAGTGGGTTGAGTTTCAACCTGGTGAAGGTGCCCGTCATTAATTGGCCCAGTAAGCTACGGAGCGGGTGACGGCTATGGATTTCGTCGCTGCGGTAGGTGAGCACGAGCAGAAAAATGCTGCTCTGCTTGACGATAAATTCGAATTGCAAAAGCCGGAAATCTTGATTTACGCGCCTTTTGAAGGGGATTCCATGAAACTGGTAGCGATGGAATACGCCACGCCCATTGCCTACATTAAAAACCCGTCGGCCGTGCCGGAAGGTTTTACCGGTAAGTTGGATGAATGGGAAATCAACACCGAGTTTAATTTATGGACCCTGCATGCCTGGGTAGAATTGGAGAATTCCCATGGAATGTTCGCTCCGCACAACCCCAAACTGCCCTGACCGGAATTTATTCTAGTGGCTAGCCGAACACCAGCTATTACTTATTAGTTGTTCCCTATCTACATTTGATATATCGTATAACCATAGGCGTTTGCCCTGATCTTCGCGGATTTGGGCATTGCCATTGAATATATCCTCAGATCATATGAAGAAGTTTTATTCAGTACTGCCATTACTACTGGGAATATGTTTTTCCTCGTATGACCCGGCGCAGGCAAAAGTATATCCCAAGGGAAGTCAAACCAGCAAGGCAACCCCTGCGGCGAAGAAAAAGGTGGCTCCCTTGATAAAACGAGCGATTATAGTCGCAGGGCAAAGTAACACTTGCTCGGGGGCCGGGGATGTGATACTCCCCCCTGATTTTGCCCAAAGGAGAATGTCCCAGCTAGGGCGGAGTAATGAAAACTTCAATGAAATCCCGCTTACATTTTATGGCGTTCATCACATCACCACGTATACGGATCGGGCGTCATTTGCGTCCATGTTCTGCTACTATTATTATGACCTTTTAAAAACCCAGAATCCTGGCGCGGATATTCAATTGCTCCTTATTCCTGCTGGGGCCGGCGGTTCGGGTTGGAGTGACTCGCAGTATCCGTACAATTCATGGAGAACAGACACAAACTATTTCAGGGATGTGGTTACCCGTATCAAATGGGCAAAAAATGCCGGGTATCAGATTGATGGTTTTTTATGGCATCAGGGAGAAGCGGACGCAGCCGCGGGTACCCACTATTACCAACAGATCTTGTGCAACTTCATACAATCCATGCGCGAGCACGTAGGTAATCCTGCTTTGCCTTTCGTGCTGGGACAGATGATGCCTGCCTGGGTGGCGGAGGATCCCACCAGAGCTGGATACCAATCCGTCATTAATGGTATTCCTAACCTGGTGCCCTATACCTATACAGTGCCGGCAAACAACCTGAGCTCTAACTATGGGGACCTGATACATTTTTCGGCTGCGGCTCAGTATGAGCTGGGGAAACGCTATTACGATGGTTTTTTGTCGGCCCAGAATAATTCCAGCCCTTCCGGTTATACGGTGCCACCAAGTGGTCAGAGCCTGTTGCTTAACCACAACGTGGCTGGCGGCTTGTTCAATAATGTGCTGGACGCGATAGGTCAAAACGACGACAACCCGTCTCATAATGTTCATTCAAGACTGGGCGAGATATGGAAGTTCAAAAACAGTGATGGCTACTATCATTTCAAATTGGTGGTGGTTGCAGGAGGAAGCTTGACTAACACATATTTTGAATGGAAGCAGCGGTACAGCCCATTTGCAATGAGCGATGCTTTTGTAGAGGAAAGGGCGGATAAGAAGATTCTGGGTAATACCCTGGGTATAGATACAACTATCAACTCGCAGGGATTTGCCTCATTGGTATATTATTCGACCAGATCCGGGGTCCCGACGACCACACTTTTTCACGGGGACATCCGATACCGCAATGCAAGCTGGTGGCTTTCTGTGGGGGCAATCCAACACTTTCAGAGCCATTTGCCCATTAAAGATGACGGGCAGAACTCGGTTACGCATATCAGGCTGTATGCCATAAAAGAATGATATTACGAAACCTAGGCGGCACAGATCAGGCCTGGTTCGAAGGCCTCATCTGTGCTGGTAAGGTCAGGCCTTGAATCTGAGGCGAAAGCTTACCATATCAGTTTGGGAAACGCTCACCTGCACCTGGATCATAGCCGCAACCTCCTTAACAATCAATAGTCCGAGCTCATCGACCCTTCCTTTTGGACCTATCGGATCCGTACTAATTACTACTTCCCGATCGTTGATGAAATCCACTTTTTCTTGCGGCAGACCAGTTCCCGTATTAGAAATGATTAGTTCCTTTCCATCCAGGTCGTCCTGAAAATTGAAACTAATCGTGCCCTGGTAGGTATACTTAGACGCATTGTCAAGCAGGTTATGAACGATGATCGCTAAAAGTTGCTCGTCGGAATCGACAAAAATGCCCTCGGCGACGTCATTGACAATTGTGTTGTTCTTGGCGAGTGCTACTTTTTCAAAGAGCGCAATCTTTTCCTGAATCAGCGCATGAATATTGAGGGGCTTAATTTGAATTTGTTTACCATACATCTGCATTTTGACATAATTAAGCAGGTCGCGAAGCAACGTTGCGGTCCGCTCCGATATGGAAGATACGATCGTTGCTGCCTTCGGAACCTGATCATACCTGCCATCTTTGCAAAGGTCAACAATGTCTGAGGACACATAGGTGGCATAATTCAAAGGTGTCTGAATGTCATGTGTGATCGACGCCAGAAGACGAGACATCAGATGCACCTGGCCGGTAAGTTCTATTTTCGACGCTTCCAGCTCGGTCATCGTATTTCGAAGTGAGTTTGTTCTGGTAGCCACAAGCGTCTCTAGTTGGGTGTTTTTTGCTTGGATAGCTCTCAGCTTGAACCGGTTGAGCGTCAGTCCGGCTACAACCAAAAGACCCGAGATTGCAGTTGCAAATATGATGAGAACCCAATTCGTCAAATACCAAACCTGGGGCACGAAAAAATGGGCTCGTTTATAAACATATCCATCCGCGGACAGGCTGCTGCGCTTGCGAACGACGAGGTCGTATTCACCTGCATGGATGCTCGAATAATGGATCGCCATTTCATTGCCGATTTCATTCCAGTTTGGGCTTGTCTGATTGTTTCCTTTTTCAACTAGCGCATATGAAACATCCAGATTGCTGACGTTTCCAAAAAATGGGGTTGAAAAATGAAACTCGACATTCTGCGGGTTGATGGGTAACGAATATTTCCCATCGGTCTGTTCAAGTGGGATTTGGTTTACCAATACCTGGTCAAGCTTAATAGCGGACTGGTCGTTGTACTTGCGTATTTGTTCCGGCTTAAACCAGACAAAGCCCTCCATCGATGGGAGTGAAACATACCCATTGCCGAGTTTCAGGCCGCACGGCTGGCAACTTCCATTGAACTCGTTGTTGGAAAAGCCCTCATCGAGTGCATGATGGATAAAGAATGGTGGCTTTGGGGTAGTTCGGGGTGAGGTTGATATTACATTGGCGTAGTCGAGCAATTCTTTCTCGGATACTTGAAAAAGTCCTCTGTTGGTAGGTATCCACAAAGAGCCAGCTTCGTCATCGACAGCGCAGTGCGCCGATGCCAGGAACTGGTTTTTGTCTAACGGGAAGGTGGCAAGTTTACTTTCGTTGACCAAAAGCATTAGCCCCTTGCCCTTGGCTGTAAGCCACAAGCGACTCTGGCCCGACCGGCGGATACTTTTGATGTGGGTACTGTCTGTACCTGGCAGTATCGTGCCGCTTCCGGAAGTGGTGCCTACCTTATAAAGGCCGGCCTCCGTGCCGACCAATAGCGAGCCGTCCTGAGCGGTTTCCATGCAAGCGATATTCGCGGGAAGTTTGAATTTGAGCTGTTTAGGAGCAATTTCGAGCTGTTCAGGGTCCAGCAGGAAAATATCTTTGGAGACTCCTACCCAAATTTTCCCACTTTTGTCCTGGCAGACAGAAGAAATATGTTTTTCAAATTCCCACGTCTTTTCAAGCGTTTCTGCGCCTTTTGAAAACAGCAGCAGTTTTTTCCAGCTTCTGATCCAGAGCTTCCCATCTTTGCTTCTAAATATCACCCACTTGTCCGCAGGGTTTAGTTCAGCCAGCATAGAAAGGTTTTGATCTATTATCTGGCCGGAGCGGGCGTCTTTTCCGAGTATGTTTCCCGTTGGAGTCAATACCGTGTTTTCCCCAAAAGCAACTTGTGCGTAAAAAACATTCGAGATCTCGTTACCCCCGGTTTTTACAACCTCAAACTGAGGTACATGGATAACAAAAAGGCCCTTTGCCAGGCTTCCTGCGAGTAGTTTTCCGTTAATTGCATCGTAGTATGCTACCGTTATGCCATTGGCGTGAAAATCAAAATCTTTCGCCAGAAGCCTGGCGTAAACCATGCCATTACCATACCGTTCGAGCACGTATGTCGCATTATCCTGATGCAAAAAAGCCTGCTCCGAGTTGGGGTTCCACAGCAGTTTCGTCTCTGCCGTCGGATCGTTGTAGGAAGGATCATTAATAATATCGCCGATTATTCGAAGATCCTGTACCCGACCATTGACAACCCGGGAGACGGTATTACGATCTTTCACCCAGCACAGGTTTCCGTCCCGGACAAAAGCTTTTGAAACGACCAGGTTATTAACTGAAATTTCATAGTTTTTTTTCCAGCCTCGGTAGTATATCACACTGTTTTTGTTGAAAACATAGTAATTCCCGTCTCGGCTGGCCGCAGGTAATCCATGAGGACGCTCATCATCGGGAAAACCAGATATATTCGGTATCCCTTTGATCCAGTTTACTCCTTTCATCGATTGAACCTGGGCCGAGGTCAGGGCTTGTTTATAATTGTATGCCTTATCGTCCTTTTCAGCGTTCCCATCCTTGATTTGAATCAGGTCGCCGGCATTCGTCTCTGCATACATTTTCGACGCGCGACCATTGGCTAAAATGCCGTTGTTTTGATACACAGGCTGTATACCAACTATCCCGTCTACGCTCGTATTCAGCTTCCCACTCAGTGAGACAAAGTTCCGTCCATCGAAACGGACCAAACCCGCTTCTGTTGCAAGCCATACATAACCTTCTTTGTCGGCAGCGATGCTTTTGATGCTGTTTTGAGGCAGGCCGTTTTCTGAGGTGTAATGGTCGACTCTCGGGCCAACCTGTGCGTGAGCGGGCCCAGCCTGCATCACTGCCGCAAGTGAAATGAAAATGGGTAGCCAGTAACCGGGTTTTATCAACCCTAAAAAGTAATGTTTAATCATAGGGTGCTGTTTTGGTATCAGCCGGCAAATTTAGCAGATGAAACCTTTTGAAATTGAATATGCCGGATGGGCAGCGGTAAAACCGGCATTGGGTGTGTCCTGAGTCGGATTTTTAGTGATCAAAACCGACGACAGTTGCAGAAGGGTAATTTTCAGGAATATTACCCTTCTCGGTTTTTGCTGATGAAACGACGGTCTGATCATCGGAAGTAAGGTTGATCGCAGCCAGAATACGCTCCCGCTTTTCGAACTGAATTTCTTTTTTGGTAATCCAATCGGCCAGTTGCCCAAGTGCAGAACAAGGTTGTGAAAATCCACAGTGTTGCGATGCTTCATTGAGATCGGCAAGCTTTTCGGTGGCGTTTTTATTGGTGATAACCAGTGCCGTAAAGTAGTATAGTGTAGCAAGAAATTTTTGCTCCGGGGTGGTGTACTGTGAGCCTATGCAAACGTTGTAAGCTCTTCGAAGGTCATTGTAGCGTCCCCGATACAGATACAGTTCACAGTTCCTGGTTTGATAAAGCCCTTTTTCGTGGTCCGGACTATCTGTAATTAATAATGTGTTTTCATTTTGCTCTTTCCGGTACTTGTGGCTCTGCCTGTATAGCTCACTCAGCCTGCCGTGGATATTGATGTATTCGGTAAGGTCCGATCCGTATTTGGTTGCCAAAATCTTGTATTTTGTGATAGCCCTATTTTTCTGACCGGCTTTTGCGAGGCTATCCAAAAAGTCGATCTGGCGCAGGATTTTAATGTAGGGCTCGGAGAGGTTCTGGTGGGATTTTGCTGCTGTAACCTTGATTTTTTCAAGTACCGAATTCTTATAATAAGCAAAATCCGAACTAGTGCATAGAATTGCGTTTTTATGCTGCTTAGCAGATGTCTTGTAAGTTAGCTCCACACGTGAAAGATCCGGTTGGGTATATTCAAATACGATACGGAACGAGTTGTTCTTGTAAGGAAGTACCTGAAAGGAGCTTCCGCCCAATTGTCCGGACGTGATATTGGAGATAAAATCGAAATCAATTTTGTCTGTCTGCACGCCATTTAAGCTGAATCGTTTGCTAGGCCTGATGGTAATTGAACAACTCTTGCATTTATTATTTACAGATAGGGCAAAATCAGACTTTGTGAAACTGGCAGGCCTGGAAGCTACAATGTTGGTGTGAAGTGTTTCATTCAATAAATGGATTGTTGTCTGGCAGGGGTTATGATTGAATAGCGAGTCAAGACTAACCACCTGACCATGCACTTGAATGGAAATAAAGCTTATCAGGTAGATGGTAATTTGTTGCAACTTGCTGATTTTCATAATTTGTTATTGGTTATTGATAGGCTATTAAAAGCAACAGGCAATCATCAGAAATGGAATGTATCTGATGATCATCAGAAGGGTTTAGTATAAGGCAGTCCGATGGCCTGGTGAGCGCAAAACCCTGGCGGCAATCCCCACTTTCTGTTATTACACGACAGTTTCCGATCAGGCAAATGAGCGCCTTCCAATTTTTACATTTTTCTTGTGCCCGAATAGTTTCCTGGGATAGACATGAAACCCGTATAATGCTGCCAGGTATCAGTTTTTCGAATACTGTCAATACACCGGCGTCGGAGCGAAAGGTGTTAAGCGCTATAAGTTTGGCCATATCATGATGCCGTTGTCTGCCCAATAGCCGTGAACGAGATCTAGTTGAGCGCTACCGTTTTATTTTATAGTTCGCATTGTATTTTTTAGCCAATGTAGATTTACAAACATAAAATTATCTTCCTAAAAAAAATATAGATTAGTTACGCGACGATGTAGATTTAGCCCTACAATTATCGATTTTTTCAAGCGAATTTCTGATTCTTCAAACTGATTTACTTTACCAGGATTTGTTGGATAGAATAGAATTTGTTAGTGCTGTTTTTACTATGTTTGTAGTATATATTTTTAAAAATTATCAAATGCCTATGTGTAAATAGACGATTTACGACGTATGAATGTGTAAGCTTCCCCTTTTTAGAGGGTTGTTGTCTTAGACTTGGTTAGTGAACTGTAATTTTTCTTTTTCAACGGCAACTTCTTCCAGTAGTCGACGCTTTTGATTCGGAGTTAGCCCTTTCATCGAC
>JAESFW010000154.1_pt1 | contig 34635 bp, 24 predicted proteins | sample 9269481 | NCBI WGS metagenome assembly JAESFW01 (sample SAMN14515350, study PRJNA621654) | algae metagenome | isolation source: Lyngbya sp. HA4199-MV5 and co-occurring heterotrophs from soil with... | place: USA: Ahupuaa O Kahana State Park, Hawaii | collected 2009-07-21 | reverse complement strand
TAGCTCTAGAAACGAGCAGGGAGCGAAAGCCGAACGAGAGAGGCAGCCTCAGAAGGAGCCGCTGAAGGCATTCCCGTTGAGTATGGTGGTGCGGGCCTGCCCCGAGATGAAACTGTACGGCCCGACTGAGGGCATATCGAGCTGGCGCGATCTGATGGCGGCCGCTGTGGTGGTGCGGTCGACGTTGGGAGTGAGCGCGAGCGCCTATGAGGATGCTTGCGATGTGATGGGGCCTGAAAACGCGGCGGTTACGATTGCTTGCATTCTCGAACGGGCAGGACACATCAACTCGGCCGGGGCGTATTTGCGTGATCTGACGTCAAAGGCGCGGCGCGGCGAATTTTCGCTCGGTCCGATGTTGATGGCCTTGATGCGAGCGAATGGAAGCTCTGAGCGCAGGGCCGGGTGAGTGTTCCGCCGTTTCCAGTCTTTCTGGTTTCGGCCGGCGGTGAGCCATCGAGATCGGATCGATTACGTGAACGGAGCGGGAATTGTCTGCCAGGGGCTTTGAGGCGCAGCGGCTGACGCGGCCCGCTCTGATCTGGAAATCTGCCTCCTGGGCGTCGGCCGTTACAGGTGAAGCCGAAGAGGTCCCGAGCAGAGAACTGGAGGGGCGGACGTGACGGCACGCTTCGATGACTAATCGTGAAGGCGGTGCGGCCGCGTTGATCCCATCCCTTTGCCCTCAAAGAAGTTGAGGGTGTTCAGTGTCATTTGAGCGAATGTCGGAACTTGATGCCCATTCGCACTGGCCGCTTATCTGAGAACTATCAAAGGGTTGTCCCTTGATACCGCACCGAGGGAGATCGGTGCCACTGGGCTTCAACACGCGGTAGGAGGGACGAAATGAACGTCAATATGAGGACCTCGCGCCAGAGCAGAGGTTGCGCGGACCTCCGCCGTGATGGTCAAGGTGTTGAGGGCTCGGGCGACATGAGGCCTGTGCGATGGAAATGCCGGCATGCAGATCGCTCGACCAATGAAGAGACCGGGACAGATCCCGGCGTCGCCGAAGAGATCGCGATGCAGCCCCGTTTGTATTTCCGGGCCAGCCCATCGCCAAGCAGAGTATGGCGTCGGTGGCGGAAGTCAGGCGGAGGCTCGGGCTGAGTGAGTCTTTCGTGGCCGAAGGACATCCAACCGGACAGTCCAACAACCCAGGGCATCGGCTGGGAGTTCGTCGGTGTTTACGGCGACCGACGCCGCAGTCGTCGCCGTTCTCGCAGATCTTGCCGGACGAATGAGAGGCAAACGCCGTTGGTTTTTTTCAACGCAGCGTCCGCTTGCGATGAAAGCCTTGGCATCACGGTTGAACGCCTCATGACCGACAGTCGCTTCCATAGCGACGCGTTTCATCGGCCCGATGTCCGGCAGCGTTGAAGTTTCTGAATTCTGTGACGCAGAAGGGGCTTCAGATACCGCCAAACGCATGCGACGGCATCGAACCTGTCGTCGCGGCCCGCTTTCTCAGGAGCGTTGCGGAAAGACACTTCGATCGGATCGAGATCGGGCGACAGGAACAACAAGCATGCGCCGCGCCTTGGCCAGTTCCCCAGTCCGCTCGCTCCGATGGAAGCAGACGTTGCCGTGAATGACGACATCGTCCGGTGTCAGGGACTAGGCACGTTCGGTTTCGATCCAGATCTCGAGGATGCGGTTGCCCATTGGGTGCGTTGACGATCCAATGGCGTGACCACCCCATGCGATCTCAGCCGTGCTATGAAGATCTGTGTCGTCCATGAGACGAAGGGGCGGGGCTGCTGTCATGCCGGACCCTCCGTGACCAATATGAGCGGTTGGTCAGCTCCGTATCGCTTGACGATTCATAGAGAAAGATATGTCGGGCCAATGCTTTACTGAAGAAGAGCCGGCGCCGCCTGATCTACAACTGACGGGCTCGCATGATCGCCAGGCGTCGATGTTCGCGGCCGCAAGTTTCTTGATAGCTCGGCCCCAGCCGGTTGCGAAGGCGCCAGGCATATTAGCGATGTGCGATGACACCACGGTCGGCGACGCACATCTCGTCTGGTATATTAGCTTGCCTTTCTGCACGAGGCGCGCGCACCCATGCGCCATTTGCAGTAGGTTTGATTCCACCCCTTGCCCGCCGCCGCGAAGCGATCCGATCTTGCGCGTCTGGATCACCAGTTTGTCTGCAAAGCGCGACGACACGTCGAAATACCGAGCCGACTGCCGATGGCTGTGACGGTCCCCGACAAGAGCAACAACGTGGATACGCAACGCGATCGGGTTTGATTTGCCGATGACAAACTCTTTCATCATGAGGGAGGCACAGCTCTAAGAATTGAGAATCCTTAGAAGCCGGGACACGCCTTTGGAATCGGCCGAAAGCGTTCTCCCATTTCTGCCGCGAGGGCATCACGCGCATTTGCACCAAGCCCGACACGCCGACGACCAACGGCAATGCCGAGTGCTCCATAAGGTCACAGCCCCGGGAACACTACCGGTGCACGCGCAGAACGGACGTCTGTTCATCGCGTCTCCGAACCGCCACCCGGATCTCATCCCAACGATTGGCGAAGGCCAGACGGCAATCTGAACTCAACGACGCCAATCAGCAAACTGGGTCCGATCGGGAAAACTTGTGCGTGACGAGCCGATCAACCCTTTTGGGCCGCGCGTCCCCGCCCGCGGCGTGGACAATGGCGATCTGTACGCGACGTCCATCGCGTCGATGCGGCGCGCGAGTTTGGAGGCATCTGGCGTACGCGCGGAAGCCACGAACACGCCCGGAAGCGAACCTTGGTCTTTGCGCGACACGCATTTGACGATCCTGGCTGCGGAAGGCCGACGCGGCGGCGCCAAGCCTCAGATGGGGCAACACCGCGTTCGGTGAAGTGCGAAGTGTTCGTTGGCTGAGGGAAATTGACGCGGCCGGTGTCGGTGGCAATTGGATCTCGCTCGGTTTTCCCGGCCGATCGACGAGTTTCTGCACCATAGACTGGCCCCGATGGCATGGTTATGAGACAGCGAAGTTCGCACCGCCGGATCAGTTATGGCAAATCTCGTGATGTTCGGCTGCGGGCACAAGTGATGCAAGACGGCCTTTGGCCAGGCTCCGCCAGCGCATAATGCCGCGAAGATGCCCTCGCCGCCCCTTCCAGAGAGCGCCAGGGTTGTCGAGGCCAAACGCGGATGAAGGCCGCATCGTGGTCAGTGGCAGAGGCCGACACTTGTGCGCGGTGACCGCTGGACCCCAAAGCCAATAGCATCCTTGTTCCTTCAAAACTCGGACAGCGTGCCAATCCGTCCTCAATCATCATTCCGGGACGGTCTGCGTTGCGCTGGCGCTCACTGGGAAGCCGGCAGCGGCGCTGGCTTGAAAATGGGATGTAGCTTTGGGGAGTGACAAGATGTTTTGCCGGGAGTCTTGCGCTTCAGCGTCCGCATCCCGTCGATCTCCTTTGCTGGTACATGCTACTCATCGCGCACGAGGCGTTCCCCCGCATCTTTCGGTGCTCGGCAGAAGGACTGGGCGCAGTGACGGCGCGTCTTCTGCCGGTGGTGCTATTCGCGTGGCTCAACGTTCGGAAAACTCGCAACCGTTGGGTCGAGTCTAGAAGTCGCGACAGCAACTGTACGCTCACCGGCTGTGGGCTGGCATGAAGGACCATCGCATCGGGTCGCACGAGATGCTTCAGACCGGAACCGTCGGCTCGGTTCTCTGGTGTGAGATTTCGAGCCGAACGGTTCGGCGCCTCGGGCGCGAACGACTTTTACCGTGCCTGGATGTTTGCCTTCACCTATTCGATGCAAGGAAGCACGCGCGCTCCGGGGCACTTGCGCCCATGATTGTTGGCACGCTTTCGGTTGGCGATTTTCATGTCACCTCCCCTGCCGTCCTCACTTTGATTGGTGGACGCCGCTCTCGTGCGCCGACATTGGCGGACGACTCACGGAAGGTCGCGCTTTGTGGGCATCGACGAAGTCTGGAATCTTTGCGCCGTCGACTGGCCAACAGTCCCAAGGTGCTGCGGAATTGGGTCGGGCCTTCGGTATGCGCCGGCGGTGAACATGGCTCGGATGTTTCCGCAGCGAAGGGCAAAGGCTGAGGTGACTTCGCCAGTTTATCGGCCGTCGCAAAGGTTAACGAATACTTACGGAAGCTGAGATCGTCGACAGCGCTCCCCTCTCCGTCGCCTTTACATGCTTGCGGAGCCGACGATGGAGCGCGGATGCGCTTTCCGGTCCGTCGGTTCATTTTTAGTAGTTGGCGCCCGGACCGACTCTGGATCGACGGATGTGACGTCTGGGAATCTGCAGAACCCCTTCCCTTCTCATCAGTGATCATGTGGCTCCGTCCCGGTCAGCGCCCTTTTGGTGCGTGGCGGCAGGCTGCTTGCGGAGTTCGTCCGGTGGGTCAGTTCGTCACCATTCCTCGGTTCGGCCTTGTGATTTCCGACTGTCCGTCCGCATGGATCCTTGCAGCGCGATGGCGAATGTGGCGGCTCTCGGATCGATCACGATCCGACCGATCGCGTCTGGCTTGAGTTGGCGCCCCTTTGCGGCTTTGCGCTCCTTCTCGCTTGGCAGATCCCCTACCCTCGAGATTTCCGCAGTATTGAACGGCCTTTGCCCAGGTTGATCCTGGATGCCGAAACCCGCCTGTCCGGTAATCGGATGCGAGCATCGTGACAGATCAGCGGGTCGTGCAAGGTCTTCCGGCGGTAAACCGACCGGGTCACTCGAAAATTCCAAGTCGCGCGGTCTTATGTGGCGATGTCATGCCTTTGATCGGCCCGCATGCTCGGACAGCCACGCTCGGTCTGATTTTCATACGGAATCGTCCTTTTGAATCGCGGACAGAAGTCGCGGGCTCCCGAAGGACTTCGCGCCGGAAAGGGTTCGCTTGCGATCGAGTCTGTCGTTCCGCGACGGCGACCCGTTGCCAACAGGGAATCTGCGCGAAGCGGGCCTCTCTTTTTCCGGAGTCATGAATGATTGATTGGCGCGTTCTCGGTGCTCTATTTCGCGCAGCGGTCTCGTTGCAGCGTCTGTTGGGATTTCCAACTGCTGTCAGCGTGTTCGGACAAGCAATCGCGGATTGCGACCGGTGGTTGGGGCGCCGAAAGAGATGACGCTTTGGGTTTGGTCCGGGGCACTCCCGTACTGCTGGCTCAGAACCAGACAAGGTGTTGATGCCTATGGCGGTGGTTTCAGTCGATTATCGATGCGAGGCGCGATCAAGCTCTGGTCGTTACCGGGGCGGTTCAGGAGCGGATGCAGGCCGTCGACCCGATGCTGGTCGTATTCCGCGAGAAACCCTGACAGCTGTCAGAGTTTTCTGGGGAAGTGCCGATCGATTGCCATCATAATCAACCTTAACCAGGTCAATATCCCGGGTATCGAACCAGATTTGCCATATAAGTAGCCGGCTAATAATATGACAACCCTGTCCCGGCGTTCGCCAAAGGCACGATGTTGATCTTGCCTGCATTCCGGAACGCTTCGGTGCTGCGGACAGCGTCGATCAACCCTATCTCGACACAAGCGAAGGTGGGGCCGCGGTATGGGTGGGAATTCAAGGTGTTTGCCGTGCGGTTTCGGCAGACGGCTTGAACCAGGCGGGTGCCTTCGGCGCCATGCGTGTGCCTGAAGGATCGCGGGCCCAGCGTGTATGTCGCCTGAAACCCTGACAGCTGTCAGGCCCCCATGCAACCTGCTGTTCCGGTTACCGAATCTTATTGGACAGATCGTGTGATCGTATCGCGTTGGTCCTTCAGCGCAAGCGCCGTCGATGGATACGTACTTGGGGCATATGGATCGGACGGGCCGTTCACGGGTGCAGTAGCGCTCGGTCAAGTCCTCAAGCGGATCCCTGACAGCTGTCAGGGTTTTTGAATTTGATGTGTCTCAGCCCAACGATAGTCCCGCCGGCACCTGTTGTCTTATGCCCTCGAGCGAAGGGTATCGGTGCGATGGGCAGCGCAATATGGATGCGGATGCAAATCTGGTCAGTCGATTTTCAGGCGCCTACAGCTTCTCCTCGCCCGTGTCGGGCACGTCGCCACAGTGCTACCGACCCCGATCAGCGCGACGGGTCCAAAGCGGGACAACGCAGCCCGCCTGGAGGATGTGGGACTTGGTCGAGCCTTGCTCTGATGAAGCCCGGGCTAATCGCGCTAAACGAGATAGCTATGACCCACATCGTCAGCTTTGGCGAGAAGCGGTGAGCCGAACCACCCAGGAGCCCCAATTGAACCGGATTGGCGGGCGCAGTTGGCGCATCCTTCCCTGGCCATACTGGATCCGACCACGCCCATCCAAAGCGATCGCGTTTCGGCGCTAGGAAGCCGCCGATCTGAGCGCATGCCGCGGTGCGCCTGAAGCGCAGTGGACGGGATGTAGGTGATACTCGACGTATGGCTTGGGAGGCCCCATCTTCGTTGGCTGGATTTGAACTCGGGGCTACCACCAGGGCCGGATACCTGAAGCAAATCCGTCAAAGCCCGATCGCGCCGATCAGTCACGCAATCGCTCGCGCTGACGGCGGCGATACTGCGCGGATCTCACGCGCGAATTCGGCGATATCTGCAGGTCGGCCGCGGGTGGCGACACGGGGAAGAGAGTGGGCCGGAGCTGCCTGGTCGAGCGCCGAATACATGCGAGTGAGGACCTTCCTGCTATGGGCACCCGCAACGGCTTGCCGGACCGCCTGCGTTGGTGCCAGTGGGTCGGAGACGAGTTAATCCAAGCTCGCACTCGCATCTGTCGCGGAAGGGGGGCAGTGGTCAGATGGGGTGAGGACGGTCGATCTGGGGTACCCTCCGTAGGAGGTGCGAAGACGACTGCAACAGAACAGCGTGCTAGAGTGGATGCCGGCGATGGCTCGATCGGGGGAAATATTGCCCGACTTGAAGTGTTGGTGGCTGTTCAACGTCTGATCCGCGCGACCTCTAGGGATCGGCCCTCAACAGCGCTTTTTTAAGTTTGCAGCTTCGGCGGGTTCGGCAGTTGGGCATCTAGCCATCAGCAAGTTGAGCAAAGACGGGGGGAGGCGGCGCAAAGGCCGCGAATGGCCGGACGGCGTCGCTACAGGGTCTCAAAATGACCGCCGCGGGCTCACACTGGAGGCCGGTGACGATTACCGTCGGATCTCGTGGGCCGCTGCTTGGCTTTGACCACAACGTCGGCGAGGAGCGGCAGCGCAGTCCATTGCCGCCATCAGCGGCGGATAAGGCCGAACCGGTGGGCTTCGTCCAGCAAGTTGCGGACGGAGGATGGCTGCCACTTCTTGCCACCGCGGGCCGGCTGCTCACCGATCTGATCCAGTTGGGCGGCAATCTGGCGTAGCGATAGACCGGGATCGGCAATGGCGATTGCCGCGACGAGCTTCATCAGATGGTCTTCGGGCGGGCGACGAGGCGACCGCGTCAGCAGGTCCTGATCCGCCAGCTTCTCACGCACCAGACGATGAACGGCGCGACGAATTCGCTCGACGGTCCAGTCCTGGCCCCGGCGATTGAGCACTTCTACGACATTATCCCAACTGTGCTGTGGCCGGAGTTGCCGCACCATTGGCAGCCACTTTTGCGCGGATGCCATGAGCTCGTCGAGATAGAGTTTGTCGCGTGCCTTTGAGACCGCTTTGATCGCCTCCGGACGCCGTTCTCGCAAGCCAGGGTTTCCGGGACGTTTGCCGCGTGCCTTTGCTGCCTCGATCCCGGCCTTCGTACGTTCGGCAACCAGGGCCTTGTCGAGCTGCGCTGCCGCGCCAAGAACCTGGAGGGAAAACATGCCCTGGGGGGTCGTAGTGTCGATTGGATCACCGATCGAACGGAAATGGACACCACGCGCTACAAGATCCTCGATGACCTGAAGGAGATGGCTTAAGGATCTGGCCAACCGATCGAGACGGACGACGACGAGAACGTCTCCGGCGGTTAATTCGCCAAGCAATCGAGCCAGGACTGGTCGGGTACGTGATGTGCCGGAGCCATGCTCCTCATAGATCCGATGGCATCCGGCAGACCGCAGCTCGTCCAATTGCGCATCATGGGCTTGCTCGCCCGTCGATACCCGCGCGTAGCCGATCAGCCGCTTGGGGTGATGTTGCATGTCATCCGATTGTAGCTTCACCATGGCGCTTCCGACCGTCCGTTTTGCAACGCGCTGTACAAACAAGAAATGCGCTAGAAAACGAACGCTTGCAAGCGTGTTTTATGAACCGAATTGCGGCCCGCCAGACTCAAAACTTTAACTGAGATATGCGATGATGCGTCCATATAGGAAAACACGCGTCAGCGGCCTTCTGTGGCGGAAATGCGAGAAAAACGTCCGGTGCGGGAGATGGCTGTAAGCTCGGTTGTCTACTGAGATGGCGCGGTAAACCAATTTTGGGGAGACGAACAAGCGCGCCCCCTCGGCTTGTGTCCGTGAAGAGCGTCTTGGTGACGGAAATTCGAGGCAAATTAGCTTCTATTTCGGAAATTATACACGCTAAATCAGATGGTTAATGGAGGCGCAGTTTACTCTGCGGCATGCCGATTGTGCCTCAGCCTTTGCGGCCTGCGCCAAGCCAGGAGAAGAAAGCCGGCGCGCATCCTTTCCCATCTCCCCCGACGGTTCCATCGTCGCCTCCCTTGCCGCTGAGAACATCAATTTCAACGCCAACAGCACCCTGACCCATGCGCTCATCGTTCATGTGATGCTCGATGTGCTCTTTGCCCGCTTGCGCGCAAGGGCGAAACTGGCGTCGCGTAAACGGGTGAAGGGCAATCGAAGCTGGACGGCGAGACAGCTCTTCTTCACTTTGGCCGCCAGTCGCTTGGGCATACGCGAGACGTCCGGAAGCGGATCGGCGCCGATGCTGGGGGCGAGGTCGTCTCCGAGATAGCGAAGGGTAGAGCACGGTTCGCGACGGGCAATCGCGCGCGCGTCAAGGACCGAGCCCACATCCTCGAGGATCCCCATCAGGTGAAGCCGTTTACGAGGAAGTGTGGCACGCGGCGACGGCGGGGGCGCCTCATACTTGTCCGCCCTGTGATCGCGGCAAATAACGATTCGCGCGATATTTCGCATCCTTCTTAAATATTACCGGAGCATTGCGCAGAAGAACTGATTCCCGAAATTCATAGTATTTATCCGATAAGCATAGAGAAGAAACCAGTTAAAATCTTGGGTTGTTTTCTTTCGTTGTTGATCGACACTGTTATGCATCGCCAAGTCGATTTGCTTGGTGATTCTGAAAACATCGAGCGGGAACAGATTATGAAAATACTCGTCCGCGCTCTTGCCATATTGGCATTTGGCGCTTCCAGTTTTCAGCATGCCTCATTCGCCGCAACCGCCACTGGCAACCTCACGGTTCGCATAACGATACAGGCGGAATGCAAGATCCAGACGGCGACCGACCTCGACTTTGGCTCCCGGGGTGTCATCGATGCAAATGTCGATCAGTCCACGACGGTCGGCGTCCAATGTACGACAGGGACACCCTACACGGTCGGTCTCAGCGCCGGCGGCGGGTCGGGTGCTACAGTTGCGTTACGGAAGATGACGGGGCCGGCGGCAGCGACGATCAACTATACCCTCTACCGAGACGCTGCACATACGCAGCTATGGGGCGTCACTGCCGGCACGGATACGGTCGCGGGAACGGGCAATGGCAACGTCCAGAACCTGACCGTCTACGGCCGTGTTCCTGCGCAGGCGACCCCGGCCACTGGCGTTTATACCGACACGGTGGCGATAACCGTCACCTACTGAGCCCGAAGACGACGAGGTAGCAAGATGCGATCCACCACCTGGTCGGTTGGTGCCCTGATGCTTTGCGCCCTGGTGCTGGCGTTAAGCCCCTCACAGACGTCTGCTGCTTCTCTCAGGGTCGCGCCGACGACACTGGAGCTTGTCGCGCCAAGCAGCAGCGAAACGATCAATCTCAGCAATGACGCCAAACATGCTATCAACGTGCAGATCCGCGTTTTTCGCTGGATCCAGAAGGATGGCGTCGAGAGCCTGGTACCGTCGTACGATGTTGTGGCAAGCCCGCCGGCAACCCGGCTCGCGCCGGGGGCCGACTATGTGGTGCGGATCGTTCGCATCAGCCAGCGTCCGATTGACGGCGAGGAAAGCTACAGAATTGTTGTCGACGAACTGCCCGATCCATCGCGCCAGCGGAGGGGCACGGTCGCACTGATCGTTCGGCACTTGATCCCGGCATTCTTCCGGAGCCCGGATGCGTCGAGCCCGGATGTTTCATGGTCATTGAAAAAGTCAAAGGGCGGACTTGTGCTCACGGCGCGTAACGCCGGCCAGGCCCGTCTGAGGATCGCTGACCTGACGCTCGCAAACGGCAGCCGCACGCTCGTCAAGAGGAACGGCTTGCTCGGCTATGTGCTCGGTGGCGCCGTCATGAGTTGGCCCGTTGCAGCCGCCACCAGCTCATCCGCGGCGCAAGTGACGCTGAAGGCAGACAGCGACCTTGGACCAGTCCATGCCCGCGTCCCGGTCAACGGCAGATAGCGCCAGGCTCATTTTACTGTTGGGCATCGTTTTTGCCGATGCCGCAAGTGCTCAGGACGTGCCAGTGGACGGCTCGCTCATCGTGGCGAACGGGTCCGTTTCTCAGTTCGGGCGCTCTCTATATCTCGAAGTTGTCATCAACGGCGAAAGCACCGGGATGATCGGACACTTCGAGGAGCAGGACGGCGTCTTGTATGCCGAGGCGAAGGAGTTGGAGGAGGTGGGCTTGAAAGCGCCGGGCGGTCAGAGTGGCTTGGTCAACCTGACTGAGATCAGCGCCGTTTCCTATGAGATCGACGAAACGCAACAGGTGTTGCGGGTGACGGCCGACACGGCCGCACGGGCCGCCAAAGTCATCAACCTCGCCCCGGAACAAGGCGACGGCAAAACGGCGGAATCAGGTTTCGGCGCGATCCTGAACTATTCGTTGTTTGCCAGCACCAACAGTCTGACCGAGGACGATGCGGAGCTCGTGCGCGGCGTGTCGGGCAATTTCGATGCACGGTTTTTCAGTCCTTATGGTGCGCTCAGCCAGTCGTTCATAGCCGGCTACACGGATGGCCAAGTCGATGACTTCGTGCGGTTGAACACCACATGGAGTTACTCCGATCCTAGACGCCTGATGACCTACAGGGCGGGAGACTTCGTTTCCGGCGGGCTTACGTGGACGCGGCCTGTTTATCTCGGCGGCTTTCAGGCCCAACGAAATTTCTCCTTGCGGCCGGATCTGGTGACCTTGCCTCTGCCCTCATTCGGAGGGACGGCCGCCGTGCCCTCAACGCTCGAAGTCTACACTCAAAACGTCAGGACCTACGCCGGGGACGTCGGAACAGGCCCGTTCCAGGTCGTCAATGTTCCCGCATTCGAAGGCGCCGGGCAGGCGCGGGTCGTGCTCAAGGACAGTCTCGGTCGCGAGACGGTCACGACGCTGCCGTTCTATTCGTCGAGCATGCTATTGCGGCAGGGGCTGTTCGACTTCTCGGTCGACATAGGCACGCCGCGCCGCAACTTCGGTATCGACTCCAGTGACTATGACGGACGGCTCTTCGGCATCCTGAGCGCACGCTACGGGCTCGCCAACTGGCTCACGCTCGAGGGGCATTTCGAAGCGGGGGAGGAGCTTATCAACGGTGGCGGCGGCATCGCTTTTCCGGTCGGTTCGTTCGGCGCTGCCTCCATCGCGATCGCAGGCAGCCGGCATGACGGCCGTGTTGGCGGGATCGTCAACGCTGCCCTGGAATTGTCGATCGACGAGTGGTCGCTCTATGGCCGCGTTCAGCGCCGGTTGGGCGACTACCACGACATCGCATCCGTGACTGCGCTCGTGACCGCCACGGGCCCTGCCGGCTTGCCGATCCTGAGTGCGGACGTTCCCAAGGCTGTCGATCAGGTAACGCTCAGCGTGCCCGCCCCGCTCGATTTTTCCAGCCTGAGCTTTTCCTATACCCGTCGCGAAGATGCCGATGGTGCGCGAAACCAGATCATCGGCGCTTCCTACAGTCAGCAAGTCTTCGGTGCGTCCACCTTCTACGCAACGGCATTCAAAAGTTTCGGCGATGACGACAGCTTTGGCCTGTTTGCCGGGATTTCAGTGCCGCTTGATAATGACATGACAGTGTCTTCCGGCGTGGAGCACGCGTCTGATGGTCTCAACGTCGTGGCGGATCTGAGCAAGGCGGAGCGGCCGGAGGACGGCAGCATCGGCTGGCGGATAAGGACGTCCGAAGGCCGCAACCCCAATCGCCAAGCCAATGTCAGCTACCGCTCCCCGATCGGACGGTTCGAGACAAGTGTCCAGCAGGTAGGCGGCGACACACGAGCGACCGCCCAGTTGGACGGCGCAGTTGCCGTCGCCGGCGGCGGTGTCTTCGCGACAAATCGCATCAACGATGCGTTTGCAGTGGTCGATGTCGGAGTGCCTGATGTCGAGGTCAAGCACCAGAACCGCAAGGTGGGCAAGACCAATGCCGCAGGGCGTATCATCGTGCCGGACCTCAATTCCTATGAGCCGAATGCGGTTTCGATCGATCCGAAAAACCTCCCGGTCGATGCCGAAATCCCGACAACCCGAGAGATCGTCGTCCCGGCCGCGCGAAGCGGAGTCGTCGTCGAATTCGGCATCGAGGCGCAGCCGCACGCGGCTTTGGTCGGTTTCGTCGACGGGGAGGGGCAGCCGGTCGAGGTTGGACTGACGGGAACGATCGAAGGATCGCAGGCGGAGTTCTTCGTCGGCTACGATGGCGAAAGCTACATCCATGGGCTGTCGGAAAAGAATATCGCGACGATCAGGCGATCGGACGGCACTACGTGCCGCGCCGAGTTCGCCTATCGGCCAGCCAAGGGCAGCCAGACGGCGATCCGGAACGTACCATGTCGCTGACGCGCAATGGGCTTGTGGTTGCGTTCTTGTGTGCCGGCGGGCTTGCCCCTCGCATGGCGGCCGCCCAGAGCTGCAATTTCTCGCTGTCGAATCTGGATTTTGCTCAGGTTGATACGCTGTCCGGTCTGGAATCGACGTCCACGGCCACGCTGACGGCCTCCTGCACGGGGCTTCTGTTGTCTCGGATCCTGGTGTGTCCGGGCATCGGGGCTGGCAGCGGAGGTGCTACCGCTTCCGTACGACGCATGATGTCGGGTGCCGCCACCTTGAACTACCAGCTCTATTCCGACCCCGCCCGCTCGATCATCTGGGGATCGCCGCAGTGGTCGTACCCATCCCGTCCGCCTGCGCTTGCGGTCAACCTCGGTTTGCTCGGTTCCGGTCAGGCGCAAACCACCGTCTACGGAAAGGTGTTCGCCAGCCAGATCGGATCGGCGCCTGGCGTATATATGTCGACCTTTACCGGCTCCGATATGGCGTTCAGCTATCAGTACTCGAGTTCGAGCGACTGTAGCCAGGTGGCGGGCACGGTGGTGCACCCGGGCTTTAACGTCAACGCGTTCGTCGCGGCCAATTGCGCGGTCACGACCCAACCCGTGGACTTCGGAGCCGTCGGCGTTCTCAGTCACAATGTGGACAGCGAGGGGGCCGTGATCGTCACCTGCACCCCGGGCACCACCTATTCAATCGGCCTTAGCACGGCGTCAGGCGGCGGCAACCCGACGGCACGCAAGATGACGAACGCGGGCCAATCGGTCACCTACGGGCTTTACAAGGATGCGGCTCGGACACAGCCCTGGGGTGACAGTGCTCTTCCGGGGAGCACGGTCAGCGGTGTGGGCGCCGGCGCGACACAGACCTTTACCGTGTACGGACGCGTTCCGCCCCAGACAAGCCCGTCTGCCGGCGTTTACACCGACACCGTCATCGTTTCGGTAACATACTAGGCAAGCCAAGTGCAGGACGCTGCGTCTGCCGCCAGACAGTTCCTGATTTCCCGCCGTTGCGACAGCTGTCGCTGGACCCGGCCGCAATGTTGTCGCAACGCGTCGCCGCAACACTCCGATCCGTCGAACAGAGGATTGAAAGGAGAATGTCCCATGCGTGCGACCGCATTCGGTAGAGTTCTTGCGCTGGCTGCGGCTGTGGCGGCAACCGTGCCCGCGGCGCCTCCGGTCCTTGCGGACGATTATGATGGCGGCCGGCGCTATTGCCGGGATTTGGATGGAAGAGAGCGCTGGCGTTGCGAGGAAGCCAGACGCGACCGCTGGCGCGACCGCCAGGACGAGCGGGACAAGAAGGATCTGAAAGTTGGCCTGGCGGCAGGGGCGATCGGTCTGGCCCTCGGCGCCATCATCATCGGCGCAGCGCAGGAAGCGGAGCGCAAGCGCGACGCCGATGCCTATCGGCGCAACGACCGTGACGCGCGGTGCCTTGCGCGCTACCGCACCTATGACCCGCGCAGCGGAACATTCGTCGGGCGCGACGGCCGACGCTACGAGTGCCGGTGAAAGTTGTTCGGCAATCGCCGTCTATTGTTCACCGCCAAGCGGCCGCGCGGGAGCTGCCGGCCATTTCGGCGGCCATGAATATCCGGTAAGCAGATGGCGCCCGTGTCCGTAGGCGCCACGATCGCTGGAGGGAATGTTGACAGATTTTACCTGGTTGAACGAACCTCGAGACTGGACCGTCGAAGATGACGTGCTGACCCTCGTAACGGAAGCGAACACGGATCTATGGCAGCAGACTTTCTATGGCTTCCGGCGCCATTCCGGTCACGCCAGGCTCCAGCCGGCAAGCGGAGACTTTTCCGCATCGGTCGTCGTGCGCGGCGACTATCATGAACTCTACGATCAGGCCGGTCTCCTCCTCATCGTTGACGAAACCCATTGGCTGAAGACCGGGATCGAATTCACCGATGGCCTGATGCATTTTTCGGTCGTCGTCACGAACGGAACGTCGGACTGGTCGGTCATTCCGCTGCCGCAAGCGCGGACGGACGCAGACGTGCATATCCGTTTGACGCGTCACGACACAGCGGTCCGGGTGCAGTTTCATCTTGGCGACGGCTTATGGCAGATGGCGCGGCTCTGCCCGTTTTCCGACGGCGACGCTCGGATCGGCGTCATGGCCTGTTCGCCGGAACGCGCCGGGTTCACCGCGAGCTTCAAGGAGTTTTCGCTCGGCGCACCGATTTCTCGCGATCTGCATGCCGCATAGTCGGGCGAAGGCGCCTGTCGTCAGTCCGCTTTCTGTAGGATCTTGCGCGCCCTTTCGATGATCGGCGTGTCTACCATTCGATCCTCTAGCCTGAAGGCGGCCTTCCCCTCTTTCGCCGCAACCTCCGCGGCCTCGACCACCGAACGGGCCCAGGCAAGTTTCTCCTGCGACGGAGAGAAGGCAGCGTTCAGGAGGGAAACGGAGGACGGGTGAACGCAGGTCGCCCCGTCGAAGCCGTGACGGCTTGCCTCGCGGGCCGCCAATTCGAGCGCTTCACCATCCTGATAGTCGGCAATGGTCGTCAGGGTGCCGAAAGACAGCTTCCCTTCCGCCTTTGCAGCCAGATGGACCAGCAGCTTGGGCATACGCAGCACCTCCGGAAGCGGATCAGCGCCCATGCTGGTGGCGAGGTCCTCGCCACCCGTCAAAAGCCCGAGCACGCGTTCGTGACGCGCAATCGTGCGCGCCTCGAGCACGGCGCCCGCATCCTCGAGCATCGCCATCAGGTGAAGTCGCTCACGATGAAATTTGCCCTCCTCGCCTGCGATCCACGCGGCAAGGTCGTTCAAGGGTTCGGGTGCACTCGTCTTTGGAACAAAGAGACCGAAAGCGCCGGCGCGGCACGCGGCGACGGCGTCGTCCCTGCGCAATTCCGGGTCGGCGTTGATGCGGACAAAAACCTTGGCGCCGTTGCGGCCGACAGCCGGGATCGCCTCGACCAGCTTCGCCCGTGCCGCCAATTTTTCGCCCGGCGCAACCGAGTCTTCCAGATCGAGGATGATCGCGTCCGCATCCCGCTCGTGCGCCTTTGCGATAAACCGGTCCGAATTGCCCGGAACGTAGAGAAGCGATCGCAGTCTCATGCGGCTTCCCCTTGCATGATCTCTGCGATGATCTGCGCACTCAATCCGGCCTCGGCGAGCACTTCTTGCGTATGCTCTCCAAGCGAAGGGGCCGGCCGGCGCCAGACGCCTGGTGTTGCGGAAAGCCGGGGTACGATGTTGTGCATCGGTAAATTGCCGAAATCAGGATCTTCGACGTCGACGATCACCTCCCGTTCCGCGAAATGCGGGTCGGCGGCTGCGTCCGCGATGTTATAGATCGGCCCGACGGTCGCGCCGGCGTCGCGCATGATCTGCAGAGCTTCGTCGTGGTCGTGCCGCGCAAACCAGCCGCCGACGGCCTCGTCGACCAGGTCACGGTTCTTGACGCGCGCCGAATTGGTCGCAAAACGCGGATCGTCGTTCATGTCGGCACGGCCGATGATCTCGAAAATCCGCCGTGCGACCTGTGGCGTCGAACCGGAAAGTGCCACATGTTTGCCATCGCGGCAGCGATAGACGTTGCGCGGTGCGGCCGTGTTGGAGCCGCTGCCGACCCGTTCCTTGATCTTGCCGGTCGTCTGGTAAATTGCGGCCTCCGGGCCGAGTACGGAGAACATCGGCTCAAGCAGGGAAAGGTCGATCACCTGTCCTTTCGCGTACCCACGATCGCGTGCAAGCAGTGCCGTAACCGTGGCCGAGCTGCCGTAGAGGCCGGCAATCATGTCGGCAAGCGCCAAAGGCGGCAGCACCGGTTCGCGATCGGGAAAGCCCGTCCGGTAGGCAAATCCGCTCATGCCCTCGACGATCGTCCCGAAACCGGGAAACTGCGCGTATGGACCGGTTTGGCCGAAGCCGGAGATGCGCACGATAATCAGGTTGGGATTGCGGGCGTGCAGGGCTTCGGGCGAAAGGCCCATGCGCTCGAGCGTTCCTGGCCGAAAGTTCTCGACGAAGACGTCGGCAGTTTCGATCAGGGACCAAAGCGCCTGCATCGCCGCTTCGTGCCGAAGGTTGAGGACCACGGATCGCTTGTTGCGACTGTAGGTCTTCCAGTAAAGGGAGTGGCCGTCGTCCTTCCAGTCGCGCAGCGGATCGCCGGCCGGCGGTTCGATCTTGATGACGTCTGCCCCCGCATCGGCGAGCTGCAGCGACAGCATGTTGCCGGCAACAAGCCGCGAGAGGTCGAGCACTTTCGTACCGGAAAGCGGCCCCGTGGCAGCCGGATCGAAAGCCCTTTTGGCGAAAGGCGTCATCGAATGCGCTCCCCGGTATCCTTGCTGAAGAGCAGCACCTTCGCGGCATCGACCTCGAGTTTCACATGCTCTCCCGCCGACAGCAGCCTGCCGCCGTGAACGACGACCGAGAGGTCCTCGCCGCCGATATCAACGACGATTTCCTGGTCCTCTCCGGTTGGCTCGACCAGGCTGATGCGGCCAGGCACGCCTGTTTCTCCAAGGCGGATATGTTGCGGACGGATGCCGCAAACGAGCCGTGCGCCCGGCTCCACACGCCTTGCGAGCGGCAGCGATACGCCGCCGCGCGTCAATGCCGTTTCGCCGTCCGAAATGGCATCGATGAGGTTGATCTCGGGCGAGCCGATGAACCCTGCCACAAAGAGATTGGCAGGGTCGTTGTAAAGTTCGAGCGGCGCGCCGGCTTGCTCGATCTTTCCGCCGTGCATCACCACGATCTTGTCAGCCATCGTCATGGCCTCGGTCTGGTCATGGGTGACGTAGACCATGGTCCGGCGCAGGCGCTGGTGAAGCTTCTTGATCTCTCCGCGCATTTTCACCCGCAGCTTGGCGTCGAGGTTCGACAGCGGCTCGTCAAAGAGGAAGGCGCGCGGGTCGCGCACGATCGCACGGCCCATGGCGACGCGCTGGCGCTGGCCGCCGGAGAGTTCTCGTGGCAGGCGATCGAGCAGCTTTTCAAGACCGAGGATTTCGGCGGCCTCGGTCACGCGTTTCTTGATCTCCGCTTTCGGCGCACCGGCGAGCTTCAGTGCGAAACTCATATTCTCGGCGACCTTCATGTGCGGATAGAGCGCGTAGGACTGAAAGACCATGGCGATGTCACGCTCCTTGGCAGGCATGTCGTTGACGATCTTGCCGCCGATGGTGATCTCACCGGATGAGATATCCTCCAGCCCGGCGATCATGCGCAGCAGCGTGGACTTGCCGCAGCCTGACGGGCCGACGAGCACGACAAACTCGCCATCGCCCATTTCCAGCGAGATGTCGTTGAGTACGGCGACACTGCCATAGCTCTTGCCGACGCTTCTAAGCTCTATCTCGGACATGTTTCCTCCCTTCCGATCCCGGTCGCGCTGTTAGCGCTCCGTTACCTCGAGCCGGCCGATCGACATGCGTCCCGCCGACGCCATGCGCAGGCCGGCCATGCCGTAACGCAGCGTAGCATCGTCGGCCTGAAGCACCGGCTTGCCATCGATCTCGAGCGTCAGCTTGCCGCCTTCGACCGTGAGATCGACCAAATAGCTTCGATCGTGTTCGATGCGGAACGGACTGCGGGCGAGGATCTTCGTGCCGTGGTTTTCCAGAAGGATCACCGCTTCACCGTTCTCGAATCCCGCCGCATAGAAACGGCTTGTCCCTTGAGCGCGCGCGACCACCAGATGCGACGCACCGGAGAGGGGCTGCAGCTCGGCCTTGACGCTCGCGTCACGCAGGTAGGCATTGCCGGTCCAGGCGTCCGCGTCTGTTGCCGTATGCGCGTGGATGCGTCCCTGCTGCAGGCTCCAGTGACCGCGGTTCCAGGTGAAGCGGGTGATACCGCCCCATTCGTGGCCTTCCTTCGCCGGGTCGATCACGACGCGCCCCTTGCCCGAGACGGAAAAGTCCGCCAGGAACAACCGGCCGAGAAACTTCAGACGACCGAAGTATTCCACCAGGATGCCGATCTCATCGGCCGCCTCGCCGTTGCCGTCGGGGATGGTAAATTCGTAGTCCTGCCAGCCGCTCGCTGACGGCACGTGCCAGGCGCCCGTTTCCTGGATGGTGCCGCTCATGGCGCGGCGAACATAGGGCGCGACGCGCAGATTGCCGTCGCCGTTCCATGGATCGAGCCATAGCTTGAACTTCACCGTCTGACCGTCGTCGGCAAGCGGTGTGAACATCGGACGGTAGCGCTCGTCGTCAAAGTCGGAACGACGATAGAAGGGCTTCCAGAAAATCCGCCCGCCGTGCCCGCGTTCGAGCCGGTCGAGCAGGATTTCGAGCGATCCCTTGGCATTGTCCGTATGACGTTCCGCCGACGCCTTGACGGCGATCTGGTTGAACGGCTCGGTGCGGAACCCGTGGGTCGCGCCGGGGGCATCGAAATCGAAGCGCACACCACGGCGCTCGAAGTCATCGGACCAGAGCGCCGGAGCCTCCCGTCCCTGCAGGCGGAGTGCAAGCACGGTCAGTTCGCGGGCGAAGGACGGAATATCGACGACGTTGATCGTGCCGGTCACGCCGGAAGCGACGACGAAATCGTTGATCGGCTTGCGGTACTTGTCCCAACCCGGTTGTACCTGCTGCAACGTGCCGACGATCGCGCCCGCGTTGCCGGCGTTGCAGTCCGTGTCCCAGCCGGCCATGGTGGCGATTTCGACCGTGCGCGGCAGGTCACCCTGACCGTAGATCAGGCTCATGATTAAAACGCCGGCGTTCGGAATGATGTGGCAGACGCCGGGATAGCGGTCATAGCCCCAATCCGCCGTCAGCATGTCGCGGCACGCGCGCCAGTCGTTCCGGTTGCCGTCGTGGAAACGGAGCACTGCGCGGGAGACCTTGGCGTAGAGGGAGTCGGACGGGATCGTCGCGAGGCCCGACTCGATGACCTCTTCGATGGTCTTGGCGACAAAGGCCTCAGCGATCGCCGCAGCGCAGAAACGGGCGCCATGCAGGCCCTCGCCGTCGTGGGCGACACTGGCGGCAAGGGCGGAGGCTTCGGCTGCCTTCTTCGGATCCGCAGGGTGTACCCAGCCCCAGCTGTCGATGAAAATCTGGCCTCCGATCTGCTCGGCAACCGTGGTGCCGTTCTGGGCGATCGAGCCGGATTGCGGCGCCGGAATGCCGGCGCGCAGGTTCTGGTAGGCGGTGTGCTCGGTCGAGTTGCCGAAGCCGCCCCACCAGTACATGCCGTGCTCCTCGGCTGCGTAGTTCAGCCAGGTCTTGCCGACCTCCTCGGCGGTCGCGCCAAGACCGTAGTCGCGCAGCGCTCGGATGAAGTAGACCGGGCCGTTGGTGTCGTCATCGGCAGCGAAATTCTTGAAATCGCGCAGATATTCCGTCACCTCGCCATAGGTGTCCCGGATGCGTTCATAGCTCCAGATCGTCGGCTCGACGGGGGCGCCCAGGCGCACGCCGATCGCCTTGCCGATGAAGCCGGAATAGATACGCTCGAAGATTTCTTTGGTGCTGAGCATCGGATACTTTCGAATTCTAGAGACTGGAAACCTGGGTGAGTTCGGGAGCGGCAAAGAGACCTGCGCGCGCCGTGGCCCGCGCGATTTCGCGTTTGTGGTCGGCGGCCTGGATTGCGGTCACCGTTTCGGTAAAAGCATCGGCGGATCGGAAGAGATCAAGCTTGTTGACGCGGTCGAGCTGGGAGGCCATCGACCTGTCGATGATGCTTTCGCCGTACATCGCGCCAAGGATCGCACCGGCCATGACGCCGATCGAATCCGTGTCGCGGCCGGAATTGATGCCGTCGGCGATCGTCTTGTAGAAATCGCCCTCGTTGACGACGGCAAAGCCGAGCGCGAGCGGCAGTTCCTCGATCGAGTGGAGCCGCGACGCCTGGTAGGCGTCCGTGGCAATGCCTGCCTTTTGCGGTGTGTGCTGGACGTTGTCGCCCATCGGCGAATAGCGGGCGATGATCTGGTGGAATTCCTCGACGACGGCCTGGTGCTCGGCGCCCTTCAGCTTGCGGGCAGCGTCAACGATATCGGCGATGGCAGCGCGCGTGCCGTCCTTGGCGACGGCCAGCGTTTCTTCGATGACGGTGTCGAGGGTGGTACCCGGAACGAAAGCGGCAGCGACCGCGGCGGCGAGCACGCCGGCCGCCTCGAGACCAAAACTCTGCTGGTGGCCCGACGCAAATGCGATCGCCTCGTCATAGGCGGCCTTCGGATCGCAGGCATTGGCGACACCGATCGGCGCGATGTACATCGCCGCGCCACAGTTCACCATGTTGCCGACGCCGCCCTGACGCGGGTCGCAGCCGGAAAGCTGATGGCGCTGGAAGATCCACTTCTCCGGATAGAACAGCCGCTCGATCAGCATCGTCTCGCGCTGCAGTTCGGGCACCCAGCGTGGCGTCCAGGCGATCTCCCGCACCATGCCGGACGCCATGTCCCAGGCATCGAGATGACGCTTGACGTCGTCGTAGATCGACATCACGCAGAGGGTCATGAGCGTGTCGTCGGTGACGATGCCGCCGCCGCGAACACGCCCGTTTCTGGCCGCTTCGCTCTGCTTCATGCGGTGCCACTCGGTGTCAAGCGACGTGACCCGGCCGTAGCGCTCGCGGATCTCCGCGGCAGAGAGTTTTTCGACCGGCGCCCCGATGGCGTCGCCGTAAGCGACGCCAAAGAGAAGCGCACGAACCCGTCCCTTGAGGGAGAGCCCCGTTGCATCATTTGTCATTGAGAACTGTCCTTGCATATTCGGTCATTTTCTCGCCGCCGGCAGCGTTCCATTCGGAAACGAACTGGTCCCATTGGTCCATCTTGGCTTCGCCGGAGACGAACTTGTACACCCAGGCCCGGTAGACGTTTTCCGTGGCGTCGATGTCGGTGGCGTATTCGGCAGGCCAGACGAAGGCATTGTCCGGCTTGAAATTGGTCGAGATCGTCTTCAGCGATTGCTGCGCAGCCTCACTCAGCCACTCAACCGGCGGCTGCCAGTTGGCCGAGACCAGGAAGCGGGCGTACCAGGTGGCAAGCTTGTCCGTCGGTTTGATCGTCTCGCCGTCCTTGGTGTACTGCTCGCCTTCAAAGCCGAGACGTTCGATCGACTGGCCCTCGGGGCTGGCGATGAAGTCGAGCAGCTTGACCACTTCCTCCTTGTGTTCGGAGGTCGTCGAGATTGCGAGACCGCGCGACTCCTTCGAGACGTCGAGCGCCATCAGGCCCTGTCCGGCCGGTCCCTTCGGCGGCGACAGCAGGCTGAGCGTCGCGTCAGGATGCGCCTGGCGCATCTTGCCGCCGTAGATGTCAATGACCTCTGCCGACGAGCCGAAGATCACGCCGGCGCGGCCGGAATAGAACTTGTCTTCCTTCACGTCCCACTTGGTGGTGATGAATTCGGGATCGTAGAGCCCCTGTTCACGCAGCGAAGCGTAAAAGGCGATCTTGGCCTTTTCTGCACCCGACACCCGGGCGTGGATCCATTCGCCGGCCTCGTTTTTCATCCAGCTGCCGGTGACGCCAAAGGCCTGGTTGAAGATCGCGTCGAGCTCCTGGGTGTTGTCGGCGGTGGTGACGCCGTAGCTGTCGGCCTTGCCGTTGCCATCGAGGTCACCATCCTTGATCGCCTTGAACAGCGCGACATAGTCGTCCGTCGTCTTCGGCGCTGCGACGCCCGACTTATCGAGCCAGTCCGTGCGGATGACCGGCTGCGGTATGCGCGGCGGATAGACATAGAGCAGATAGGGATAGTTTTTCAGCCGCTCGATATTGTGCGGGAACAGCGCTTCCTTGAGATAGGTCGTCTTCGGCAGCCAGGTGTTCCAGTCCTCCAGAACCCCCTGTTCGGCCATCTTTGCGTCGCCGCCCTGGAAGTAGATGAGATCGGGGATGTCGCCCGAGAGCAGCATGGCGCTCAGCTTGTCGGCGTATCCGGATGACGGCAGATCGACGATCTGGATCTGGATGTCGGTGCCCTTGGCCTTCAGCGCCTCTTCATAGGCCTTCATCAGCTTGACGTCGTCCGGATTGCTCGTCGTCAGGTCCTTCGAGACGACCCGGATCGTCACAGGATCGGCGAACGCCGGCATCGCGACACCAGCCATCAGCGCGATGGCCGTCGTTGTCCCCAGGATCAGTTTTCCAAGCATGTTTGTTCCTCCCAATATGCTTTGGCCTATGTTCTGCTCGTCAGCCCTTCAGCGCACCGCTCATGGTGCCCTTGGTGAAGAACTTCAGGATGAGGGGGTAGATCGCGAGGATCGGTGCAATGGTCAGCAGGATCATCCCGGCCTTCAGCGCGCGTATGTTGATCTGGCTCGCACCGGTGTAGTTGTTGCTGTCGGCAACGCCGACCATGGCGAGCTTGTCGCCCTCGACGACGAACTGGCGCAAGACAACCTGCAGCGGCCACTTCGACTGGTCGTTCAGATAGATCATCGCCCGGAAGAACTCGTTCCAGTGGAAGACGAAGTAAAAGAGCGCGATGGTCGCGAGCGCCGATTTGGCGAGCGGCAGCGCCACGTACCAGAAGATCTGGAAGGGGTTGGCGCCATCGAGTTCCGACGCCTCGATCAGCTCCTTCGGCACCTCCTCGAAGAAGCGGACGAGAATGATGAGGTACCAGGCGTTGACGACCTTGAAGAGGATCAGCGACCAGTAGCTGTCGAGCAGCCCCAGGCGCTTGTTGATGAAATAGTCCGGAATGATCCCGGGTTCGAAGACGATCGTGACGAGCACGAAGACGAAAATCGCACGCCGGCCCGGCAGGCCGGGCCGAGAGAGCGCCCAGGCCATCAGCGCGGTCAGCAACACGCCGAGTGCCGTGCTGACCAGAGTGATGAAGATCGAATTGACGATGCCGCGCTGGACGGCCGGATTGTTGATCAGCAGGCTCCAGACATCGGCCGAAAACCCGTTCGGCACGATGGTCAGGCCGCTCATCCCGGCCACTTTGCCCGGATCCGAAAGCGATATTGCAAGCAGGTTCAAGAGCGGCTGGACGGTCATGACGACCAGAAACAGGAGCGTCGAGACGATGACGGCATATTCGAGCCGCTCAAGTGGAGTCCTGCGGATGTTATGGGCGGCCATCACCACACCCCCTTGCCGGTCAGGCGTTTGGAAAGCAGGTGCGCTGCGACGATCATCAGCATGCCGAGCACTGCCTTGAAGAGGCCGGCGGCCGTCGCCAGAGAATACTCCCCGGTCTGCAGGCCTATGCGATAGACATAGGTGTCGATGATATCGATCTTGCTGCGCACCACGTCGTTGGAGAAGTTGATCACCTGATTGAGGTCGGCGTTGAGGAACATTCCGGCGTTCAGGATGAACAGCGTCGCGATCGTCGGCACGATGCCGGGAATCGTGACGTAGCGGATCTTCTGCCACCGGCTTGCGCCATCGATTTCCGCCGCATCATAGAGCTCCGGGTCGATCGCAAGGATCGCGGCGAGATAGAGCAGACTGTCCCACCCGGCCGAGCGCCAGATCTCCGAGAAGACCAGGACCCAGCGGATCGAGCCGGTATCGGTCATGAAGGAGACCGGCTGCATGCCGAAGAAGCCGATGATGTCGTTGACCGCGCCATCGCTGGGCGACAGCACGGCGATAAAGACGCCGGCGATGACCACCCAGGACAGGAAGTGCGGAAGATAGATCGCCGACTGGATGAATTTGCGGAAGGCGCCGCCGCGGATCTCGTTGAGCAGCAGCGCAACCACGATCGGAACCGGGAAGACGAAAACGATCTTCATCGTCGAGATGATCAGGGTGTTGGCCAGCACCTGCCAGAAAATCGGCGACGAAAACAGCGTCTGAAAGTGCTTGATGCCGACCCAGATATTGGGCGGGATGATGCGCAACTGCTCGAAGGCGATTTTCGCCTCCAGGATCGGCAGGTAGTGAAAGATCACGAAGAAGACCAGGCCGGGCGCCATCATGACGTAATAGGGCCACCACTGCCTGATGGCCGCACGTCGTGATCGGTCTTGAATTGTGGTAACGTTCCCACGAAGAGTCGCGGATGGGCGCCCCATGGATGCCTCGCTCGTTGTCATGTCTAACCTCCGACCGCCACGCGGGCTGGCGCTTGCGCCGACAGGTCGGCGATCGACCCGCGCTCAACGAGCCTGCAGGGCAGAAAGATGCGTCCATGCTCGGCACGCCCGGCGATTTCATCGAGCAGGGATTCGACGGCGCGAATGCCGATCTGGCGGCCCGGCTTTTCGATCGTGGTCAGGCCCGGCCAGGAAAACGCCCCGGCAGGAATGCCGTCGAACCCGAGGATCGATACATCCTCGGGGCAGCTGAGGCCCGCCTCGCGGACAGCCATCATGGCGCCGAGCGCGATCAGATCGTTGGCCGCGAACACGGCGAGGTGTTTCCTGCCTTTGCGCCCCAGCAAGCGGCTCATCGCCTCGTGGCCGCCGGAGACCGTGTAGTCGGATTCCTCCATGGCCAGGACGGCCGGATCGATGTCGCGCTCCACGCAATGTTCGTGCACCGCGCGCAAGAAGCGAGCCCTGGCCAAACGGGAACGCGGTCCAAGCAGCAAGGCGGGCGTGCGGTGTCCGTTGGTCGCCAGCACATCCATGCCAAGTCGGACTGCCTGGGCAATGTCGGAACCGACGCTGGCCGTATCGGGGAAACGCTCGGCGCTCGAGCCGATCAGCACAAATGGGAGCCCGAACCGGCTGAGATCACCGAAATTGTCGGCCACCGGATTGATGATGGCGCCATCGACGCGAGCCCGGCGGAGCGACCGCAAATGCGTCGCTTCCTTGTCCGCATCCCAATCGGACGAAAAGATGAGGAGCGAGATGTCCTCCCGCACCGCGCGATCCTGCGCGCCGCGCGCCACCTCGGCCCAGAACGGGTTGGTAACATCAGGGATGACGATGGCAAGCAGCCCGCTGCGTCCTGAACGCGTTCCCGCAGCCATCTGATTGGGCTCGTAGCCGGTGTCCTTGACGGCCTTGAGGACGCGGTCGCGCGCATCCTCCGAAATCCTGGTGGAGCCGCCGAGAACGCGCGCGACGGTGCTCTTCGAAACACCGGCTTGCTTGGCGACGTCAATAATGGTCGCTCTACGTCCAGAGACATTGTTCACTTGCATTCCTCCCTAGAGTGCGTTCGGCGCCATATCAGCAGCGAACGCGCTCCATTGTGGGAACGTTACCACAGTAGACTCGATTTTGACAAGAGCGTTGCACGGTCATGAGAGGACTTGGCTCGGGCCACGTGGTCGAAGTCGCCTGCCGCAGCCATTTTTAGCGCTATGCGCAACGCAATTTTCCGCTGAAGCGCTAGCTGAAAGCTCTGAATTACTTGATCGTCTAGGGACCGATCAAATCCGATCGGTTGCGGACGTCGCGGAGGTGGTCGTCAGCTGCGGTCCCCTGCAGAACCTCCGTCCGCGTCTGCTCTCTCAAGTGCATGCCCCAGACTCTCGGCGAAGGCCATCATCAGCGGGCCAACACCCTTGGCGTCATCGTCTACCACCTGTTCCCTGAGGTAGTAGCCAGGCGAGCCATCCCGATAGTTTCCTTCAAAGCCCCCAAGGCCCGCGACACCGACGATTTTCGTTAGTCGGGTGATGCTCCCCGCGTCCGTCACGAGGCGGTCTGAAATCAGGGAAGAAAGCGCGCGACGACCTGCCCCGGCGGCTTTTTCTCGGTCAGTGAACCCCAAACGCGCAGCGCGCAAGAGCGCATAGGCAAACATGGCGGAGGCCGAACTTTCCTCGTAATTGCCCGCGAGATCGGGTTCGTCGAGCACCTGCATCCAGAGACCGGACGGCATTTGGCGCGCCATCAATTCATCCAGCAGAAGGCATGTTCGCTGACGCAGCGCCGCAGTCGCCCTTTCTTCGGGCAGAAGCGCCAGCGCATCGACCAGGGCCATGGCCAGCCAGCCGACGGCGCGTGCCCAGACCGCCGGTGATTTTCCCGTTGTCGGATCGGCCCACCGTTGCATCCGGCTGTCGTCATAGCCGTGAACGTATAGGCCACCGGTAGTCGAAGTGAACGCGAGCGCCGTCGAAAACTGCTGGAGTGCGTCGGCGATCAGCGCCGGCTTGTCATTAGCGATGGCGTACTCAATTTGAAACGGCAGACCCATGTAAAGCCCATCGAGCCAGACCTGATGCGGATACCGATTCTTATGCCAATAGTTGCCTGCAACTATGCGGGGATGGCTTTCAAGTTGACTTGCGAGATTGTCTGCAGCCTGTCTGTACCGAGTGTCTCCCGTTTCTGCGGAAAGCGGGAACAGGACGCGTCCTGCAAGGATGTTGTCGATGTTGTACTCGGCAGGATCGTAGCCGAGCAGCGCGCCGTCGGGTGAAACCTGGCGATCGATAAGCCGGCGCAAGTGATCGCTCCAGCGCTCCTCGCCAGTTGCTTCGAAAAGAAGACGAAGACCGCGATAGATGCAGCCGTCTTCATAGCACCAACTGCCGCCCTTATAAGGCTTGTAGCGTCGCGCAAACTGATCGAAATATGTGGTCGGGTCCATCGGATATCTCATTCAAGGGAAACGGAAATCGGGGCTCTGCTCAAGAGCGCCGGTTCATCGCAGTCGACGTCGGCGCACTCGGCGACGATCGTCTCGTGCCGCATCGGTCGTACCCCGTCGGCCATGATCGGAGGCGTAGGGGTCGCGCCGGCGCGATAGGACGCGATCTTCAACCGGCGAATTCTGATGTTGCGGATCGGTGCTTCCGGCAGCCCGAGAAACGCGCCTGCCGTATGGCCGAGCTTGCGGATTTCGACATCCTCGATGGTGACGCCGTCGATGCAGGGTGTTCCCGGGTCCGTTAGTGCGGGCTGGCGTGATTGCACCCACTCTTCGTGACCATCCGCATCGCAATGGTAATGCGCGTTGGCCGATAGTGCCGTGTCGACGCCATCCAAGAGAACCCGCCGCATCGTAATGTTCGTGATAGAACCGCCGCGACCGCGCCTTGTCTTCAGACGCAGACCCCGATCGGTGCCGACCATCTCGCAGTCCTCGATACAAACGTCGTCCACGCCGCCCGACATTTCCGAGCCGATGACGAGGCCGCCATGCCCGCGCTCCATAAGGCAATGGGTGACGCGGATGCCGCGGGTTTCGCCCAGATGATCGTTTTCGCCGTTCGGACCGCGCTTTCCGGCTTTGACCGCGATGCAGTCGTCGCCGACCGAGAACCGCACGCCGGTGATCGTGACGTCATGGCAGCTTTCGGGGTTGAAACCATCGGTGTTGGGGCTGTCGGGTGGAGCGCTAATGCTGAGACCCGCGGCAACCAGCCCGCTACAGCCCTGCGGATGGATCGTCCAGGACGGCGCGTTGCGGATGCTAAAACCAAGCAGCCTCGTATCGGTGCAGGAAATGAGGTGCAGCCCACGCGGGCGGCGCGCCTCGTCGCGGGTTTCCTTTGGCCAGGTCCACCAGTCCCCGCCGTCGCCCGAGCCATCGAGGGTGCCCTCGCCCTCAATCGCCAGGTCTTTAGCGCCGATAGCATGGACCGGCGCGGCAAAACAGGCGGCAGGCAGCCCTTCCCAGCTCCCAAGCATCCTGCCCGTTTCGTCACGCGCCGCAAGAATGGGCCAGCCAGCGCGAGCCGATGGTGCCCGCAGAACCGCGCCCTTGGAGAGATGCAGGGTCATGCTGCTCTTGAGCCGGACGGGAAAGGCGGTCCAGTCCCCCTCCGCCAGACGAAGCGTGCCGCCTTTGGGCACGGCGTCGAGCGCAGCCGCCAAGATGGTTGCGTTGGCGCGGGCACCCTCGACATCGTCGCGGGCGATATTCGCCATGAGGCCGAAATCGGTCGCGTCGATCAGACCGGTACAGGCTGGCGTCTCGAACTCGAGCGGCTGGAACCCGTCGACTTCGAGCCGATAGCGACAAAGGGGTCGAAGGTCGTGAAAGATGCTCACAACCGTCATCGCGGCACCTTCCCGCGCCTCGCCATCGCCAGCCAGCGCCCAAAGCCGCCAGGCCGCCGGCTCAGGCAGGCGATAGAGCGCTCCGGCTTCATGCAGGCAAAGCGCTGCCGTTCGCGCCGATAGCGCGATGATGGACGGTTGGATCATGGTCTCTTTCTCTTGGCTATTGATCCACGAGGGGAGCCCGACGCGAAAACCGCGGCGGGACGTTCTGAGGATCAATCGAACTCGGCGAGTACGTCGTTCACCGTGTCGATGATCTGCGCGGCCGCCTCATCCGCCGTCAGCTGGCCGTAGGCATATTCTTCCAGCGTATCGATGAAGGCCGCACGTACTTCCGGATGCTCGTTGAACGGCGAGACGGCTGGGCCGCTCGCAGCAACGACGATGGCGTTTGCGGCACGCACTTCCGGTTCGCCCTTGTCACCGAGGCGGGTAGCGGCGGCCTTCGACGCCGGCAGGCCGCGCGAGGTGCCGAGTGCATCGATGCCCTCCGGTTCATTCAGAAGGCAATTGACGATCTGAGCTGCCGCCGCCGGATCCTTGGAATTCTTGGAGATGGAGAAGACCATCGAGGGCTTGCGATAGACGCCCTCTGTCACGGCGTCCGGAAGCTTCAGCATAGCCACGGGCTTCAGAACCTGACCGTCTTTCAACGGGTCTGCATACTTCGAATAGGTCGAATCCCACTCGTAGGAACCGGCAACCTTGCCATCGGCCCAGGCCGGCTTTTCAAACAGATTGACATTGCCGTCGGCCGCCTCCTCTTTCTGCGATCGGATAGCTCCAGTTTCCACCAGCTTACCCAGGAACGATATGCCTTCGGAAAGCTCCTCCGGCGTCCAGGCAACGCGATTGGTCGCGGGATCGACCAGATCCTTGCCGGTCTTTTGAACGACAGCCAGGGTCGTCAAAAGCTGGGCAGTCTCCTTCACGGCGTTGAACGTGTAGTAGTCCTTGCCGAGCTTTTCCTTGATGGTCGCGGTGGCGGCAAAGAACTCGTCCCAGCTCGTTGGAATGGCAACACCCGCCTTCTCGAATGTCGTGGCATTGAAGAAGAAGACGCGGCCCGTCGTCGAAACCGAAAGTCCTTGCAGCACCCCGTTCATTGAGCCGGCCGACAGATCCGCCTCACTCCAGTTGGATAGGTCGATCGCCCCAAGCTTGCGCAGATCGGCGAAACCGTCGCCATTCTTCGAGAACAGCGGCAGCCACGGCCAGTTGACCTGCATGATGTCGGCCTCGGTCTTGCCGGCCATCTGGGTCGTCAGCTTTTCGAGGTAGCCGTCGAACCCAGTGAATTCGCCCTTGACAGTATGCCCATGTTTTTCGCCGCAGGCGGCGATCGCCTTTTGGGTGGCGACGTGGCGGCTCTCACCGCCCCACCAGGCCATACGCAATTCGGCGGCCTGCGCTGCCGTGCCAAGGGCCAGTGCCCCATAGGCGACAGTGGCCAGTGCTGCGATCATTCTTATTTTCATCGAACTTCTCCTCCTTGGAATGGGGCCGAACGCTGCCTCCTCACAGCGAGACGTTGCGGCCGTCGGTCTTGTCGAAAACATGCAGGTGGTCAGGATCCGGGCGCAGGCGGATCACGTCCGACTGGCCGAGCGCCTCGAACTCGGCAGCGCCGACGACGCTCACCAGCTTGCGCCCTTCAAGATCCGCATGGAGATAGACCTCGTGACCCATGAACTCGGCATTGGTGAGCCTTGCAGCGAGCCCTTGCCCGTCGGCGACGAGCGAAAGATGCTGCGGACGCATGCCAAGGACGGCGTCAGCAGGGCGGGCCGAAAGCCTGCCTTCGAGATTCGTGCCAAGTGCCAGCCGCTGGCTGCCGATCTGGAGTTCGCCACCCTCAAGCGTCGCATCGACAAGGTTCATCTCGGGGCTTCCGATGAAACCGGCAACGAACAGGTTTGCCGGACGGTTGTAGAGTTCCTTGGGTGTTGCCACCTGCATGATATGGCCGGCCTGCATGACACAGATCCGGTCCCCCATGGTCATGGCTTCGGTCTGGTCGTGCGTCACGTAGATGACCGTCGAAGACAGGCCCTCGGCCTTCAACTGGCGGTGTAGATCGGTGATACGCACCCGCATCGAGGCGCGCAGCTTGGCGTCGAGATTGGAAAGCGGCTCATCGAACAGGAAGACTCCAGGCTTCTTGATGAGGGCGCGCCCGAGCGCGACGCGCTGCGCCTGGCCGCCGGAGAGCTGCTTCGGCAGCCGATCGAGCAGCGGCTCGATCTCGAGGATCTTGGCCACATGCTTGATGGCTGCATCGATCTCCGCCTTCGGCTTGCCGGCGATCTTCAGCCCGAAGGCGAGGTTGCCGCGCACCTTCATGTGCGGATAGAGCGCGTAGTTCTGGAACACCATCGCGATCGAGCGTTTGCCGGGCGGCAGATCGTTGACGCGCTGGTCGCCAATGACGATTTCGCCGCCTGTAATTTCCTCGAGCCCCGCGACCATGCGCAGCGTCGTGGACTTGGCGCAGCCGGACGGGCCGACGAAGACCATGAACTCGCCATCCTCGATATCGAGGTTGATTCCATGGACGGCCTTAAATGCGCCGCCATAGACTTTCTCGAGGCCTTTCAGTTGAACCTTTGCCATGGTCAGCCTTTGACTCCCCCGGAGGAGATCCCTTCAATGAAGTATCGTTGCGCAGCGAAGAACACGACGAGGGCGGGCGTAATGGTCAGCACCGACATCGCGAGGATGCGGTTCCATTCAAAAACTTCCGTCGTGTCGATGGAGAGTTTGAGCGCCAGGCTCACAGGGTATTTGTCCACCGACGACAGGTAGATCAGCGGCCCGAGGAAATCGTTCATCGTCCACATGAACTGAAACAGGCAGACAGAGATCAGCGCCGGTGCCAGCATTGGGACGACGATGTAAACGAGTGTCTGCAAACTGTTGGCACCGTCGACGCGTGCCGCCTCTTCCATGTCTGACGGCAGCGAGCGCAGGAACTGCACCAACATGAAGACGAAGAATGCGTCGCCAGCAAAGGCAGATGGCACCCAGAGCGGCAGGAAACTGTCGAGCCAGCCGAGATCACGGAACAGGATGTATTGCGGGATGCGCGTCACCACGTTCGGCAGAAGCAGGATCGCAATTACCGATGCGAAGAGCATCTTCTTGAACGGGAAATCGAACCGCGCGAAGGCGTAGGCCGCCATAGTGCAGGAGATCGCCGTGCCGATCACCTTCGGCAGGATGATCAGGAACGAGTTCCAGAAGAAGCGGCCGAACGTGTAGGGCGTCGACGTCTGCCAGCCCTTGATGTAGCCGTCAACGGTCGGACTGTCGGGCAGGAAGCCGGCTCCGGCGAAGATCTCCGAGTTGGTCTTGAAACTCGCGCCAACCAGCCAGATCAGCGGATAGAGCATGACGAAACCGACCGCAAAGAGCAGGACGTAGCGAACCGATGTCGATAGCAGACGAAGCCTTGCCCTGCGTGCGGCCTGCCGGTCGTTGAAAGTCTGGAGATCCGCCACGGCTCAGTTCCTCTTGTCGCCGGCGTAATAGACCCACTTCTTCGAGGACCAGAAGGCCACGAGGGTCAGCACGGTGATGATGATGAAGAGCACCCAGGCAATGGACGAGGCATAGCCCATGTTGAACTTCTTGAAGGCCTTGTCATAGATGTAGAGCGGCAGCAGGTAGGTTGCCTTCAGCGGACCGCCCTGGGTGATGATGTAGGGGCCGTTGAACTCCTGGAACGCCTGAACCATCTGCATGATCAGGTTGAAAAATATGACCGGTGTCAGCAGCGGCAGGGTGATCCAGAAGAAGGTCCGCACCTTTCCCGCACCGTCGATGGCCGCTGCCTCATAGAGCGACTTGTCGATCGATTGCAGCGCGGCCAGGAAGATCACCATGGCCGAACCGAACTGCCAGCAGCGCAGGAGCGTGATGGTGAAGAGCGCGTTGGTCGGATCGCCGAACCAGTCGACAGGAGCAAGCCCTAGCGTGGCGAGCGCCATGTTTGCCAGTCCCTCCGAGGCAAAGACATAGCGCCACAAGACGGCGATAGCGATCGAACCCCCGAGGATGGACGGCACATAGAAGGCTGTACGGAAGAGGCCGATGAACTTCAGCCGGTAGTTCAGGATCGCGGCGATGAATAGTGCGAAGGCAAGCTTCAGCGGCACGGTCAGGAACACGTAGACGAGCGTGACGTTCAACGATTTGATGAAGGTGCGGTCACGGGTAAAGAGCCGCTCGTAATTGGCAAGCCCCGTCCAGCGTGGCTCGCTCATCAGGTCGTAGCTGGTGAAGCTCAGGTAGAACGAGCCGATGAACGGAATGGCCGTGAAAATCAGAAGGCCAATGATGTAGGGCGCGAGATAGCCGAGCCCGAGAACACGCTGCCCTTTCATGCCCTTCCTCCCAGATGGCACCGAAATGCTGCTTTCATAGATACAGTTTCGTACAAGTTACGCTCCCGGATCGGAACGGGCGAAAACGGGATTATCCCTTTTTCACCACGAACCGATCCCTCCTCCCAGACGATGCGGTGCGCATAAGCGGTTTCCACGATGACAATCACCCATCTCTCCTGCAGAATGAATTCACAAAGGCGAGGAAAAAGATGGACGAAATTGAAGGTGGCATTCTCTCGGCGATTCCGCCGACGGCGCTCACCCTTAATCTGACGCGAGCGGCTATTCGCATGGAGCACTCGCACACCTGGCGGATCGACAAGTCCAACGAGGTCGATGACCTCGTGATCTGCCTCGAAGGGCGCGGCCACTACCTGATAGACGGCGAAGCGGTGATCATGGAACCGGGCGATGCGATGCTGATTTTGCGCGGGCAGCGTTTCGTCGGGTGGAATGAAGGGCGGGAAACCTATCTCGGTGTGGCGCAGCACTTCACGCTCGATATCTACGGGCGCCATAACCTCATCGCGCAGATGGATCTGAAACCGAAACTGCGCCTGACGCGCTGGCCGCTTCTCGAACCGCTGGTCCGCCACTATCGGCAGAGCGCTCCACCCTCCTCCGTCACCCTCGGCCAGCATCATCTCTTCATGGTGCTGCTGATTGCCTTTATCGAGGATGCGTTCATCGGCTGGCGCGACCACGCCACCTACCAGCCCGAGGGCGCCGATGCGATCGACCTTGCTGTCATGAAAGCGGCCACAATGATTTCCGCCAACCCGCTCGATCCGGAAATTGCGACGCGGGCGGTCGACGCGTCGCCTTACAATCGCGACTACTTCCTGCGCGAATTCCAGAAGCGAGTGACCCGCACGCCGCGTAAATACCAGGAGCTGAAACGCATGGAGCGCGCTATGCATTTCCTGGAGGCTGGTCTTTCGGTGGCGGCTGCCGCCATGGAAGTCGGCTATTCCGACCCCTACTACTTCTCCCGCATGTTCAAGCGAACTCTGGGTCTCAGCCCGCGCGATCATTTGAACAAAGTTCGCCAGAGCCGAGACGGTGGCCTGATGCAGCTTGACGAACCCGAACAGGCACTCGCGCTCGCGGATGGACTTGCGGCCAACCAGTTGGCCACGGAGTCGGCAATATTGCGCTGACCGGCGCGGCGCCGTTGGGATCAACACGCCTACCACACCCCCGGGGGAGAGCGTGATCCGCTGGCGACCGGCCCGCCGCGCGGTCATCACCCTTGAGGTGCCTTGAATTCTGAGAGCGCATCGCGATTGATCTCGATGCCGAGGCCAGGCGCATCGGGAATGGCGACCACGCCACCCACCGCCTCGATCGGCGTCGAGAGCACCTCCTGGCGGAACGGGTTCTCCGTGCGATCGAACTCCATGATCGGCTCGATCGGCTTCACGCGGACGGGATCCGGCGTCATCGTCGCCATGAACTGCAGCGCCGCGGCAAGGTGAACGCCCGTGCCCCA
>JAESFW010000327.1_pt1 | contig 34779 bp, 33 predicted proteins | sample 9269481 | NCBI WGS metagenome assembly JAESFW01 (sample SAMN14515350, study PRJNA621654) | algae metagenome | isolation source: Lyngbya sp. HA4199-MV5 and co-occurring heterotrophs from soil with... | place: USA: Ahupuaa O Kahana State Park, Hawaii | collected 2009-07-21 | reverse complement strand
TGCCCACCATCGCTGCCTGGTGATTGACCTGGCCAGCACGAACGCCGTCTAATGAAAAGTGTTCACCATGTCCCCGCACAGGTGTTCACTATGTCCCCAGTCTGTACATGCGCAAAAAGAAAGTAGGCAAAGAAACAGCGCCCCGCTGTCTGCGTCCCTTCGCTGCGCTACGGGCAACCTGCGATGCTCGGTCCTGGGGTGGCGTCGCGGAACTCGCTACGTTCTTCGAACTCCGCTCAAACATCCGCGACGAGTCAGATCACGAAGTGCGTGTGTCCTTCGGCACACGCACCCACCCCAGGCCCTGCGCTTCTCGGCGCAGCCAGAAGGGGTGGGGAGCGGGGTCAAAGACGGCTGCTGCTTTCGCAGCTACGCCTGGGGTCGGTTCGCGCTGCGCGCTGCCGACGCTCGGGCGCGATCGCCCTGCCCAGGCCAAGCGCAGCGAGGCAGATCGGGCCGAGCGAAGCAATGGCCCGTGTTGGTATCCACCCCCTTCTGACCGTGCCGAGAAGCGCAGGGCCTGGGGTGAGCGCGTGCCGAAGGACACGCGCCTCGTTGTCATGCTTGCCGCAGCTGTTTGAGCGGAGTTCGAAGAACGCAGCGAGTTCTGCGGCACACCCCAGGACCGAGCATCGCAGGCTGCCCCCTCGCCACAGGCGAGGGGGACACGGGCAGCGGGGTCGCCTTTTCTTTGCCTACTTTCTTTTGGCGAAGCAAAAGAAAGTAGGTGCGCCGCCGGGCGCACATCCCGGCCTCCGCCCTCAACATTGGCATGCTGCAACCACAGGCAAGCCCACAACGACAACCGCCCCACCCCCGATAATCCCACCCATGATCAAGCTGTTTGTCGGCCTGGGCAACCCAGGCCCCGATTACGAAGCCACCCGCCACAACGCCGGCTTCTGGTGGATCGACGCCCTCGCGCGCGAGCTCAAGGTGAACCTGGTGCCCGAGCGCTCCTACCATGGCCTGGCGGCACGCGCCACCGTGCACGGCCAGAGCGTCTGGCTGCTGCAGCCGCAGACCTTCATGAACCTGTCGGGCAAGTCGGTCGCCTCGCTGGCCCGCTTCTTCAAGATCGCGCCCGAGGAAGTCCTCGTGGTGCACGATGAACTCGACATCCCGCCCGGCCAGGTCAAGCTCAAGCGCGGCGGCAGCCATGCGGGGCACAACGGACTGCGCGACATCCATGCCCAACTGGGTTCGCCCGACTACTGGCGCCTGCGCATCGGCATCGGCCACCCAGGCGTGAAGTCCGAAGTGGCCAACTGGGTGCTGAAAAAACCCGCCCCCGACCAGCGCACGGCCATCGAGGACTCCATCACCCACTCCGTCAAGGCCTACCCGGCCATGCTGGCTGGCGAGATGGACAAGGCCACACTGCTGATCCACACCGTGAAACCGCCCCGCCCCAAGCCACCGCGGCCGCCGGAACTGGCGACCACCAAGCCACCGTCGCCCACCCCGGAGTGAGCTACAGGTGCACGGCATGAAGCAAAACAGCCCGCCAATTGGCGGGCTGTTTTGCTTTGGATGCTCGTTCGTGCCAGGTGATCAGGCCTGCGCTGGAGGTGCCTGCAAGCGCTGGAACTTCTGCCACAGCGTTTCGCGGCTTTCCACATGCTGGGGATTCACGGGGATGCAGGCCACGGGGCAGATCTGCACGCACTGCGGCTCGTCGAAATGGCCCACGCACTCGGTGCATTTGTGCGGGTCGATCTCGTAGATCTCCTCGCCCAGGTAGATCGCGTCGTTCGGGCACTCCGGCTCGCAGACGTCGCAATTGATGCACTCATCGGTGATCATCAACGCCATGGCACACCCCCTTGCGCACGGGGTGCGATGGAACACAGAGGAGACAGCGCAGGCTTCATGGTGCATATTATCGCGTGGTAACCGGATGTACCTTGTGAGCCACACCGGAACACAACACCGCCGATGGGGGTGTTTTTGCCGTTATGCTGTGTATACACATTAATTGTGACGCCGGAAATTCCCACCCTCCGGCTGCCACGCACAACCACACCACCCACACGACACCCCACCATGGGACTGTTCTTCCTCAAGCGGTTCATCACCCTCCTGGCGACGCTGATCGGCGCCTCCATCGTCGTCTTCCTGGTGCTGGAGATCCTCCCGGGCAACGCGGCGCAGATGCTCATGGGGCCGGATGCCTCCCCCGATGCCGTGGCAGCCCTGGCCACCAAGCTGGGCCTGGACCAGCCGGCCACGCAGCGCTACTGGGAGTGGATCAGCGGCCTGGTGGTGGGCGACATGGGCAACAGCTACGCCTACAGCACCCCGGTGCTGGAGCTGGTGCTCGAACGCCTGGCCCTCACGGTGCCACTGGCGCTGATGGCCATGGTCATCACCACGGTGCTGGCCTTGATCGCGGGCGTGTACGCCGCCTCGCGCCACAACAAGCTCGGTGACGTGGGCATGATGGGCCTGGCGCAGATCGGCATCGCCATTCCCAACTTCTGGTTCGCCATCCTCTTGATCCTGCTGTTCTCGGTGAAGCTGCAGTGGTTCTCGGCCGGCGGCTTCCCAGGCTGGACCGAGGACGCCGGCGGCAGCCCGCTCGAAGCCCTCAAGGCGCTGCTCCTGCCGGCCATTGCCCTTGCTGTGGTGCAGGCCGCCATCCTGGCGCGCATCACGCGCTCGGCCGTGCTCGAAGTGCTGCGCGAGGATTTCGTGCGCACCGCACGCGCCAAGGGCCTGTCGCAGCGCGCCGCGCTCTGGAGCCATGTGCTGCGCAACGCCATGATCCCGGTGATCACCGTGATGGGCCTGCAGTTCGCCAACCTGCTGGCCGGCACCATCGTGGTCGAGAACGTGTTCTACCTGCCCGGCCTGGGGCGGCTGATCTTCCAGTCCATCTCCAACCGCGACCTGATCGTGGTGCGCAACTGCGTGATGCTGCTGGCCGCCATGGTGGTCATCGTGAACTTCGTGGTGGACATCCTCTACGCGGTGATTGACCCGCGCGTCAAAGCCAGCGACATCTGAGAGCCGACAACCCATGAGCGCCGTCCCCACCACCCCATCCATCCGCCCCGCTGGGGCACCCGCCCCCGGCTGGTGGCATCGCGCACTGCGCCACCGCAGCTTCGTCATCGGCGCCGTGCTGTCGCTGCTGCTGCTTGTCGCGGCCGGCCTGTCCCTAGTCTGGACGCCCTGGTCGCCCTATGAGATGGACCTGGCCGTGAAGCTGCAGCCGCCCTCCATGGCGCACTGGCTGGGCACCGATGCCTTCGGGCGCGACGTGGCCTCGCTGCTGCTCGTGGGCGCGCGCAACTCTATTCTGGTGGGCGTGATCGCCGTGGGCATCGGCCTGACCATTGGCACGGCGCTGGGCCTGCTGGCAGCCGCCAAGCGCGGCTGGGTGGAAGAGCTCATCATGCGCCTGGCGGACTTCACCTTCGCCTTTCCGGCCATCCTCTCGGCCATCATGATGACGGCGGTGTTCGGCGCGGGCATCGTCAACTCCATCATCGCCATCGGCATCTTCAACATACCGACCTTCGCGCGCGTCACGCGCGCCTCGGCCAATGCCGTGTGGTCGCGCGAGTACATCCTGGCCTCCCGCGCCTGCGGCAAGGGCAGCTGGCGCATCACCATCGAGCATGTGCTGCCCAACATCCTCTCGGTGCTGATCGTGCAGGCCACCATCCAGTTCGCCATCGCCATCCTGGCCGAGGCCGCGCTGTCCTACCTGGGCCTGGGCACACAACCGCCCCAGCCATCCTGGGGCCGCATGCTCAGCGAGGCGCAGACGCTGATGTTCCAGGCACCGCTGCTGGCCGTATGGCCCGGCGTGGCCATCGCGCTGGCTGTGCTGGGCCTGAACCTGCTCGGCGATGGCCTGCGCGACCTGCTCGATCCGCGCTTGTCGCGCAAGCGGTGACTGGCAGTGCCAGCAAGAACGACCAAGACGACGATGAAGACGAGTACCTGCTGCCATGCCCCTGCTTGAAGTCTCCAACCTGCAGATCCGCCTGCAGACCCACCGGGGCCCTGCCGACGCCGTGCGCGGCGTGAGCTTTGCCCTGGAACGCGGCGAAACCCTGGGCCTGATCGGCGAGTCGGGCTGCGGCAAGTCCATCACTGCCATGTCGCTCATGGGCCTCTTGCCCGAGAGTGCCCAGGTCAGCGGCAGCATCCGCTTCGACGGCGAGGAACTCGTGGGCCGCAGCGATGCGCAGATGTGCCGCATGCGCGGCAACCGCATCGGCATGGTGTTCCAGGAGCCCATGACGGCGCTGAACCCGGTGCACACCATCGGCCGCCAGGTGGCCGAACCGCTGCGCCTGCACCGCGGCATGGGTGCGGCCGAAGCGCGCAAGGAAGCCATCTCCCTGCTCGACCGCGTGGGCATCCCCAACGCGGCACAGCGCTTCGATGCCTACCCGCACCAGTTCTCGGGCGGGCAGCGCCAGCGCATCACCATTGCCATGGCCCTGGCCTGCGGGCCCGACCTGCTGATCGCCGACGAACCCACCACCGCACTGGACGTGACCATCCAGCAGCAGATCCTGGACCTCATCAGCGACCTGGTGGCCGAGCGCAACATGGCGCTGATCCTCATCTCGCACGACCTCGGGGTGATTTCGCAGAACGTGGACCGCATGCTCGTGATGTACGGCGGCAGCGTGGTCGAAAGCGGCTCCACCGCCTCGGTCTTCTCGGCCATGGCCCATCCCTACACGCGCGGCCTGTTCGCTGCACGCCCGCACCTCGGTGCGGTGCACGCGCCGGGCGAGCGCCCACGCCTGTCCACCATCGCCGGCACCGTGCCCGAGCTGGTGGACCTGCCTGCGGGCTGCCCCTTCGCCGGCCGCTGCAGCCACACCATCGACATCTGCCACCATGAGCGGCCGGCAGCCCAGGTGGTGGGCCGCGACGAGGATGGCGAGCATGCCGTGCGCTGCCTGCGCCATGAGGCCATCGCCCAGGCACTGAGCGCACAGCAGCCCGCCCCGGCCGTGGGAGTGCCCGCATGAACGCACACGCACAGACCCCGCCCGCCACCACGGCCAACGGCCCCCTGCTCCAGGTCACGGACCTGGTGCGCGAATACACGCTGCCGCGCGAGCATGTCTTTCGCCCACCCGGCAAGGTGCACGCGCTCAACGGGGTGAGCTTTTCCATCGCCTCGGGCCGCAGCCTGGGCATCGTGGGCGAGTCGGGCTCGGGCAAGTCGACCCTGGCGCGCACGGTGATGGCGCTCGATGCGCCCACCTCTGGCACGGTGCACCTGCTTGGGCGCAACCTGCACGCGCTGGCGCCAGCCGAGCTGCGCCAGGCGCGGCGCGATTTCCAGATGGTGTTCCAGGACCCCTATGGCTCGCTCGACCCGCGCCAGACGGTGGAGCGCATCGTCACCGAGCCGCTGCAGGCCCAGGGCGAGACCAGCCGCGCTGCCCAGCGCGAGCAGGCCGGCCAGGTGCTTGCGCAGGTGGGTCTGCGCACCAACGACCTGGACAAGTACCCGCACGAATTCTCGGGCGGCCAGCGCCAGCGCATTGCCATTGCGCGCGCGCTCATCACACGCCCGCGCCTCATCGTGGCCGACGAACCGGTGAGCGCGCTCGACGTCTCGGTGCAGGCCCAGGTGCTCAACCTGATGCAGGACCTGCAGCAGCAGTTCGGCATCACCTACATGCTGATCAGCCACGACCTGGCGGTGGTCAACCACCTGTGCGACGAGGTCGTGGTGCTCTACCAGGGGCGCATCGTCGAGCGCGGTTCGCCGGCCGAGCTGTTCCGCCATGCGCAGCACCCCTACACGCAGTCGCTGGTGGCTGCCGTGCCCCAGGTGCAGCCCGGGCGGGCGCGTGCGCGCCGCGCCGCGGCCCGGGCGGCCGCCACAGCGCAAAACGCATAACCATACATGTCCCCAATGGTGTAAAAAGCTTCCGTGCTCCCCGGTAACAATTTGCACCGGGGCTTTCGTCTGGTTTTTTGTCTGGAGAGTCCGAACATGCTGAACCGCCGTACCGTTCTTGCCACTGGCGCCATCGCCACCGTCCCCCTGGCCACCCCCTTCGGCGCCCTCGCCCAGGGCCGCAAGGATGCCGTGGTGCTGGCCATGACGCTGGAACCACCAGGCCTGGACCCAACGGCGGGCGCCGCCTCGGCCATCGCCGAGATCGTGCAGTACAACATCTTCGAGACGCTCACCAAGATCAACGCCGACGGCAGCGTCTCGCCGCTGCTGGCCGAGAGCTGGGAAGTCTCGCCCGACCTCAAGACCTACACCTTCAAGCTGCGCCGCGGCATGACCTTCCAGAACGGCGAGCCCTTCAATGCCGCCGCCGTGAAGTTCTCCTACGACCGCGCGGGCGGCGAGAAGAGCACCAACAAGGACAAGCGCACCTTCGCCAACCTCACCACGCAGGTGGTGGACGACTACACCGTGGTCGTGCTCAACAAGGACATCGACCCCGACCTGCTGTTCATCCTGGGCCAGGCCACGTCCATCATCGTGGAGCCCAAGAGCGCCGAAGGCAATGCCACCAAGCCCGTGGGCACCGGCCCCTACCAGCTCAATGCATGGAACAAGGGCTCCTCCGTGGTGCTGGCGGCCTGGAGCGGCTTCCGCGCCCCGGCCACCATCAAGATCAAGCGCGCCACCTTCCGCTTCATCTCCGACCCGGCGGCCCAGGTCGCCGCCCTGCTGGCCGGTGATGTGGACGCCTTCCCGCGCGTCACGCCGCGCAGCGTGGCGCAGTTCAAGTCCAACCCGCGCTTCCAGGTGGTGGTCAGCGGCTCGCGCGCCAAGACCATCCTGGCCATCAACAACGCCAAGAAGCCGCTCGACGATGTGCGCGTGCGCCGCGCCATCGCCGCCGCCGTGGACCGCAAGGCCGTGATCGAAGGCGCGGCCGACGGCTATGGCGCGCCCATCGGCAGCCACTATGTGCCCGGTGCCTTCGGCTACGTGGACACCACGGGCGTGAACCCCTACGACGTGGAAAAGGCCAAGAAGCTGCTGGCCGAGGCCGGCGTGAAGACGCCGCTGGAACTGACCGTGACCCTCCCGCCCACGCCCTACGCGCGCCAGGGCGGCGAAGTGATCGCGGCCCAGTTGGCCAAGATCGGCATCACCGCCAAGCTGCAGAACGTGGAATGGGCCCAGTGGCTCAGCGGCACCTACGGCAACAAGAACTACGACCTGACCATCATCTCGCACGTGGAACCGTTCGACCTGGGCAACTTCGCCAAGCCCGACTACTACTGGGGCTACAACTCGCCCAAGTTCAACGAGATCTTCAACCAGATCAAGAACGCGGCCCGACCCGCCGACCGCTCGCGCCTGCTGGGCGACGCCCAGCGCCTGATCGCGCAGGATGCGGTGCATGCCTTCCTGTACCAGAACCAGTGGATCACGGTGGCCAACAAGAACCTCAAGGGTCTGTGGAAAGACATGCCCGTGTTCGTGAACGACATCTCGGCCCTGTCCTGGGCCTGACGGCGCTAGCGGCAGGGGCTGCACAGCGCCCCTGTTGCTTGCTGCTGCCGCGGCCTCTCCCCCCATGGCTGCCGTGCATGCACGGCAGCCTTTTTCTCTACCCTCTCCTGCCCCGCCGCCCCCTGCCATGAGTGACCTGCACGACCTGCCCGCCCACGCACTGACCGCTGCCTACCGCCAGCGCACGCTGTCCCCCGTCGAGGTCACGCAGGCCGTGCTGAACCACATCGCAGCCTGGGAACCCCACATCCAGGCCACCTACCTGCTGCGCCCCGAGCGGGCGCTGGAACAGGCGCGCGCCTCCGAGGCCCGCTGGGCACGCGGGGAGCCCCTGGGCCTGCTCGACGGCGTGCCGGCCACCATCAAGGAAAACATCGCCACCGAGGGGGATCCACTGCCGGCCGGTACGGCCGCCGTGGACCTGGTGCCCGCCGCCGCCGATGCGCCGCCCGCCGCGCGCATGCGCGAGGCCGGTGCCGTGGTCGTGTCCAAGACCACCATGCCCGACTACGGCATGCTGTCTTCGGGGCTGTCGAGCTTCCACCCCCTGGCACGCAACCCCTGGGACACCAGCAAGGGCCCGGGCGGCTCCAGTGCCGGCGGTGGCGCGGCCGCGGCGGCCGGCTACGGCCCGCTGCACATCGGCACCGACATCGGCGGCTCGCTGCGCCTGCCGGCCAGCTGGTGCGGCATCTTCAGCTTGAAGCCCAGCCTGGGCCGCATCCCGATCGACCCACCCTACACCGGCCGCGCCGCCGGCCCCATGACCCGCACCGTGGCCGATGCCGCGCTCATGATGCAGGTCTTGAGCCGCCCCGACGCGCGCGACAGCATGGGCCTGCCGGCCCAGGACATCGCCTGGGACCGTTTCGACCAAGGCGCCGAGCACCTGCGCGGCCTGCGCATCGGCCTGCTGCTGGACGCCGGCTGCGGCCTGCCCGTGGACCCCGAAGTGCGTGCCGCCGTGGAGAACGCCGCGCGCCTGATGGAGGCCGCCGGCGCCACCATCGTGCCCATGCGCCCGTTCATGACGCAGGCCATGCTCGACGGCATGGACCACTTCTGGCGCATGCGCTCCTTCACCGACATGCAGGCCCTGACCCCCGCCAAGCGCGAGAAGGTGCTGCCCTACATCCGCGCCTGGGCCGACAGCGCCGAAGGCATGTCGGGCCAGGCGGTGTTCAACGCCAGCCAGCAGTTCCACCTTACGCGCGTGGCCGCCGTCAAGGCCTGCAATGCCTTCGACTATGTGATCTCCCCTGTGGCGCCCAACGTCGCCTTCCAGGCCGAGCTGCCCTCGCCCACCAACGACCCGCTGCGCCCGCTGGAGCACATCGGATTCACCGTGCCGTTCAACATGTCCGAGCAGCCCGCCGCGTCGGTCAACTGCGGCTACACACAGGCCGGCCTGCCCATTGGCCTGCAGATCGCCGGTGCGCGCTTTGACGACCTGGGCGTGCTGCAGGTCTCGCGCGCCTTCGAGCTGGTGCGTGGCACCCAGCGCCCCTGGCCCCAGCCGCCCAAGGCCTGATCCATGGACGTCCTGATCCTGTCGATCCTGATCGCCAGCGGCGTCTACATGCTCAATGCCAAGGAGCAGCGCAAGCGCATTGGGCTGCTCGGCGCACACCTGGCCAACTACCAGATCGAAAAGCTCATGGAGGCGCTGACCGAGGGCTACCTGCGCGCCCTGGGCGAAAGCACCGACGAGCGGCGTGGCCAGATCTGGTCGCTGCTGGAGACGACCGAATCGCAGCTGGCCGAGCAGTTCACGCGCTTCGCGGCCGACTTCTCCAAGGTCGACGAAGTGCAGGCCCGCGTGAGCCGGCTGGCATTGGCCATCCCGTTCGCGCAGGCCATCCTGCCCGCGGCCACCTTCGACATGCGCCGTGCGCTGGCCATCCACGCGCGTGGTATCGCCAGCGTGGCGGAGAACAGTGAGCACCGCACACCCAAGGACAAGGCCTTCGTGATGACGGCCGAGCTCCTGCTCATGCAGCACAGCTGCCATTGGTTCTGCAAGTCCAAGACCATCGCCACGGCGCGCATGCTGGCGCGCCACAAGACACCGCACGAGCAGCTTGTGGCCTCGGTATCGCCCGCCACGCGCACGGCCTACCTGGCCCTCGTCAACGGCAGCTGAGCCAACGCAAGGCGCATGCCTGCCGTCCACCGCACAATGCACTGATGCACACCGCCACCGACAGCCTGGGCAACCCCGTCACCCTGCACGAGCCAGGCAGCCTGGCAGCCCTGAACGATTTCGTCGAGGGCTTCATCGCCTGCGAAGCACGCGCTGTGAACGTGCTCGCCGCCGAACAGGACGAGAGCGCCATCGTGCAGGCCTGCTGCGCGGCACTGCACATGTTTGCCGAGTCGGCCGATGCGCCCCGCAATGCACAGCCTTACCTGCAGCGCGCGCAGGCCGCGGCCGGCCGGGCCACGGAGCGCGAGCAGCGCTTTGTCGCCGCCGTGGCCGCCTGGGTGGCGGGCGATCTGCCGCGCGCCATTGCACTGCACGAAGAGCAGGCCCGCCTGCACCCGCGCGACCTGGCTTCGCTCAAGCTCGGCCAGTACCATTTGTTCAACCGCGGCGACTCGCCGGGCATGCTGCGCATCGCCCTGGACGCGCTGCCCGCAGCGGCCGAAGTGCCGTACCTGCATGGCATGCTGGCCTTCGGCTGGGAGCAATGCCACCTGCTCGACCGCGCCGAGGCCTCGGCCCGGCATGCGGTAGCCCTGTGCCGCAAGGAGCCCTGGGCCCACCATGCCCTGGCGCACGTGATGCTGACCCAGGGCCGCATTGCCGAGGGCGCGGACTTCATGGCCAGCGTGAGCGATACCTGGACGGGGCTGAACTCCTTCATGGTCACCCACAACTGGTGGCACCAGGCCCTGTTTCTGCTGGAACAGGACCGCCATGCCGAGGTGCTGGCGCTGTACGACCAGCAGGTCTGGGGCGTGGTCAAGGAATACACGCAGGACCAGATCAATGCCGTCTCGCTGCTCGCGCGGATGGAGCTGGCCGGGGTGGACGTGGGCGCGGCACGCTGGGCCGACGTGGCCGGACACCTGGCGCTGCGCCTGTCGGACCAGGTGCTGCCCTTCCTGGACCTGCAATACCTCTACGGCCTGGCCCGTGCCGGCCGCATGGCCGAAGCACGCACCCTGCTGCAGCACATCGGGGCCCACGCCGCCAGCCGCAGTGAGGCGCACGAGCGCACCGTCTGGCAGCAGGTCTGCGTGCCCGCTGCGCACGGCCTGCTCGCGCATGCCACGGGCGACTGGGCCGCCGCCGCACAGCAACTGGGCCTGGCGCTGCCGCAACTGGTGGCCGTGGGCGGCAGCCATGCGCAACGCGACCTGTTCCACCAGATCTACCTCGACGCACTGGCCCGAAGCGGCCAGTGGACCCCGCTGCAGAACCTGCTGCAACCGCAGGCCAACGCCCAACCCGAGTCCAAGCGCCTGGCGCGGCAGCTGCGGAGCGTGTATGCAGCACTCGCCCTGGACGGCCCCCTGGGCGCCGCGTAGGACAGGACCTCGCGGCCGTGTAGCCGCACCGCGCATTGTCGTGGCGCGGGGCCTTGCACGGTGCAAACCCCTGCCTGCGCGGGCCCGCCGCGGGCCAATCCGGTTCTAGAATGGCAACGCACAGTGCCCCGGGGCGCGGTGCGCGTTCCCTCCACCGGTTTCCGCACCTTGCCGCACAACGCCCACGCCCCCACGCCCTCCCTGCCTGCCACGACCGATGCGCTGCAGGCCTTGCGCCAGGCCACCGCCGGGCAGCATGCCCGGCTCGACGCCAGCCTGCCCATTGGCCGCGAGGGTGCCACCCTGGCCGACTACGCCGCGCACACGCACATGGTCGCTGCCTGGCTGCAGGCGCTGTGGCCCCTGCTGCTGCACCTGCAGACCCGGGAGACGGGCTTTTGCTTTGCGCCCCCCGAACGGCTCGCGGCCCTGCGGCAGGACCTGGAGCAGGCCCGCGCTCAGCCCTGGCCCTACCCCAGCACAGCCACCCTGCAATGCATGGACCAGGCACTGGCCCGCCACCCGAACCAGGCGGACGCTGTGCACTGGGGCATGGCCTATGTGGTGGAAGGCTCGCAACTGGGCGGGCAGGTGCTCTACCGCAGGCTAGCGCCGCACCTGGCCCCGCACCCGCTGCGCTACCTGCAGGGTGATGGCGCCGGCACCGGGGCGCGCTGGAAGACCTTCATGGCGCTGCTGCGCACCCACCTGGCTTCGGCCGCCGCCGTTGCGGCCGCCTGCGACGGCGCACGGGCGGCCTTCCAGGGCCTGCAGGCGCATGTCGAAGCGACGGAAGGAACACCGGCATGAACTCCGGCGCGGGCCCCGTGCAGCCAGCCACGCTGGAAAACTGCGACCGCGAACCCATCCACATTCCAGGCTCCATCCAGTCCCATGGCGTGCTCGTGGCCGTGGACGGGAGCGGCCTGGTGCGCCACGCCAGCGGCAATGCCCAGGCCTTGCTGGGGCATGCCGTGCAGCCGGGCGAACGGCTGCGCAGCAGCGCCCTGGTCGCTCAGCACCCGGCCCTGGGCGAGCTGCTCGACGAAGGCCTGGCCGCACTGGGCGCTGCGGCCGACCTGCCCATGCCCACCGAACTGGAGGCTGCAGGCCACCGCTTCGACGTGGTGCTGCACCAGTCGCACGAACTGCTGGTGATCGAGTTCGAGGCGCGCCAGGCATCGAGCGATGAACTCACGGGCTTTGCCGTGCAGGCCCACCGCGCCATGGAGAAGCTGCGCCGCCCGCGCGCCTCCATCGACGACCTGCTGCAGCTGGCCACGCAGGAGGTGCGCGCACTCACCGGCTTCGACCGGGTGATGGCCTACCGCTTCCGGCCGGACAGCAGCGGCGATGTGGTGGCCGAGTCGTGCGCGGATTTTCTCGACCCCTACCTGGGCCGGCGCTACCCGGCCAGCGACATTCCGGCCCAGGCGCGCGCGCTGTACGTGGCCAACACCCTGCGCCTGATCGCCGATGTCCAGGCCACGCCGGTCCCCCTGGCGTCTGCCGGTGGTGCGGCGCTGGACCTGAGCGCCGCCATCCTGCGCAGCGTCTCGCCCATCCACATCGAGTACCTGAACAACATGGGCGTGGGCGCGTCCATGAGCATCTCCATCGTCATCAACAACCGGCTGTGGGGGCTGCTCGCCTGCCACCACATGGGGCCGCGCCAGGTGCCCTACAGCGTGCGCATGGCCTGCGATGTGATGGCGCAGATGCTGGGCGCCAACATCCAGGCGGCCCTGGCGCGCAAGCAGGCCGAACGCCAGCAGCAGGTGGCCGAGCTGCGCACGCGCGTGATGGAAAGCGTGCTGCACTCCGACGACGAGTTCAGCGCCCTGTGCTCCCATGCCGGCGCCCTCATGCAGTCGATGCACGCCGACGCCCTCATCGTCTCCGAGCACAGCAAGCTGTGCACCCAGGGGGAGATCGGCGACCCCGCTGCCCGGGCGCTGCTGCAGTGGCTGGACGCCACGCACGCCGGCAGCCCCCTGTACGCCACCCACGCCCTGCCGCTGGAAGCGCCCGAAGTCGGCGTACGGCTGTCGCCCTGGTGCGGCGTGCTCGCCCTGCCACTGGACATGCACCGGGGCAGCTGGCTGGTGTTTTTGCGCAAGGAACAGATCGAAACCATCCACTGGGGCGGCAAGCCCGAGAAGGAGGTGCGCCCAGGCCCGCTGGGCCCGCGCCTCACGCCGCGCGGCTCGTTCGATCTGTGGAAGGAGATCGTGCGCTCCACCGCCGAGCAATGGGCCGGCGATGACCTGGAGATCGCCCGCCAGCTGCTCGCGGAACTGGTGCGCGCCCAGAGTGCCCGCCATGCCGAACTGAACAACGCCCGCGCCCACCTGATGGCCGTGCTGGGCCACGACCTGCGCGACCCGCTGCACTCCATCAGCATGGCGGCGCGGGTGCTCGAAAAGAACAATGGCACCGATGCCCACACCGGCCGGCTGGGCCAGCGCATCCAGTCCAGCAGCAGCCGCATGCAGCGACTGGTGAGCCAGGTGATGGACATGTCGCGGCTGCAAAGCCGCCTGGGCCTGGACCTGCGGCCCGCCAGCATCGATCTGGTGCAATTGCTGACCGACCTGATGGACGAAGCACGCACGGCCCACCCGGGCCTGCAGCTGGTGGCGCACCTGCCCGACAGCCTGCGCACCGAGGCCGACCCCGATCGCATCGCCCAGGTGTTTGCCAACCTCATCAGCAATGCCCGCCACCATGGCGATGCCGGCCACCCGGTCGAAGTACACGCCCAGGGCTCCGAGGCCGGGCCCGTGGTCCAGGTGCGCAATGTCGCACCGGCCATCGCGCCCGAGGTGGCGGCCGATCTGTTCACCCCGTTCAAGTCCTCGTCCGTGGGCAAGGCGCGCAACCGCTCCGGGCTGGGGCTGGGCCTGTACATCGCGCACCAGATCGTGCAGGGCCACGGTGGTCGCATCGGCTACGCCCACGAAGCGCCGCACGTGGTGTTCACCGTGCACCTGCCCCTGCGCCCGCCCGGCGCCGCCGACCATCCACCCTCCTGACCACCATGCCGCTAGAGATCCTTGTCATCGACGACAACCGGGATGCCACCGAACTCCTGGAAGAACTGCTGTCCATGGAAGGCCATGCCGTGCGCACGGCCGCCACCGCGGCCCGTGCGCTGGAGCTGGCGCACGAAAAGCCTGCGCAGATCTTCCTCGTCGACCAGAACCTGCCCGACATGGCCGGCTCGGACCTCGTGCCCCTGCTGCGTGCGAGTGTGGCCGGCCACGGCGATGGCCGCTGCTTTGCGATTGCCATCACGGGCATGGCCTCGGGCAACGCCAGGACGGCGGGCGGCCAGATGGGCGCCTTCGACTACATCCTGGGCAAGCCGCTCGACTTCGATGCCTTCGATGCCCTGCTCGCACGCTGCGCCGCAGCACTGCAGGCCCCGCCCGCCCCCTGAGTTCAAGGACCGTCCCCGCACATGCCTGCCAAAAAGCCCGCCCCCCTGGTGTCCGGTGCCGCCCGGGAGCTCACGGATGCCGGACTGCAGCATGCCGTGCTGATGCGCGCCATGCCGGTGCTGCGGCACGACGTGGCCAGCCCGCTGTCGGTGATGCGCATGGGCACCATGCTGCTCAAGCGGCGCCTGGGCCAGGGCGATCTGCCCCCGGACCAGGCCGTGGAGCGCGTCGAGCAGATCGAGGAGCAGCTCGCCGAGATTGCGCGCCACATCCGCCGGCTGCGCCTGTGGGATCTGCAGATCAACGACCGCCACACCGTGCAGGAGCTGGCGCGCGAAGCCGTGGAACTGGCGCGCCCCATGCTCATGGCGCGTGGCACCGAGATGGAGCCCCTGGCCGACGACGCGCACGGCTGGGAGGGCAACGACAAGGTACCGCACAGCCTGCTGTACCTGGTGCTGGCCGCCATCTACCACCTGGCCGAACGGCCCGGCCCGGCGCCCGCCCGGGTCACGGTCGAGCCCCTGGGCGCACGCGGCGTGCGGGTGTGCGCCGACGGCACATCGACCGCATCCCCGGATCTGCTGGCGCCGCCCGAAGCGGGTGGCCCGGCGCGGCCTCCGGCGCTGGACCTGGCGGCCCTGCAGCAACTGGCGCAGCCCCTGGGCGTGCAGGTTCATGTGGCCGGACCGCAGGTCGACATCACGCTGCCCGCGTGAAGCGCCATCACTCGGCGGCGCTCTCCACCAGCAGCTTCTTCTGGTCGTAGACCGGCTGGGGCGGCAGGTCCGCCAAGTGGCGCACATCGGCCCAGTGCAGCAGCTCGATGGTGTCGCCGGTCAGGCGCACGCGGTTGAAACCGGCGTTCGGGATGTCGCTCTGGCGCGGGCCATGCAGGCCCACGCCCTGCGCCGTGCGCCAGACCATGTCGAGCACACCGCCGTGCGTGACCACCATCAGGGTCTTGCCCGCGTACTGCTGCGCCAGGCGGCGCACCGCGTCCATCACGCGGGTGTGGAACTGGCGCGTGGTCTCGCCGCCGGGCATGCCGCCGTCGGCGTCGAAGCGCAGCCAGTTCTCCCAGGCGCCCGCGTGCTGCAGCTTGATGTCGTCCACGCGCATGCCATCGACCAGGCCGAAGCTCTGCTCGCGCAGGCTGGCGTCCACCACATCGTCGAGGTTCAGTGCGGGCAGCAGCGTGTTCAGCACGGGCTGCGCGGTCTGGCGGGTGCGGATGAGGTCGCTGCAGACCAGGTGGTCCACGGCCAGGCGCTCGGCCCCCAGACGCTCGGCCAGGCGGCGCGCCTGCTCGTGGCCCGTGGCGTTCAGGGGCACATCCACCTGGCCCTGGAAGCGCAGCTCACGGTTCCAGTCGGTCTCGCCGTGGCGTATCAGTATCAGTTCGGTCATCCCGTCCATTATCGAATGCATGCACAGTAATGCAAGCAAGTCGCTTGCCAGTGCTTTCCCGCACAGCACTGGCAGGCGGGAAAGGCGGCCGCTCAGAACCGGATGGGGGCCCCATGCGCCAGGGCCGGATCGAGCACCGGCGCTGCACCCTCCGCCCCACGGGCCAGGACCAGGGCGTACGGCCCTTCGCCGCGCGTGGCCAGATGGCGGGCCAGGGCACCCTCGCCGCTGCGCGGCGCGCCCAGCACCAGGGTGCTGGCACCGGCACGCACCAGGCCGATCTGCACGTCGCTGTGGGGCAGATCCACCGCGGCGCTGGCATGGCTGGCCGGTGCGCCCTGCGGCGGCTCGCCCAGCAGGGCCCGGTAGCGGCCCAGGCTGGCGGGCAGGTCGTGCACCGCGATGGACAGGCTGGCCACGCCGGTGGCGCCGTTGGGATGCACGCGCGCCTCGCCCTCGGGCACGCGCAGCGCGCGCGGCGTGATGTCGCCGCACAGAAAGGGCAGGTCGTGCGAGGGCGGGCGCGCGGTCTGCCAGCGCAGTTGCTCCCCGTCGGGCCGCACACGGCCGCCGTCGTGCGGGCCGCTCAGCGCCAGGCCGCGTGCCTGCGCCGCCGCCACCGTGGTGGCGGTGCCAGGCGGCAGCAGGGCAAAGTCCACGATGCCTTCGCCATGCTGCTGCAGCAGTTGCCACCAGCGGTCGGCGGGTGCCGGCTCGCGCCACGCGATCAGTTCGAAGTAGCTGCCGTCGGCAAACACCACCAGGGCGTTGTGTGTGGGCCGGCCGGGGTGGTCGCCACCGCGCAGCACGTTGAAGCCCAGCGTGCGGTAGTCGGCGATGGTGGCGTCGAGGTCGTTGACGGCGATGACCACATGGTCCAGTGGCAAGGCCAGGACCTGGGCGGGAGTGCCGGCGCTCATGCCGCCACCGCCTCTTCGATCACGGGCGCCGCAGCCTTGGAATTGGTGAGCTGCACCTCGGCGCGGATGGCCTGCGGATTGCGCAGCAGGTTGAGGATGGGGCAGTTGCGCTCCACGGCCTCGAACAGGGCGTCGATGTCGGCGCGGCTCGCGGGCGAGTCGATGTGCACCGTGTAGGCGATCTCGTGCGGCCAGATGGGCGTGGCCTCGTGGCCGGGCTTGCCGCCACGCGGGTCGATGATGCCGGTGACCTCGACCTCCAGGCTTTCCAGCGGCACCTGGCGCTCGGCCGCCTGGATGAGGAAGATGTGCGTGACGCAGGTGCCCAGCACGCCGAGCTGCAGCTCCGGCGAGCTCGGTCCCAGGTTGTAGCCCGCGAAATCGGGCGGGCTGTCGCTGATGACCTGGTGGTCGCGGATGCGCAGGCGGCGCACGCCGCTGCGGCCCTCGGCGCTCACGCGCGCCTTCAGGGCGGCAGGCTGGGCCGTGCCCGCGTCGATGGCGGCCTGGCGTGCGAGCACGGCAGCGCGTTTCTCGGCGAGGTAATCGTTCAGATGGCTCATGGCGGGTCGGTTCTCCGGTGCGTGCGTGCCGCGGCAGACGGAGCGCGGATCACGGACGTTCGGGCCATTGTTCGGCGCCGCACCGCCGCCTGGGAAGCAACAAAACCGCGCGCGCTTATGCGCATTCCAGATATGCGGCGCGGCCCGGCTCACGCGCAGTTTTCAAATAACGATGCTACTTTTTATACCGATGTGTTTATGTAGCGCCGATACCATGAATTGCGTGGACCGGGCCTGCGCCGAGGGCGGCAGCCGGGAGTTGTGAACGCATTTTTGGACGCCTTTCGCGGCGCGAGGTATGAACGTGTTTCCCCTGAAAAAATCGATGGTCTGGGCTGCCGTGGGCATCCCGGTGTTGGCCCTGGGCGTGCTGCTGGCCGGCTGCTCCAAGAAGGACACGCCAGCCGCGGCTGCGGCCGGCGACGGCCCCGTGCAGGGCGGCACCCTGGTGTACCTGGAGCAGCAGGCCCACACCAACCTGTACCCGCCGGCCGGGGGCTTTTACCCCAATGGCGGCGTGCTCAACCAGATCACCGACAAACTCACCTACCAGGACCCCAAGACGCTGGAGATCCAGCCCTGGATCGCCGAGTCGTGGGAGGTGAACGCCACGGCCACCGAATACACCTTCAAGCTGCGCAAGGGGGTCACCTTCTCCGACGGCACGCCGCTCGATGCCACCGCCGTGGCGAAGAACTTCGACACCTACGGCCTGGGCAACAAGGAACTCAAGCTGCCCGTCTCGGAGGTCATCAACAACTACGAAAAAAGCGAGGTGCTGGACCCGCTCACGGTGAAGTTCACCTTCAAGAAACCTTCGCCGGGCTTTCTGCAGGGCACCTCGGTCATCGGCTCGGGCCTGGTATCGCTGGCCACGCTGGCACGCCCCTTCGAGGAACTGGGCGACGCGACCAAGATCATCGGCTCCGGCCCCTTCGTGGTCACCAGCGAGACCCTGGGCAAGGAGCTCACCCTGCAGGCACGCAAGGAATACGCCTGGGGCCCGGCCAGGCTGGCCCACCAGGGCCGCGCGCGGCTCGACGAGGTCAAGTTCATCGTGACGCCCGAGGACAGCGTGCGCATCGGCGCGCTGCTGGCGGGCCAGGCCGGCTTCATCCGCCAGGTGCAGGCCTATGACGAAAAGCGCGTGCAGGAGCAGAAGTTCCAGATCTACGCCCCCTCCACGCGCGGCGTGAACAACAGTGTGGTGTTCCGCCCCGACAACGCGCTGGTGGCCGACGTGAAGGTGCGCAAGGCCCTGCTGCACGCCACCAACACGCAGGAAATCGTGCAGACCCTGTTCTCGGCCAACTACCCGCAGGCGAAGTCGGTCATCGCCTCCACGGCGGCGGGCTATGTGGACCTGTCGGCCAAGCTGGCCTACGACGAGGCGGCCGCGAAGAAGCTGCTGGACGAGGCCGGCTGGACCCTGGGCGCCAACGGCCTGCGCCAGAAGGACGGCAAGGAACTGGTGCTGGCCGCCTACGAATCGCTGCCCCAGCCGCAGAACAAGGAGACGCTGCAGCTCATCGCCCAGCAGTGGGCCAAGGTGGGCGTGAAGCTCAATGTGCTGGCCGGCGACAGCGGCAGCCGCACGGTGGACAACCTCGACCCCGAGAAGACCCCGGTATCGCCCGGCATGGTGGGCCGCGCCGATCCCGACGTGATCAAGAGCAACTACTACCCCACCAACCGCAACGTGTTGCTGCAAAAGGGCGGGGTGAGCGGCAAGGTCAAGGCCTTTGTCGATGACAAGCTCAACGGCCTGCTCGACGCCATCGCGGCCGAGACCGACCCGGCCAGGCGCCTGGCGCTGGCCGGTGAGGTGCAGCACTACCTGATCGACCAGGCCTATGTGATCCCGGTGTTCGAGGAGCCCCAGGCCTTCGCCGGCGCCACCTGGGTGCGCGATGTGGGCTTCGAGGCCGTGGGCCGGCCCAGCTTCTACAGCACCTGGGTGAGCAAGCAGCCCTGAAGTGAAACACCCCCTGAGTCGCTTTGCGCCTTCCCCCTCTCTCGCCTCGCTGCGCGAGTCGGGAGGGGGACGCCCCCAGTGCGGCGGGGCGGCCCTTGCACGGGGGCGCTGGCCTCGGCCACGCCAGTTTCATGGGTCGCGGGTCGCGCGCAGCGCCATGAACAACTGATACGACACAGCAGCACGGAGGCTTTGAATGAACCTGCCTTACCTCGCGCGCCGCATCGGCCAGGCCCTGCTGGTGCTCTGGGCGGCCTTCACGGCGTCCTTCATCCTGCTGCAGCTGCTGCCGGCCGATGCGGTGCTGATCAAGTTCCTGAGCCCCGAGTTCGCCCTGGGCCCGCAGGAGATCGCGGACATCCGCGCCGCCTACGGGGCCGACACGCCCGTGTGGCGCCAGTACCTGCACAGCCTCACCGGCTTTCTCACGGGCAACTTCGGCTATTCGGTGCAGGCCGGGGTGCCGGTCAGCCAGGGGCTGGCCACCAACCTGCCGCCCACGCTGCGGCTGGCCAGCTTCGGCTTTGCCACGGCGCTGCTGCTGGCCGTGGCGCTGGCGTTTGCCGCGCAGCTCGCACGCGTTTCCTGGCTGCGCTCGGCCCTGCAGTCGCTGCCCTCGCTGTTCGTCTCGGTGCCGGTGTTCTGGCTGGGCATCATGCTGATCCAGGTCGTGTCCTTCCGCCTGGGCTGGATCCCCGTGATCAACCCGGGGCGCTGGGAGGGGCTGGTGCTGCCCACGCTGACCCTCGCGGTCCCGATCTCGGCACCGCTCGCACAGATCCTGCTGCGCAACATCGACGAGGTGCTCACCCAGCCCTTCGTGGCCGTGGCGCGCGCCAAGGGCGCCACGCGCCACTGGGTGCTCTGGAAGCACGTGGCGCGCAATGCGCTGCTGCCCACGCTGACCATCGCGGGCGTACTGTTCGGCGAGCTGCTGGCCGGCGCCGTGGTGACGGAGGCGGTCTTTGGCCTCAATGGCCTGGGCAGCCTCACCCAGCAGGCCGTGGGCAACCAGGACACGGCCGTGCTGCAGGCCGTGGTGGTGTTCTCGGCCACCGCCTTCGTGCTCATCAACCTGGCCGTGGACCTGCTCTACCCGGTGCTCGACCCGCGGCTGCGCCATTCCCCCGGAACCTGACTCCATGACCACGCATACACACGCGGCCGACCCCGGCCTGCTGCTGTGCAAGCCCCAGCGCACAGAGGCACCCGCTCCAGTGGCCGCAGCACCCGCGGCGGCGCCAGCGCCCCGGCAATCCTTGCCCTGCGCCCGCACCGTGCGCCGGCTGCGCAAAACGCCCACCACGCTGCTGCTGGCCTGGGCGGTGATCGCCCTCGTTGCCCTCTGGGCGCTGGCACCGGGCCTGTTCACAGGCCACAGCCCCATCCAGGGCACGGCCGGGCACCAGCTGCAGGGCCCGAGCGCCGCGCACTGGCTGGGTACCGATGCGCTGGGCCGCGACGTCTATGCGCGCCTGGTGCATGGCGCCGTGCATTCGCTCTCGGGCGCCTTCGTGGCCGTGGCCGTGGGCCTGGTGCTGGGCACGCTGCTGGGCCTGGTGGCGGGTTCGGTGGGCCGCTGGGTGGACGATGCCCTCATGCGCACGGTGGACGTGCTGCTGTCCGTGCCCCCGCTGCTGCTATCGCTGTCCATCATCATCATCCTGGGCTTTGGCACCATCAACGCGGCCATTGCCGTAGGCGTGGCCTCGGTGGCAACCTTCGCGCGGCTGGTGCGCTCGGAGGTGGTGCGCGTGCGGCGTACCGAGTACGTGGAGGCCGCATTCGGCAGCGGCGGGCGCTTTGCCGCCGTGCTGTGGCGCCATGTGCTGCCCAACTCGCTGACCTCGGTGATCGCCATGGCGGCGCTGCAGTTCGGCTCGGCCATCCTGTCCATCTCCACGCTGGGCTTTCTGGGCTATGGCGCACCGCCGCCCACGCCCGAGTGGGGTCTCTTGATCGCCGAGGGGCGCAACTACATTTCCACCGCCTGGTGGCTCACCACGGTGCCCGGTGTGGTGGTGGTGGCCGTGGTGCTCTCGGCCAACCGCATCAGCGCGGCGATTGCGAAAGGCCGGCCATGAGCAGCCTCCCCCCCAAGCCCCCGGTCCTGGAGGTCGAAGACCTGGCCATCGCCTACCGCGATCGGCACCAAGATCCGCATCAACAGGCCCAGCGCGTGGTGCACGGCGTGTCGTTCTCCATCGCGCCCGGCGAGGTCGTCGCCCTGGTGGGCGAGTCGGGCTCGGGCAAGACCACCACGGCCCAGGCCGTGATCGGCCTGCTGGCCGACAACGGCGTGCTCGAACACGGCGCCATCCGCCTGAACGGCACCGACATCGCGGGCTGGTCGCCCGAGCGCCTGGACAGCGTGCGCGGCCGCGTGGTGAGCCTGATCCCGCAGGACCCGACCAGCTCGCTCAACCCCGTGCGCACGGTGGGCGAACAGGTGGGCGAGATCCTGCGCATCCACCGCTACGGCAACCGCCAGGCCATCCAGGCGCGTGTGCTGGAGTTGCTCGAACGCGTGGGCCTGTCCCAGCCCGCGCTGCGCGCACGCCAGTACCCGCACGAGCTCTCGGGCGGCATGCGCCAGCGCGTGCTGATCGCCATCGCCATCGCGCTGCGCCCGGCCCTCATCATTGCCGACGAACCCACGAGCGCGCTGGACGTGACGGTGCAGCGGCGCATCCTGGACCTGATCGACGGGCTGCGCCGCGAGGACGGCACGGCCGTGCTGCTGGTCACGCACGACCTGGGTGTGGCCGCCGACCGGGCTGACCGGCTCGTCGTGATGCAAGGCGGCCGCATCCAGGAGCAGGGCCCCACACAGGACTTGCTGCGCCGCCCCGGCAGCGCCTACACACGCCAGTTGCTGGCGGATGCACCTTCGCTGTCGGGCGGCCTTTTCCGCCCCGCCCCCACGCAGCAGGATGGCTCGGCACAGGACATCGCCATTGCCGTGGAAGGCCTGGTGCACGAGTTCCCCGTGGCGGGGCAACGCCAGCCCTTCCGCGCGGTGGATGGCGTGAGCTTCCAGGTGCGGCGCGGCACCACGCATGCGCTGGTGGGCGAGTCGGGCTCGGGCAAGACCACCACCATCCGCGATGTGGTGGGCTTTGCGCGGCCCACGGCGGGTCGCATCCTCGTCGAAGGGGTGGACCTGGCCACGCTGCGCGGCGAGGCGCTGCGCCAGGCGCGACGGCGCATCCAGCTGGTGCACCAGAACCCCTTCAGCTCGCTGGACCCGCGCCAGACGGTCTACCAGATCATCGAGGAGCCGCTGCTCAACTACGAGCCCATTGCACGGCCTGAGCGCGAGCGCCGCGTGCATGACATCCTGGCCCGCGTGGGCCTGCCGCCGGCCGTGCTGCAGCGCCCGCCGCGCGCGCTCTCGGGCGGGCAGCGCCAGCGCGTGGCGATTGCGCGCGCGCTCATCCTGGGCCCGCAGGTACTGGTGCTCGACGAGGCCGTCTCGGCCCTGGACGTGACCGTGCAGGCGCAGATCCTCGCGCTGCTCGAACAGCTGCAGCGCGACCTCGCGCTGACCTACCTCTTCATCTCGCACGACCTGGCCGTGGTGCGCCAGATCGCGGACACCGTTTCGGTGCTGCACGCCGGCCGCCAGGTGGACGCGGGGCGCGTGCGGGACGTGTTCCTTTCGCCCGGCAGCGACTACACGCGGGAACTCATCAACGCCATCCCCGGCAATGCCGCACCCAGAAACAACGACCATGCCTTCCCCAACATCCCCGATCAAATCTCCGACCCCGAAACGCCTGGGCTTCTTCAGCAGGCTGCTTGACGACGCCCCGGCGGGGGAACGCTACCGCCTGGTGGCCGAGCAGATCGCCCACGCCGAGGCCTTGGGCTTCGATTCGGCCTGGGTCGCGCAGCACCATTTCCACGAACACGAAGGCGGCCTGCCCTCGCCCCTGGTCTTCCTCGCGCATGTGGCTGCACGCACCCAGCGCATCCGCCTGGGCACGGGCATCATCACCCTGCCGCTGGAAAACGCCGTGCGCGTGGCCGAGGACGCCATCGTGCTGGACCTGCTCACAGGCGGCCGGCTCGAGGTGGGCGTGGGCACGGGCGGCACGCCCGAGTCGTTCGCAGCGTTCGGTCTCGACAGCGAGGACCGCTCAGCGATTTTTGCCCGCCAGTTGGCGCTGCTGCGCAAAGCCTGGGCCGGGCAACCCCTTCCAGGGGGCGACACGCTCTACCCCGCCGCACAGCAGTTGCTCGGCCGCATCTGGCAGGCCACCTTCTCGGTGGCGGGTGGCACGCGCGCCGGGCAGGCGGGCGATGGGCTCATGCTCTCGCGCACCCAGCCGCGGCCCGACGGAGCGCCCCAGGCCCCGCTGGCGGACATCCAGAACCCCATCATCGATGCCTACCTGGCCGCACTGCCCGCCGGCGCCACGCCGCGCATCGTGGGCTCGCGCAGCCTGTTCGTGGCCGACAGCCGGCAGGAGGCGCTGCGCCTGGCCGATACCGGCCTGCGCCGCGCAGCCGCGCGCTTTGCCGCGCAGGCCGCCCCGTCGGGCAGCGCACCCCGCCTGGGGCCCGATGCGCCGCTGGAACAGCTGATCACGGCCTACGACGTGCACCTGGGCACACCCGAGGACGTGATCGCCTCGCTGCGCGCGGACACCACGCTCGAGCGCGTGACGGACCTCGTGTTCCAGGTGCACTCCGTGGACCCGCCGCACGCGGCCATCCTGCGTTCCATCGAGCTCACGGCCACCGAGGTGGCCCCTGCCCTGGGCTGGGTGCCCCGGCATCCGCCCGCAGCGACTCCTCGCGCCCCTCTTTTGCAACCCCTCACGGAACCCGCATGACCCAGACCGCCGACACCACCCCTGACGTGATCGACCTGCTCACCGGCATCACACCCGGCGACCGGCTCGACACCCTCCGCCGCCACCGCCTGCAGGCGCGCACCCATGCACAGCAGAGCTACTTGGCGCTGTTCGAGCCCCAGGCACCCCAGCCCGGCCGCTTCAGCCTGGCCGACCGCCAGGCCGTGGCGGCCTTTGTGGCCGGCCTGCACCAGCAGCCCGATGCCACGGCCTTCTACAACGCTGCGCTGGCGGCCGAAGGCGCGCGCCAGGCCCGCCCCGGCGTGCCCCAGGCCATCGCAGCCGAGGTGGTGCGCGGCGCGGCGCGTGGACCCTATGGCAACTACCCGCCCGGCCCGCTGAGCGAGGAGGACACTGCTGGCCCCGCCTACCACGTGGGCGATGCCCAGCGCGCCGTGCTCGGCGCGCCGCTGTCGGCCGCACTGGAGCACGCGCACCTGCTCACCCTGCACCCGCGCGATGCCAGCCCTGCCGCCTTGCAGGCGCTGCTCGACGCCGGCTGGCGCACCACCGAGATCGTGACCCTGTCGCAGCTGGTCGCCTTTCTGGCATTCCAGATCCGCGTGGTCGCCGGGCTGCGGGCCCTGGCCGCCGCCCCCGCACACACCGGCAACCAGGCATCCAGCGAGACCACCCAGGCATGACCGATACCACCCTTTCCCATCCCGGCAGCCAGGAACCCGTGGCTTTCACGCAGGCCCAGCTCGAATGGCTGCCCTGGCTGGCGCCGCTGCCCGAAGACGAGTTGACCGAGCGCCACCTGGCAGGCCTGGTGGATGCGGCGCGCGCCAAGTCGCCCTACTTCCGGCTGCTGGCACGCGACCCCGACATCCTGGGCGCACGCACCCGCACCGACAAGGACATCTTCTACAACCCCGATGCCGGCCTGCCGCGTGCCGAGCGCGAGCTGTCGGCCACGGCCGCCTCGCGCCACAACGGCTGCATCTACTGCGCCTCGGTGCATGCGCGCTTTGCCTCGCATTTCTCGGGCCGCGCGGACGACGTGCAGCGCCTGCTCGACGAAGGCACGGACACCGACCTGGGCCCGCGCTGGAACGCCATCGTGCAGGCCTCGGTCGCGCTCACGGACACGCCGCTCGACTTTGGCACGGAGCACATCGCGGCGCTGCGTAGGCAGGGGCTGGACGACGCCGCGATCTCGGATGCGCTGCATGGCGCGGCCTTCTTCAACTGGGCGAACCGGTTGATGCTCTCGCTGGGCGAGCCGCAGGAAGCTGCGGTGAAGGTCTGATCAGCGCATGGGAACGATGAGCACCTTGCGGCGCGGGGCACAGCCCGGTCCGTCGTAAGGCGGGCTGTCCTTCTCCCAGCCACTGCCGGGCGAGGTCTGGGCACAGACGCGTTGGCCATCGACCTTGCTGCGCCAGTAGAACCAGGGCGCGGGGGCAGCGAGCGCCGCTGTGGCAAGTACCGCGCAGGCCATTGCAGCAGCCCACAGCCGGCCAGCCTGCAGGGAAGCGGATGGACCTGTCATGGCCCTATTGTGGAGCGCGCTTCTCCACCCCTGCTTCAACCAGGGACATGGGTGCGGTGACGATCCAGCCCTCCAGCGGGTCCAGCCCGGGTGGCAGTCCATAGAGCGCGTCGCCCTCGGCATGGCGCTGCTCGGCCCAGCCGGCCTGCAGCATGCACAGCACGGCATCCAGGCTGTCGCCGCTGGCGTCGGTCACCAGGGCATCGCGCTGGGCATGGCTCAGTTTGAGGCGCAGCCCCAGGCGTGTCTGCCCCAGCTCCAGCGCAGTCAGCAAGTCCTTGCGCGCGATCAGGCGCTCCGGTGTCTGCTTGGCCGCGTCGTCGCTCTTGTAGCTGCGCCGCTGCAGCACCTCGCGCGCGAGCAGGCCGGGGTAGGCTTCCAGCGCCACACGCGTGGGGTCGCCCGCATGCAGGCCCGGCAGGTGCACGCCGGCGTCGAGCAGCAGCGGCAGGCCCGCGTGCAGCATGTAGGCCACGGGTGGGTTCACCCACTTCATCGACGGGCTGGAGCCCGCGGGCCCATCGGTCGCACGGTGCGCGAACTTGCCGCCCACGGGGCGCGCATTGCAGAAGGCCGCGAAGGCCTCGCGGATCTGCGGGCGCGTGAGCGTGCGGTAGTGCTGCATGCTGGCATGCCACTGCAGGGGCCAGCCCAGGGTCTGCAGCAGCTCGCGCGGCAGGCCGAAGGGCAGGTCGAAGCCGCCCACCCAGGCACGCGGCTCGGCCAGCCAGCGGCCCACGGCGGCCAGCGTTTCCAGGCGCACCAGTTCGGTCAGCTGTACGCGGGCACCCTCGCGCCGGCCCAGGGCCAGCACCACGGGCTTGCGCCGCGTGGGGCTGCTCGAAAAATCGCAGCCAAGGAGCACCGCCATCACCCCAGCGCCAAAGCGGTGACACCGGCGGCGATGCACACCGCACCGCAGACGCGCGCCACACGGTCGCCCTCGCCCAGCAGATGGCCGCCTATCAGCGCGGCAAAAAGCATGGACACCTCACGCGCGGGCGCCACATGGGACATGGGCGCCTCTTTCATCGCATAGAGCACCAGCACATAGGCCACGGGGCTGACCACCGCCACCAACAACGCAAAGCGCCACTGCGCGCGCCACAATTGCCCGGCCGTGGGCAGATCGCGCAGCACCACGGGCGCGAGCAGGAACACGCGCACGAAGTTGCCCATGTAGTCCACGAGGATGGGCGACATCAGCAGGATCTTGACGGCATAGCCATCGACCACCGTGTAGCTGGCAATGAAGGCGCCCGTGAGCAGGCCGTACAGCATGCCCTTGTGCACGCGCTCGCGCGCGGCCGGGTCGTGCGCAGCGCGCAGCAGGCCGGGCCCGCCCGCGATCAGGAACACGCCCCCCACCACGCCCGCGATGCCGGCCACGCCCAACGCCGAGATGCGCTCGCCCAGCAGCGTGATCGCCACCAGCGAGGACAAAAGCGGCCCCGAGCCGCGCGCCAGCGGGTAGACCACGGTCAGGTCGGCCTTGCTGTAGCCGCGCAGCAGGATGACGAAGTAGCCCACGTGCAGCAGCCCGCTGGCCGCAACGAAGCCCCACTCCATGGCCCCCCACAGCGGTACCACATCGCGCCCCAGGTACCAGCCCAGCGGCGCCCAGAACAGCATCATCAGCACCGAGGTGAAGAACGCAAAGCGCGAATCGCCCCCCGCCTTCTTGGCCACGATGTTCCAGCAGGCGTGGATCAAACCCGCCAGGATGATGAGGCCGAAGGCATTGAGGGTCACAGTGAAAAATGCAGGAAAAAGAAAAGCAAAAGGCCGCAGCGCGCTGGCAGCTGCGGCCTGGAGTACCAACGTCTATGCCATCAGGAAAAAGTGGGAGTGATTGGCGTAGCGAGCGGCCTGGGCTTGCGTTGAGGAACGCAGCCGCACTCCCGTGCGGCGAGTACCGCAGGCGCGAGATCAGGCCGCGCAGTAGCCAAGCGCCCCACTTTTATGCGCGGCCAATGATGGACGCCGTGGCCATCAGTTCTTCGAGCAGCGCGAACGACACCTTGCCTGACACCGCATACGGGTCGAGCTCGGGCTTCTCGGAGTACTTGAGCAGGATGGAATGGTTGATCTTGGACAGGTTCACCTGGCCCATGGTCCAGCCGCCGAAACGGCGCTCGGTGATCTCCTCGTAGTGCAGCAGCTCCACGTCCTTGTGGCGCGGGTCGCGCTGGATGTGGCCATAGAGATCGCTCACCGCCGCACGGCCGCCTTCGATGGCTTGCAGGAAGATGCCGCCGCCGTAGCACAGCACGCCGGTGATGCCGCTGCCCGGGTTGTGCTGGCGCGACTGGGTAAGGATGGCCTCGATGGCGGCGGGGGAGGTGTCCACCGCGCGGCTGGCATAGAGCAGGCGTACGAGCATGGTCAGTTCTTTCCAGGAATGAGGGACAGGAATTCGCGGCGCAGGGCCGGGTCCTTGAGGAACACGCCGCGCATCACGGAGTTGATCATCTTGCTGTCCATCTCGCGCACACCGCGCCAGGACATGCAAAAGTGGCTGGCCTCCATCACGATGGCCAGGCCGTCGGGTTGGGTCTTTTCCATGATCAGGTCGGCCAGTTGCACCACGGCCTCTTCCTGGATCTGCGGGCGGCCCATGACCCAGTCGACCAGGCGCGCATACTTGGACAGGCCGATCACGTTGGTGTGCTCGTTGGGCATCACGCCGATCCAGATCTTGCCAATCACCGGGCAGAAATGGTGGCTGCAGGCGCTGCGCACGGTGATGGGCCCCACGATCATGAGCTCGTTGAGGTGCTCTGCATTGGGGAACTCGGTGATCGGCGGCTGCGTGACGTAGCGGCCCTTGAACACCTCGTTGAGGTACATCTTGGCCACGCGGCGGGCCGTGTTGCGGGTGTTGTGGTCGCCTGCGGTGTTGATCACCATGCTGTCGAGCACGCCCTGCATCTTGGACTCGACCTCGTCCAGCAGCTTTTCCAGCTCACCCGGCTCGATGAACTCCGCGATGTTGTCGTTGGCGTTGAAACGCTTGCGCGCGGTTTTGAGGCGCTCTCGGATCTTGACGGAAACAGGCGTGCCTTCGTCGTCCGGCGGGGTGGTCGTCATATCGGCTGCAGTGGGACTGGACATGCCCGGCATCGTAACAGTGAACGCCGCTCACCGCCCAGCCAAGGTTTTACGGAGCTGCCGCCCAGCCAGCATCGGGATCAAGCTCCTATTTGCATAGCAAAAACCGCCCCATACCACGCAATACGCATGAAACCTGCGTCGCCATCACCGCCAGCGGCCGCTTCAGTACCGCTTGCCCGTCACCCACAGAGCCAGGCGCATCAAGGCATAGGCCACCTGGTCCAGCACCCGCTGGCCCAGCGGCCGGCCCGCATAGCGTGCTGGCTCCATGCGCCGGCCCGCCTGCTGCATGGCCTGCACCAGGCGCTCGCGCAGGTCGGCGGCAAAGGCCGCATCCTCGACCACCACATTGGCCTCGCGCGCCAGCAGCAGGCTTAAAGGGTCGAGGTTGGACGAGCCCACCGTGGCCCAGGGCCGCTCGCCCAGTGCATCGACCACGGCCACCTTGGCATGCAGGAAGCTCGGCGCGTACTCGTGGATCTCCACGCCCGCCGCCAGCAGCGCGCCATACACGGGCCGCGCCGCGTGGTACTGCATGAAGTACTCGTAGCGCCCCTGCAGCAGCAGGCGCACGCGCACGCCGCGGCGCGCCGCCAGCAGCAGCGCGCGGCGCAGCTTGCCGCCCGGCATGAAGTAGGCGTTGGCGATGATCACCTCGTGCCGCGCCCCGCCAATGGCCCGGCGGTAGGCCTTCTCGATGCGGCTGCGGTGGCGCACGTTGTCGCGCAGCAGCAGCGCGGCACGCATGGCCGGGCCCTGCTGTGCCACCTCGTCGGCCGCATGCCTTGCGGCACTGGCCGCGCGCAAGGCATGCAGTGCTTCGGGCAGGCGGCGCTCGCGCATGTCGCGCAGGGCCTGCATGCGCCACCACAGCTGGTCCATGGTGTCGCTGGCCAGCGCCACCAGGCTGCCGGTGGCGCGCACGGCGAAATCGAAGCGCGGTGCCGCGAGCGCGCCATGGTTGGGGTCGTGCAGGTCGTCCAGCACGTTGATGCCGCCACAGAACAGCACGCAGCCATCGACCACGCACAGCTTGCGGTGCAGGCGGCGCCAGCGCTGCGGCAGCAGCAGCCCCAGCGGCCCCAGCGGCGAATACACCCGCACCTGCACGCCCGCTGCCGCAAAGCGACGGGCCCATTCACCGGGCAGGTGACCGGTGCCCACGCCATCCACCACCAGCTGGGTGCGCACACCGCGCCGGGCGGCCCGCTCCAGGGCCTCGGCCACGCTGGCGCCGCTGCCGGTGAAATCGAAGATGTAGGTCTCGAACTGGATGTCCGACAGCGCCGCGTCCATGGCCTCGACCAGCGCGGGAAACAGCTCCTGCGCGCCCTGCAGCAAGCGCACCCGGTGGTCGGCGGCCAGGGCCGGGTTCTGGGCCATCAGAGCCGGAACTCTGCAATGAGGGGCAGGTGGTCGGACATGCGCCACCAGATGCGCCCACGTGGCACCTGCAGCGACAGAGGTGTGAGGCCGCGCACGTAGACATGGTCCAGCTGCACCAGGGGCAGGCGCGCCGGGTAGGTGAAGGCCCGCGGCTCCTCGAACTCGTACAGGCCGAAGCCCGCCAGCATGCGCTTGACCTGCAGGCCCCAGTCGTTGAAGTCGCCGGCCACCACCAGCGGCGCGTTGCCGGGCACCTCGCGCTCGATGAAGCGCTGCAGGCGCTCGATCTGGCGGATGCGGCTGCCCGGGATCAGCCCCAGGTGGACGACGATCACGTGGATGTTGCGGCCATGGGCATCCACCTCCACATGCAGCAGGCCGCGCTGCTCGAAGCGGTGGTCGGAGATGTCCTCGTGCTGGTGGCCGATCACGGGCCAGCGCGAAAGCAGCGCATTGCCGTGCTCGCCGTGGCGCGTGAAGGCATTGGTGCGGTAGACCGCCTCGTAGCCCTCGGGCGCCAGGTACTCGGCCTGGGGCAGCTCGGGCCAGCGCTGGAAATACCTGGCCTCCTGGCGGTTCAGCCGGCGCACCTCCTGCAGGCAGACGATGTCGGCATCGAGTTGCTCGACCGCATGGCCCAGGTTGTGGATCTCCAAGCGACGGGCCGGGCCGATGCCCTGCACGCCCTTGTGGATGTTGTAGGTCGCCACCCGCAGGATGTCCGTGTTGTCCATGGCGCCGATTGTGTCGCAAGCAACAGACACTTGGCGAGGCGGGGCGGGTTTCCCGCATCGCGGAATGGCGCTGGCGGGCATACACTGTGCTTGAAACACAGATTGTTACCTTTACCCCACCACGAGCCCCTCGGATGGCCACAGGCAAAGACCCGGATCCGCCAGAGAGCCTGGCGCTGATCATCGACAGCAATGCCACATCGCGCAGCATTCTGGTCGGGCAGTTGCGCGAGTACGGGGTCACCAAAATCGTGCAGTGCAGCCGCGTGCGCGACGCCCGCAGCCGGCTGGAGCACACCGTGTTCGACTACGTGCTGTGCGAGCAGTTCTTTGCCGAGACCGGCCAGTCGGGCCAGACCCTGCTCGACGACCTGCGCCGGGCGCAGATGCTGCCGTTCTCCACGGTGTTCTTCATGGTCACGGCCGAGGCCTCGTATGCCGCCGTGGCCGAGGCCGCCGAGTCGGCGCTCGATGGCTACCTGCTCAAGCCCTTCACCCCCAGCGCCCTGTTCGAACGCCTGAGCCTGGCGCGCCTGCGCAAGATCCACTTGAAGCCGATCTTCGATGCCATCGAGCAGGAGGATTTCGAACAGGCATCGCAGCTGTGCGTGGAACGATTCGAGGCCCGCAAGCCCTACTGGCTGTACGCCGCGCGCATCGGTACCGAACTGCTGCTGCGCCTGAACCGACACGACGAGGCGCGCACCCTGTTCGAGGCCGTGATCGCGGCGCGTGCCCTGCCCTGGGCCAAGCTCGGCGTGGCGCGTGCGCAGATCGAGTCGGGCCAGGCCACGCGCGCCATCACCACCCTGCAGGGCCTGATCGGCGAAGACGCCTCGTTTGCCGATGCCTATGACGTGCTGGGCCGCGCCCAGGTCGAACTGGGCAACTTTGCCGATGCCATAGAGACCTACCGCACGGCCAGCGCGCTCACCCCCGACTCGGTGGTGCGCCTGCAGAAGCTGGGCATGATGTCGTTCTACATGGGAGACCGCAAGACGGCCTCCAGCGTGCTGGCACGCGCGGCCATGCTGGGGGTCGACTCCAAGCTGTTCGACTTCCAGGCCCTGGTGCTGCTGGCCTTTTCCTATTTCGCAGACAACGACCGCAAGGGCATCGAGCGCTGCGTGGCCGATTTCGGGCGCATCCTGGAGCGTCATGCCGAGAGCCAGCGCGTGCAGCGCCTGGCCGATATCGCGCGCACCCTGCAACTGATCCAGCAGCGGCAGTTCTCGGCGGCAGTGGCCGCCGTGCGCAACATGGCGCGCGAGATCGACGAGGCCGGCTTCGATTTCGAGGCAGCCAGCAACCTGGCCAGCCTGCTCTCCGTGCTCGGCGCCACCTCCATCGACCTGTCCGATGGCGACAACTGGATTCGCGCCCTCGGCATGCGCTACGCCAACACGCGCGGCCTGACGGAACTGATGGCCAACGCCTGCAACATGCACCCGCCCTATGCGGACATCGTGCGCGGCTGCCTGCCGGAAATCAACAGCACGGCCGAGAAAGCCATGGCGCAAAGCCTGGCCGGCGATGCCGAGGGCGCCGTGCGCGCCCTGCTGCACCAGGCCGGCACGACCCTGAATGCCAAGCTCGCCGACATGGCCCAGCAGGTGCTGCAGCGCCACCGCGAGCGCATCCCCGATGCCCAGGCCCTGCAGGAAAGCGTCGAAGCCGTGCGCGCGCGCTGCGGCAATGCGCCCACCCGCGCGGTGCTGGGGCAGGATGGCGATCGTCGCCCTGGCGGGGTGGTGATACGCACGCGCGCGCCAGCCGTGGCGGCGGCTGCGGCTGCGGCGGCCGCCACCACTGCGGCGCTGAACACCCTCGCAGCCAGCAAGAAGCTCACGGCGGACGACATCCTGGACATGCCCGACGAGCCCTCCATCGACGAGATCCTCGGCGTGCCCGCGCCCGAAGTCCCGGACCCGGCGGAAAAGCTCAGGCTGCGGCCGCTGTAGGGGCCTTTTCAGCCATAGACCGAAGCGCCCGCAGCGGGTTGCAAAGGCGCGGAGTGCAGCGCCCGCCCGTAGCGCGCCGCCAGATCGCGCGTGGCCGCCACCAGCACGCTGGTGTCCACGCCCACGGCCACGAACACCGCGCCCAGCTCCAGGTAGCGGCGCGCCAGCTGCTCATCGGCCATGAGGATGCCGGGCGCCTTGCCCGCCGCCAGCACGCGGCGGATGCCATCCTCGATGGCGGCCTGCACCGCAGGGTGGCCCGGGTTGCCCACATGGCCCATGCTGGCCGACAGGTCGGCCGGGCCGAAGAAGACCCCGTCCACACCCGGCGTGCTGGCAATCGCATCCAGGTTTTCGATGGCCAGGGTGCTCTCGGCCTGCACCAGCAGGCACACCTGGGCATTGGCCTCCTGGAGGTAGCCCGGGTAGCGCATCCATTGCGAGGCGCGCGCCAGACCCGCCCCCATGCCGCGGATGCCGCCCTGCCCGTCGTCCTGCGGGTAGCGCATGGCGCGCACCAGCTGGGCTGCCTGCTCGGGCGTGTCCACCATGGGCACCAGCAGGGTCTGCGCGCCGATGTCCAGGTACTGCTTGATCAGCGCGGTATCCCCCACGGGCACGCGGGCCACCGGGTGCGGGCCGGCGCCCAGCATGGCGCGCGCGCTGGCCACGCCCTGCAGTTGCTCCAGCAGGCGCGGCACGTCGTTGGGTGCGTGCTCGCCGTCGAGCAGCAGCCAGTCGAAGCCCGCGCCCGCCACGAGTTCGGCCGCATAGCCGCTGGCCAGGCCGAACCACAGGCCGATCTGCGGTGTGCGCGCCGCCAGGGCCTGCTTGAAAGTATTCACCGGTGTCTGCACAACCAGCCCCTCAGACAAAACGGAACGCGATATTGCCCAGCGGGCCATAGTCCGCATGGAAGGTGTCGCCCGCGGCAGCCGCCACGGGCCGGGTGAACGACCCACCCAGCACCACCTCGCCCGCGGCCAGGCCCTCGCCATAGGGCGCAAGCTTGTTGGCCAGCCAGGCCACGCCCGTGGCTGGGTGGTTGAGCACGGCCGCCGCCAGGCCCGACTCCTCGATCACCCCGTTCTTGTAGAGCAATGCGCCGCACCAGCGCAGGTCCACGGCATCGGGCCGCACGGGGCGGCCGCCGGTGACGATGCCGGCATTGGCCGCGTTGTCGGAGATGGTGTCGAAGACCTTGCGCATCACGCCCGTGTGGCGGTCGTGCTGCTCGATGCGTGCGTCGATGATCTCGATGGCGGGCACCACGTATTCTGTGGCGGCCAGCACGTCGAAAATGCTCACGGGCGGGCGCCCCGGCTCGCCGCGCAGCGGCTTGTTGAGCACGAAGGCCAGCTCCACCTCCACGCGCGGCAGGATGAAGCGCTGCATGGGGATGTCGCCACCCTCGGCGAAGAACATGTCGTCCAGCAGGGTGCCGAAGTCGGGCTCGGTGATCTGGCTGGCGACCTGCATGGCGCGCGAGGTCAGGCCGATCTTGTGGCCGCGCACCGTGCGCCCTTCGGCGATCTTCATCGCCACCCAGGCGCGCGAGATGGCATAGCCATCCTGCACCGTCATGCCGGGGTGGCGCTTGGAGAAATGCTCCACCTGCACGCGGGACTTTTCGGCCTGGTGCAGTTCGCTGGCCAGTTGCTGGATCAGTGCGTCGTCAAGCATCGGTGCGTCCTCAGGATTCTGCGGTGAAGCCAATGGCCTTCACGATGGGCCCCCAGCGCTCGCCATCGGCCTTGAGCAGCGCCGCCAGCTCGGCCGGCGTGGACGAGCGCGCCTCCAGCCCCATGGCGGCCAGCCCGGCGATCACGTCCTTGTCCGCCAGCGCCGTGCGGATGGCGGCGTTGGCCTTTTGTACCAGCTCGGCCGGCGCCTTGCCCGGCAGGAAGA
>JAESFW010000326.1_pt1 | contig 34792 bp, 38 predicted proteins | sample 9269481 | NCBI WGS metagenome assembly JAESFW01 (sample SAMN14515350, study PRJNA621654) | algae metagenome | isolation source: Lyngbya sp. HA4199-MV5 and co-occurring heterotrophs from soil with... | place: USA: Ahupuaa O Kahana State Park, Hawaii | collected 2009-07-21 | reverse complement strand
TCCTTCAGCTCGAACTCGTTCTCGGTCGACGTCCCGCCAAGCTCGAAGCCCGAGGCCTCGGCCTTGTGCCAACCGGCGTCGATCGCGCCGTACCAGCCCAGCGGATCCGCAGACGCCGCGCCAGCGGCCATCAGGCCGGCGGCCGCGACCGTGGTGAAAAGTTTCAGTTTCATCGTGGTCCTCACGTTTATGATGCCAAAGGCAGCCCGAGGTGCCCCCTCAAGGGCCACTACGGACCCCGAAACGGAGAGCGTGACAGCCGGTTCCCTTTTCGAACACACTCAAGGCGACTGTGGCGCCGTTTCAACATATTCGAAGCCGCGGATCGAGCGATTTCGACGTCGCGCATAGCGGGATGCGGTCGGGCTTGGTCAGATCCCGTTGCCTTTCCGTCGAGTCAGGGCGTTAGGATGGCCCCGTCATTCGAGAGGCCCTCATGCGCGAAGCCGTCATCATCTCCACCGCCCGCACGCCGATCGGGCGCGCCTATCGCGGCGCCTTCAACGACACCCAGGCGCAGAGCCTGGGGGCTCACGCGGTGCGTCACGCCGTGCAACGCGCCGGGATCGATCCCGCGGAGGTCGAGGACGTGGTCATGGGCGCGGCCCTGCAACAGGGATCGACCGGCGCTAATGTGGCCCGCCAGATCGCGCTGGCGGCGGGGCTGCCGGCCACCACGGCGGGCATGACTCTGGATCGACAATGCGCCTCGGGCCTCATGGCCATCGCCACGGCGGCGAAGCAGGTGACGCACGACGGCCAGGTGACGGCGGTGGGCGGCGGACTGGAGTCCATCTCCCTGGTCCAGAATCAGCACATGAACCTGTTCCGCATGAAGGACGAGGCGCTGCTGACGCTGTCGCCGCACATCTACATGTCGATGCTGGAGACCGCCGAGGTGGTGGCCGAGCGCTACGGCATCAGCCGCGAGGCGCAGGACGAGTACGCCCTGCAGTCCCAGCAGCGGACGGCCCATGCCCAGGCCCAAGGACGGCTCCACGCCGAGATCGTGCCGATGACCACGACCATGCAGGTCGTGGACAAGGCCACCGGTCGGACCTCAGCGAAGGAAATCACCTTGTCGAAGGACGAGGGGAACCGCCCGGACACGACGCTGGAAGGGCTTCAGTCGCTGAAGCCCGTCTTCGGCGGCGGAGAGAAGATCGAACAGGGCCGCTTCATCACGGCCGGCAACGCCTCGCAGCTGTCGGACGGCGCCTCGGCAAGCGTGATCATGGAGGCGAAGGAGGCGGCGCGGCGGGGCCTGAATCCGCTCGGCCGCTACGCCGGCATGGCCGTCGCGGGCTGCGAACCGGACGAGATGGGCATCGGGCCGGTCTATGCCGTGCCGCGCCTGTTGGAACGCCACGGCCTGACGGTGGGCGACGTCGGAATCTGGGAACTGAACGAGGCGTTTGCAGTGCAGGTGCTGTACTGCCGGGATCGGCTGGGAATTCCGAACGACCGGCTGAACGTCTCCGGCGGCGCCATCTCGATCGGCCACCCCTATGGCATGTCGGGCGCCCGCATGACCGGCCATGTCCTGATCGAGGGGAAGAGGCGCGGCGCGAAATGGGGCGTCGTCACCATGTGCGTCGGCGGCGGCATGGGGGCCGCCGGGCTGTTCGAGATCTACTGAGCCGCGCCGGTGGCCTGCGTCGCCTCCCATTCGCGGCGCTCGGCCTCCATCTTGGCGTACCAGCGCCCCCGCAACACGGCCGGACGGTGGGGATAGCGGTCGTCCAGAAACTCCGCCTCGACCACGCGGTCGGTGCGGAAGGTGCGGAAGTCGTCGCGCGTCTCGCACCAGCCGACCAGCAGCCGCGTCGTGTCCCGATAGCCGACCAGGCAGGGCCAGATGACGCGCACCGTCTCGCGGCCCTGCTCGTCGGCGTACTGCAGACGCAGCTTGCGCCCGGCGTGGATCCAGGCGCGCACCTTGCCCATGTCCAGCGTCTCGACCTCGCGCTTCCACGTCGGCGGCGAGGCGACGGCAGGTTCGAGCAGCACGGGCCGGAGCTTCTCGGGCACCGTCGCCGCGATCTTGGCGATCAGATCCCGTGCCGCCCGCGCCAAGGCGGGGTCGCCGCGACCGGCCACCCATTGCGCGCCCAGCACCGCCGCCTCGACCTCGTCGGACGTCAGCATCAGGGGCGGCATGTCGAAGCCGCCGTCCAGAACATAGCCGATGCCCGCCTCGCCCCGGATCGGCACCCGCTGACCCATCAGGGTGGCGACGTCGCGATAGATCGACCGCTTCGACGTCTCAAGCTCGGCCGCCATGGCGTCGGCCGTCACCGGCTTGGTCGCCCGTCTCAGCACCTGGATGATCTGGAACAGCCTGTCGGCGCGTCTCATCTTTGTGGCCCTACCGCTCGGCCCGCGGGGCCTCGCTGCTTGAGGGCAGGATGCGCGAAGGCTGCTGACAGCATGCTGGCAGCAAGGTGGCAGTAGATCAATCCCCACCGGCGGCGAGGGGCCGCCTGCGAGGAGGAACGTTCATGCTCACCCTGTTTCACGCGCCCCAGTCGCGGTCCGGCCGCATCGTCTGGCTGCTGGAGGAACTCCGCGCCGCCTATGCGATCGAGCACGTCGACATCTTCCGCGCCATGTCGGGCTCGGGCCGCGCCGACCCGGCCAACCTGCACCCTGACGGCAAGGTCCCGGCGCTGATGCATGACGGGGCGCTGGTCACGGAATCGGCGGCGATCGCCCTGTATCTGACCGACCTGTTTCCGCAAGTCGACCTGGGCGCGCCGGTAGGGTCGCCCGAACGCGGCGCCTATCTGACGTGGCTGGCCTGGACCGCCGGCGAGATGGAGCCGGCCTACTGGTCGAAGATCGAGGGCCGCACCGAGACCGATCCCTTGGCCCGCAAGCGCTACGACCAGGTCAACGCCCGCATTCTGACCGCGCTGAAACACGGGCCTTTTTTGATGGGGCACAGGTTCACGGCGGTGGACGTGATGGTCGGCGGGGCGCTGGCCTGGGGGCTGGAGCACGCGCCGAAGGACGACCTTCTGGACGCCTACGTCGCCCGCGTCGCGGCCCGCCCGGCGAACGCCCGCGCCATGGCCAAGGACGCGCCGCAGACGACCGAAGCGGCGGCCTAGGCCGCCGCCCGCGCGGCGCCGTCGTCGTCCGACGGCCGAGCGACCGACCTGAGCGTGGCGACGAAGTCGTCGCGCCAGGTCGAGACGTCGGTGTCGCGCACCACCTGCATCAGCGCCTCCCACTTCCGGCGGCGTTCGGCCAGGGGCAGGGTCAACGCCCGGTGTATGGCGTCCGACAGCTCCTCGCGGCTGAAAGGATTGACCAGCAGGGCCTCGCCCATCTGTTCGGCCGCGCCGGCGAAGCGCGACAGGATCAGCACGCCGGGATCCTCTGAGTTCTGCGCCGCCACGAACTCCTTGGCGACCAGGTTCATCCCGTCTCGCAGCGGGGTGACGAGCCCCACCCGAGCGGCGCGATAGATGCCGGCCAGCTGGTCGCGGCGATAGGTGCGGTTCAGATAGCGGATCGGCTGCCAGTCCATCTCGGCGTATTCGCCGTTGATGCGGCCGGCCAGCGCGTCCAGCCGGCCCCGGATGTCCTGATAGGCGTCCACCTCGTCACGGCTGATCGGCGTGACCTGCAGCAACAGCACCTCCGACCGCATGGACGGATGCGTCTCCAGGAACTGCTCGTAACCCAGCAGGCGCTGCTCCAGCCCCTTGGAATAGTCGAGCCGATCGACCCCGACGATCAGCTTGCGGAAGGCGGTGGACGCCATCATCCGGTCGTAGGTGCGGGCGCCCAGGGCCGAGTTTCGCGCCTGCTCGAACCCCGCCACATCGATGCCGATGGGGAAGACGCCGGTCTGGACCGTCTTGCCGAACGCTTCCAACGCGTCGAGGGGGAGCAGGCGGCCGTTCACGCTGGGCTCCGACGCGACGTAGTCTCGGAACAGGTCCAGCCATTCGCGCGTGTGAAAGCCGATCAAATCATAGTCGAACATCGACTCAACCAGCCGTCGATGGTGCGGCAGGGTCACCAGCAGCTGCCGCGCCGGCCACGGCGTGTGCAGGAAGAAGCCGATCCGGTTGCGGATTCCCAGCCGCCGCAGATCCCGGGCCAGCGGAAGCATGTGATAGTCGTGCACCCAGATCAGGTCGTCTGACCGGATCAGCGGCGCCAGCGCCTCTGCGAACCGCGCGTTGGTCCGCTCGTATCCCTCGCCATAGGACCGCTCGTAGGCCGTCAGGTCGACGCGGTGGTGGAACAGCGGCCACAGCGTCCTGTTGGCGTAGCCGTTGTAGTATTCATCGACGTCCTGGGCCTCCAGGTCGACGAGGGCCACGGTGACGCCGCCGCGGTCCTCGATCTTTGCCTCCGGCGTCCAGTGCTCCGTAGTCTCGCCGGACCAGCCGAACCAAAGCCCCTCATATTTCCTGAGCGCAGCCGACAGCGCCATGGCCAGACCGCCGGCCGACCCCGCCGCCGAATCCTTCGGCGCCGACACGCGGTTGGAGACGACGATCAGCCGGCCGGTCATCTGACGTCGGTCCACGACCGGCTGAGCAGGATGGCGCAGTTGATGATGCCGACCAGGGAATAGGTCTGCGGATAGTTGCCCCACAGCTCGTGGTCGTTCAGCGAAATGTCCTCGCTGAGCAGGCCGGCGTGCGTCCGGCGACTGAGCATCTGCTCGAAGATTTCCCGAGCCTCCTCGTCGCGGCCGTTCTGGTGCAGGGCCTCGATGAACCAGAAAGTGCAGAAGTTGAACGCCGTCTCGGGTTCGCCGAAATCGTCCGGCTCGACGTAGCGGAACAGGTACGGCCCCTTTTTCAGGTCGCGTTCGATGGCGTCGAAGGTGGCGACCTGCCGCGGGTCCATCGGGTCGAGGAAGCCCAGATCGGTCATCTGCAACAGGCTGGCGTCCAACTCGCGATTGCCGAAACTGGCGGCGAAGCGGCCCTCGTCCTCCAGGAACGCCTCCGTCTCGATCCGTTCCCGGATCTTCGCGGCGCGCGCCCGCCAGTGCTCGGCTCGGTCTTCCAGTTCCAGATGTTTCGCCGCCTTGGACAGGCGGTCGCACGCGGCCCAGCACATGACGGACGAATAGGTGTGGACCCGGGCGATGGTGCGGAACTCCCACAGGCCGGCGTCGACCTGGTCGTGCATCTCGAAGGCACGATCGCCGACCTTTTCCAGGGCGCGGAAGTCCTCGATCGTGCCGGGCCGGATCAGGCGCTGGTCGTAGAAGCTCTGCACCAGGGGCAGGACGATCTGGCCATAGACGTCGTGCTGCAGGTGCTCGCGGGCCTGGTTGCCGACGCGCACCGGCTTCATGCCACGATAGCCTTCGACGCTTTCCACGATCCGCTCGTCGATCTCGGCCTCAAGCCCGACGCCGTAGACCGGTTGAACATGGCCGCCGCCGGAATCGTCCACCAGGTTGCGCAGATAGCCGAGGTAGTTCTCCAGGATGTCGACCGCGCCCAGCCGGTTGAGCGCCCGCACGACGTAGTAGGCGTCGCGGATCCAGCAGTAGCGGTAGTCCCAGTTGCGCCCGCTCTCCGGGAACTCGGGCACCGAGGTGGTCAGGGCCGCGACGATGGCCCCCGTCTCCTCATAGGCGCACAGCTTCAGCGTGATGGCGGCGCGGATCACCGCCTCCTGCCAGTCCAGCGGCAGGTAAAGCTTGCGCACCCACTCGCGCCAATAGCCGATCGTGCGGTCCAGCGCGGCCTGCACGCCCGGGCCGACGTCCTGATCGTAGCCCTCGTCCGGGCCGAAGAAGAAGGCCAGCGGCTTTTCCAGCCTGAAAGTCCGCTCGTTCAGGACGTGCGACACGGGACAGTCGGTCGTCAGCCGGAAGGTGACGTCGGTGCACAGGTAACGGACGTGGTTCGACCCGCTGGTCGTCTCCGCCCGTCGCGCGCCCCAGCCCGCCGAGGGACGAAGCCGCACCGTCACCCGCGGCGCGCCGGACAGGGGCCGCAGCACCCGCCCGAACGCCAGCGGCCGATAGGTCCGGCTGTGCTTGGGGTGACGCGGGGCGAAGTCCAGCAGCTCCAGCGAGGCGCCGTCCCCGGCCGTCATGACGGTTCGCAGCACCGGCGTGTTGCGCACATACGCCTGCTCGACGTGGATGCAGTCCTCCAGCTCCACGTCCCAGAAGCCGTGGTCGGGATCGTGTCCGTCCATCAGGGCCGAAAAGACCGGGTCGCCGTCGACGCGCGGCGCGCAGGCCCAGACGAATCGTCCACGCCGATCGACCAGGGCGCTGATCGCGCAGTTGCCGATGGGGGCCAGATCGAGGTTCGGGATCATGCGGCGCGCACCTTTTCCAGCCAGTCCAGAACCGCCTCGACGTCGGCCAGACCATACCGGGCCGCCGTGTCGCGCGGCTCGCCGACCAGCACGCCGAAACCGCCCAGCGCGACGGCGGCGCGGAAGCCGTGCTCGTCGGTCAGATCGTCGCCGACCATGACGGGCACGCCGCCGGCGAAGGGGGCCTCGCCCATGAAGGCCGTCAGAGCCGTGCCCTTGTCGGCGCCGGGCGTCTTCAGCTCCAGCACCAGCTTGCCGGGCTGCAGCTTCAGCCCCGTGCGGTCGGCGAGGTCGCGAGCCAGCGCCTCCGCCGCCTCGGCGTGACTGGGGTCGCCGCGATAGTGCAGGCCGGCGGCCACGTCCTTGTTCTCGACGATCAGCCCGGGACGGTCGCGGGCGAAGGCCTGGAAGGCGGCGACGGCTTCCTGAACCGCCTCGTGCGGCTCGGTCTCCAGAAGCGTGCCGTCGGCGCGTCGGCGCTCCAGCCCGTGCACGCCCGAGGCGGAGGTCACGGCGCCGTCGGCGATACGATCGATCTCCTCAAGCGGGCGCCCGCTGACGATGGCCACGCGGCCCTCCAGCCGTTCGGACAGGGCGCGCAACACCGCCGAGCGATGGGGGTCGGCGCGGACGGCGTCGGGCGTGGCCGCCAGCGGGGCCAGCACGCCGTCGAGGTCGAGGAAGAGGGCGCCTCCGGGCAGGACGTCAGGCGGCGGCGGGAGGCGCGCGGGCGGGTCTTCGGCGGCCGGCGGAGCGGCGTCGAGCGTCGGTTCTGCAATCCCCATGACGCCCACCGAACGTGCCCCTACGGCCAAGGTTCCGAGAAAGTCCGGGTCCGCGAAACGCCCGCCGCCCGTTGTGCGGGGCCGCGCGATGGGCGAAACCGGAGCCATGAACGACGCCGCCATGATCGATCGCGCCCGCGAGGTGGTCCGCCTGAACGTCTCGGCCCTGCAGGCGCTCGAAGCCTCCGTGGGCGAGGCCGTGGCCCGGGCGGTGGAGGTGGTGCTGTCGCGCCCCGGCTATCTGATCGTCACCGGCATGGGCAAGTCGGGGCACATCGGCGGCAAGATCGCCGCCACCCTGGCGTCGACCGGCACGGCCAGCTTCTTCGTCCACCCGGCGGAGATGAGCCATGGCGACCTGGGCATGCTGCGCGACGACGTCACCCTGCTGGCCCTGTCGAACTCGGGCGAGAGCCGCGAGCTGCGCGATCCGCTGATCTTCTGCCGCCGCAAGGGCATTCCGGTCATCGGCATGACCCAAAGGCCCGACAGTTTCCTGGGCCGCAACTCGACCGTCTGCCTGACGCTGCCGCAGGTGGCCGAGGCCTGTCCCAACGGCCTGGCCCCCACGACCTCGACGCTGATGAGCCTGGCGCTGGGCGACGCGCTCGCCATGGTGCTGATGGACCGGCGCGGCTTCACGGCCCAGGACTTCGGCCTGCACCACCCCGGCGGCAAGCTGGGCATGAGCCTGCAGAGCGTGCGCGACTGGATGGGCGACAGGCCGCCCCTGCCGGCCACGGTCGAGCTGTCCGCGTCGTTCGTGGAAGTGATCTCGGCCATCACCGAGGGGCGCAAGGGCGCCGTCGCGGTGCTGAACGCCGACGGGACTCTGGGCGGCATCGTCACCGACGGCGACGTGCGCCGCGCCTTTTCCCGCGACGGCGACGTCAAGACGCTGACGGCCGCCGATCTCATGAGCCCGCACCCCAAAACGGTGCACCCGGATGCCCGGATGAGCGACGCGCTCGACCTGATGACCCAGAACCGCATCGCCACTCTGCTGGTGGTCGAGGACGCCCGGCCCGTCGCCATCATGCACGTCGCGGAGCTGATGCAGGCGGGCTACGTCAGCTGATGGCCCGCATCTGCGTCGACGGCTTCAACATCGGTCTGAGAAGGACGACCGGCATAGGCGCGTATGGCCGCAACTTGCTGACCGCGCTGGACGGCATGGGGCACGAAACCCAGATCCTCTACGGCCCCCAGGCGAAGCCTTCGAACAGGCCGCTGTTCAACGAGATCGGCCTGATCGACGCGCGTGAGACGAAGGAGAAGGCGATCGATCGCCTGGCCGGGTTGGCGTCCGCCAACGTCGGCCGCACGGCGCATGCCGTTTCGGCCTCCGACGACGTGATCTGGCCGGCCAAGGGCGGGGGGCGTCCTCGCGCCCACGCCTTCTGGACGGCTCAGCGACTGTTCACGACCGCCCAGAAGGCCTTCGCCGCCCAGCGCCGGTTCACGCCCCTTCGCTTCGCCGAGCATCCGGCCGTCGGACGCCCCGACGTCGTGCATTGGACCACGCCCTTGCCGTTGCATGCGACCGGGCGGGCGAACGTGCTCACGATTCACGACCTGATCCCCCTGCGGCTGCCGCACACCACACTGGACGACAAGCGCGCCTTTTTCCGCCTGTGCCGAGAGGCGGCGCGTCGGGCCGACGCCGTCGCCGTCGTGTCGGAGGCGACCCGGCAGGACGTGATCCGGTTGCTGGACGTGCCGGAGGAGAAGCTGATCACAACCTGGCAGGCGGTGGAGATTCCCGCCCGGCTGCGGGATCGCCCTGAAGCGGAGGTGTCCGCCGAGCTCCTGTCCGCCTTCGACCTTGGCTGGAAGAACTACTGGCTGCACTGGGGCGCCATCGAGCCGAAGAAGAACCTCGGCCGGGTGGTGGAGGCCTATCTGACATCCGGTTCGACGCGCCCCCTGATCGTGGTCGGCGGCAAGGGCTGGCTGGAAGAGGATGAGATGGCGCTGATGAAGGCTCATCGTCGTCAGGGCAAGACCGCGCGGCGGCGCATCCGCGCCTTCGACCACCTCCCCTTTTCGCTTCTGGTCTCGCTGATCCGCGGCGCGCGGGGGACCATCTTTCCGTCGATCTACGAAGGGTTCGGCCTGCCGGTGCTGGAATCCATGCTGTTGGACACGCCCGTGATCACTTCGAACGTCGCCGCCCTGCCGGAAGTGGCCGGCGACGCGGCTCTGACGGTCGATCCCTATGACCCGGGGGCCATCTCGCGCGCGATCCGGGCGCTGGACGCCGACGACGCCCTGGCCGCCGATCTGGTGGCGCGCGGGCGCGTGCAGGCGGCCCGGTTCAGCCCGGAGGCGCATCGCGCCCGGCTGGCCGAGCTGTACGCGCGGGTGCTGTGACGCGGGTCCTGTTCGAGGTCGGCCGCCTGATCGGTCGGCGGGACCGGGGCGCTCCCACGGGCGTCGATCGGGTCTGCCTGGCCTACGACCGCTGGCTTCGCGGGCTTAAGGGCGTGACCCTGATCCCCGTCCACACCACCCGCCTTCGCATGACTGCGCTGGAGCCGCGCTGGGTCGCCGAAAGCTTGGACGAGGTGGCCCGCCGGTGGACGGGAGGTCCGGACGCCGTGCCGTCGGTCGAGGAGACCCGGCTTCGCAGGGCGCTGACGGGCGCGCGCCCCATCCGATCGCTGATGGGGCGTCCGGAAGACGCGGAACCCGGCCGGGGTCGACGCACCGTGGAGCGCCTTCTTCGCACGCGTCCCCTGCCGGAACTCCGGCGCGGCGACCGATATGTCGACGTCGGCCATGCGCCCCTGGACGGCTCCTATGGCCTGGCGCGGCTGAGGTCGCAGGGCGTCAAGTCCTTCGTGATGATCCACGACCTGATCCCGGTCTCGCACCCGGAGTTCTGCCGGCCCGGAGAAGGTCCGCGCCATCGGAACCGCGTGCGCGCGGCCCTGACCGACGCCGCGGGGGTGATCGCCAACTCCGCCACGACCGCCGGCGCGTTGGAGCGGTTCGTGGAGCAGGAACGCCTGACGCCGCCACCGATCGCGGCCGCGCCCTTGGGGCTGGAGCCGGTGTTCGCGGCGCCGCGCTGGACGCCGGACGCGGAACCCTGGTTCGTCTGCGTCGGCACGCTGGAGGCGCGCAAGAACCTGGCCTTCCTGCTGACGGTCTGGCGACGGCTGGCCGAGCGCCTGGGCCCCGTCGCGCCGCGCCTGGCCCTGATCGGGCGGCACGGGTGGGAAAACGAGGCGATCCTGGATCATCTGGAGCGGTCGCCGCCGTTGCAGGGGCTGGTGCACCACGCAGCCGAGCTGCCGGACGCGGCGCTGGCGCGGCTGATGGCGGGGGCCCGGGCCGTCCTGGCCCCCTCGGCCGTGGAAGGATTCGACCTGCCGGCGCTGGAGGCTCTGTCCCTCGGCGTGCCGGTGATCGCCTCGGACATTCCGGTGCATCGCGAGCTGGCGCGCGGCGCCCGGCTGGTCGATCCGCTGGACGGTCCGGGCTGGGCCGCGGCGATCGAGGCCTCCTGCGCCGCGCCCGTCGCGGGGCCGACGTTCGCGGCGCCGACCTGGGCCGAGCACTTCGCCCTCGTCGCCAAGCTGGCGGGCCTGCCGGAAGGCCGATAGGGTCACGGCATGACGCGCCGCCTGCTCGCCTTTTGCGCCGCTCTGGCCCTCTCGGCCTGTTCCAGCCTGCCGGCGGACGGGCCGTCCTCGCGCGCGCTGAACCCGGCGGCGACCTATGCCATGGTCGAGCTGGACTATGCGGCGTCGCAGGCGGTGCGGCTGGCGGAGACGCCGGCCGAGGCGGGCCTGAGCGGCGCGGACTTCGCCGGACCGCTGGACCTGATCGGCGTCGACGACGTGCTGAGCGTGTCGATCTATGAGCCCTCCGGCGCCCTGTTCGGAGCGCGCGGATCCGATGGCCGCGTCTCCGGCGGTTCGGAAACCCTGTCCGCCACGGTCGACCGCGAAGGCCGGATCGGCGTGCCGTTCGGCGGGCGCGTGGCTGTGGCCGGGCTGACGTCGTCACAGGCCGCGGAAGCCGTGCGCCGCGCGCTTCAGGGCCGGGTCGGCTCGCCCCAGGTGACCGTGTCGGTGACGGAGCGGCCGTCGAACGGCGTCACCGTGTTGGGCGAGGTCCGCACCCCCGGCCGCGCGGTCCTGCGCACCGGCGCCAGCCGCGTGCTGGACGTGATCGCCCAGGCCGGCGGCGCCTCGCGTCCCGCCGAGGAGGTCGAGGTCCGGCTGCGCCGCGACGGCCGCGAATGGGCCGCGCCCCTGACCGCCGTCCTGTCGCAGTTCGACGCCAACGCCCGCCTGGCGCCCGGCGACCAGCTGGCGCTGATCCACCGCCCGCGCCGCTACTCCGCCTTCGGCGCCCTGGGTCAGGTGACGCAACAGGACATGGGCCCGGGCGAACTGACCCTCGCCGCCGCCCTGGCCCGCACCGGCGGGCTGGCGCCCGACCGCGCCGACGCGCGGCAGGTGCTGGTGTTCCGCTTCGAACGGCCGGAGATCGCGCGCGCCATGACCCTGTCCCAGCCCGTCTCCGCGCGCGGCGTGCCGGTGATCTATCGCCTCGACCTGTCGCGGCCCGACGGGCTGTTCGTCGCGCAAGACTTCGTGGTGCGGCCCGACGACCTGATCTACGTGCCCCGCTCGGGGTCGGCCGAACTGCGCGGCTTCTTCGAACTGGTGCAGAGCGTGACGCGGGTCGTCTACGACGTCTCGGTCACCAGCGCCCTCGACCTGGACTGAGATGAGCCTGTCGGCCACGCTGGACCGGCTGACCGCGATCGAGGCGGCGGCGCTGTCGACCTATGTCAAGCACGGCCTGCCCACCCGCCCCGGCCACTATCGCAAGGGACCGCGCGCGAAGTCCTGGACCTGGCTGGGCGCGGACCTGACCCCCGAGGACCGCTGGGCCGAGGTGCTGGCGCGTCCGCCGGAGCGAGGTTGGCGTCACGCCGCCCTGGCCGACCTGGGCGTCCTGGACGGCCGGCCCGGCCCGCGCCGCGCCTCGGAACGGCTGAAGACGGTCGCGCGCCTGCGGGATCGGCTGATCTCCGGCCATCCGCTGACGCCCGACGACCTTTTGGACGCCCTCGATCTGACTAGGGCGTCGTCCCCGTCGCGCGCATGACGGCGGCTCGCAGTTCGGGGATGCCCGTACCCTTTTCCGACGAGGTCAGCAGGACCTCGGGATAGGCGGCGGGTCGCTTCGACACCGCCTTCAGCGTCGCCTCGGCGACCTTCTGGCCTTCATGCGGCTTGATCTTGTCGGCCTTGGTCAGGACGATCTGATAGCTGACCGCCGACAGGTCCAACGCGTCCAGCGCCTCGTCGTCGACCGTCTTCAGGCCATGGCGCGCGTCGATCAGCAGATAGACCCGCTTCAGCGTCACCCGCCCGCGCAGATAGTCGCGGCCCAGATTCTGGAACCGCTTGACCTCGCCCTTGGACGCCTTGGCCCAGCCGTAGCCGGGCAGGTCGACCAACCGCATCTTGCCGTCCAGGTCGAAGAAGTTGACCTCGCGCGTGCGGCCGGGCTCGGTCGAGGCGCGGGCCAGCTTGTGCATGCCGACCAGGGCGTTGATCAGGCTGGACTTGCCCACGTTGGACCGCCCGGCGAAGGCGATCTCCGGCAGGTCCGGCTCCGGCAGCTGCTCGATCTTGGCGCAGCCCAGGACGAAGGTGGCGGGCCGGGCGAACAGGACGCGCGCGGCCTCGATCTCCGCCTCGTGTTCGGCCTGCTCTTCAGGCGTCACGCCGCCTTCTTCCGGATGTGCTTGTCGATGAAGCCGTCGATCGGGTTCGGCGCCTTGAAGCGGTGCATGATGACGTACTGCTGCAGGATCGACAGGATGTTGTTCCAGATCCAGTAGACCAGCAGGCCGGCCGCGAACGGGGCCATGATGAAGGTGAAGACGAACGGCAGGAAGGCGAAGATCTGCTTCTGCACCGGGTCCGGCGGCGGCGGGTTCATCGCCTGCTGCAGCCACATGGTGAAGCCGTAGACGATGGCCAGAACGCCCAGTCCCAACGCGCCGACCAGCAGCCCGCCGATCACCGGCGCCGACGCCGGATCCCACGGGATCAGGCCGAACAGGTTCCAGATGTTGGACGGATCGCGCGCCGACAGATCCCGGATCCAGCCGAAGAAGGGCGCGTGCCGCACCTCGATGGTCACGAACAGCACCTTGTACAGGGCGTAGAAGACCGGGATCTGGATCAGGATCGGAATGCAGCCGGCCAGCGGATTGATCTTCTCGCGCTGGTACAGGGCCATCAGCTCCTGCTGCTGCTTCTGCGGGTCCTTGCCGTGCTTGGCCTTGATCTCCTCCATCTTGGGCTGGAGGTTCCGCATCTTGGACAGGCTCTCATAGGCCTTGTTGGCCAGCGGGAAGAGCAGCAGCTTGACCACCACCGTCAGCGCCAGGATCGCCAGGCCGACGTTGCCCAAAAGGCCGTAGAAGAAGTCCAGCGTGATCAGCACCGGCCGGGTTAGGAAGAACAGGAAGCCCCAGTCGATCGCATAGACGAAGCGGGGCAGCCCCAGCTCCTTCTCATAGGCCGACAGCACGTCGTTGACCTTGGCCCCAGCGAACAGGCGCTGCTCATACGTCGTTTGCATACCGGGGTTGATGGTTCGGTCGAGGCCCCGCGCTGTGGCGGAATAGGTGTCGTAGGGCTCGCCGTACTCATCACCGTCGCGGACCCGGAACGCGGCTTCCACGCGCTGATCCTGATTGGGTATGACTGCCGCCAGCCAGTATTTGTCGGTGATGCCCAGCCAGCCGCCAACCGACTCCTGCTCCTCCACCGGCTTCTTCACCCAGGCGCCGTACTTCAGCTGCGTGGTCGTGTAGCCGCTGCCGTCGTCGCTGAAGGTGCCGATGGCGCCCTCGTGCAGGATCTGCTGCTTGCCCAGATCGGCCGGCACGCCCAGTCGTTCGACCCGGCCCCAGGGGCGCAGGGTGATCGGGGCGGTGGAGAAGTTGGCGACGGTGTCGCGCACGGTGAAGACGTAGCGGTCGTCCACCGAGATGCGGCGCGTGAAGCGCAGGCCCGCGCCGTTGTCCCACGTCAGAGTGACCGGTGTGGTCGGCGTCAGGGTCGAGCCTTCGGTCAGACGCCACGGGGTCGTCGGACCCGGCACGCCGCCGGCGACGTTGGCCCCTGTCCAGCCGAACAAGGCCTGATAGGCGTTGTTCATGCCCTGCGGACGGAACAGTTCGACGGGCTGGGAGTCCGCCGCGATCGTCTCGCGGTACTGGGTCAGATACAGGTCGTCGACGCGGCCGCCGATCAGCGAGATCGAGCCCTTCAGCGTCGGCGTCTGGACGATCACGCGCTGCGACTGCTGGCCGGTGACGGCGTCGGTGGCCAAGGCCTGGGCGCGGTCGACGACCACGGGGCGCGGGGCGGCGGTGGCCGGGGCGCCGGGTTCGCCGGCCGCGACGGGCGCGCCGTCCGGCGAGACCGAGGCCGAGGCCTCCTGCCGCGCTTGGAGCGCCGCCTTGCGCCGCTCGGCCTGCGGGCCGAGGACGAAGAACTGGTAGCCGATCAGGAAGATCGCCGTGACGACCACGAAGATGATCGTGTTGCGGCCGTTTTCGTCTCTCATGAGGTCAGGCGTCCTGGTCGGGCGATGAGGGCGGCGCGGCGGGCGCGCGGTCCGGGGCCGGGGTCGGCCGCGGGGTCGCCAGCCTTGTAAGGGCGGAACTCACGTCGTCAAGCAAACGGGTCCAGTCCCTGTCGGCCGTGCCCATGCGGGCCACCAGCACATAGTCGCTGCCGGGCGTCGCCAACAGGGGCAGAAGCGTGCGCGCCGCCTCCCTGAGCCGCCGTTTGGCGCGGTTGCGGACGACCGCCCCGCCGATCTTGCGCGTCGCGGTGAAGCCGACGCCCACCGCCGGATCGCCGTCGGCCCGGTCCAGCCGCTGGACGACCACGGCGCCGCGCGCCTCCGAACGGCCCTTGGCGGCCGCCAGAAACTGGGGCCGCCGCGTCAGGCGTCGGATTGTCAGGGGTTCGTCCATCGGTCCTCCCCCTGCGGGAGAGGGGTCAGGCCGCTCAGGCCGTCAGGCGCTTGCGGCCCTTGGCGCGACGGCGCGCGACGATCTTCTGGCCATTCTTGGTGGCCATGCGCGCGCGGAAGCCGTGACGGCGCTTGCGCACGAGTCGGGACGGCTGATAGGTCCGCTTCACGGTCGGCTCCAGAAACAAGTGGGCGGGCGGAACATTCGTAACGAGCGTCCGCCGCGGGAGGCGGGCGTATAGGGCCATCGGGGCGCGCCTGTCAACGCCGCGGCCCCGATCGGTTCCAGGAGATCGCGCAGCGGAATGGCCCGGGTTCGACGGTTTCTGCCCCTGCTGATCCTGCTGGCCGCCCTGGCGCTGGTCTTCGCCATGGGCTGGAACCGCTATCTGTCGCTGGATGTGGTGCGCGACCACGGCGCCTTTCTGAGGGCCTTCGTGGCCGAGAACTACGCCCTGTCGCTGTTGCTGCTGATCCTGATCTTCGCCGCCCTGACGGCCAGCGTGGTGCCGGGCGTGGTCTTCATCACCGTGACCGCCGGCTATCTGTTCGGACCGTGGGTCGGCGGCGTCGCCACCGCCTTCGCCGCGACGCTGGGCGCGCTGGGAGTCTATGCGGTCGGCCGCACGGCGCTCGGCGAGGGCTTCCGCCGCAAGGCGCGCGAGGCGGACGCGGGCCTGATGAGGAAGATCTGCGACGGGGTCGACCGCGACGCCTTCTGGTACGTTCTGGTGGCGCGCCTGATCGTCAGCGTGCCCTTCCACCTGATCAACGTCGCCGCCGGCCTGGTCGCCGCGCCGATCCGGCCGTACGCCCTGGCGACCTTCCTCGGCCTGCTGCCGGCCCACACCATTTATTGCTGGATCGGGTCCGGGCTGAACGAGGTGCTGGCGGAGAACCCCGATCCCGATCTGGCCGCCCTGTTCGGCGAGTTCATGTGGCCGTTGCTCGGGGTGGCCTTCCTGTCGATCCTGTTGCCCCTGATCCTGAAGCTGGTGCAGCGCAGGCGCGGGGAGCCGTCGACGTGAGCCCCGCGGACGTCCTCCGGCGGCTCCGCGGCGTGCGGCTGCGCCCGCCGTCCACGAAGGGGCTGGCGGGCCGGCTGCTGCTGCTGACCGTGGCCTTCACCCTGGCGGTGGAGGTGCTGATCGTGGCGCCGGGCGCCGCCTCCTTCCACGAGCGCTGGCTGCTGGACCGGCTGCAGGCGGCCGAGCTGGCCTCGGTCGGGGTCGAGGCCCTGCCGTATTCCATGGTCGAGGACGAGACCGCCGAGGAACTGCTGGCCATCGGCGGGGTGCAGGCCGTGGTCGTGGGCGAGCAGGGCGTGCGGCGCCTGCTGCTGCAGGCCCCCAACCTGCCGCGCGCGCCGGAGCTGATCGACCTGCGCCGTCGGGGCACGGCCGCACGGCTGGCGGACCCCTGGCGCACCCTGTTCGGCCACCCGGACCGGTCGCTGCGGGTGCAGGCGCGGCCCCGCTACCGCTCGGGCGACTACATCGAGATCCTGGCGCCGGCCGAGCCGCTGAAGCGCGAACTGGCGGCCTATCTGGCCAACAGCCTCTTGCTGTCGTTGCTGCTGTCCGCGCTGGCGGGGGGTCTGCTGTACGCCGGCCTGGCGTTTCTGGTCCTGCGGCCGCTGGCGCGGGTGACCCAGTCGATCGAAAGCTTCGCCGCCGACCCGGAGGGTAAGCCCGCCTCGCCGTCGACCCGCGACGACGAGATCGGCCGCGTCGAGCGCGAGCTGGCCCGGATGCAGGAGGAGGTCCGTCAATCGTTGCGCAGCCGCGCCCGGCTGGCGGCCCTGGGCGAGGCGGTGGCCAAGATCAATCATGACCTGCGCAACATGCTGACCTCGGCCCAGATCGCGTCCGAGCGGCTGTCCGCCTCCAGCGACCCGGCGGTGGCCAAGGCCGTGCCGCGACTGGAGCGGGCGCTGGGCCGCGCCGCCGCCCTGACCCGCAACGTGCTGGACTACGGCAAATCCGAGGAACCGGCGGCCCAGCCGCAGCGGCTGGCGCTTGCCCCCGCTCTGACCACGGCCGCCGAGGACGCGGGGCTGGGCGACGGGGTGCGACTGAGCAAGTCCTTGCCTGCCCGCTTCACCGTGGAGGCCGATCCGGACCAGCTGAACCGCATCCTGGTCAACCTGTTCCGCAACGCGCGTCAGGCCATCGAGGGCGACGCCGCACGCAAGGCGACCGGTCGCGGCCCCGGCCGCATCCGGGTCTCCGCCGAGCATCGCGACGGCCTGGCCGTGATCCGCATCGCGGACGACGGGCCGGGCATTCCGGAGCGCATACGGACGCGGCTGTTCCAGCCCTTCGTCTCCGGCGCGGGGCCCGAGGGAACGGGGCTGGGCCTGTCGATCGCGCGCGAGTTGGCGGTCGGCCACGGCGGCGACCTGCGCCTCGTCGAGACCGGGCCGAACGGCACCGTTTTTGAACTGGCCTTGCCGTCGTGAGTTTCCGCTCCATCGGCCGGCGCGTCCGCCGGCGCTCAGATGGAGGATGTTCCATGCGTTTCGTGATCGTCGCCGCGGCCCTCGCCGCCTTCGCCGCCCCCGCTCTGGCTCAGGACCCCACCGACCCCAACGGCGACAAGCGCACCCATGAGCTGAACGCCGAGGTCAAGGCGCGGCTCGACGCCCAGACCGCCGCCGAGGCTCGCGCCCAGGCCGAATATCAGGCCGCCCAGGCGAAGTATGAAGCCGACATGGCCGCCCATCGCGCCGCCATGGCGCGCTACGAAGCCTGCGTCGCCGGCGACCAGTCGGCCTGCACTCCCGCGACCGGCTCGTGATTGATCGGAGGGCATGGCGGGTCGTAAGAGGCCCGCCATGTCCTCCCCCGACCTTTCCGATCAGCCCTCCGGCCCGCCCGTCGGCCGGGTCATCGCCATGCCGGCCGACACCAACCCCGAAGGCGACATCTTCGGCGGCTGGCTGCTGGCGCACATGGATCTGGCCGGCGCCACGCCCGCCTTCGAGCGCGCCCAGGGCCGCTGCGTCACCGTGGCCGTCGACGCCATGGTGTTCCACCAGCCCGTGGCCGTCGGCGACGAGGTGTCGATCCACGCCCGCGTCGTCTCCACCGGCCGCACCTCGATCCGCGTCCATGTCGAGGCGTGGAAGCGCTCGCGCAATCAGGCCCACGCCCAGTCCATGCGCGTGACCGAGGGCGTCTTCACCTACGTCGCCATCGACGCCGACCGGCGGCCACGGGTGCTGCCGGAGGCCGCCGCGTGACCGTCGTCATCCTGACCCCCGATCCCGGCGATCCCTCCTACGCCGGCCAGTGGCCCGACGTTCTCACCCGGCATCAGGCCGCGTTGGCCGGCGCGGGCGTGCAGTCCCGGTCTGAGGCCTGGACCGACCATGTCTTGAGCGGCAAGGCGCTGGCCGAGGCTCCGCTGGTCCTGCCGCTGGTGGCCTGGGGCTATCACCGCGACCACGCCCTCTGGACCGCCGCCTGCGCCGCCTGGGCCCGTGACGGCGTGCGCATGCTCAATCCGCCCGACGTGCTCAGCTGGAACTCCGACAAGTCCTACCTTGGCCGGCTGGCCGGGCGCGGCGTGCCGATCCCTCTGACGGTCTGGGTCGACGCCCCGACCCAGGCCGACGTCGACACCGCCTTCGACCGCTTCGACACGGACCGGCTGGTGGTGAAGCCCCGCGTCTCCGGCGGCGCGTGGAAGACCCTGCGCCTGTCGCGCGGCCAGCCCCTTTTCGACGCCCCCGACGGCCCCGCGCTGATCCAGCCTTATCTCCCGTCCATCGAGACCGAAGGCGAGACCAGCCTGCTGTTCTTCGACCGCCGCTTCAGCCACGCGGTTCGCAAGACCCCCGTCCCGGGCGAGTTCCGCATCCAGGTCCAGTTCGGCGGCCGCTATCGGTCGGTGGAGCCCCCGCCTGAGGCCCTAGCCCTTGCCGGGACCGTGCTGGCCGGCATCGACGAGGACCTCCTCTACGCCCGCATCGACATGGCCCGCGCCCCCGACGGCGGCTGGCTGCTGATGGAGGCTGAACTGATCGAGCCCGACCTCTATCTGGCCCAGGCGCCGGACGGCGGGGCGGCCTTCGCGCTGGCGGTGGCGAGGCGGCTCTAGGCCGGCATATCCACGAATTCCCCCCGGCTCGGGCACAGGTCCGAGATCACGCACGCCTCGCACTTCGGCCGGCGCGCCAGGCAGGTGTAGCGGCCGTGCAGGATCAGCCAGTGGTGCGCCTTGGGCAGCCAGGCGTCGGGCACCACCTTGTGCAGTTGCGCCTCCACCTTGTCCGGCGTCGCGGCGTTCGCCAGTCCCAGCCGGTGCGAGACGCGGAACACGTGGGTGTCCACGGCGATGGCGGGCTCGATCCCCAGCTCGTTCAGGACCACGCTGGCCGTCTTGCGCCCCACGCCCGGAAGGGCCTGAAGGTCTTGGCGGTTCAACGGCACCTGCCCGCCGTGCTGTTCCAGCACGATCCGGCTCAGGGCGATGACGTTCTTCGCCTTGTTCCGGTACAGGCCGATCGAGGCGATGAAGGGGATCAGCCCTTCTTCCCCCAGCGCCAGCATCTTCTCCGGCGTGTCGGCGGTGGCGAACAGTTTCGCGGTCGCCTTGTTGACGCTGACGTCGGTCGCCTGGGCCGACAAGGCGACGGCGACCGTAAGGGTGTAGGGATCGGTGAAGTCCAGCTCGGTCTTCGGTTCGGGCATCACGGCCGACAGCCGTGTGAAGATCGCCTCGACCCGGTCCTCGTCCGGCGGCCAGCCCAGCCGGCGCGGGGCAGACTTCGGCGTCTTCGCGGCGCGTTTCGGCGCGGACTTCGGGGCTGGCCTGGCCATGCCCCCTCGTCGCCGCCTCGCGGCGTCCGGTCAAGGCGACGGTTGGAACCGGCGTCCGCCAGGTCTAAGCACGCCGCAGTTCCCCTGGAGTCCCCCATGCTGATTCACTTCTCTTCCTGGCCCGAGATCGACGCGCGGCTGAAAGCCACCAAGACCGTCGTCGTCCCCATCGGCTCCAACGAGCAGCACGGTCCGACAGGCCTGCTCGGCACCGACTGGATGTGCCCGGAGATCATCGTCCATGCGGCCGAAGCCTCGGACGAAAGCCTGATCGTCGCGCCGACCTTCAACATCGGCATGGCCCAGCACCACCTGGCCTTCGCGGGCACCATCTCGCTGCGCCCCTCCACCTTCATGGCCGCCATCACCGACTGGGTGCACTCGCTGAACCGCCACGGGTTCGAGCGGATCTATTTCCTGAACGGCCACGGCGGCAACGTCGCCACCATCGAGGCGACCTTCGCTGAAATCTACGCCGAATGGAGCTTCGCCGAGGATCATCCCGGCTTCGCCCTGAAGCTCCGCAACTGGTGGGATCTGCCGGGCGTCACCCCCCTTTGCAACCGCTTGTTCCCGACCGGCCACGGCATGCACGCCACGCCCTCCGAGATCGCCGTGACCCAGGCCGCATGGCCCGACCGCATCAAGACCGCACCGGAGATGACGCCCAGGATCGCGCCCGTCGGCCCGATCCGCGACGCGCTCGACTACCGCGCCCGTTTCCCCGACGGCCGCATCGGCTCCGACCCGACGCTGGCGTCTCCCGAGCACGGCCGCACCATCATCGACGCCGCCGTGCCCGCCCTGCTGAAGGACGTGGCCGAGTTTTCGGCCGAGGCCTTGCCGGGAGTCTGAAACGAGCGCACCTCTGCGCCATGAGCCCCTCCCGTCGTGCCGAACGCTCCGGACTCCGCCTCATCCAGGGGGCGCGGGAAACCGCGCAGGCCGCGCATGAGGTCGTCGCCGCGCGGCTGGAGCTGGCCCGCTCCGGCCGGCTGAACCTCGACGAGACGGCGCTCATGGGCATGGAGAAGCTGCAGGCGGTGGGCGAGGGCGCGGCGGAGGCCGGCCGCATCCTGACCGCCGCCGGCGACCGGGCCGCACGGAACGCCGCGGACGAAGCGCGTCTGGCCCTGGACGCCTGGTCACGCTCGGCCGCGGACCCGTCGGGCGCCGCGGCGGTTCAGGCCGCCTGGCTGATGGGCGGCTGGCTGCGCGCGGCCGACGCGGCCACGGCCCTCACGGCCGCCATGCTGGAAGCCCAGGCCGCCGCGCTGGAGCCCGTCCGCCGCGCCGCCGTCGCCAATGCGAAGCGGTTGAAGCGTTAGGCCGTCCTGACCACCCCGCCGATCACCTGAACCGGCCACGGGGTCAGTCGCCCCCCCGCGCACGGCCCGCCGACGCACAGCCCCGTCAGTGGCTCGAACGTCGCCCCGTGCCAGCCGCACAGGATCAGGTCGCCGTCCGGGGTCAGATAACGGTCCAGATCCAGCGCCAGCGGATGCCCCGCGTGCGGACAGCGGTCGACGTACCCGGCCACCTGGCCATCCTTGCGCACCACGAAGCCGTGGAAGAAGGCCTCGCCGATCTGCAGCACCAGCGAGCGCGCCCCCGGATCTGGCAGGTCGGTCTCGGCGCACAGGGGCACGTTCGGCGGCGTCTTCCAGACGCGCGGCCGTGCCGAGGTCTCCGGCGCCTCTTCGCTCACGCGTTTTCGGCCTTGAGCGGGCGCGACAGCAGGTCGTCGATGGCCTGAAGCGCCGTGATCTCGGCCTTCAGCAGGCGATCGACGGCGGCGCAGATCGGCATGTCGACGCCCAGCGCGTCGGAAAGTGCCCGCACGGCCGGCGCGCTCTCCATGCCCTCGGCCACGCTGCGTTTGCCCGCCAGCGCGTGATGCAGGGTCTGACCCTGCCCAAGCGCCAGGCCCAGGCTCATGTTGCGCGACTGCGGGCTGGAACAGGTCAAGACCAGATCGCCCAAGCCGCACAGCCCCGCCACCGTCTCCGCCTGCCCGCCCAAAGCCACGCCCAGCCGGGTCATCTCCACGAAGCCGCGGGTGATCAGGGCGGCATGCGCCGACTTGCCCAGGCTCATGCCCTCGGACACGCCGCAGGCGATGGCCAGCACGTTCTTGACCGCCCCGCCGACCTCCGCGCCGACCAGGTCGTCGGCCAGATAGGGCCGGAAGTGCGGCGCGCTGAGCGCCTGCATCAGATCCTCGCCCAGCGCCGTGTCGGCGCAGGCCAGGGTCACCGCCGTGGGCAGACCCCGCGCCACCTCGGCCGCGAAACTGGGGCCGGACAGGACGGCGATCGGCGCGTCGGGCAGAACCTGCGCCGCCACGTCGGTCATCAGGGCCAGGGAGCCGCGCTCGACCCCCTTGGAGCACAGGACCACCGGCACGCCGGGGCGCCGGTGCGGACGAAACGCCTCCAGCGTCGCGCGCATGTGCTGGGCCGGCGGCACCGCCAGGATCAGGTCGCACTCGGCCAGATCCGCCATGTCGCCGGTGGCGCCGACTCCCGGTTCCAGCTTCACGCCCGGCAGGAAGGCCTCGTTCTCGCGGCGCGCCGTCACGCTCTCGACCACTTCGGGCTCGCGCGCCTGCAGGGTGACGGCCATGCCGCCGCGCGCGCAGACCTGGGCCAGAGCCGTGCCCCAGGCGCCCGCGCCGATGACGCCCGCCGTTTCGAACTTCATGCCTTGGCCCCTTTTCGACCGGCGACGTGCATCGGATCGGCCAGGGCCGCCGCCTCGTCCAGCGGCCAGCGCGGCCGGGCGGGCGCATCCAGCCCCGACGTCAGACCCAGCGCCAGCCGCTCCGCCCCCGCCAGGGCGATCATCGCCGCATTGTCGGTGCAATAGGCCAGCGGCGGCGCCAGAAAGCGGAAGCCGCGCTTGGCCGTCGCCTGCTCCAGCCCGGCGCGCACGGCCTTGTTCGCCGCCACGCCGCCGGCGACGACGAAGACCCGCTCCGCTCCGCCCGCGTCCTCGGCCCAGCCGTCCATGGCGCGGCCCGACCGCTCCACCAGCTGGCGCACGATGGCGGCCTGCACCGCAGCGGCCAGATCGGCGCGCTCCTGATCCGTGGTCAGGGTCTGGGCGATGCGCGCCGCCGCGGTCTTCAGCCCCGAGAAGGAGAAGTCGCAGTCCTTACGGCCCAGCAGCGCCCGCGGCAGCTCGTACCGCGTCGCGTCGCCCGTCGCCGCCGCGCGCTCCAGCGCCGGTCCGCCCGGGTATCCCAGTCCCATGGACTTTGCGATCTTGTCGAAGGCCTCGCCCGCCGCGTCGTCGATGGTGGCGCCCAGGCGCCGCACCTCGCCCACGCCGCGCACGTCCAGCAGCTGGCAATGCCCGCCCGAGACCAGCAGCAGCAGAAAGGGATAGGCGACCGGCTCGGTCAGCCGCGCCGACACCGCATGGCCCTCCAGATGGTTCACCGCCACCAGCGGCAGGCCCCGCGCCAGCGCCGCCCCCTTGGCCCAGCTGAGGCCCACCATGACCCCGCCGATCAGGCCGGGCCCCGCCGTCGCCGCCACGCCGTCGATCGCGGCCCAGGCGACGTCCGCCTCCGCCAGCGCCCGCCGCGCCACGCCGTCGATCGCCTCCACATGGCTGCGCGCCGCGATCTCGGGCACGACGCCGCCATAGGCCGCATGATCGTCGATCTGGCTGTGGACCACGCTGGACAGCACCTCGGCGCGCCCGTCGGGGGCCAGCCGCACCACGGCGGCGGCGGTCTCGTCGCAGCTCGTTTCCAGCCCCAGCACCCTCAGGGGCGCGGTTGCCGGGTCCGACCCCCTGCTATAGTCCGGGATGGGCATGGGGTTCAGGTAGAGCCCTCGGGGGAGGCGCGCAACGTTCATGGATCGACCCGTCCGCATCGGCACGCGGCAGAGCCGTCTGGCGCTCGCCCAGTCCGGCATGGTCCGCGACGCGATCGCCCGCACCCTGGGCGCCGCGCCGGGCGAGGAAGAGCGGTTCGCCGTCCTGGTCCCCATCGTCACCGAGGGCGACCGCATCCAGGACCGCCGCCTGATGGAGATCGGCGGCAAGGCCCTGTTCACGCGCGAGCTGGAGGAGCAGCTGCTGGACGGCCGGCTGGACATGGCGGTCCACTCCATGAAGGACGTCCCGGCCGACATGCCCGGAGGGCTGACGCTGGCCGCGGTGCCCGAGCGGGAGGACGCGCGCGACGCCTTTCTGGGGCGCGAGGCGCGGCGGCTGATCGACCTGCCTGAGGGCGCCCGGCTGGGCACCGCCTCGCTGCGGCGTCAGGCCCAGTCGCTGGCGCTTCGCCCCGACCTGAAGATCGAGATGCTGCGCGGCAACGTCGACACCCGCATGCGGCGCCTGGCCGAGGGCGACTTCGACGCCATCCTGCTGGCCTCGGCCGGCCTGTCGCGGCTGGGACTGGCCGAGGCCATTCACGAGCGCCTGTCGCTCGACGACTTCCCGCCCGCCCCCGGCCAGGGGGCGCTGGCCCTGCAGAGCCGCCTCGACATGGCCGACGTCCCCTGGCTGCGCGCCCAGGACCACGCGCCGACCCGGCTGGCGGTCGAGGCCGAGCGCGGCGCCATGCTGGTGCTGGAGGGGTCCTGCCGCACCGCCGTGGCCGCCCACGGCACGTTCGAGGGCGACCGGCTGACCCTGACCGTCGAATGGCTGTCGCCCGACGGCATGCGGCGCGTGCGCCGGCTCGGATCGGCCGAGGCGACCGACGCGGACGCCGCCCGCGCCCTGGGTCTGGATCTGGGCGGTCAAGTCCGCGCCGAGGTCGGCCCCGACCTGACGGCCTGAGCCGTGCGGGTCTGGGTCACCCGGGCCCGACCGGGCGCAGAGCGCACCGCCCGCGCCGTCGCCGATCTGGGTCACGAGCCGATCGTCGCCCCGATGCTGGAGGTGCACGACCTGCCGATCCCGTCGCCGCCGCTGATCGACGTTCTCGCATTCACCAGCGCCAATGCGGTCGCCGCGTGGGCCCGGCTGACGCCGGATCGGTCCGCCCGCGTCTTCACGGTCGGCGACGCCACGGCCCGGGCCGCACGTGAGGCGGGCTTCTGCGACGTCGAGTCCGCTTCGGGGGACGGGACGGCGCTGGCCGATCTGATCGCGCGGGAAAATCCCGAGCACGTCCTGTGGCCCCGGGCCGCCGACGTCGCCTTCGATCTGGAAGCCGTCCTGAGCGGGCGCGTTCCCGTGCGATCCCTGCCCGTCTACGAGGCGCGGCCCACAACCCCGCCGCCCCGGCCGGCGTTCGACGCCGTCCTGATCCAGTCGCCGCGCGCCGCGCGTCTGATCGCCGAAACCCTGCCTGCCGACGCCGCGCGGGGGCGGCTGGCCCTCGCCGTCTCGCGCGCCGCCGCCCAGCCCTTGGCGGCGCTTCCCTTCGCGACGATCCACGTCGCGGACCACCCCGACGAGGCCCGTCTCCTGGCCCCGCTTGGCAAGGCCCCGCCCGCCGTGTAAAGCGCCGCCTCCGGGCCGCTTTAGCTCAGCCGGTAGAGCACCTCATTCGTAATGAGGGGGTCGCGTGTTCGAGTCACGCAAGCGGCACCACTTCCTTCATGACCGGAGTCAGGCGGCCGCGCCGCCCTCCATCAGGAAGGCGTTCAGCTTGTTGCCGTCCGGGTCGCGGAAGTAGGCGGCGTAGAAGCCTTCGCCGCGAGGTCCGGGCGGGCCTTCGCAACGGCCCCCGTTTTCCAGCGCGAGCGCGTGAAGCCGGTCCACCTGGGCCCGGTCCTTCGCCTCAAGCGCCACCATGACGCCGTTGCCGACACAGGCCGCGTTCCCGTCGAAGGGGCGGGTCAGGCCGATGCCGGCGGACCCGCCGGGCGTTCCCCAGGCGATCGCGCCCGGCCACTCCATCATCCGGCCCGTCCCCAACTCCTCGGCGAGCGCGTCGTAAAACCTGGCCCCGCGCTCCAGGTCGTTGGTTCCCAGCGTGACGTACCCGATCATTCGCGTTCCTCCCCGAATGGTCACAGAGGATCATGAACAAATCAGGAACTCAAGTGGAAAATCAGGACGCCGGCGCCGTCCCGACGCCGTCGAGGAAGGTCGAGGCGCGGGTGAGGCCTTCCAGCCAGACGATCGTGGGATCGGCCATCTGCTCGACCGGCAGACCGCTGGTGAGAAGCACGTCGAACTGCATGAAGACCACGGGCTGGCCCTCGGCCTGGGTCAGGAAGGCCTTGAGGAATCGCTGCTCCCGGTTCCAGGCGTTGACCTCTTCGACGGTCACGCCCTGGCCCTCGAACACGGCGTTGAACTGCACGTCGCCGCAGCGCCCGTCGGCCTCGCAGCCGTAGAAGAAGACGAACCAGACCAGGCCGGCGTCGTCGACGCGGAAGAAGACGTCCTCGCCGTCGCGCGTCACTTCACCGACCTGGGCCCCGGCGGTCGAAAGCCAGTCGCGTACGGACTCCGGCGTCAGGCCGACGAAGGCGGGGGCGACGGCGGCGTCCTGGGCGCGCGCGGCGCCGGGCAGGGCGACGGCGAGGGTCAGGGCGGCCGAGGCGGCGAGAAGCAGCGGGCGGATCATGCGGGAACTCCGGAGAAGGGGTCGGCATCCTGACGCGCCGCGGCCGCGCGGGAAAGCCAGGCGGGAGAGGTCATTTCGTTGAGACGGGAAACGGTCCGCGCGAACTCGAAGGCCCCGGTCGCTCCGACGTACAGGCTTTCCGGCGCGGCGTCGGCGCGGACGACGAGTCGGGCGCCGGCCTCGTAGAGGGCGTCGATCAACGTCACCAGCCTGCGCGCCTCCGTGTTTCGCGTCTCGTCGAGCGCCGGAACGCCGTCGAGGAACAGGGTGTGGAATCTGCCCGCGATCGCCAGCCAGTCCTGGGGCCCCAGGGCCCGGCCGCAAAGGTCGTCGAAGGTCGCGCGGGCCACGCCGCCGACGGTGCGCGCGATCCGCACCTCGCGGCCCAGAACGGTCAGGCAGGTGGGGGCCTCCTCCGCCTCTCCCTTCAGCTCGGTCCACAGCGCCTCGAACGCCGGCCGCTGATCGGGCAGGAACCAGGTCCGGGACCGCGCCATCCGGTCGACGCGCCAGTCGCGTTCGCCCGACACGACCACCGTCTCGCACCGGTCGCGGATCAGCTCGACGAAAGGCAGGAAGAGCTCGCGATTGACGCCGTTCAGATACAGCCGATCCGGAGCGCGGTTCGAGGTGACGGCCAAGACCGTCCCGCGGTCGAAAAGGGCTTCGAACAGACGCCCCAGGATCAGGGCGTCGGCGATGTCGGTCACTTCCAACTCGTCGAAGCACAGCAGGCGGGCGCGTTCCGAGATCAGCGCGGCGATGGGAGCCAGCGGATCGTCGCCCTTCCACTGACCGAAGCGCGCCTGGCGCGCCTGGCGGTCGCCCTCGCGCCATTCCCGGATCAGGCCGTGCACCTCGACCATGAAGACGTGGAAGTGACGGCGCAGCTTCGGTTCCGGCGCACAGGCGTGGAACAGGTCCATCAGCATGGATTTTCCGCGTCCCGGCGGCCCGTGCAGATAGACGCCGCGCACGTCGGGCCGACCGCCGAACAGGCCGCGCCGCCTCAGATCCCTTTCCAGCCGCGACAGGGCGTCGATCGCCGCCGCCTGTCCGGGATCGGCGGTCAGCCGACCCTCCCGCAGGCGTTTCTCATAAGCGGCGCGAATGCGTGATCCCATCAACTCGGGCTTAGCGGCGCGCGGCGACCAGGAAAAGCGATTGCTTCCCCCGCACGAAGGACTATCTGCCGGAACACTCGCCGAACACCCGCCCTCAAGCAGCGAGCGCCCGCGGCGCGAGCGGTAGGGCGTCCGAAGGACACAAACAAAGATGAGCTATTCCGTCGCCGTCGTGGGCGCCACCGGGGCCGTGGGCCGCGAGATGCTGACCATCCTGGACGAGCTGAACTTCCCGGTCGCCGAGATGCACGCCGTGGCGTCGAGGAAGTCCAAGGGCATGGAAGTCGCGTTCGGCGAGAAGACCGTCAAATGCGAGGACATCGAACAGTTCGACTTCTCGAAGGTCGATCTGGTGCTGATGAGCGCGGGCGGCGACGTCAGCCGCGCCTGGTCCGAGAAGATCGGCAAGATGGGCCCGATCGTCATCGACAACTCCTCGGCCTTCCGCGCCGACCCGGACGTGCCCCTGATCGTGCCGGAGGTGAACCCCGACGCGGCGAAGCTGGCGAAGACCAAGAACATCGTCGCCAACCCCAACTGCTCCACCGCCCAGCTGGTCGTGGCGCTGAAGCCGCTGCACGACGCGGCGAAGATCACCCGCGCGGTGGTGTCGACCTACCAGTCCGTGTCGGGCGCCGGGAAGGAGGGGATGGACGAACTGTGGACCCAGACCAAGGCCATCTACGGTCTGGGCGACGCCACGCCGAAGGTCTTTCCGCGCCAGATCGCCTTCAACGTCATCCCCTTCATCGGGTCGTTCCGCGACGACGGCTACACCGACGAGGAAGCCAAGATGTGGACCGAGGTCCACAAGATCATGGACCCGGCGATCCGCCTGACCGTCACCTGCGTGCGGGTGCCGGTCTTCGTCGGCCACTCCGAAGCCGTGACGCTGGAGTTCGACCGCCCGATCGCGCCGGACGAGGCCCGCGCGATCCTGCGCGACGCGCCGGGCGTGCTGGTCGTGGACAAGCAGGAGACCGACGGCTTCGTCACCCCGGTGGACGCGGCCGGCGAGTTCGCCGTCTACGTCAGCCGCATCCGCAAGGACCCTTCGGTCGAGAACGGCCTGTCGCTCTGGGTCGTGTCGGACAATCTGCGCAAGGGGGCGGCCCTGAACGCCGTGCAGATCGCCCAGCTGCTGGACGAGCAGGGGGTGATCACGCCCAAGAGCGGCTATCGTTCGATCACGGTCTGAGGTGGCCCGCCCTTCGGAAACCCGCGCGGCCCTGATCGCCGGCGTCGGCTGCTACGCCATCTGGGGCTTCATCCCGCTGGTGTTCCAGGCCATGGCCGGCGTCGGGGCCGACGCCTGGGAGATCATGGCCCACCGCATGGTGTGGTCGGTCCTTCTGGCGGCCGTTCTGGTTCTGGCGCTGCGGCAGGGGGATCAGATCCGCGCCGTCCTGCGCGACCGGCGCACGCTGGGCTGGCTCATGGTCTCGACCCTGCTGATCGCGGTGAACTGGACGACCTACGTCATGGCCGTGAACGGCGGGCGGACGCTGGACGCCAGCCTGGGCTACTATCTCAACCCCCTGCTCAACATGGCCGCCGGCGCCTGGCTGTTCCGCGAACGGCTGAGCCGGGCGGGCCTGATCGCCATCGGGCTGGCCGGCGTCGGCGTCGCGCTTCAGACGGCGGCCCTGGGGCGGCTGCCGTGGGTGTCGCTGCTGCTGGCGCTGACCTTCTGCGCCTACGGGATCATCCGGAAGCGCGTCAGCGTGGACGCGGGGCCCGGACTGCTGATGGAATGCCTGTTCCTCGCCCTGCCCGGACTGGCCTGGGTGATCTGGATCGAAAGCCAGGGGCTGGGGCATTTCACCGACGGCCCGGCGGCGACCCTGTGGCTGCTGGCGGCGGGCCCGGCGACGGTGATTCCCATGGCCCTGTTCGCCTGGGCCGCGCGGCGCATGCCCTATTCCAGCATGGGCTTCCTGCAGTTCCTGGCGCCGTCGATCGTCTTCGTCATCGGCGCGATGCAGGGCGAGCCGCTGGGCCCGCTGCGCCTGGTCAGCTTCGTCTTCATCTGGGCCGGAGCCGTGGTCTTCGCCGTCGGCGCCCTGACCCGGAAGCGGGGAGAGGCGCCGGAAGCCGCCGTCGCGCCTGAGCCGGGCCTGACCGACGATCCCGCCGTGGACCGGGCCCGGCCCTAAAGCGCCCCGTACAACGCTTCGATCAAGCGCACGGCGCGGGGGTCGCCGATCAGGTGCGGCGATTGGCGCGTCATGACGTAGGCGGCGGACAGGCGGCGCTCCGGGTCGGCGAAGGCACACGATCCGCCCCAGCCATAGTGGCCCACGGTCGCCTGCCCGGGCCCGAAGACGTTCAGGGGTTCGTTCCGCGTGAAGCCCGCGGCCCAACTCATCACGAAAGGCAGGACGCGATCCTGACCATGGATGCGCTCTCGACGGGCGGCGTCCAGCGTGGCGGGCGACAGAACCTGCCGACCCTCGAACCGCCCGTCGGTCATCACGCCCATGAAGCGCGCCAGCCCTTCCGCCGTGCCGTGCATGTTGGACGAGGGGATCTCGGCCATGCGCCACTGCGCCGTCTCGCGCGGGCCGGGCGCGGCGCCGCGATCATAGAAGGCGGCCTTCTTGATCGCGTCGAGCGTTCCGAGCGACGGCGGGGCCGAGGGCTTGCGCATCTGGGCGACGCGACCGTGCTCGCTCTCCGGCAGACCGATCCACAGATCGAGCCCGGGGAAGTCCGCCCGCAGCGCCGCGCCCATCGACCGGCCGTCGACGCGACGGAACAGCTCGTCGGCGAGGACGCCCACGGTGTTGGGATGATAGCCGCTGGACGTGCCCGGTTCCCACATGGGCGCCTGTTCGCAAAGGATCGTGAGGACGGCGTCGCGGTCGAACCAGAGCGCCGGGTCGATCGGTTCGGCGAAGCCCGGCAGACCGGCCTGATGGCTCATCAGCTGGGCGGCGGTGACGTCCTGCTTCCCGGCCTGTCCGAACTCCGGCCAATACGCCGCCACCGGCCGATCGTAGTCGAGCAGGCCCCGCTCGACGCAGGTGGCGATCAGCGTCGCCATGACCGCCTTGCCGGTCGAGAAGACGGGCGCAAGCGTTTGGGCGGCGAAGGGCCTAGTCTTCGCCACGTCCGCATGGCCCGCCCGGAGGTCCAGCACGAGCTCACCTTCGAGGCAGACGCTGAAGCGCGCGGCCAGCTCGTTCAGGCCCTCCGGCGCGTCGGTGAAGTTGGCGGCGAAGACGTCCTTGACCGCGCCGAGGGCGTCGGGACAGGTTCCGTGGATCTCGATCATGCGGCCCCCATATCATGCCCCAGCCAGGCCAGAACCCCGTCGGCGGCGACGGCGCCCGAGGCGAAGCAGGCCTGGAGCAGATAGCCGCCCGTGGGCGCCTCCCAGTCCAGCATTTCACCGGCGACGAAGACGCCCGGCAGGGCGGTCAGCATCAGCCGATCGTCCACCTGATCCAGCCGAACGCCGCCGGCCGAGGAGATGGCGCGGTCCAGCCCCTGCATTGCGGTCACGGTCAGGCGTACGGCCTTGACGCGGCGCGCCAGCTTGTCGGGCCCCGTCGGGACGTCGCCGGGGATTTCGCGCACCAGGCCGAGGGCGACCGGCGACAGGCCCGCGGCCTTGCGCAGCCAGTTCGAGACGCTGTCCTTGCCGCGCCCGCGCCCCAGTCGCGCGGCCAGGGCCTCGACCGACAGGTCCGGACGCAGATCGACGGTCAGGGTCGCCGTGCCCTCGCGGTCCACCGTTCGGCGCAGGTCGGCGGACAGGGCGTAGACCGCGCCGCCCTCAAGGCCATAGCGGGCGACCAGCGCCTCGCCGCGCACGGTGAGGTCGCCATGCGACAGGGTCACGGTCTTCAACGGTTGGCCGGCGAAGCGGTCCGCGAAGACCTCCGACCAGGCCACGTTCACGCCGGCGTTGGCCGGGCGGAAGGGCGCGACCTCGACGCCGTTCGCCTCCAGCACGTTGCGCCATCCGCCGTCCGAACCCAGGCGCGGCCAAGAGGCGCCGCCCATGGCCAGGACGACCGCGTCCGCCGGCACGGTGCGGGGACCGTCGGGCGTCTCGAAGCTCGCGGCGCCGTCGGACCAGCCCGTCCACGTCCAGCGCGCGTTCAGCGTGACGCCGAGCGCGGCAAGACGCGCCAGCCAGGCGCGCAGCAGGGGCGAGGCCTTCATCGCCCTGGGGAAGACGCGGCCGCTGGAGCCGACGAAGGTGGGCTGGCCCAAGCCCTCGGCCCAGGCGGTCAGGTCGGCCGGCGACAGCCGGTCCAGCCAGGCCGTGACGTGCGGTTCGGCCTCGGCATAGCGGGTGCGGAAGCGGTCGATCGGTTCGGAGTGGGTCAGGTTCAGCCCGCCGCGTCCGGCCATCAGGAATTTGCGGGCGGGCGACGGCATCCGGTCCGCGACCGTCACCCGCAGCCCCGCGTCCGCCAGACGCTCGGCCGCGAAGAGCGCGGCGGGGCCGGCGCCGACGATCAGGACGTGAGGGGGAGGCATGACGCCGGTCCAGCACGACGGCCGGACCGGCGCAAGCGGATCAGTCGGCGTCGTCCGCCGACATGCGGGCCAGTTCGGCGTCCATCTCGGCCAGCTCGGCCTCCATTTCGGCGAGGTCGGCTTCCAATTCCGCCAGATCGACGTCGCCGACCTGGTTCAGGGCGTAGTCGGCCATGAGCCCATAGGTGGCCATGTGCTCCGGATCGTTGGACGCCCAGGCTCCGTTGGAGGCGAAGCCGCCGGCCACGGCGAACGCGGCGGGATCGACGTTCGTCAGCGCCTCCTCGACCAAGGCGTCCACATCCAGACCGGCCATGGCCTCGGCGACGAGAGCGTCGACGTCGACGTCGGCCAGGGCCTGTTCGGCGATGAGGCCCGCGTTGGCGGACACGATGCCGGTGAAGGCGTCGACGTCGGGCTGATATTCCAGCCACAGGGCGCCGATGCGGGCCTCGCGTTCGTCCTCGGACAGGCTTTCGTCCTCGCCGATGGCCTCGGCGCGGGCGCCGAACTCTTCCATGCGGACCTCGAAGACGGCGGCGGCGGCCTCGATCGCGGCCTCCGGATCGGCCGGGAACTGCTCCTGGGCCTGCGCCGCGAGCGGCAGCAGGGCGAGGGCGGCGGCGAGGGAGAGGGCGCGGATCATGGTCTCGGCTCCTTGGCGACGTTCGGTCGGGCTCAGTTGCCCATCTGGCCCATGCCGGAGAAGTCGCCGGTCTTCATGGCCTGGGGGATCTGGGCGAACTGGGCGGCGACCATCGTCTTGATGCCGTCGGCCTGGTCGGCGGGGATGTTGCCGGCCTCGACCTCCTGATCGATGAAGGCGGTGATCAGGCCGACGAAGGCGTCGATCTCCGGCTGCCTGGCCGCGATGGCGGCGTCGATGCGCGCGCTCTTGTCGGCGTCGGACAGCGAGGCGTCGGCGCGGATGGCGCCGACCTGCTCGCCGAGAGCCTCCATGGAGGCCCCGAAGGCCTCGGCCTTGGCCTCGATGTCGGCCTCGGTGATCGGATCCTGGGCCAGGACGGCGGCGGCGATCGGCGCGGCGGCGGCCGGCAGGGCGAAGGCCAGGCCGATCGAGGCGGCGACGGCGGCGGCGAGGGCGAACTTGCGGGACATGGGGGCGATCCGTGAGGGGGAGGAAACGATGACTGAAACCTGCGCCTCACCCCGCCCCGCCTCAAGTGAAATCGCCGACAGAAAGTTACGAGCGCGTCATGATCCTCAGCGCCGCTCGCGCTTGCCCAGAACGCGCAGACGCAAGGCGTTCAGCTTGATGAAGCCCTCGGCGTCGTGGTGGTCGTAGGCCTGGACGCCCTCTTCGAACGTGACCAGATCCTGATCGTAGAGGCTGTCCGGGCTCTCGCGGCCGATCACGGCGACGGCGCCCTTGTACAGCTTGACCCGGACCGTGCCGTTCACCTTCGTCTGCGACCAGTCGATCGCCGCCTGAAGCATCTCGCGCTCGGGCGAGAACCAGAAGCCGTTGTAGACGAGGTGGGCGTACTTGACCGCCAGCTCGTCCTTCAGATGCATGGCGCCGCGGTCGAGCGTGATGGACTCGATGCCCCGGTGCGCCGCCAGCAGGATGGTTCCGCCCGGCGTCTCATAGACGCCGCGCGACTTCATGCCGACGAAGCGGTTCTCGACGAGGTCCAGGCGGCCGATCCCGTTGTCGTGGCCGTACTGGTTCAGGGCGGTCAGCAGGGTCGCCGGCGACATGGCCTCGCCGTCGATCGAGACGGCGTCGCCCTTCTCGAAGCCGATGGTGATGACGGTCGCCCGGTCCGGCGCGTCTTCGGGGCTGATGGTGCGCTGGTGCACGAACTCCGGCGCCTCGACCGCCGGATCCTCCAGCACCTTGCCCTCGGACGAGGAGTGCAGAAGGTTGGCGTCGACGCTGAACGGCGCCTCGCCGCGCTTGTCCTTGGCGATCGGGATCTGGTGCTTCTCGGCGAAATCGAGCAGCGCCTCGCGCGACTTGAACTCCCACTCGCGCCACGGGGCGATCACGCGGATGTCGGGCTCCAGCGCATAGTAGCCCAGTTCGAACCGGACCTGGTCGTTGCCCTTGCCGGTCGCGCCGTGACAGACGGCGTCGGCGCCGACCATCCGCGCGATCTCGATCTGGCGCTTGGAGATCAGCGGCCGGGCGATGGAGGTGCCCAGCAGATACTGGCCTTCATAAAGGGCGTTGGCGCGGAACATGGGGAAGACGAAGTCCCGCACGAACTCCTCGCGCAGGTCGTCGACGAAGATGTTCTCGGGCTTGATGCCCATCTTCAGGGCCTTCTCGCGGGCGGGGGCCAGCTCCTCGCCCTGGCCCAGGTCGGCGGTGAAGGTGACGACTTCGGCGCCGTATTCGGTCTGCAGCCACTTCAGGATGATCGAGGTGTCCAGGCCGCCGGAATAGGCGAGCACCACTTTCTTCGGGGCGGTCTTGGCGGTCATGGAGGGATCCTTGATCGAACGCGGGGAGGCGTGGCCGCGCTTAAAGGGCCGAAGCCCTCGCCATGCAAGGGCGGGAATGCGGCGGACCAGGCAAACGGAAGCGCCCTCGGCCGAATGGCGGAAGGTGGGAAGGGCGGGCGGAGCGCCGGGCGCGGAGCCCGGATGAGGATTGAGTTTACCGTTTCGGCTTCGCGACGACGCTCCGCGCGGCTCGTCTGATCA
>JAESFW010000325.1_pt1 | contig 34892 bp, 32 predicted proteins | sample 9269481 | NCBI WGS metagenome assembly JAESFW01 (sample SAMN14515350, study PRJNA621654) | algae metagenome | isolation source: Lyngbya sp. HA4199-MV5 and co-occurring heterotrophs from soil with... | place: USA: Ahupuaa O Kahana State Park, Hawaii | collected 2009-07-21 | reverse complement strand
TCCTTCGGCACGCGCTCACCCCAGGCCCTGCGCTTCTCGGCACGGTCAGAAGGGGGTGGGAACGGGCCCCACACGGGCCATTGCTTCGCTCGGCCCCATCTGCCTCGCTGCGCTTCGGCCCGTCGGCAGCGCGAAGCGCGTCACCGACACCCGGCGTAGCTGCGAAGCAGCAGCCGTGCGGCACCCGCTCCCCACCCCTGCTGGCTGCGCCGAGAAGCGCAGGAGCTGGGGTGGGCGTGTGTGCCGAAGGACACACACGCTTCGTCATCTGACTTGCCGCAGCTGTTTGAGCGGAGTTCGAAGAACGCAGCGAGTTCTGCGGCACCACCCCAGATCCGAGCATCGCAGGTTGCCCCCTTCGCCCAACGGGCGAAGGGGGACGCAGACTGGGGGTCGCCTTTTCTTTGCCTTCTTTCTTTTGGCGACGCAAAAGAAAGAAGGTGCGCCGCCGGGCGCACATCCCGGCCTCCGAACTCAAAACAACCACCGAAGCAACCACCGCAAAAAACTCAAGCCGCCTGGTGCAACCGACGCTCAACGAACGAAGAACCTTCCAGACGACGCAACGCCTTGGCAGCCGCCAGAACGCCCAAATCAACCAGAGGCTCCAACAACACCACCGTCATATAAGCAGCCCCAAACGTAGCAATGCTCTCCAGATTCGCAGACCCCACACCCGCCCCATAGATAGCCCAGAACGCCACCCACATCACGATCCCGCCCTGGTACGCCACCGACAGCTTGAACGTCTGCGCATACGTCATGTCCACGTACGCCATGCTCTCCGGCACGATGCGCTTGGCCAGCGCAGCGGTGGCAAACAGCGGCACCAGCAAGGTCGTCACATTCATCCCGTACTGCGGCAGATCCTGCTGCGCAAAGAACACGCTCTGGACCAGCAGGCCAGCCGCCAGGCCGATGGCCGCAGGCGCAGCGCCGAACAGCAGCAGCAAGGTCGTGCCCAGGATCAGATGCACCTCCGACACCCCCACCGGGTGGTGCGGGAACAGCTCGAAGAACGCGAACACCAGCGCCGTGGTGAAGACCGAGCGCAGCAGCAGGGCCACGGGGCCCTCCTTCTTCACCATGTCCAGCGCGAGCTTGCTGGCATACAGCAGTGCCGTGGCGCCCGTGGCGTAGCTCAGGAAGATCTTGGTGGTGTCCACCAGTCCAGGTTCGATGTGCATGTCACGACTCCTTGGTTAAAAAATGAAAATGAAAAACAAAAAAGAAAATCAAAAGTCAGCGCGGCAATGCCACCCACTGCCCGAACAATTCATGCACCGCGATGCGGTGGTCGAACACCGCCTCCAGCGCGCGGTGCGTCACCGCCTCGTTGCAGCCGCCCTGGTGCGTCACTCGGCCCTGGGCCATCACCACCAGGTCGTCCGCATGCAGGGCCAGCGAGACCTCGTGCAGCACACTGACCACCGTGGCGCCGCCGGCTACCAGGGCGCGCACGGTGTGCAGCCAGTCGGTCTGGTGCGGGGGATCCAGGTTGGCCAGGGGTTCGTCCATCAGCAGCACCTGGGCCTGCACAGCCAGGGCGCGGGCCAGCAGCACGCGCTGGCGCTCGCCGCCCGACAGCTGCGACAAGGGGCGGTCGCGCCAGTCCCAGGCCTGCGTGGTGCGCAGGGCCTGCTCCACGGCCGCGTGGTCGGCCGGCGATGGCGGGGCCAGCCAGGGCTGGTGCGGCAGGCGGCCGAGCATGGCCACGTCGTAGCTGGTCAAATCGTCGGCCGAGCCTTCGTTCTGCCCCAGCCAGGAGAGCTGCCGTGCGCGCTCGCGCGCGGGCACCTGGGCCAGCATGCGGCCGAGCAGGGCCACCTGGCCATCGACCTGGCCACGCGGCAGCAGGCCGGCCAGCACCTTGAGCAGGGTGGACTTGCCCGCGCCATTGGGGCCCACGATGCTGGTCCAACGGCCTTCGGGCAGGTGCAGGTCGATGCCATGCAACACCTGCACCCCACCCACGCGCGCGGTGATGTGGTGGGCGCTGAGCGCAATGCCCTTCACAGGCCGCCTCCGTGCGCGGTGCGCCGGTGCATCAGCCACAGCAAATAGGTGCCGCCCAGGGCCGCGGTGAGCACGCCCACGGGCAGCTCCTGCGGCGCCAGCATCCAGCGCGCCAGGATATCGGCCGCGAGCAGCAGCACCGCGCCCATGAGGCTGGAGAGCAGGATGTGCCGCTCGTGCGTGACGCGCACGATGGAGCGCACCAGGTGCGGCGCAGCCAGGCCGACGAAGGCGATCAGCCCGGTCTGCGCCACGGCCGTGCCGGTGGCCAGGGCCATGGCGGCCACCAGGCCGGCACGCATGGGCCCCAAAGGCAGGCCCAGGCTGGCGGCGGTGGCCTCGCCCAGGGTCAGGCCGTCGAGCGCGCGCGCCAGCACCCAGGCCAGCAGGGCACACAGCGCCCAGGCCGCGCCCATCAGGGTGCAGGCGATCCAGCCGACAAAGGCCGTGCTGCCCAGGATGAAGGCCTGCATGGCCTGCAGGATGTCGGGCGAGGCCAGCTCCACCAGGTCGCGCAGGGCGCCCAGCACCACGCCCACGATGACGCCGGCCAGCAGCAGGCGCAGCGTGTGCTGCACGCCCCGCGCCAGCACCAGCGTGAGCACCACGGCCCCGGCCGCGCCCAGAAAGGCCATGCCGGTGATGCCGATGCGCGCGATCCACTGCGCCGCCACGGGCGACACGCCGAACATCGCCATGGCCACCGCGCCGCCCAGGGCCGCGCCCGAAGCGCTGCCCAGCAGGTAGGGGTCGGCCAGCGGGTTGCGGAAAAGCCCCTGCGCCACCGCGCCGGCCAGGCCCAGCAAGGCACCGGCCAGCCAGGCACCCAGGGTGCGCGGCAGGCGGATGTCCCAGACGATCTGGCGCGCCACGGGGTCATCGCCCATGTGCGTGAGGCTCTCCAGCCCGGTGCTGCCCACGGCCGTGCCCAGCACCAGCAGCACCAGGCTGGCCAGGCCCAGCCACAGCCCACACCAGGCGGCGCGGCGCCGGCCGGCGGCGGTGGGCAGCATGGTTTTCAAAGCCGCCGTCATCGTGCCTTCTCGGTCAGGCAGCGCGCCATGATGCGTGCGGCCTCGGCCATGCGCGGGCCGGGGCGCACCACGACCTCGGCATCGCCGGGGCCGAACACGCACACGCGGTTCTCGCGCACGGCGCGCATGGTGGCCCAGCCAGGGTACGGCACCATGCTCTGCATGCTGCTGTTGCCGATCATCAGCACATCGGGGTTCGCGCGCACCACGTACTCGGGGTTCAGGCGCGGGAACGGGCCGAGCGCGCCCGGCACCACGTTGCGCACGCCCAGGCGCGCGAGCGATTCACCGATGAACGACGCCTCGCTGGCCGCATACGGCCCACGGCTCACCTCGAAATACACGCGCGTGTTACGCGCCTTGGGCGGCAGCGACTGGGCCGCGGCCTGCACTGCGGCATCGATCACGCGCCACAGCCGGTCGGCACCCTCGGCCTGGGGCACGCCCAGCACCTGGCCCACCACGCCGAGCACGCGGCGCACGTCGGCATGGGTCTTGGGCTCCAGCACCACGACCTTGAGGCCCAGGGCTTCGAGCCGATCGCTGGCGCGCGAACTCGCTGCCAGCAGCACCACATCGGGCTTGGCGGCCACGATGGCCTCGATGCTCGGATCGATGCCGCCGCCCATCTTGGGCAGCCGGGCCACCGACTCGGGCCAGTTGGAATAGCGGTCCACGCCCACCAGGCGGTGGCACTGGTCGAGCTCGCAGACGCTCTCGGTCAGCGAGGGCAGCAGCGAGACGATGCGCTGCGGTGCCTGGGGCAAGGTGACCACGCGGCCCCGGTCGTCCTTGATCTGCACGGGCTCGGCCCGTGCCAGGCCGGCCATCAACAACAGCAGCACCACGAGGATGGCGATCACCCAGAGGATGCGGCGCACGGGGGTCGGCGTCGGCTCTTCCATCAGCGCGGCTCCTTCAGACTCAGCGGCAGCCCGGCCGCCATCAAGGTCACGCGCGGGCAGGCCGCGGCCACGCGTTGGTTGAGCACGCCCAGCGCATCGACAAAGGCGCGCACCTCGCGCCCCAGCGGAATCACCCCCAGGCCGATTTCATTGCCCACCAGAACCACGGGGCCGGGGGCGTTTTGCAATGCGGTAATGAAGTCCTCGCACTGCGCGGCCCAGGCCTGTGCCAGGGCCTCGCGCCCGTGCGTGTCCATGGCCTCCACGCCGGCCGGCATGGTCCAGTTGGTGAGCCACAGGGTCAGGCAGTCGACCACCACCAGGGTGCTGGCGCTGCTGCGCTGGCGCAGCGCGCCGGCCAGGTCGCGCGGCTCCTCCAGCGTGGCCAGGCCGGGCACGCGCTCGGCCCGCTCGCGCTGGTGGCGCGCGATGCGTTCGCGCATCTCCTCGTCCCAAGGCTGGCCGGTGGCGATCAGCACGGCATCGCGGCCGGGCGCCTGCGCCAGCCAGTCGCGCGCGGCCAGCTCGGCGCGGCGCGACTTGCCGCTCTTTTGCCCGCCCAGGACAAGCTCGGTCGTGATGGCCTGGTTCATGGTGCAGGCCCCTCGCCGCCCAGCAGGTGCGCGACGGCCGCAGGGGCCGACGGGAACCAGGCATGGAAGTAGCTCGCATGGATGCTGCCATGGCAGTACAAGGCCTCCCCCGCATCGGGCGCCGGCGCGGTGTCCGGGCGCGAAGTGCGCCCCACCACCTCGGCGGTGCTCTGCGCGGTGGAGTAATGGAAGGTGTGGCCGCGCAGTGTGTGGCCCGCCACTGTGAGCTGCTGCGGCCCCAGGGCGGCCAGGCGCTTGTGCATGGCCACGCGGCCGGGCAGCAGGCCCCACAGCGGCTGCGTTGTGCCATCGGCCAGGGTGATCGAATCGAACAAAGACATCATGCCGCCGCATTCTGCCCACAGCGGTTTGCCGGCCGCCACATGGGCGTGCAGGCTGGCCTGCATGGCGGTGTTGGCCGCAATGCGCGCCGCATGCAGCTCGGGGTAGCCGCCGGGCAGCCACACGGCATCGCAGGCCGGCAGTGCCGCATCATGCAGCGGCGAGAAGAACACCACCCGTGCCCCCAGCTGCGCCAGGCACTGCAGGTTGGCGTCGTAGACAAAACAGAAGGCCGCATCGCGCCCCACGGCCACCGTGCGGCCCGCCAGCAGGGGCGGCACATGCAGCGAGGGCCCCGGCGCGGGAAAGTCCACCGCCCAGCGTTGCAGTCCGCCCAGGCCCATCTGGCCCAGCGGTGTGGCAGCCAGCGCGTCGGCCGCAGCATCCAGGCGCGCCAGGGCATCATCGCCCAGCTCCTGCGCGACGACCAGGCCCAGATGGCGTTCGGGCAGCAGTGCGGCCGCGGCCTTGCCGGTGGCACCGCCACCGGGCGCCACGCGCACCAGCGCGCCCATCCAGTCCGCAGCATCCTGCAGGCCATCGCGCAGCATCTGCGCATGGCGTTCCGAGCCCACGCGGTTGGCCAGCACGCCAGCCCAGGGCAGGCCCGGGCGGTAGTGGCGCAGGCCGAAGGCCAGCGCGCCAAAGGTGCCGGCCATGGCCGAGGCATCGATCACGGCGAGCACCGGCACGCCAAAGCGCTGCGCCAGGTCGGCCGCACTCGGCATGCCGTCGAACAGGCCCATCACGCCTTCGATCAAGAGGAGGTCGCTCTCACCGGCGGCCGCGTGCAGGCGCTCGGCGCAATCGGCCTCGCCATTCATCCACAGGTCGAGCTGGTGCACGGGCGCGCCACTGGCGAGCTGGTGCCAGTGCGGGTCGAGGAAATCCGGGCCGCACTTGAACACCCGCACCCGCCGGCCCTGGCGCGCATGCAGGCGCGCCAGGGCCGCGGTGACGGTGGTCTTGCCCTGGCCCGATGCCGGGGCGGCGATCAGGATCGCCGGACAGCGTGCCGGGGTGACCATTCTTGCGGCTTCTTCTCAGCCTTCCCTCTTCTCATCTGCAATGCGTGTTACTGCGGTGCCCACTTCAGGCCGACAAAGAACGTGCGGCCCGGGGTGGCGTAGGTGCGTGCCAGTTCGTAGTGCTTGTCGGCCGCGTTGTCGAGGCGCGCGGTCAGCGTGAAGTCGCGCGCGATGCGGGTGCTGGCGTGCAGGTTGAACAGGCTGTAGCCGCCCAGCACGAAGGTGTTGGCCACGGTGTCGAAGCGGCGGCCCGAGGCCTGCACCTCGGCGCCCACGGTCCAGCCCGCGATCTGCGTGTCGGCACCCAGGGTGCCGTGGCGCTTGGCGCGGCGCGCCAGCATCTTGCCGGTATCGAGGTCGCGCGGATTCTGCAGGTCCAGCGAGCCGCGCAGCTGCACGCTGCCCAGGCGGTAGGAGCCCGCGAAGGTCACGCCCTTGTACTCGGCGCGTGCCACATTGGCGTAGCAACCCAGAGGGGACGGGCAGGGGCCCACAGGGCCAAAGACGATCAGGTCCTGCACGCGGTTGCGGTAGGCCGTCACCGAGAAGCTGCTCGATGCCTGTGCCCAGCGCAGGCCCAGTTCGGCATTGCGGCTGCTCTCGGGGTTCAGGCGGCCCGTGCCGTACTCGCTGAAGCGGTGGTACAGCGTGGGCGCGCGGAAGGCCGTGCCCACCGAGGCCGTGGCGCGCCACTGCGGTGCGAAGGTGTAGCCATAGGCCAGGCTGCCCGTGCCCTTGCCGCCGAACTCGCTGTCCGAGTCGTGGCGCACATTGGCCTGCAGCGTGTGGCCGCCCGCGGTGTAGCCATAGCCCAGGGCCAGCGCATCCTGCGAGCGCTTGCGGTCGATGGGGGCGTTTTCCAGCCGGTCTTCGCGGCGCTCCAGCGCGGCGGTCACCAGGTGCGGGCCCTGGCGCCATTCGTTCTGGAACAGGTAGCCGCGCAGGCGGGTCTCGGTCAGGTAGAACGAGGGCGTGGTCTGGTACTCGTCGCGCGAATCGGTGATCTGCACGCGGGTCTTGTACTGCGGCGTCCACTGCGCCTGCCAGTTCAGGCCCAGGGCATGCAGCTTGTGCTGGTTGCGGTCATCGCGGCCCAGGCCGCTGTCGTAGCCGCTGTCCAGGTCGTTCACGAGCAGCGTGGCTTCGAGCCGGTGCGTGGCATTGATCTGCAGGCCCACGCGGGCGCTGGCCGAGGTGCTTTCGTAGCCGTCACGGTCGGGGTTCTGCGTGGCCACGGTGCGGGCGTTGAAGCCCTTGCTCTCTTCGCGCGCGATGCCCAAGGCGTAGTCGATGGTGCCGCTGGCGCCGCTCACGCCGGCCTCGGCCTTGCGCGTGCCCTGGTTGCCGAAGCCGATGCCCACATAGGGTGCCACACCCTGCTCGCCGCGCTTGGTGAAGATCTGCACCACCCCGCCCATGGCGTCGGAGCCGTAGACCGCGCCGGCCGGGCCGCGCAGCACCTCGATGCGGTCGATCTGCGCAAGTGGAATGGACTCCCATGCCGCGCCGCCGGTGGATTGCGAGTCCATGCGCACGCCGTCGATGTACACCGCCGTGAAGCGCGACTCCGCACCGCGCAGGAACACGCCCGTGGTCGTGCCGGGGCCGCCGTTGCGCGAGATCTCGATGCCCGGCACGCGCGCCAGCACGTCGGCCAGGCCCGTGGCGCCACTGGTCTCGATGGTCGCGCGGTCGATCACGGTCACGTCGGCCACCAGATCGGACAGCGGCTGCGGCGTGCGCGTGGCGGTCACCACGGTCTCGGCCAGCGAGGGCGCGCGCAGGTTCTGCGCGAGCAGCACCGGGGCGTTGTCGTTCTGCTGGGCGTGGGCGGCGCAGGCGCCCAGCACGGCCAGGGAAACGAGCGCAGGGCGCAGGCACAAGGACCGGGGAACGGACGCAGCAATGCGCGCACGGGGGGTACGGATCTTCATGGGGCGAATCGTCGGCAAGCAAAAACCCGTGCCGGCCTCCCGCCAGCGAAATGGGTGACACGACTGCCTGCACCAGAGCGCAGGCAGCCACCGTGTTGGCCGGTATCCGGGCTGGCGGAACGCTTCTCAAAGCCTTCCCAGGTGCTTGTTCAAGGCACCCAGTGGCATGGGGATGAAAAGGGAATCGAAAACCGATTCGTCCGCTGACCGTTGCGGGGGCAGCGCAGGCTCGGCGCGCCATGCGTGGCGCCACCTCCCTGCTTCCCGTTGAACTGCAGCATGTGAACCACACCGCGAGCACCAACCCGGTGATTTTACGACCGATTACAACCCGCCGTCCTACAATCGGTGGCTGTATGGCAACAACACCATCGACAACCGACCAGATCGCCGAGCGCGTGGAGCGGCTCCTGGTGCGCCACGCCGAACTGCAGCGCACCAATGCGCTGTTGTCCGAGCAGGTGGCCGCACTCACGCAGGAGCGCGACTCGCTCAAGTCCCGCCTCTCCGCCGCGCGCTCGCGGGTGGATGCCCTGCTCGAGCGCCTGCCCCAAGCCCCTCCCGCGAAAGACGCCGCATGAAGCAAATCGAGGTGCAGATCCTGCAGCAAAGCTACCTGCTCAGTTGCCCCGAGGGGCACGAGAGCCGACTGCTCGATGCCGTGGAACGTGTGGACACCGCCATGACGCGCATCCGCGATGCCGGCAAGGTGCGTGCCCGCGAACGCATCGCGGTGCTGGCTGCGCTGAACCTCGCTTTCGAGATCGCCGACCGCGAAGCCGCCGACATGGCCGCCGCGGCGGACCACCCCCACCCCGTGCCCATGGCCACACCCGTGGCGGTGGGCGACGACATTCCGCCGCCACCGCGGCGCATGGGCGTGCAGGAGTCCCTGCTGCCCCCCGATGCCGACGAAATCCAGCGCCTGCAGAACCTGGTGCAGCGCCTGGACCAGGCCCTGGGCGACGACGGGCGCCTGCTGTAAACGGCGCTGCGGCCCTGCGCTATCAATGGCGTACAGGTCAGAGAATTCTTTACATCGCCGACAGCTTTCAGGGGCTTTCAGAGCCCCTACAATGAAGGTGTCTGCGGTGCCGCCGGGTTTTATATTTCCTTGAACCAATGCTCTCTGAGCACGGGCTTGGTACATCGCCAGGGGAGCGTGATCGTCTCGCGTCAGATGAACCCAACGCCTGGCTGCCCTCGCCCACCTGAACCCCCGGTTCAGGATGACAGGCCCGGTAGCAAATACCGCAGACACCTCTACCCAAAGGCTGCCGGATCACTCCGGCAGCCTTTTCTTTTTAGGGCAACGCTGAACAAGTCCTCGCGATGGCGCGTGCCCTGATTTGGGATGGGCTGCTAGGCGCAAAGCACAGCCATAGCCTGTGCTATGGCGAGCATTTGCAACGCCGCAGACCGCCCAAAGCAGGGTGCGCGGCGCGCGAGGGACTTGTTTAGCGTTGCCTTAGGCCATCCGCTATCCTGCAGCGACCATGCACGCCTGCATTCCCCTTTGCCTTGCCCTGTGCTGCTGCAGCCTGGGGATGTCGTTCGCGCCGGCAGCCCTCGCCCAGGCGCCCGCTGCAGCGGGCGCACGGCAGCACGCCACCCTGTACGACGCCGCCGTGTTCAATGACCGTGCGGCCGTCGAGCGCCTGCTGGCACACGATCCGGCCAGCGTGAACCGCGGCGACGCGGCCGGCTTCACGCCGCTGCATGGCGTGGCCGGCGAAGAGCACACCGGCATGGCCCGCCTGCTCATCGCGCGCGGCGCCAACGTGAATGCCGCCAACCGCGAAGGCACCACACCGCTGCACCTGGCGGCATCTCCAGAAATGGCGAAACTGCTGATCGAGGCGGGCGCAGCCATCGAGGCCCGGGACCATGGCGGCAACACACCGCTGCACTCGGCCACCGCGCACCCGGAGATGCAGGACGTGATGGCGCAGCTGCTGCGCCTGAAGGCCGACCCCAACGCGCGCAACAAAGCGGGCAGGACTGCGCTGGACATGGCCACCGAACGCGGCGAGCCCGGCAAGGCGGCCCTGCTCAGGCGCTACGGCGCACGCCGCGGCGGCCCGCAGTAGGCCCCCATCCCAGAGGCCCATCTCCTGCGCCTCGGGATGCGCCCCGCCAGCAGAGCGGAGCCTCGCGCACTACAATTCTTGCGCCACCCAGCGGTGCGCCCCGCCTCCTTTCCACATCCCTCCCCTTGCCCATGCTCGACCCCCTCCTGATCGTTGAACTCGGTGTTCTTGGCCTGTGCACGGGCTTTCTCGCGGGGCTGCTGGGCATTGGCGGCGGCATGCTCATGGTGCCCTTTCTCACCTACATCCTGGGTGCGCGCCAGGTGGCGCCCGACCTGGCGGTGAAGATGGCCATCGCCACCTCGATGGCCACCATCGTCTTCACCTCGGTCTCCAGCGTGCGCGCGCACCACAAGCGTGGTGCCGTGCGCTGGGACATCGTGCAGCGCCTGGCACCGGGCATCGTGATCGGCGGCTTTGCGGCCAGCCTCGGGGTGTTCGCGCTGCTCAAGGGTTCATCGCTGGCGATCTTCTTTGCGCTGTTCGTGAGCTTCTCGGCCACGCAGATGTTCCTGGACAAGAAGCCCGCGCCCACACGCCAGATGCCGGGCACGGCAGGCCAGTTGGCGGCCGGCGGCGTGATCGGCTTTCTCTCGGGCCTGGTCGGTGCGGGCGGGGGCTTTGTCAGCGTGCCCTTCATGACCTGGTGCAACGTGGCCATCCACAACGCGGTCGCCACCAGCGCGGCGCTGGGCTTTCCGATTGCACTGGCCAACGTGGTGGGCTATGCCGTGGGCGGGCAGTCGGTGCAGAACCTGCCGCCGGCCTCGCTGGGCTACATCTGGCTGCCCGGCCTGGCCGTGATCGCGGTGTGCAGCGTGCTCACCGCACCACTGGGCGCCAAGGCCGCGCACAAGCTGCCCGTCAAGCAGCTCAAGCGCGTGTTCGCCAGCCTGCTGTTCTGCCTGGCCGCCTATATGCTCTACAAAGGGGTGACATCCCCCTGAGTCGCTCCGCGCCTCGGTGCGTCCGCCAGGGGCGGCCGCTCTTCGGGCACGTCCAAGCCTGCGCAGGCAGGCTTGGAGCCGCGGCCCTCAGCCCCTTCTCTCGAATGGCTGCGCCATTCGGGAAGGGGGACGCAGCCAGTGCGGCGGGGCGGCCCTTGCACGGCTGCCCTGGCTTAGACCGCGGAGATGCACAGGCTGCAGTCGAAGCGATCCGCCTCGCGAGCTCCGGCACCACCCCATGGCAACAGCGTTGCGTGCAGCTCAGTCTTCTTCGGGATCGGACGCGCGCTTGCCAGCCACCACCGGCTGCGGCGCGGGCACGCCGGGCGGCGCAGCGACCGGCCGGCCCAGCAGGCTGCGGAAATCCTCGGCCGGCAGGCCGGGCGCGCGCAGAAAGCCCTGGTAGTGGTCGCACTGCATCTGCGCGAGCACCGCGCGCTGCACCTCGGTCTCCACACCCTCGGCCACCACCTCGATGCGCATTGCGCGGCCCATGCTCACGATGGCGCTCACGATGGCCCGGTCGCCATCGTCGTCGGGCAGGCCGCGCACGAAGGACTGGTCGATCTTGAGCTTGTGGATGGGCAGCTTCTTGAGGTAGGCCAGGCTCGAATAACCGGTGCCGAAGTCGTCGATGGCCAGGCTCACGCCCAGGCCGGCCAGCTCGTGCAGGCGCTGCTCCATCTCGGCGGCGTCCTGCAGCAGGATGGTTTCGGTCAGCTCCAGCTCCAGCAAGGTGGGCGGCAGCTGGTGCACGGCCAGCAGGCGCGTGAGCCGCTCCACGAAATCGGGCTGGCGGAATTCGAGCGCCGAGACATTGACCGACACCACGATGGGGTGGCCGCCGTGGATCCAGGCCGCGGCCTCGCGCACGGCCTGCTCCATGACCCAGGCACCCAGCGTGACGATATAGCCCGACTCCTCGGCCAGCGGGATGAACATGCCCGGCGAGACCGCGCCGAACTCCGGGTCGGTCCAGCGGATCAGCGCCTCGGCACCGGTGATGGCACCGGTCTCCATGCTCACCTGGGGCTGGTAGTGCACGGCCAGGCGCTGCTCGCCCAACGCCTGGCGCATGGCGTGCTCCAGCTTCATGCGCGAGAGCAGGTTGGCATTCATCTGCGGCTGGTAGAAGCCGTAGCTGCCGCGGCCGCGCTCCTTGACCTGGTACATGGCCGTGTCGGCCTGCTTGATCAGCTCGTCCAGCGTGGCGCCGTCCTGCGGGTACAGCGCCATGCCGATGCTGCACTGGATGGAGAAACCCATGCTGTCCAGTGTGAAGGGGCGCAGCATCTCATCGAGGATGCGCCGCGCCACGCTCTCGGCCACCACGGCATCGCCGCCGTGCAGGTAGATCACGAACTCGTCGCCGCCCAGGCGGCACAGCATGTCGGTCTGGCGCAGGCAGGTCTGCAGGCGCTCGGCCACCAGCTGCAGCACTCGGTCGCCAAAGGGGTGGCCCAGTGAGTCGTTGATGATCTTGAAGCGGTCCAGGTCCAGGAACAGGATGGCAAAGCCGGTATCGCTCTGGCGCGCGCCCTGGATGGCCGTGTCCACGCGCTGCGAGAGCAGCAGGCGGTTGGGCAGGCCGGTGAGCACGTCGCTGTAGGCCAGCTCTTCGATGCGCTTTTGCGCGGCATGCTGCAGGGTGAGGTCGCGCATGAAGCCGATGCTCTGCACCAGCCGGTCTTCGTCGTCGCGCAGCGCCACCCAGGACAGCTGCACGGCGCAGTAGGCATCGTTTTCGCGGGGCAGCCACAGCTCGCCCTCCCAGAAGCCCTCGCGCGCCCAGCCGGCCTCCACCTGGGCCATGAAGTCGGCATCGGGCCCGCCGCCGAACAGCGAGGCCGCCGCCGCGCCCTCGAAGGAACGCGCGTTCTTGCCCACCAGGCGCTCGCAGCCCGGGTTCATGCGCATCAGGCGGTGGTGGCTGTCGGCGATGAAGATCGCATCCATGCTCGACTCGAACACGCGCGCCGCCAGGCGCAGGCTGGCCTGCACCTCGTGCTGGCGCGTGATGTCGCGAAACGAGTACACCCGGCCCACGGCGCGCCCCTGGCTGAACTGGGGCACCGAGCGGCGCTCGATGCTCATGCCATTGCGCAGCGCGATGATGTCGATGCTCTCCTGCATGGGCTCGGCCGTGATGGCGGCCAGCCGCTCCATGTAGAGCGGCACGTCGGCCACCTGGTCGGCCATGTGGGCGAACAGCGCTGCGTCGTCGCGGCGCACGAGCAGCGGGGCCGGCACGTTCCACAGCTGGGCCAGGCGCTGGTTGAAGGCACGCACGCGCCCGTCCAGGCTGCACACCAGCATGCCGTCGGCGGCCGAATCGAGCGTGGCGCGCAGCTCGGCCAGCAGGGTCTCGAGTTCGCGTTCGGTGGCCTGCTGGTGGCTGCGGTCCACCATGGTCACCAGGAAGGCCGTGCCGCCTTCGAGCCGCGGCACGCGCGTCACGCGCCGCTCCACGGCCACCAGCATGCCTGTGGCATGCAGCACGCTGGTGTGGGAGTGGATGCCGTCGGCCACCACGGCCGCAGGCTGGCTCCAGAACACCATGTCCTGCGGCGTCGCGGCCAGCTGGGTCACCGGCATGTCGTGCATGTCGGCGATGGACAGGCCCGTCAGCTGCTCGGCCGCCTGGTTGGCCGCCAGGATGTGCAGCGTCTTTTCATCGACGAGCCACACCGCCTCCAGCAGACCGTCGATCCACGCCTGCGGCAGCGGCCGGATCACGCTCCACCCTCGTCGGGGACAGCGGCCACGGCACGTTCGAAGAAGTAGCAGATGCGCTTGCGCGGCGACAGGTAGTCGAGCGCCTCGCGCGGCAACTGGGCGGGCTTGAGGCTGCGGCGGATGCCGAGCTCGGGCACGGTCTCCAGGTCGAGGATGGGCGCCTCGTCCTTGGGCACGCGCGGGTCGTGCACGATGACCTTGGGGCGCAGCGGCCGCGAGGAGTTGACCGAGGCCACAATGGCATAGCGGTCGTTGACCAGCTGCACGATGGAGCCTGGCGGGTACACCCCCATCATGCGGATGAAGGCCCCCAGCACCACGGCATCGAAGCGCGCCTTGTGCTGGGCGAAGATGACGGACAGCGCCTCGTGCGGGGTCAGCCCGCCCATGCCGCTGCCCGGGCTGCACAGCCGGTCGTAGTGGTTGACCAGCGCCAGCACCTGGCCGGGGCGCGAAAGGTCATGCGCCGTGAGCCGCATCGGAAAGCCGCTGCCGTCCACCATCTCATGGTGCTGCGCAATGGCCAGCAGCACCGGCTTGCCCAGGCCCATGCGGCTCGCCAGCGCCACGGACTCGCGCACATGGCCCTCATAGCGGGTGCGGTCGGGCGCCGGCATATGGGGCAGTGCGTTCTTGAACGCATCGGGCAGGCGCATCTTGCCCAGGTCGTGCAGCAGGGCTGCCACGCCCAGGTCCTGCAGGTCCTCGGCCTTCATGCCCAGGGCCTTGCCCAGCAGCAGGCTGACGACCAGCACGTTCACGGGGTGCAGCGCGCCGGACTCGCCCACGCCTTCGGACAGCAGGCGGATCACCGAATCGCCGTTGTTGAGCAGATCGGTCACGCAGCCGGCCACCAGCAGCTCGCCATCGGTGCGGGCGCGCTCGGGCAGCTCCACCACCAGTTTTTCCAGCTCCACATAGCGCCGCGTGGCTTCGCCAAAGCGCTGGTTGCACAGGGCCAGGGCGCGGTTCTGCGCCTCCAGCAGCCGACGGCGGCGGGCGGCGGCCTCGTCTGCCGCAGGGTCCGCGGAGGCCGCCAGCGGGGCGGGTGCTGTGGCCTCGCGCACGGTGCCGGCCGCATCGGGCGGTGGTGCATCCTCGGGGCCGCCCACCGGGGGCAGCGGCAGATCACGCAGGTCGGGGTCGCTCTTCTTGGGTACGTAGCGCACCTCGGTCAGCCCCAGTTCGCGCAGGGTGGCGATCTGTTCGGCCGACGCCACCCGGAAGCTGCTCACCGGAAACGGATGGTGCATCCAGCCCAGGTCGAGCTGGATGTACATGCCGATGCGCAGCTGGCGGATATCGATGAGGATGGACGAATTCACTGCAAACGTACGTGAGGAAACACGGCGGCACTTCTGCCACCATTGGTTACACCCATTATCTCCAGTTCTGAAGGCTTGTCTTGCCCTGCCATGCCCCGGGACATTCCCCCTGCACCACGGCTGGCGGGGGCTGCGGCGCGATTTACCTCCTGGTAAAAACCCTGGGGCGGGCTGCGCAGCGAACGGCGCCCCCTGCGGGCCCGGGCCGCTCACGGCATGCGTGCAAGTACGTAGGACACACAAAACAACAGTCCGGCACGCCCCTCAGCCCCAAGGCCACTGTATCACCGGCACCACAACGAAGGCTTGACGACCAGGTCCATCCACAGCGCCCAGCCCGCCGCCGCGCACAGCAGCCCCCCGGCAATGCGCGTGCCCCAGTCGGCCCGTGCCTGGTTGATGCGGCGGCGCAGGCGCGCCCACAACCAGGGCCCGCCCACCAGCCACACCCCGCTGCCCAGGGCAAACAACGCCATGGTGGCCGCCCCCTGCACCGGCCCGCCGCTGAGCGCCGCCACCAGCAGGGCCGAATAGAGCAGGCCGCAGGGCATCAACGCCCACAGCAGCCCGGCCACCCCCACCCCGCCGGCCCCGGCCGTGAGCGGCCGAACGCGCTGCCAGACCCTGCGGCCCAGGCCCTCCACCCAGGCCGGCTGGCGCGCCTGCACCATGAGCAGCACACCCCAGGCCATCACCGCCAGGTGCAGAAAAACCCACGCGGGCTGCAGCGCCGCCGTGCGCTGCGTGAGCCAGGCCAGGCTGTCCATGGCCAGCGCCGCAGCCGCGCCCAGGGCCGCATAACCCGCCACCCGACCGCCATGGAAGGCCACGAGCCGCCCCAGGGCGGGCGGTGGTGGTTCCAGCACGGCACCTGCCGGCCCGGCCCAGCGCACCGGCTGGCCGCCCCCCTGCCCCACCAGCGCCCCGCAGGGTGCAGCGCACATGGCCAGGCAGTGCGGGCCACCGGCCAGGCCCATCACCAATGCGGTCCAGCCCAGGGTGGCCAGCATGCTCAGATGATCCGGGAGAACCGGGCGCGGTTGCGGTCCGCCTGCAGGTAGCGGTCAAACACCATGGCGATGCCGCGCACGAAGAACCAGCCCATGGCCGTGACGGTGATGCCCTCACCGGTCACGTTGACCAGCCCCTGCTCCTGCAGGCCGGCGAGCTGCTCCAACTCTGCCGCGAAGCTGCGGCGAAAGTCGATCAGCCAGCCCGCCTCGATGGACTCGAAGGACAGCTCGCCCTGGCACATCAGCGCCATGATGACGGCGCGGCGCACCAGGTCGTCGCGGTTCAGCGCCAGGCCGCGCACCACGGGCAGGCGGCCCTGGTCCAGCAGGTCGTAGTACTCGTCCAGGGTCTTGGCGTTCTGGCTGTAGGTGGCGCCCACGCGGCCGATGGCCGAGACGCCCAGGGCGATCAGGTCGCAGTCGGGCTGCGTGCTGTAGCCTTGGAAGTTGCGGTGCAGCCGCCCCTGGCGCTTGGCCACGGCCAGGGCGTCGGTGGGCAGCGCGAAATGGTCCATGCCCACATAGACATAGCCCGCATCCATGAACTGCTGCAGCGAGCGCGACAGCATGGCCACCTTGGAGGGTGCCGCCGGCAGCTCGGCCGGCACGATGCGCCGCTGGGGCTTGAAGCGCTCGGGCAGGTGCGCATAGGCGTACAGGGCGATGCGGTCCGGCCGCAGGGCCTTGACCTGCTCCAGCGTGCGGTCGAAGGACTCGGGCGTCTGCCGTGGCAGGCCATAGATCAGGTCCACGTTGACCGACTCGAAGCCCAGCCGGCGCGCCGATTCGACCAGTGCGAACACCTGCTCGGCCGGCTGCACGCGGTGCACGGCCTTCTGCACGTCGGCATCGAAGTCCTGCACGCCAAAGCTCAGGCGGTTGAAGCCCAGCTCGGCCAGCACGGCCAGGCGCTCGGCCGTCACGGTGCGTGGATCCACCTCGATGGAGTATTCGCCGCCCGGCGCAAAGCTGAAACTGCGCTTGAGCACGGCCATCAGCTCGCGCAGCTTGTCATCCGACAGAAAGGTGGGGGTACCCCCGCCCAGGTGCAGCTGGCTCACCACCTGGCCCGTGCCGCAGTGGGCCGTGTGCAGCTCCACCTCGCGCGCCAGGTAGCGCAGGTACACGTCGCCCCGGTCGTGGTGCTTGGTGATGATCTTGTTGCAGGCGCAGTAGTAGCACAGCGATTCGCAGAACGGAATGTGCACGTACAGCGACAGCGGCAGTGCCTTGCCCGGCGCGCCCGCCCGGCGCTGGGCCAGGGCCAGCACGTAGTCGTTTTCGCCAAACGCCTCCACAAAGCGGTCGGCCGTGGGATAGGAGGTATAACGGGGGCCCGGCACGTCGAAACGGGTCAGGAGTTCGGGCGTCACAGCGGTCATTTCGGGGGCATTCCTTATTGAGGTGGAACTTTGCCGCAGTGCTTGCCCCCCGTCCTTGACCTAGATCAAGTGTTGAAAGGCCCGCAGGGCCCACAATTTGATTCATGTCAGCCACCACCACGCTCCTCTCGCCGGATGCGATCCGTTCGCAACCCCCAACAGCTGCTGCGCCCATGAACCCGCTCACCATCAAAGTCGCCTGTTCCAACTGCAACCTGCGCGAGCTGTGCATGCCCGTGGGCCTGAACGACGCGCAGCTGGAACGCATCGACGAGATCGTGGCCACACGGCGCAAGGTCAAGCGCGGGGGCACGCTGTTCCGCAACGGCGAGACCTTCACCTCGCTGTACGCCATCCGCACCGGTTTCTTCAAGACCTGCGTGGCCACCGAGGACGGTCGCGACCAGGTGACGGGCTTCCAGATGGCGGGCGAGATCATCGGCCTCGACGGCATCGTGAACGACCACCACACCTGTGACGCCGTGGCGCTCGAAGATGCCGAGGTCTGCGTGATGCCGTTTGACCGTATCGAGGAACTCTCGCGCGAGGTCACGGCCCTGCAGCACCACGTGCACAAGATCATGAGCCGCGAGATCGTGCGCGAGCACGGCGTCATGCTGCTCCTAGGCAGCATGCGTGCCGAGGAGCGCCTGGCGGCCTTTCTGCTGAACCTGGTGCAGCGCCTGCACGCGCGTGGGTTCTCGCAGTCCGAGCTGGTGCTGCGCATGACACGCGAGGAAATCGGCAGCTACCTGGGCCTCAAGCTCGAAACCGTGAGCCGCACCTTCTCGAAGTTCGTCGAGGAAGGCATCGTCGAGGTCAAGCAGCGCCATGTGCGCATCCTCGATACCGATGCGCTCAAGCGCATCGTCAACTCGCAGGCCTGCAGCTAAAACTTCAAGAGACCTGCAAGCGGGCGAGCACTTCGGCCCGGCCGCCAGCATCGGCCCGCAGGATCAACGCCTCACCCGAGCTGGTATTGCCGCCCGCGAGGTCGGCCAGCACGAACATGTGCGTGAACCAGGCCTCGAAACTTCCGGCCCGCAGCGACACCGCCGCCAGCGCCTGGCGCAATTCGCGCAGATGCTCCGCGCCGGTGGTCTCGCGCGCGCCATGTGGGGAGCCCAATGCAGGCCACACCTGGGGTGCTGCAAACGCCAGGGTCGCCGTGTCGATACAGCGGCACCAGGGACTCGAAAGCACCTTGGCCGGCTGCAACTGACGTTCCTTGAACCACGCGCCCGTGCGCCGCGCCTGCGCGCGGCCTTCTTCGCTGAGGTTGCGCTGCGTGTTGCAATCGCCCAGACGGAACCCCGGCGGATCAAAGGTACCGGGCGCCAGGGCATGGCGGAAGGCTGCCACCACACCGCCCTTGCGCAGCAGGGCTTCGGCCTCTCGATCCTGGCTGGCCCAGGCGCGCAGCGTGGTGAGGGCCAGGCCCGCACCCAGCAGGGTGCGCCGGCCCAGGGCCGCGTCCTGAAAACGGTGGCATGTCGGCATGGGACTTTCCGGCATCGGGTGGAGCGTTGGAGCCCCACTGTAGCGGGGAGTGCGCCGCCGGGTGCAAACCTGCGGGGGCGCCGGGGTCTTGGCGTAGCGCCCCGGGCCCGCTCCACTCAATCGAGCGAAATGCGCTGTGCCTTGATCAGCTTGTGCCACTTGTCGGTTTCGGTGCGGATCAGGTCCGCATACTGGGCCGGCGTGCTGGCCACGGGCTCAATGCCGAAATCGATGAGCTTTTGCTTGACGGCAGGCTGGTTGATGGCCGTGGCCACCTGTTTTTGCAAAGCGTTCACCACATCGGCCGGCGTGCCCGCGGGGGCGACGATGCCCACCTGGGCCGAGGCCTCCACATTCTTGAAGCCCAGCTCTGCAAAGGTCGGCACATCGGGCAGCTGGGGCAGGCGCTTGGCGTTGGCCACGGCCAGGGGGCGCACCTTGCCGGCCTTGATGAAGGCGCCGCCGGCAGCGAGGTCGACCATCATCGCGGGGATCTGGCCGCCGGCCAGGTCGGTCAGTGCCGGCGCGGCGCCGCGGTAGGGGATGTGGGTCATGAACAGGCCGGCATCGACCTTGAGCAGCTCCATCGCCAGGTGGTGCGGGCTGCCTGCGCCGGCCGAGCCGAAGCTCATGGCGCCGGGCTTGGCCTTGGCCTTGGCGATGAAGTCCTTGGCGTCCTTGAAGTCCGCACCGGGGTGGGCCACCAGGATCATGGGAAACTTGCCCATCAGCGTCACGGGCACCAGGTCCTTGCTGGGGTTGTAGGTCAGCTTGCTGTACAGCGCGGGGTTGAACACCATGGTGCCGTTGTCGGCCGACAGGATGGTGTAGCCGTCGGGTGCGGAGCGGCCTGTCTCGACGGCGGCAATGGCGGTGTTGCCACCGGGCTTGTTGTCGATCAGTACCGGCTGGCCGATCTGCGTCGACAGCTGCTGGCCCACCGTGCGCGCGAGAAAATCGGAGCCGCCGCCTGCCGGGTAAGGCACCAGCCAGCGGATGGACTTGGCGGGGTAAGCAGCAATTTGCGCGCTGGCCGGTGCGGCCCAGGCCAGCAATGCAGGCAGAGCCAACATGGCGGCAGCCAAGCGACGATTTTTCAACATGTCCAGACCTCGTAGGATTAATATCTGCGTGATGTTACTCCGCTATGCGTAATATCCCGAGGCAGCGTTTACCCTAGGTTTCACACCAAAAGACCATGAGCACACCCCCTTCCACGGCCCGGGTGGCCGACCGCCGCCAGCGCGTCCAGTCCGCCGAAATGGGCCTGAGCGTCCTCAAGGCCCTGACCCGCCTGGGCGGCGCCGCCAGCCTGACCGCCACCGCCGCCGAGGTGGGCGAAAGCCCCGCCAAGGTGCACCGCTACCTGGCCAGCCTGTGCCAGCAGGGCTTTGTCGAGCAGTCGCCCACCAACCAGCACTATTACCTGGCGCAGGAGTCCATCGCCATCGGCCTGGCGGCCCTGCGCCAGTGCGACCCGATCCGCCTGGGCGAGGCCTCGCTGCAGCGCCTGCGCCAGGCGCTGGAGGTGACGGCCTTCCTCGCAGTGATGGGCAACAAGGGCGCCACCGTGCTGCGCATGGAAGAGCCCACGCTGCCTGTCACCGTGAACATCCGCGCGGGCTCGGTGCTGTCCACGCTGTGGTCGGCCACGGGCCGGGTGTTTCTGGGTTATTCCAACGACCGGCAGGTCACCGACATGGCCGAGCAGGAGCTGGCCGAGGCGTCCGCCGAGCGGCGCGCCCAGCTCGACGGCACGCGGCCGGTGGAGCAATTGCGCCAGCAGGTGCGCGCGCGCGGCTGGGCCATGGCCAACGACTCGCTGCTCAAGGGCATCAGCGCGCTGGCGGCGCCGGTGTTCGATGCCACCGGCAATGTCTGTGCCTGCCTGACCACGCTGGGGGCCACGGGCGGCTTCGACCTGCGGCCCGATGGTGCCATCTGCCCTGCCCTGCTGCAGGAGGCACGCCTGATCAGCCGGGCCATGGGCTACCAGGGCCACTAGGGTAAACCCGTAATTTTGAATTCATATTGCGTAATACATTTACGCAAAAGGAGATTCACGATGACTGCCCCCGCCAACGCCTCCCGCTGCCCGGTCGACCATGCCGCGATGGCCGCCGCCCTGAAGAGCCCCACGGGTTGCCCGGTGAGCGCGCGCGCGGCGGCCTTCGACCCGTTTGCCCCCAGCTACCAGCAGAACCCCGCCGAGGTGGTGCGCTGGGCGCGCGAGGAAGAGCCCGTCTTCTACAGCCCCGAGCTGGGCTACTGGGTGGTGACACGCTACGAGGACGTGAAGGCGGTGTTCCGCGACAACCTCCTGTTCTCGCCCTCGGTGGCGCTGGAGAAGATCACGCCCGCCACCGGGGAGGTGATGGACATCCTCAAAAGCTATGGCTTTGCGATGAACCGCACCATGGTCAACGAGGACGAGCCCGACCACATGGCGCGCCGGCGCCTGCTGATGGACGCCTTCATGCCCGAGCGGCTGATGGACTACGAGCAGCCCATCCGCGACCTGGCGCGCCAGTACATGGACCGCTTCGTGGACAAGGGCCGCGCCGACCTGGTGGCGGAGATGTTCTACGAGATCCCGTTGACCATTGCGCTGCACTTCCTGGGTGTGCCCGACGAAGGGGCCGAGCAACTGCGCCACTTTGCCGTGGCCCACACCCTGAACACCTGGGGCCGGCCCACGGCGCAGGAGCAATTGGAGATCGCGCACAACGTGGGCCGCTTCTGGCAGACGGCCCAGGGCATCCTGGACACCATGATGGCCCAACCCGACGGCGAGGGCTGGATGTACGACTCCATCCGCCAGCACCACGCGCACCCGGACATCGTGACCGAGTCCTACCTGCGCTCCATGATGATGGCCATTCTGGCGGCCGCGCACGAAACCACATCGAACGCCACAGCCAACGCCTTCATGACCCTGCTGTCGCACCGCGAGGCCTGGGAAGAGATCTGTGCGCAGCCTGCGCTGATCCCCAATGCGGTGGAGGAATGCCTGCGCGTGGCCGGCTCCATCATCGCCTGGCGGCGCATGGCCACGCGCGACACCACCGTCGGCGGCGTGGAGATTCCCAAGGGCGGCAAGCTGCTGCTGTTCCAGGCCTCGGCCAATGCCGATGCCAGCCATTTCGAAGACCCCGACCGCGTGGACCTGCACCGCGAGAACGCGGTGGAGCACCTGACCTTCGGCTACGGTGCGCACCAGTGCATGGGCAAGAACATCGGTCGCATGCAGATGCGCATCTTCCTCGAAGAGTTCGTGCGCCGCCTGCCGCACATCCGGCTGGTCGAGGGGCAGCAGTTCGACTTCCTGTCGAACACCTCGTTCCGAGGCCCTTCGGCGCTGTGGGTGCAGTGGGACCCGCTGCACAACCCCGAACGGCTGGCCAACCAGGCGCCTGCAGTCCTCGCCAAGTTCCAGATCGGCCCGCCACCCAAGGATGGCATTGCGCGCGCGGTGGTGGTCAAGGACAAGATCGCCGAGGGCGAAGGCCTCTACCGCTTTGTGCTGGCCGCTGCCGGCACCACCCCACTGCCCACCTGGACAGCAGGCTCGCACATCGACCTGATCGCCGGGGGCCACCGGCGCAAATACTCGCTGTGCGGCGCAGGCGCCCACCCGGGCTGCTACGAGATCGTGGTGCAGCGCGAGGAAGACGGGCGCGGCGGCTCGCGCCACTTCTGCGACACCCTGCAGCCGGGTGACGAGTTGCAGCTGGCCGGGCCCAAGAACCTGTTCCGCATCGACGAAGCCGGCGCCCGCCATGTGCTGCTGGCCGCGGGCATCGGCATCACGCCCATCCTGGCCATGGCCGACCGGCTCAAGGCCCTGGGCCTGCCGTACGAGCTGCACTACGCGGGCCGTGCGCGCCAGAACATGGCGCTGCTGGACCGGGTGCTGAAAGACCATGCCGGCCATGCCACGCTGCACATCAAGGCCGAGGGCGCGCGCATGGACCTCCCCGCCCTGCTGCAGCACGTGGACGGCAGCACCCGCGTCTACGCCTGCGGGCCGGACCGGCTGATCGCCGAACTCGAAACCCTGGCCGAGCACTGGCCCGAGGCCGTGCTGCGCTTCGAGCACTTCAGCACCGACAACGCGGCGCTCGATCCGAGCAAGGAGCATGCGTTCACCGCCGAGCTCAAGGACTCGGGCCTCACCATCGAGGTGCCGCGCCACCAGACCCTGCTGCAGGCGCTGCAGGCCGCCGGGGTGGATGTGCCCTGCGACTGCGGCGAGGGCCTGTGCGGTGCCTGCGAGGTGCAGGTGGCCGGCGGCGACATCGACCACCGCGACAAGGTGCTCAGCAAGACCGAGCGCCAGGCCAACCAGCGCATGATGGCCTGCTGCTCGCGGGCCGCGGGCGAACGGGTGGTGCTGTTCCTGTGATCCCCGGCGCGAACGCCTTGCCCCATGGGGGCATGGCGTTCAACCAGCCTTCGCTGGGGCGCCGGCCTTGGACTGGCCCCGGGCCTGGGCTTCGGTCTTGAGCGACTTCCAGAGGCCCCAGACCTCGCGCAGCACCTGCGGCGTGGTCTCCGCCTCCACACCGTGGCGCAAGGATTCCGCAAAGCGCAAACGCGGTGCCGGGTCGCAGCTGAGCTTGTGCGGCACGCGGTAGTTGTCGATCTTCTTGAACAAGCCGTGCAGGCTGGACTGCAGCCGCGCTGCCCGGTCGTCATTCCACCCGACGTGCTCCTCGGTCGTGACCAGGCGCTTGCCCTTGAGCGCCAGCGGGGCCTGGGCCAGCATTTGGTAGAACAGGTCGATGGTCCGGCTGGTGAACATGTCGGTCAGGCCGGCAATGCCGTACTCGCCGCGGGCCTCGCCCGCGAGCCAGAATTCACTCTCGTGTATCCACTCGCCCAGGTACAAGGTTACTTGGGACGGTGCATGCCGCTCGAAGCCGAGGAAGCGGATCAGAGCGACGTGGTCATCGACGGCCAGGCCATAGGGCTGCGAGTCCCGGCTGAGCAGGTCATGGAGGAAGGGGTCGGCAAACGCCCTGCCCGACTCCTCGGACCGGACAAGCTCCTCGGTTTCGCTGTCCCTGAAGTGGCTGCGCGCCTCGATCGCCGCTTGCCAGTGCGCCTCGCCCTGCAAAGGGCTCCAGATCAACTGGCGGCAGCGGATGAACTTGTCGGGGGATTCCACGACCTTGCCCTCGAAAAACAGGGCCCTCAGCTGCTTGAGCTCTTCCTTGCGGCACCAGTCGAAATAGTCGGCCTGTTCCAGCCGGTCCCACAGGTCCTGTCGGGTATGGCCGTCAATGGCTTGGGCGTCCATGTCTTTGTTTGCTCCCTGGATGGTGGCGGCGCAGCGGCGATGGGCCCTGCGTTCCGCATGGAGGGATTCTAGGGAGCCCTGCGCCTGCCGCACTGGACAACTTGTCCATCGAACGCCGCCCAGCCACGCCCTCCTCAATCCTGGGGATACCGCACGCGGGCCCTCGCCGATAACCTGAAGACTCCATGCCATCGACCTTCAGGAGCGCCTTCATGAGCCACCCCTCGCACCAGCCCCGCCGCCGGTTTCTGCAACACACCGGTGCACTGGCCGGCACCCTCAGCGCCCCGGCCTGGCTGGCCGCGTGTGCCAGCACAGCCTCCACGCCGTCGGATCTGACCCAACTGACCTCTGCCCAGGCCATTGCGCAGATCAAGGGCGGGCGACTTTTGGCCGTGGACTATGTGGCCGCGCTGGCGGCGCGCGCCAAGGCGCTGCAGTCGCTCAATGCCCTCATCACCCTCGACGAAGCGGGCGCCCTCGCCGCTGCCCGGCGCATCGATGCGGCGCGCGCCTCGGGTGCCACGCTCGGTCCGCTGGCGGGCCTGGTGATCGTGGCCAAGGACAACATCAACACGGCCGACCTGCCCACCACGGGCGGCACGCCCGCGCTGCAGGGCTTCAAGCCCCCGCGCACCGCGCCCTCGCTGCAAAAGCTGATCGACGCGGGCGCCATCATGCTGGGCAAGGCCAACCTGCACGAGCTGGCCTTCGGCATCACCAGCACCAACCTGTCGCCCTTTGCCGGCCCGGTGGGCAACCCGTATGACCCCGCACGCATCCCCGGTGGCTCCTCGGGCGGCACGGCCGCGGCCATTGCCGCACGCATGGTGGCGGCCGGCCTGGGCACGGACACGGGCGGCTCCACCCGCGTGCCGGCCGCCCTGTGCGGCATCGTGGGCCTGCGCCCCTCGGTCGGCAACGGCGGGGCCGAGCGCCGCTACCACGACCCGCTGGCCGTCGTGCCCATCAGCCGCACCCGCGACACCGTGGGCCCCATGGGCCGCACCGTGGCCGATGTGGCCTTGCTCGATGCGGTGATCACCGGCGACGCCAGCCTGCCCGCCCTGCCGCTCTCGCGTGTGCGCCTGGGCCTGCCACGCCCGCTGTGGGCGGGGCTCGATGCCTCGTTGGCCACCGTGGTGAATGCTGCGCTGGCCAAACTGCGCGCGGCCGGTGCCACGCTGGTGGAGGTGGACATGGCACAGCTGATGCCACTCAACGAGAAGATGTCGTTCCAGATCGCGCTGCACGAGCCCGTGGCCGATCTGCCCGCCTACCTGGCGGCCAACAACGCACCCGTGAAGACGGTGGCCGGCATCGCGGCCAAGGTCGCCAGCCCCGATGTGCAGGGCGCTTTCGGTGCCATCCAGGCCGACGCCTTCGGCGCCGCCTACCCCGAGGCCATGGCCGTGCACCGGCCGCAACTGCAGGCCCTGTATGCCAGCACCTTTGCGCAGGGCAAGTTCGATGCCCTGCTGTTCCCGACCACACCGCTGCCGGCCGTGCCCATGGACAAGGCCAAGGGCTCGTCCACCGTCAAGCTCAATGGCGGGGCGGATGCAGACACCTTCGCCACTTTCATTCGCAACACCGACCCGGGCAGCAATGCGGGCATTCCGGGCCTCTCGGTGCCCGCGGGCCTGACCAGTGCCGGCCTGCCGGTGGGGCTGGAGCTCGACGGCCCGGTGGGCAGCGACCGCAAGCTGCTGGCGATTGGCCTGGAAATCGAGAAGCTTCTGGGCAGCGTGCCCGCGCCGAAGATTTAACCGGGGCTCACCGCGTCGGTGAACAGCGCGCGCAGCCAGCGGTGGCCCGCGTCCTCCTGCACGCGGGCATGCCAGGCCATGGCCAGGTTGAACACCGGTATCTCGAAGGGAACGGGCAGTATCTCCAGAATGGCCGCGTAGCGGCGCAGCAGTTGGCTGGGCAGGGTGGCCACGCAATCGGTGTGGGTGAGCACCAGCGCCACCTGGTTGTAGCTGGGCACGGTGACGACCACCTTGCGGCTGCGCTGCTGTGCGGCCAGCAGCTCATCGATCTGGCTGTGCGGGTGGCCCACCTGCGAGACCAGCACATGCGGCAGGCTGCAATACTCATCGAGCGTGGCGGGCGCAGGGCCGCGCGGGTGGCCGATGCGCTGCGCCATCTCGAAACGGTCACCCATCAGGTAGCGCGACTTGAGCGGGCCGGGCACCTTGCCCACATCGCCCAGGTACAGGTCGACCTCGCCGCGCTCCATGCGCTCCACCAGGCCGGAATCGGCCGCGGGCACAAAACTCACGCGCAGATCGGGGTTGCCGATGGCCGCAATGCGGCCCAGCGCCGGCAGGCCCAGGATGCTGAACACGCTGTCGTTGGCCGCGATCACGAAGGCGCGGCGCGCGGTGGCGGGGTCAAAACTTTCGCCCAGCTCTACCGCGCCGCGCAACTGGTTCAGCGCCTCGCTGAGCCGGGGTTTGAGCTCGAGCGCACGGTGCGTGGGCACCATGCCGCGGCCGTTCTCGGCGGGCACAAGCAAAGGGTCTTCGAACAGGTCGCGCAGCTTGGCCAACTGGCCCGACAGGCTGGGCTGGCTGATGTTCAGGCGCCGCGCTGCGCGCGTGACATTGAGTTCGTCGAGCAGCGCGTCGAGCGAGATCAAGAGCGGCAGATCGGAACGCCGGATATCCATGGTGCCTATACCTCCTATCGGCAATTCCGACTCACGCTCTCGTGCCCATGCGGCCTATCGTTGCGCCCTCACTTCACCGCACTTGTCGCGAGCTTTCAGATGATCCAATTTTATTACCACCCCACCCCCAACCCGCGCAAGGTCGCGCTGCTGCTGGAGGAACTGGGCCTGCCCTACGAGATGGTGCCGGTCGATACCTCGAAAGGCGAGCAGCACAGCATCGCCTACCGCGCCGTCAACCCCAACGGCAAGGTGCCGGCCCTGGCCGATGGCGATGCCGTGGTCTTCGACAGCGCCGCCATCCTGCTGCACCTGGCCGAGAAGAACGGGCGCTTTCTCGGCGCGCCCGGTGCCGCAGGCCGCGCCGAAATGCTGTCGTGGCTGATGCTGGCCGCCACGGGCCTGGGCCCCTTCACCGGACAGGCCGTGCACTTCACGCACTACGCGCCCGAGCCCAAGGACTACGCGCTGCACCGCTACCAGTTCGAGGCCGAGCGCCACTGGGCACTGTTCGACGCGCGCCTGGCCACGCGCCGCTATGTGCTGGGGGACGACCACTACAGCATCGTCGACATGTCGCTCTGGGGCTGGTGCGGCGGCCTGGCCTACCTGATGGGCGATGCGGCATGGGCGAAGTTCCCGCACGTCAAGCGCCACTTCGACGAACTCAATGCCCGCCCTGCCGCCATCGCAGCCATGGCCCTGGCCACAAAGCACGCCTTCAAGGCCGAGCTCGATGCCGATGCCAAGGCGCAGCTGTTTCCGCATGGCCGGGTTGCCTGAGCCCTGTCGCTGCTTTCAAACTCATATTTCTCACACCATGACGATTCGCCGCTCCCTCATTTCCCTGGCCGTTGCCGCATCCTTGCTCGGCCCCGTTTACGCCATCGCCCAGGCCGCCGCGCCTGCAGCGCCCGCCAGCACGCCCCCGGCCACCCAGCAAGCCGGCTTCTACCGCTTCAGCGTGGGCGGCGTGCAGGTGGTGGCCTTGTCCGATGGCACGGTGCCACAGGACCTGCATGCCCTGCTGCACATGAAGCCCGCACAGACCGACCGGCTGCTGGCGCGTGGATTTCTCGCCAACCCGGTGGAGGCCTCGATCAATGCCTACCTGGTCTACGCGGGTGACCGCCTGGCGCTGGTCGATACCGGTGCCGGTGCCTTCTTCGGCCCCAGCGCGGGTGGCAAGCTGGTGGCCAGCCTCCAAGCCGTGGGCGTGGAGCCTGCGCAGATCAACGACGTGCTGATCACCCACGTCCACACCGACCACAGCGGCGGGCTGGTGGACGCGCGGGGCGAACGCGTGTTCCCCAACGCCACCATCCATGTGGGCAAGGCCGACGTCGACTTCTTCCTCGCGCCCGGCAACCAGCAAGGCGTGCGCGGCTACGACAAGGCCTACTTCCAGCAGGGCACCGCCGCCCTCGGGCCGTATGTGAAATCAGGCCAGGTGCGTCCCTTCAGCGGCGAGGTGGACATCGTGCCCGGCATCCGTTCGCGCCCCACCCCGGGCCACACGCCCGGCCACGCCTTCTTCGTGCTGCAGGGAAAGGGCGGTAAGGCGCTGGAGTTCATCGGCGACATCCTGCATGTGCAGGCCGTGCAGATGCCCCGGCCCGACGTGACCATTGCCTACGACGTGGTGCCGAGCGATGCCAAGGCGCAGCGCCTGCAGCAGTTTGCACGGCTGGCAAAGGAACGGCGCCTGGTGGCTGCGGCGCACCTGCCTTACCCGGGCGTAGGCCATCTGCGCGATGAGGGCAAGGGGAAGTATGCGTTTGTGCCGGTGGACTACCGGTACCGGGCGGGGGAGTGAAAAAAAGCCGATGCCGCAGGGACTGAATGCTGTACTCGCGCTGGCAAGACTTGCGGACAAAGCCCCCCCCGTTAGAGGGATACCACGGACCCTGGTTATGGCTCTAACATGGCACCTTACAAACGGCGGGTGGGACATGACAACCTATTCGCTCCAATGGGGTGTCCATGTCCAATTTTCGTTGGGGCTTAATCATCGCATTGGCCCCTATTGCCGTTCCATTTGTCCTGTGGCCCCTATGGTGGCTGGCCGGCTGTGAACCAACAGCCCATGCGGTGCACTGCAAGAACGCGGTGTGGTACGGCCCCGTCGCCATGGCCATACTCAACCTTCCCTGGCTGGCTCTTCTATCGATACCCGCAGGATTCATCTTCATGCTGTTCGGCCCTGTCCCTTCTGGAACGCAGGCACTCTACGACCCGTCCGCAATGCCACGCGAGGTCACGGCAAGTGACAAAGAGAAAGGCGAGGCTGACTAACCTGCCGCAGTCAATTCCCATTGACGTGTAGGCGACCGGGACAATGCCTCGGCCTCCCAAAAAAGCCAGAAACGCAAGACTCGGACAGAGTCGCTTCAGTGCGGCCGCCCCGCCCCCAGCAGCCGCTGCACCAGCTCCGTGCGGTTATGCACCCCAAACCGCTCAAACAGCGCATCCACATGCGTGCGCACCGTCGAGTAGCCAATCCCCAGTTCGGCCGCGATCTTCTTGTCGGGCCAGCCAGCGCACAGGGCCTGGGCAATCTCGCGGGCACGGCCGTTGAGGCCCTGCCAGGGATCGGGCGGCACCGGCACAGGCGCCGCCACGGGGCGGTCACGCAGCCGACGCAGCGCGCCCGTGAAGGCAGGCTGCACCAGGCGCAGCAGGTCCAGCGTGTCGCGATCGAAGGGCCCGCGCTGGCGGCCGCGCCAGATGCGCAGGTCGCCGAGGTTGCGCTCGCCGTCCCAGGCGAACAGGTTCACGCCGTGGTGCAGGCCGTCGCGGGCCAAAAAGTCGTTGAAGAACTCGGTCTTCATGAGTTCCTGCTGGGGCAGGATCTGCGTGACCAGGGTGGGCGCGCGGCGCTGGCGCAGCTGGTGGGTGATGGGGTCGCGGTACTGGTAGTAGGCCTCGTAGGCCTGCAGGTTGGCGTCGTCCATGTGGAGGGCGGCGCGCTCGCCAAAGCGCTGGGCCGCATCGTCCCAGGTGTAGGAGGCGAAATGGTCGGCCTGCAGCAGGTCCAGCAGGTCCTGGCCCACGGCCAGGCGCAGGGCTGCGCTGCCGGGCAGCTCGGCGGCCTCCAGCCGGCCCATGAGGCGGGACAGTTTCTCGACGCGGGCTTGGCTCAGGTACATGACGGCAGGGGTGCAGACGGCGGGCCGGCATGGCCCGCCCGCTACTGTAGGGAGATCCCTGTGCGCATTCAAGAGCCGTGCCAGGCTCGCTTTCCCTAACCAGGCAATCCTGTCCCCCGCCAGCTCAGGGCTGGTGATGCCTGGCGCAATCCGCTGGGCGCTCGGTCACGGGCACCGGGCAGCGGTTGAGCTCGAAAGGCGACATGGCCAGCAGCGTGGTGAGCGCGCTCGATGCCATGGTGACCAGCCAGAACACGAAAAAAGCGAGGGTGTAGACCCCCTCGCGCGACAGGGCCAGCGGCTGGCCGCCGAACCAGTGCATGTCCTGCGGGTCCACGACGGCGAAGACCAGCATCTCCAGCACGCCCGCCATCAGAAAGGCGGGCCAGGCAATCCACATCAGGCGTTGGCGCAGCATGGGGGTGTCTCCTTGTTGTGGGGCTTTGACGGCGCACACCGCCAGCGGTCAGCGGGGTTTGTCCTGCTCTGGCGTGGCTGCATGGTTGCGGCCCTTGACGGCCGGGGCCATGCTGCTGCGGGCCTTCTCGCCCAGGGTCTTGTTGATCTCGATGCCCTGCTGGTAGTAGTCCTCGGCCACCACGGGGTCGGGGCTCGATACGGCCAGCCACAGGGTGACAAAGCCCGCGACGACCACAATGGCCGGGCCGGAGATGACCAGCCAGACATGGCCGAACTTCCACCAGGGGGCGGGAACGCGCGCAGCGGCGATGGAGGGAGATGAAGGCATGTGGGTCATCCTGAAAAAAAGTGGGGTTGTCGGGCGATGGATCCGGTCAGCGCGGCACCAGAAACACCGATTTCTCGGTGATATGGCCGCCGCCGCCCAAGGCCTCGATCTCGAACTGCACGGGGTGCGAGCCGGGCGTGGCCGAGCCGTAGGGGATCTGCAGGCGCACGGCGACCCAGCGGGATTCGGCGGCGCCGATGTCCACCTCGGCATCGGACGCGACCCTGAGGCCATCGAGCCCGTGCGCGCCGATGCGGTAGCGCTGGCCGGCCTCGGTGGCGTTCATGATCTGCAGGCGGTAGATGTTCTCGAGCTGGCCGCCCGCGACGATGCGCGAGAGCGCGGCACGGTCGCGCACCACGTCCACCTTGAAAGCCGTGCGCAACACCAGGCTGGCAGCCAGGCCCACGCACAGTGACAGCAGGATGGCGCTGTAGACCAGTACGCGGGGGCGCAGCACGCGGCGCAGCATCTGTGCACCGCTCCAGCGTGCGGCCACGGCGTTCTGGGTGGAAAAGCGGATCAGTCCGCGCCGGTAGCGCATCTTGTCCATCACGGTGTTGCAGGCGTCCACGCACAGGCCGCAGCCTATGCATTCGTACTGCAGGCCATTGCGGATGTCGATGCCCACGGGGCAGACCTGCACGCACAGGGTGCAGTCGATGCAGTCGCCCAGGCCGCTGACCTTGGGGTCCACGGCCTTGCTGCGCGGGCCGCGGGGTTCGCCACGCGCGTTGTCGTAGGTCACGATGAGGGTGTCGCGGTCGAACATGGCGCTCTGGAAGCGCGCATACGGGCACATGTACTTGCACACCTGCTCGCGCATATAGCCCGCGTTGCCATAGGTGGCAAAGCCATAGAACAGCACCCAGAAGATCTGCCAGCTGCCCTGCAGCGCCAGCAGCTCGGCGCCCAGCGCGCGGATGGGCACGAAGTAGCCCACGAAGGTGAATCCCGTCCACAGCGCGAGGCCGATCCACAGCAACTGCTTGAGCGCCTTCTTGCGGATCTTCTCCCAGGTCCAGGGCCCGGCGTCCAGGCGCAGGCGCGCGCTGCGCTCGCCCTCCACCTTGTGCTCGATCCACATGAACATCTCGGTGTACACCGTCTGCGGGCAGGCAAAGCCGCACCACAGCCGCCCCGCCACAGCGGTGAACAGAAACAGCGACAGCGCGCTGACGATGAGCAGGCCGGTGAGGTAGATGAAGTCCTGCGGGTACAGCACGTAGCCGAACAGGTAGAAGCGCCGCGCGCCCAGGTCGAACAGCACCATCTGCCGCTCGCCCCACTGCAGCCAGGGCACCACATAGAACACCAGTTGGGTCAGAGCCACCATGGCCCAGCGCCAGCGCGCAAAGCTGCCGCTGATGGAGCGCGGGTAGATCTTCTTCTGCGCTTCATAGAGCGAGACGACTTCGGCCGCGGCGTCCGTGGTGCCTGCAGGCCCGGCAGCGACCGGGGTGATGGGAATGACCTTGCGGGCGGACCCGCTGGGTGGCTTCATGGCAATTCTCGAAAGGGGTGGCCTTGGGCAATGCATGGGGGCATGCGGCGGGCCTGGCGCGCCCCTGGCCCAGCCGTGGTGGCGGGGTCCGGGGCGCCGGGTTCAGCTCATTGCGCGGCGGCGGGAGAGGCGCCGCTGTTGGAGAGGCTCCAGACGTAGGACGCCAGCACCTTGATCTGGGCTTCCGTCAGCTTCTCGGCCTGGGCCGGCATCTGGTTGGTCTTGCCGTTGTTGATCATGGCGGTGATGGCGGCCTCGCCCCAGCCGTGCAGCCACACGTCGTCGGTGAGGTTGGGGGCACCCAGGGCGGCGTTGCCCTTGCCGTCCATGCCGTGGCAGGCGGCGCAGGCGCTGAACTTGGACTTGCCCAGCGATGCGCGCAGCGAGTCGTGCGGGCTGCCCGACAGGCTCAGCACATAGTGCGAGACATTGCGCACGTCCTCGGGCGAACCCACGGCGGCGGCCATGGGCGGCATCACGCCGGTGCGGCCCTGCGCGATGGTCTCGCGGATCTTGTCGGGCGTGCCGCCGTGCAGCCAGTCGCCATCGGCCAGGTTGGGAAAGCCCTTGCTGCCGCGCGCGTCCGAGCCGTGGCACTGCGCGCAGTTGTTCATGAACAGGCGCTCGCCGATGGCATGGGCCTGCGGGTCGCGCGCCATGTCCTCGGGCTTCATGTCGGCAAAGCGGGCGTACAGCGGCGCAAGCTCGGCCCGGGCCTTGTCCATCTCGTTCTGGTACTCGCCCAGCTGGGTCCAGCCGAGCTTGCCGGCGAAGGTGCCCAGGCCGGGGTAGGCCGCCAGGTAGGCCAGGCCGAAGACGATGGTGATGACGAACAGCCACACCCACCAGCGCGGCAGGGGGTTGTTCATCTCCACCAGGTCTTCGTCCCAGACATGGCCGGTGGTGTTGTCGCTGGTGGCGGCGACCTTCTTGCGGCCAGCCATCCACAGCAGGAGCCCGCAGGCGATGATGCCGCCCAGGGTCACGGCGGTCACGAAGACCGACCAGAAATTGCTGGTGAAGTCACTCATGGGGTGCTCTCTCGTTCATGGGGTTGTCGTTGTTCGTTCTTGTTGCGCGGGGCGGTCATTCATTCGTGTTCGAAGGGCACGCGGCCTGCTTCGTCGAAGCGGTCCTTGTTGCTGCCCAGGTAGGCCCAGACCCAGATGCCGATGAAGCAGACCAGCGAGGCCAGCGTGGCAACGATGCGCATGGTGGTGATGTCCATAGTTATCTCCTCTGAGCGGCCAACAAAACTCTCCTGGCGTCGTTGTGGCGTCTTGTCGTACTGTTCGTACTGCCTGCGACGCTACGCCTAGCCAGGACCGCTTCGCTGAGTTTTGTTGGCCGCTCCAATTCGGTTGTTGATCTGTCGTTACTTGAGCGCGCGGCCCATGACCTGCAGGTAGGCCACCAGGGCGTCCATCTCGGTCTTGCCCTTGAGCTCGGCCGCGGCGTCGGCGATCTGCGCGTCGGTGTAGGGCACGCCCACGGTGCGCAGGGCTTTCATGCGGGGCGCTGCGTCGGCCGGGTTCACGGCTGTCTTCTCCAGCCAGGGGTAGGCCGGCATGTTGGACTCGGGCACCACGTCGCGCGGGTTGTTCAGGTGGATGCGGTGCCACTCGTCGCTGTACTTGCCGCCCACGCGGTGCAGGTCGGGGCCGGTGCGCTTGCTGCCCCACTGGAAGGGGTGGTCGTAGACGAACTCGCCAGCCACCGAGTAGTGGCCGTAGCGCAGCGTCTCGGCGCGGAAGGGGCGGATCATCTGCGAGTGGCAGTTGTAGCAGCCCTCGCGGATGTACACGTCGCGCCCGATGAGCTGCGTGGCGGTGTAGGGCTCCACGCCCTTCACGGCCTCGGTGGTGGACTTCTGGAAGAACAGGGGCACGATCTCCACCAGGCCGCCAATGGCGATCACCAGCAGGATCAGCACGATCATCAGAAAGTTGTTGGTCTCCACCTTTTCGTGGCTGAAGCCGGGGGTGGTGGTCGCGGGAATCTTGTTGTCAGACATGGTCAAAGCTCTCCGTACGGCGGCTGCTCAGGCGTGGGCCGCATGCACTGCGGGGATGGCCACCTTGCTCGAGCGGCCGGCAATGGCGGTGGCCCAGGTGTTCCAGGCCATGACCACCATGCCGCCCAGGTACAAGAGGCCGCCCAGCAGGCGCACCACGTAGAAGGGGTAGGTGGCCTTGACGCTCTCGACGAAGGTGTAGGTGAGCGTGCCGTCGGGGTTGACCGCGCGCCACATCAGGCCCTGCATGACGCCGGCGATCCACATCGCGGCGATGTACAGCACGATGCCGACGGTGGCCATCCAGAAGTGCAGCTCGATGGCCTTGACCGAGTACATCTTCTCGCGGCCGAACAGGCGCGGCACCAGGTAGTACAGCGAACCCATGGAGATCAGGCCGACCCAGCCCAGCGCGCCGGAGTGCACGTGGCCCACGGTCCAGTCGGTGTAGTGGCTCAGGGCGTTGACGGTCTTGATGGACATCATCGGGCCCTCGAAGGTGGACATGCCGTAGAACGACAGGGACACGATCAGAAAGCGCAGGATGGGGTCGTCGCGCAGCTTGTGCCAGGCGCCCGACAGGGTCATCACACCGTTGATCATGCCGCCCCAGCTGGGCGCCAGCAGGATCAGCGAGAACACCATGCCCACCGATT
>JAESFW010000324.1_pt1 | contig 35050 bp, 37 predicted proteins | sample 9269481 | NCBI WGS metagenome assembly JAESFW01 (sample SAMN14515350, study PRJNA621654) | algae metagenome | isolation source: Lyngbya sp. HA4199-MV5 and co-occurring heterotrophs from soil with... | place: USA: Ahupuaa O Kahana State Park, Hawaii | collected 2009-07-21 | reverse complement strand
GCCCCGGCTGCTTGCATGGGCACGAGCCCATGCGGCGCAGCCGAAGCATCCACTAATCCCGATTGCGCCCCAACGCAGCCCCGGATAGGCCGCAAACAGGCTCTCACGGCCTGGCCATGGTGGACACGGCCGACATCGCCGAGGTGGCCGCCATCGAGCTGCTGCGCCGCGCCCAGGCCGCAGGCCCGCTGCCCACCACGCGCATCAACCTGGTGGGGCCCGACACCTTGACCGGCACCGCCGTTGCCGCCATCTGGGCCGAGGTGCTGGGCCGCCCCGTCGTGCACGGCGGTGACGACACCGCCGCCTTCGAGACCAACCTGCGCCACTTCATGCCCGGCTGGATGGCCTACGACATGCGCCTGATGGCCGAGCGCTTTCTCACCGACGGCATGGTGCCCGAGGCTGGCGACGTGGACCGCCTGACCGCGCTGCTCGGCCGGCCGCTGCGCAGCTACCGCGATTTTGCGGCACAGGTCGCTGCCCAGGCCTGAATGCCCCATCAAACCATCCAGGAGAAACACACCATGATCTATTCCACCGCCACCGTTCCCGTCAACCCCATCGGCGAGGCACCTCTCACCCGCGGCCAGGCCTGGGCCGGCCTGGTCTTGAAAGCGCGCGATGCGCGCCAGTTCCTGCCGCCCGGCCTGTGCACCCGCTGCGACGTGGTCTACGACGGCGCCGACCACATCGTGCGCGAGGCCACCATCGGCGGCGCAGACCTGCGCGAGATCATCGCCTTCGAGCCCGGCCACAAGGTGAACTTCTTCCAGGCCACGGGCCCGCGCGAGGGCGTGATCGTCAACGAGCTGTTCGAGGACGAAGCCGGCGCCCTGCAACTGCGCTTTTACTGCTACACCGGCCTGCGCGGCAAAGCACCCGGCGGCCCAGAGGAACAGGCCGAGCAGGCATGGATGGACAGCGACAAGGGCTACAAGACGGCCCTGCTCTCCACCTTGAAGCGCACGCGCGAGCTGGTGGCACAGGGCCGGCTGTGAAGAAAGAAAGGCGGCAGGCCTCAGAGGCCGGGAACTTTCTGACCGTGCCCCAAAGGCGCGCAGTCTCTCAGGCAAGCCGCTCGATCCGCTCCCCGGCCAGCGCGACATGCGCCTGCAGCGCCGCAATACAGGGCGCGAAGCCCTCGCTGAAGCCCTGCCGGCTGCCCGCACCCATGGCGGCCAGCCGCGCTGCATAGTCCTGCGCCAGCGGCAGCGCCAGCCGCCAGGTGTGCGCTGCCACCTGCGAGCCGATGACCAGCGCCAGCGGCCGCTCCGGCACCTCGCCCGCCGCCGTGGGCGCAAAGGCCATGGGCGTCATGTCATAGGCCGGTGCCAGTTGGTACGGCCGGCCATGCTCGGCCATGAACGACAGGTTGCCACTGTGCATGTCGGTATTGCCGATGAGCGTGCCAAAGGCCCACAGCAGGCCGGCTGCGTCCACTGCCTCGGGCTGCACCACGCCTTCGCGCGCGAGGGCAGCCACCATCTCGGGCCAGCGCCCACCCCGCCCCACGAACTGCGCATCCAATGCCGTGAGCGAGTGCAGCGCACGCCGCCCCAACGCCCCCACCCGGTCGAAGCGCTCCACCTCCAGAAAGCGCTGTCCGCCATGGTCGACGACATGCGTACGCGCCGCGGCGATGCCATGGGAGCGCAGCACCTGCAACGCCAGGTGTTCTGCCAGCAGCAGGTCGCGCCAGCGGGCACTGACCGGGCTGGGCACCGCAGCACTGAACTTGACGATCAAGTGCGCAGGCTCTGCGGATGGCGCCTCCGCGCTCCGGCCAGCAGCACCCCACTGGGCATAGGCGGTGAACTTGGGCTGCTCACCGCCTGCCGATGAGCCGGCCTGCTCGCCACGCGACGCGGCCAGCGCCAGCGCCGCGTAGGCCTGCGCCTTGCCGGCCCGGGGTACGGGCTGCGGCAGGCCTGCGTTCACGAACGCCTGCTGCGCCGCATCGCCCACCAGCAGGTTGCCAGGCAGGTCCCCGCCCTCGCGCAGCAGCGCGCGCATCACGTGCACGTCGTTCCAGTCGGCCAACCGCTCGGGCAGCCCGAGCGCGGGTCCGTGCCGCTGGTTGTAAGCCCGACCCAGGTACCCCTGCGGGCGCATGTCGAAAAGCCACCAGGGCAAGCCATCCGTGTGCCCGTGCGCTCCATCGGCCTGCAGCATCACAAAGCCCTCCGGGTGCACCGGCACCAGCGTGCCGAGCCCCCGCAACTGGCCCTCGGCGGTCACCCGGTAGATCGGTGCGACCAGATCCGCCCGCGTCGCATCGCGCAACGCATACTGAATAGATCGTGCAGCCCCCAGGCGAACCACCTCGGCGCCCAGCGCCTGCAGCACCCGGGATACGGTGGGCTGGCTGGTCTTGAGGGCATTGGCCAGCAACCGTGAACTCTTCACCCCTCTGCGCAGCAGGTCACGGATGAGCTCCGCATGAGGATGGGCAGCAACTGGCATACACCCATTTTAGCCATTTCGAATAGGTTATTGAATAGATATTTGAATAGATAAAATGCAATTTCCAGTCGAAAAGCGGCGACCCATCGGAACGCAGGACACCGCCGCCGGGAAATGAAGGCGCAGCATGGCCAGCGGCAATGGCACCGCATCGCCCACAATGCAGCCATGCCCAGGCGCCCGCACCACAACGTCTACGTCGTCGAACTCTCGATGGCCGTGCTGCGCGAGCGCAAGTTCCTGCGCTGCAACCCGGGCTACATTGAGGGCAAGCCCTGCGTGTACGTGGGCATGACCGGGCTGGACCCCGATGTGCGCTTTGACAAGCACAAGGCCGGCATCCAGGCCAACCGCTTTGTCATGCTGTACGGCCTGCGCCTGCTGCCCGACCTGTACGAGGGCTTCAACCCCATGCGCTACGACGATGCGGTGGAGCGCGAGATCGAGATCGGCATCGACCTGCGTTCCGCAGGCTTCGGCGTCTGGCAGGCGTGAACGCCGGGCCTGCGCTCCCGGCGATACAGCTCAAGGCGCCGGGTTGAAAGCGCCTGCGCCCAAGTCCACCGGCGCTGGGCGCGCAGATGCCGCGGTGCGGGCAACGCTGCCATTGGCGGACACCTGGGATGCCTGCTCCTGCACCACCGACACGGTACCCGTGTACGACCCGCCCCAGCCTTTGACGTTGTAGATGAAGACGTAGTAATTGCCCGCCCTGTCCACCCGGGTGGACACGGGCAGGCCGGTGCTGCAGTCCTGCTTGCGGCTCAGTTCGTCGAGCACGCAGATGCCGATGTCGGAGCTGGCCTGGGTCAGGCTGAGCCGGCTGCCCGCCTGCAGTTGCACCACCCCCTTGTAGTAGTGGCGGATGTTGCTCTCGAACGAGGTGGAGATGCGCGAGCCGTTGGTGAGCTGCTGCATGGGCTTGTTGTTGCCGTTGAACAGTTCCAGGTCGAACGCCAGGTTGCCCCCATTGCGCGGGCTGATGCGCACCGTGTGCACACCTGCCCGGGTGATGCGCCGTGCGGCGGAGATGACGCCGACGCCGGGCTCGCCGTCGTAGGTGACGATCACCTTGCCGTCGGGGTCGATCATTTCGTAGCGCCATTCCGCCGACTGGCGGGTGATGCCCAGCGATATCACATGGCCGGGCTGCAGCGTGGCCGTGGCGACAAACGGCGCGGCAGCAGTCGCGGAGAACGAGCGGGACGAGTTGTTGCCCGTGTAGCTGGTGCCATTGGCCATGTAGCTGATGGTGGCGGGCTGCGCCTCCACGCTGGTGAAGTTCTGGTCGCGGAAGACCACGCCAGCACCCGCATTGGCCTGGGCGCCGATCAGCCCGAAAGTCGCGTCCGCCGGGCGGAACTGGTAGCGCAGGGACACTTCGTCCGCCGCGGTGAGCCCCAGGCCCTGGATGCGCGCACCATCGAGCCGGAAGGTGGTTTCGTCTTCCCAGGTGATGCCGGTCATGGAGAAATACGGCGTGTATTGCGCGTACGCCGCCATGCAGGCGGTGGCCCCGAGAGCGATGGCCGCAGTCTTGCGAAACGAGGATGCCAGGTTCACGAAAAATACCTTTCTCTGAAGTGGTGGATGGCCTGCCGGCATGGCCGGCAGGCTGCTGAACGGCGGTTGGCCCGTGCGGCCCTGTACCGCTGATGCGTGCGTTCCGGGCAATGCTGCGGGTGGTGTGCTGCGTGCACAGCCCTGGAGTGTCATGCGGTGGGTGAAATGCCCGGCAACGAACCCGGCGACCCAGCTTTGCACCCTGAAACCTCACCCCAACGCAGTGCCTGGGCCGTCCCGAAAACATAGATTTACGCGACCCATGGAGCACGCCCGCAGGTTGGGCCACAGCGTTGCCAGCGTCAACCCTACTGCGGAGGGGTTGACGCGGGTCAAGCAGACATTGACCTTTATCAAGGCGCGTGGGCGGTGGTGTCCAGACAATGGCCCACATCGTCCAGCGGAGCTTTCCCATGCGCCAGAACCTGCCAGTCACCGGACAGGAGTATCCCGTCCCCAGGGGCCAGACCCTTGTCTCCACCACCGACACCAAGGGCCGCATCACCCACTGCAACGCGGCCTTCGTGGCGGTCAGCGGCTACACGCGCGAAGAGCTACTGGGCCAGCCGCACAACCTGATCCGCCACCCCGACATGCCCGGGGAGGCCTTCCGCGACATGTGGGCCACCATCGCCTCGGGCCGGCCCTGGTCGGCCCCCGTGAAGAACCGGCGCAAGAACGGCGACCACTACTGGGTGATGGCCAACGCCACGCCGCTGCTGCACAACGGCCAGCCCGTGGGCTACATGTCGGTGCGCACCGAGGCCACGCGCGCGCAGATCGAGGCGGCCGAGCAGCTGTACGCCACCATGCGCCAGGAAAAGCAGGCCGGGCAGCGCGTGCACGGGCTGAGCGCCGGGCGCGTGCTGCGCCACACACTGGCCGGGCACGTGGCGCACGGGCTGGCCACGCTGGGCCTGTCGACCCGCCTTGCCCTGGCGCTGCTGGTGTTGCTGGTGGCTTCGCTCGCGGCCGGTGCATTGCTGCCAGATGCCTCCGGCGGGGCACTGCTGCAGCTGGCGCTGTTCGGCGCGGCCTGGTGGTACCTGGCGCGGCAGCTGGTGCGGCCCATCGCCGGCCTCACGCTGGCGGCCAACCGGGTGGCGGCCGGCGACCTGACGGCCACCGTGCGCCGCAGCCGCAACGATGAACTGGGCGACCTGGAGCAGGCACTGGGCCAGCTGTCCTTCAACCTCTGCGCCATCGTGCGCGATGCCCGTGATGAGAGCGAATCCATGCGCCTGGGCGCACAGGAGATCGCCCAGGGCAACCTGGACCTGTCGGCACGCACCGAGTCGCAGGCCTCCAGCCTGGAGCAGACCGCCGCCGCCATGGAAGAGATCACCGGCACCGTGCGCCAGAGTGCCGACGCGGCCCGCCAGGCCACCGGCCTCGCGGCCCAGGCCAGCGCAGCCGCCGACCGCAGCCACGACGCCGTGGACAGCGTGGGCCAGACCATGCGCGACATCGAGGCCGACTCCACGCGCATCGGCGAAATCACCCAGGTGATCGACTCCATCGCCTTCCAGACCAACATCCTGGCACTCAACGCCTCGGTCGAAGCCGCCCGCGCCGGCGAGCAGGGCCGCGGCTTTGCCGTGGTGGCCGGCGAGGTGCGGGCCCTGGCCCAGCGCAGCGCCCAGGCCGCGCGCGAGATCAAGGGCCTGATCGACCAGTCGGCCCACCGCGTGGAGCAAGGCCAGCAGCGCACCCAGGCGGCCCGCGCCACCATGGCCGAGGTGGTCGAAGGCGTGCGCCGCGTGAGCGCCATCGTCGGCGAGATCAGCCACGCCAGCCAGGAGCAACTGGCCGGCATCTCCGAGGTCAACACCGCCGTGGGCCAGCTCGACACCATCACCCAGGACAACGCGGCCCTGGTGGAGCAGGTAGCGGCCGCGGCGCAGGGGCTCACGCGCACGGCGGGGGCGGTGACGGAGGCGGTGCAGGTGTTTCGGCTGGAGGCGGGGGTTTCATCGGCGCGGGCCGCGGTGCCGGCGTCGGCGCCGGTTCAGCGGCGTGCCAAGGCGGCAGTGCAGTCGCGCGGCAGGGCATTGACGGCGGTGTGATGCAAAACTTCAGCCGTCACCACCGTGCTCAGCCACCAATCGGCCCCAGAAAACCGCTGCGGTAGCCCGCAATGAATGCGCGTATCCGCCGCGCATCACCACCATCCATTGCCGGTTGGCTGCGCACTCGCAAAAGCGCGTCCAGCATTTGTTCAGGGTCCGCAAGAATGGCACGCACCTGCTGAGCGGTTCCCTGACTGCACAGCATTGCAGCGTCCTTGCCGAGCAACGCCGCGCCGGCCAGGTCGGGATCGTGGCGGGCCATCTCCAGCAGCGCCGCCTCTTCTTCGTAGAGCCGGTCCATATTGCCGGCATTGGCATAGGCCTGCGCCAACGCAAGGAAGTCGGTGGCATCCTTGTTGTTTTCGCGACCCCGGTCACGCCAGGCCAGCAGCTTGAGCACCGACAACGAGGGCAGCGTGCACACATGCATCGCCAGCCCCGCCCCCAGATCCACCAGCTCCGCGCTGTCCAGCCCCTCCCTGAACCCGGCCACGTTGAGCACCACATCGTGACCGGGCGGCCAGGTGATGGTCTGGTCGTTTCCGGCAACGCCCCCGAAAGGAATGAGATCCAATGGAATTCCACCGGGACGCAGGTAGTGCATCCGGTGGGACATGCCGCGCACCTCGAAGAACGCCCCCGTCGCGGCAAGGCGGTCCTTCAGCGCGGCAAAGCGCTCCCAGCGGTCGATGTACAGGCCAATGTCCACGTCGCGGGTGGCCCTGCGCACGGTCTGCCCGTGCACGTGCGTGAGCAGGATGTCCCGGGCCATGGCCCCGCCCACGAACACCGCGATGCCGAGTGCCTGCGTGGCCGCTTTGGCATGCGCAAGAATCGCATGCAGGCCCGGGTCGATGGGACGATCGGCAAGGACTCTAAGCACCATTCTTGAGCCGCTCCAGCACCATGCCCGCCACTTCCACACTGCGGCCTTCATTGCTGGCCATCAGGTCGGCGTAGACCAGCAGCAAGGGGGCAACGGCAGGCGCTGCCTGTTCCGTACGGGGCCAGAAGGCGTCCAGCACCTCGACAGGCCCCTCGGGGTCTGGGCGCAGGCGGTGCTTGCGCAGCAACTGGCCACGCTCCATCCAGCTGTAAATGCATGCGCTGGCCGGGTTGATATAGCCCGCGATCGCGGCGGCCGCCACTTCGCCGCCCAGCGCCACCTCAGGTTCATCGGTGAGCAGGCTGCTCTCCTGCCAATCCGATTGCACTGGGGTGTACCGCTGCGGCTTGAGCTTTCCCCGCAGCGAAATCGGGTACTGCCGCGCCCACTCCCTCTGCAGCGTCTCCCTGTTCGCCAGGCGCCGCTGCCGCGCCTCGCCAGCGATGAAGCCCAGGGCCGCCAGCTCCTCGATGGCATTCGACGCCGATCCCAATGCGGCACCGGCCGCCTCTGCAATGGCCCGCACCGGCTGCTGCGCCAGGCCCTCGACCGTGAGCAGCGCAAAGATCACCCGCAAGGTGCTGGCCTTGCGCAGGGCGGATTGGTCCGAGGGGATGCGGGCCTCCTTGGGGCGCGGCTTGCCGGTGATGAACAAATACGTTCCTGGGACATCGATGTGAGCATTGCCCGCCGCGTCCAGAAAGTTGATTCCGGCCCGCTGGCACTCCTCGGCCAGCCCTGTCGACACATAGGGCGCGATCAAGAGCCATGGCTGCCTCTCGGTCTCCCGAGCCTCCTTCTCGATGCGATACCAAATCAGGTCATTGCCGCGCTCGACGCGGCGCACCTGCGCCGCAAGCGGGCGGAGGGCATGCCCTGAGCGACTCAGCTTGACAATAGCGCCGATGCCATCGTTGGTGCCTGGCCACGGCAGATACTCACCTTGCAGGATTGGCTTTGCGGCGTTCAGAGCTTGCTCAATCACTGCAATTTTGTTCATTTTTTTGAAATGTTCATTTTTTGTGAATACCCATAATAAACGAACATCCTTGACAAGGAAAGCGGCATCGGACAGGGGTCTAGAGAGTCCCGAGATGCTGTTTCGGCATCCGTCTGCCCGCAGGGCTCCTGACCAGGAACAGTGACACGGTCACATTCTCGAAATCAAAACTCACTGGCTGTATGCTCGCTCGCTTGGCGAGCATGGGGACCTTTCCGCAGGACCCATTTGACTCGCGACAATTGGAAACGGTGAGGACCTGTGGCCGGCAGAAAACAGCACTACATTCCACAACACCTCCTGAGAGGCTTTGAAGCATCAAGAGCGGGAAAATACGCCCAAGTGGTCGTCTACAGGCGCGGTGTAGAGCCTTACACGTCTTCGACGGAGGGAGTCGCGTCCCAACGCGATTTCTATTCGCCGCCAGCCGAAGGGGTAGCCACCACACTCGATGACCAAATTACCAGGTTCGAAAAGGAATTTTTCAATCCAACACTTGATCGCATGAGAGATGTTTTAGGTGGCGGTCTGGTTGATGCCGATCTAGCTGCGGTTGCCGTCGCGCATCTGGCTACCCGAGCCGCATATTTGAGAAGTTCGTTCTCACAGCTCGCACAGAAACTCATCGCAAAATTCAGCGACGCGTTGGGCGATCAAACCCAATTTCGAGAACTCCTGGAAATTGACTCCTGCGAACCCCATTCGCAACTTGCGGCAGAAATCGCGCGAGCACTTGATGGTCTTGGAGCAGCAAGTTTGCCAAAAAAAGAACGCTTGCATCTGGAGCGACTTATTCGCTTCAGAGTTCGCGAAAAATTCGATCTATCCGCCCTCTCCCTCGGACCTGCCATTCAAGAAGAACTTGCGGCGGCTCACATCAGTTTCCCCAAGATGGTGGCAGAGGGCCACACTGGTGTGCTTGAAAAATCGCTGGCGCCATCAAATCGCGTTGACGCGCTGAAACGCCTTCAGTGGCGTGTGATTTCGATGCCCCCTCCTGCTCGTGCACTGCTTCCTGATTGCGTTGCCATCGCCGCCGATCATTCGGGAGAGATGCATCCCTATGCGATGAGATCACCTGACGAGGTCACCCTCGTTGCCATGCCGGTAAGCTCGACACAGGTACTCGTAGGCTCCGTTTCCGAAGAAATTCCCAGTCTGCTAGAGCTGAACATCTCTTTCGCGAAATGCTCATTGGAGTTTTTCGTTAGTTCCAACAAGGGGTCCGAGGTCGAAGCGTTGCAAGCGCTTATTGGCGAAGTGACCAAGAACATCATGGATGAGTTCGTCGATGGCACGCTCCCATCGCAGCTTTCGCCCTCGTTGCCTGCCCCCTCGCCCCGCAGGCGACCAGCCAAAGCACTACGGGTAGAGTTCGCTCCACCTGCAGACAAGAACGCCAAGCGCATCAAAGCAATTCAAGACATCTTCACAGAGCAGTGCAGCGACCGCGAGATAGATCGAATCTACTCGATTCTCATTGCCAGGGACGTTGCAAGCGAGGTCGCTCGCCACTACGGTCGCCCCTTGACCGAGTACGAAAGCTCGACCGTCGCCATTGGAACAGTAGAGATCGTCGCAACACCGGCCAAGCCGGCACTGCAGATCATCGTGCCTACACACATCGTGCAGCGTCTATTTGCCAGCGACGCCAATGTGTCGAAGGCTGCTGCCAAGCTCATCAGACACCACATCGGACGCGCCAACTACTTCGATATCTGGCTCACAAGGGTCGCCCCAGTACTACAAGGGCGCATGTTCACCTTTAGAGAGCGATTAATACTCGAGTTGACCCAGAAATTCTTGGCTAATTATTATGGTGTGCGGACTGCGGCACCTGAATTATCCATGACGGATCTTCACCCGGGCGAGCCTGTGTCGGCACATGCCATTTCCAACGCACTGACTACCGTCGAAGCAATGCGCCACCATTTTCTAGAACACCGCGAAGTCGACACGCTGCTGGCAAACGTCCTGCCAGCACTGGATGTTCTACTTGGTACCGTTGCCATCTATTGTGGGTTGCGCTCCGGCCAACCCATCGGTCTCGCGCCCACATCCTTGATTGGCCGAACAATTGCTGCAGCTGGCTTATGGGACTGGTTGGTGCTGTTTGACCGCGATCTCCGGCACCACATCGAGCTCATCGATCAGTCTGCCCCCACGTTGAGCGAGATGCTGTCACTTGCAGAACATGCCGAGCGCGTACTGTGGCAGTTTGGAATTTTCTTGTCAGACAGTGATGGGGGCCAGATCTGGGTTCTGGTTAGCGATGAAGATGGTCTGCATCGCGTGCGGCAAGTCCTCAGCGCATAAAGGCAGTCGGCGACGGAAAGCCGAATCCTCAATACCCCCCTCTCCTCCCCCCATACCCCGAACCTCTCCCGCCCAACGTCGAGCCCCGCGGCTCCACCACCGCAAACCGCAGCATCATCACGCCATACCGCGTCGCACTCTGCAGGTCATCGCGAATCTTCACGATCAAGCCATCCTTGCGGTGGTACAGCCGCCATTCTTCCAGCCAGTCGCCACAGGTGCTGAACACCTTGAAGCGCCCCGTCTGCATGCGCGTGAGCAGTTCGCTGATGCCAGCCTCCAGCCCGTTGCTGCCGTCCTCGAACGTGGCGCGCTCGGGCAGCAGGTTCACGCCCAAGGTGCGGTACTGGCCGGCCAGTTGCTCGCCGCTGCCCTTGTCGTGCTGCAGCCCGTCGTGCGGCCAGGCCACGGGCATCCAGCGGCCGCGCGCGGCGATCAGCGGGGCCTGCATGGCCACGCTGGTCTCGCGCACGCGAAAGGTGTCGTACACGTAGACGGTGTCGGTGTCGCGGTCCCACGCCAGCCATGCGGCTGCGGCCGGGTGGTCCCAGCCGAAGTCCAGGCCCACGATGCGCGGCCAGTGCGGGGGCAGCGCGAAGGGCGCGACCACGATGGATTCCTCGGCCACCGGGAACACCTTGCCCGAGCCGAGCACGGGCACGCCGTTCATGCGCGCCTCGCGCTCGTGCAGCGGAAAGCTCTCGGCCAGCTCGCGCCGGGTCTTGTCGTCGAGGTGGGGAACATCGTTCCAGCCGGCCTGGATGACGGCTTTGCTCATCTTGGTCTCCAGAAAATTGCAAAGTGGGTCGACGGTGTTTGCCTGCCTTTGGGTCACACGCCGATTACAGGCAGTGCGCAGGTCTATCCATAGATTTACAAAAAAATCCGATTTCACTAATATCTATGAATGCCCAGACAAAACGTACCTCACACGGAGCACCCATCTGCAGTGCTGCGCGAGATCGAGCGGCTTGGCTTGAATATCGCCATCGCACGCAAGCGCAGGGGTGAGACACAGGGGCAGTGGGCCAGCAAGTTGGGCGTATCGCAGCCCACCATGGCGCGCATTGAGCGAGGCGACCCGTCCGTGGCCATGGCGTCATATGTGATGTGCATGTGGCTCATCAACCAGGCACAGGGGTTGGCCGACCTGGTGGCACCGCTGCAGGACCATGCGGCGCTGGAGCATGAGGTACGCAGGGTGCGTCAGCAAGGCAGGCCCCGTTCTGGAGCCAAGCGCGTAGCCCGACCTGCCTCCGCGTCCAAACCTGCGGCAAGAAAGAGTCAGAAGAGCCCCGCTGTAAAGCCTGCGCCAGCGGCACAGACCGCTGTAGATAGTTCTGCAGACAGGAAGGCATCGGCCCGCCACGCAATGGACTCGACCGATGCCATCCACCGGCTCGTCCGAGTCTCTGCAGCCAAAGGGAATGCGACAGCCCAAGGCCTTGCTGCGCTGATGCTGCCCAGGCATGACCTTGCAAAACCGCGTTGATCCTTGGGGCCAACTGACAAACACCCCTGCGCGTGGAGCATGGCTGGGGAACCGAGGGATTCTTCACAACGATCAACAGGAGATAGTCGCTCCATGGCGGCACAAGTCCTGGGTCACGTGCCAGCTTGAGTTCACAGGCATCAAGCGAAAGCCATTCAGCCCGGGAAACTATTCCGAACTGTTCTTCCTTGACGAAGCGACTGCATTGTCGGCCGGACACCGCCCATGTGCGCAGTGCCGCCGTGAAAGGTTCAATGAATTCAAATCGCTGTGGCAAGCGACCCTCGCAGACGATGCGGTAGCCTCCGGCACAACCGTGACAAGCATCGATAAGCAACTTCACAAGGAGCGTGCCGTTCGCGGCGGCGGCAAGCTCACGTTTCAATCACCGCTCGGCATGGTTCCGGAAGGTGCCTTCATCGATCACAGCGGAGATGCCTTGCTGCTATGGCAAGGCCAGCTGCACAAGTGGTCGGCCCACGGCTACAGCAAAGCGGGCGTCGTGGTGGTCCCGTCGACCACCGTGACCGTCATCACCCCAGCGTCCATCACCAAGGTGTTGGCGCTTGGCTTCAAGCCACAAGTACACGAATCCGCGTTGAGCCCGTAGCCACCGAGGTCGCCGCCCGCGGCGCCCGATGCCTTGGATTTGCACTGCAGCGTGTCCCCTGACGCTCACCCCGCCCCACCCACCACCACCCCCTTCGTCAAGAAATCCAGCACCACCTCCGTCGCCCCCTCCAGCGGCGTGAAGGTGATCGCAATGAGCCCCTGCGTGGTCGCGGTGCGCGTCAGGCATTCGCTGTACACCGCCACGGGCGGCTCCTCGTCCAGCCACACCCAGTGGCGTGCCGTGCCCTCGAAGGCCTTGCGGCCCTGGTCATACGATTTGAACCCGATGACCGACTCGCCCCCGCTCTGGTGGCGCACGCACAGGTAGTCGAGCGCGCCGTTGGCGCCGGCGCGCGGGCGGGCCTTGGCAATGTCGTCGGCCGGCACCATGCCAGTGCCCGGCTGGCCGGGCTGGCCATAGAGTTCGAGCTGCACGATGTCGCGCGTGGTCTCCAGGCTCTTGCCGGCGGCCCAGGCCTGGATGGGGCCATCGAAGCGCCGCCCCTCCCACCAATGGGGGTAGCGGCCCGTGAGGTGCAGAGCTGTTTCGTAGGCCCCCGCAATGGTCTTTCCCACGCGGTTGCCGGCCATGAAGCAGCGCTCACGGTGCTCAGCGCCGGCGCGGAAGAAGGCCAGGTGCCGGCCGTACAGCGCGCGACGCAGAGGGCCTTCGTCCTGGAAAAAGCGGCGCATGCGCCAACCTGCGAGCCGCTCGCGCAGCAAAGCCTCGATGGCCGCGATCTCTTCGAGCGTGGCGCCGGCCAGAACGTCGGGAAGGGCTGGCAGCTCAGCGGGCACTGTGCGGCTTCTCCCTGGTCGACTTCACCTGCTCCAGCGCAGCCAGCATGCCTTCGGCGCGCTCGGCGGGCATCTGCGCCAGGGCCTTGCGCAGCGGGTCGGGGGCCTCGTCGGCCTTCTTGGCGAACATGCCCAGGTGCGTGCCCAGCAGGTCCAGGGCCTTGAGCTTTTCGGGCGACTTGAACTTCTTGCCCAGTTCCAGCTGGCCGCCGGGGCCGATCTCCACCACCTCGATGGAGGCGATGGCGGCGGCCGTGGCACCATCGAGCTCCTGCACGCGCTTCAGGCTGCCATCGCCGTTGAAGAGCTTGCGGATGTCGAAGAAGGCTATGCCCGCCAGCTCACGCAGCACCATGGCCGGCGTCACGCCGTCCCCGGGCTCACCCGCGCCCACGCCCTCGCGCGGCTCTACTGGTGCGGGCGGGCGGGCGCCAGCCGCTGGCACCGCCAGCAGGTGTGGCACGGTCTTGCCGCCACTCATCGCGCTGCCCCGCGCACCAGGCGCTCCATGGCCGCAATCACGCGCAGGCGGTCGGCATCGTGCAGGCATTCGCCGCGCAGCCAGTCGGCCGGAAAAAGCACGTTCACCGCGCTCACTGCGGCATAGGGCACCTGCGCGCGCGCAGCCTTGAGGAGGGCCGTGGCGCTGCCCAGCGGGTGCAGGTCGCCACGCAGGTAGACCATGCCCGACGCCGTCACACCCGCGTGCAAAGGGGCTGCGCCCGGGGCCTGCAGCTCGATGAGGTGCAGGTCTTCCTGGCTGTGGTCTTCAACAAAGTCCATGGGCAAGTCTCCTGGTGGGCAATCAGCGGGCCATGGCCAGCGCCCGGCGGGCATCCATCTCCGAGATGCACACATCGCCTCCCACGCGCCGCAGCAGGATGCTGTAGCGCTGCACCAGCCGCCGCCCGCGCGCGCTCGACGCCGGGCCGGTGCTGGTCTGCACGCGGCCGGCCTCGCGCAGCTTGGCCAGGCAGCTGCTGATCTCGGGGTGCGAGGTCTTGGGCAGGTCCAGCGCGGCGCCAATCTGGCCCAGCGTGAGCGGCTGGCCGGCCTGGCTGTGCAGCAGCTTTTCCACGCGCGACTTGAGGCCGCCAGCGCGGATGCTGGTGATGGTGCGCGCGGGCATGGTCGGGGCATCCATGGCGGCAGAAGGACAGGAAGAAAGGTGTAACTGCGTGTGTGCTTGCATGGCAAAACTCAAGAGGTTGGCAAGGGTGGCAAGAAAGGCCGGGGGGACTGCGCGGCCACGGTGGCGTGGTCTTGCAAGCCGCACCGGCATTGGGTTTAGCAGGATCCGCAGACCGCACAGGCCAACGAAGAAGCCCTCTGGCGCAAGGCCTGGCTGGGCTGGCGGTGGGGGTTGGTGCAAATACGACAGGTGCCACCAGGGCGTGGTGCCGGGCGGCTACGATCCCGCCACCCAAAACCACTGATAACAAGGGATTTCGTTCATGAGGGCATCACTCACCACCATCTGCGCCGCCGTTGCGGCCGCCACCCTGTCGCTGCCCGCTTCGGCGGCGATCGACATCGACCTCACCAATGCGGGCTACCAGCCCGAGGCGGTCGACGCCTTCACCGTCAAGCGCCTGAAAGTGCCCGGCATGGGCGAGTGGGACGTCACCTTCAAGTGGGACCCCCAAACACTGCACTTCGTACCCCAAGCCGTGGCCCCAAGCACAGCAGCGCAGCTCAAGATCTCGGGCCCGACCACGGTGAACGAGGCCGGCACCATCACGTTGTCTGCCGCCTTGCAGAACGCCGACGGCAGCAGCACCCCCACGGTGGCCATCTGGACCGTGGTGCCCGCCTCGGCCGGCACCATCACGCCCCAGGGCGTGTTCCTGGCAGCCAGCCAGACGGCCGATGTGAACGCGGTGTTCACCGCCAGCGCGCTGCTGCAGGGCAAGACCATCACCAGCACCTACACCGTGAAGGTGCTCAACGTGTCGGCCGCGCAGCGCACCTGCGCAGGGGCCCTTGCCAACAACGCCAATGGCATGCTGCTGGCCGACTTCCGCGTGAACCCCGAGGCGCAGAAGGTCAGCATGCTGCTCACCGCGGCATCGGGCAACCCCAACTTCCTGAGCGGCAGCCTGCTCTTCGTGCAGGGCACCACCTCCATCGACGTATCGCCCTACCACTACGATGCGGACACGGCACTCTTCTCTCCGTCGAACGGCTGGTCGGGCATCGGCACCATCGCCTCGCCCGCGCAGAAAGAGGCCGTGTTCTCGGCCTTCCCCTCCAGCATCAACCTGGCGCAGCCCTTCGAGATCCGCTACGCAGGGATTGCCGGTGCACCGGGGTTGATCAGCTGCAACTGACTAGGGGTGGCGGCTGGCGACTGCGTCGCTCACCGGCCAGGCGTCTCTGAGGGCGCGCGCATCAGCGGCGTGGCCATCAGCCTGTCGTGCCAGCTCTTGATGCGCTCGGCTGCAGTCTGCGAGTAGCTCACCGGCGGCAGCGGCGTACCCAGCGATGGCGGCGGGGGCAGCAGCACCCGCGGCAATGCGCCGGGCGGCGCCGGCTGCCTGCTCGCGCAGGCCGTCAGACTCAGTGCGAGCACGGGCAGCATCGCGCTGCAAAGCCGCTTCGCGGGTGCGTGCATCATTCAATGCTCCTTGGTACTTGAGTGCGGTGGCGCGCTCGGCCGCCCAGGCAGCCTGGCTGGCGCGGGCCCGCTCGGTGGCATGGGTGGCCTGCAGGCTGGCAATCTGTTCGCCCAGGCGCCAGTCCTGCAGTTGCCACGCAGCCGTTGCAGCCAGGGCGGCGCCCAGCGCGGCTGCTGCGGCATGGGTCATGAGCAGCGTGGTCATGGAGTGCGATGCCCCTGCAGCAGCCCTTCCAGGCAGGCCGTGGTCTCGGCCGCGCGCCGATTCGCCAGGCCTTGCACAAAGCGCATTTCAGGCCTGCCGTCGGGCAGCGTGCGGCCGGTGCGCACATAGCTCCACACCGGCTTGCCACTGTCAGAAAGGCCCAGCCGCCGGCAGCCCAACGCCCATTCGCCCGCATTCCAGGCCACCATCGCCTGGCTCGCGCAGGTGTTGCCCACACCGTTGTTCCAGGCATGGCTGGTGGCCATGTCGAAGACGCTCTGCGGCGGCAGCCGCGAGAAGCACTGCGCCAGGCGCAGCTGCAGCGCCTCGATGGCGGCGCCCTCCTCCTGCGCGCAGCGCGCAGGCGTCCAGCGCTGACCCACCACCACGGGCGTGCTCGTCACATGCCGCGTGATGCCCTTGCACACCGTTGGCAGCCCGCCCGCGAGCTTGTCCGCATAGACCAGGCCAGGGTCGCGCTGATCGGGCTCCCACTGGCCCAGGAAGGTGAGCACACCCGCACTGGCCAGCGCGAGCGAACCCATCAGGTGGGGAAAGTAGCGCAGGCGGTCGGTGACTGCAAAGGCAGTGCCAGCGCCGCTCATTCATCCACCCCCTGCTCGGCCAGCTCGCTCTCGGGCAGGTCCATGCCGCGGCGCAGCCGCGCCATGCGCAGCTCGTGCTCGCGCGCATGGCGCCGGTTGGCCTCGCGCTTGTAGTACCAGGTGATCACCAGGCCCGCCACGGCCACGATGGCGCCCACCAGGCCCAGGAACTCGTTGGAGGTGATCCAGCCAAAGCTGGTGAGCCCCGCCCCGGCCGCAATGGTCTTGCCGCCCGTGGCGCCCAGGGCGTCGATGGTTTCGTTTCTCATGGGTGCTGCTCGCTTTCGTCGGGCGTAAAAAAACCCGCCGAGGCGGGTTGTGGGTACATGGCGCGGATTGGCGCAGCGGCGGCGTAGTTGTTCCGTATCGCTGGGGCTCTCGCCAGCCAGGGCTTCGGAACAGAACAGCGCGTCGGGATCCTGGGGCACGATGGGTAGTACGAATCGGAGGCTCTCCCGCAAGCCGTAGCGCTTGCCCTTGCTGGTCTCGAGCCACTGGCAGGCCCGGTCTTCTAGTTCGTCGAGGACTCAGAGCGCATCCCAGCGCGCGCTGGCTTGTAGGCGATCTCATTGAAGCGCGCGCCCTTTTCAACCAACTGGCGGCCCCATAAGGCCCCATCGACAATCACCAGTTCGCAAGGCTGTATTGCCCGTGGTCCAGGATTCGCGCCGCGTGGCTTTAGACCGCAACCAGGCCGGATGGCTTTGCAGAAGGCGGCGTACATCACGCCGCTCCAAGGCCGAGGTGGCCGCGTACGACAACCACGAAGGCCACCCACGCCGTACGCACAGTGGCCAGGGCCTGCGAGGTCAAGACGTCGCGGGCTTGCTCCTTGCGCAGCAGCCGGGCGGCGCCGATGGCATCTTGGGCCCCGTGCCAGGTGGCGGCCTTCTGCAGGATGTCGTCGGCGGCCTGCTCTGCGGTCCAGCCCTTGGCAATGGCCCAGCTCTGGACCATGCCCGGCACCATACCCACGTAGCCACCCTACGCGTAGGCGTGCGCCTAGCGCTTAGCCTCTTCGTACTCGGCCTGCCGGTTGCCGATGGCCAAACCGTAGATGGTGTCCAAGTCGGCGTCGATCTGGGCCACGGCGCGCAGGGGCCCCAGGTCTGGCTAGGGCGGGCTCGGAAGGTCGCCTGTCCAATCGGACACCACGCCCTGCCTGCAAATGGCGTTGAAGGGTAGTACCTCTTCGCCGCCCTCCAATCCTTCGACAATGTACGTCGAGGCCTGCGTGACCACGCTCTTGAACGGGTCGTGCACCGTCCCCGAAACGGTAATTTTTGTCATGGTCAGGCCACCTTCAGTTTTTGTGCGACGACGCGGTTTGCAGAGCTGAGGGATAACCGCGAATCCCAGCGATAGCCAGGGCCACAAACTTCACGAACGTTGAAAGTCTGAAACGCACAAGGCTCCACCGGAACAGAACTCGGCACGTTGCCGCCGGTGGGCGTAGACCAAAGAAAGGGGCCAACGCTGCCAAAGAAATTGATTGCGTTCAAGTTCCCGCTTGTGAGCAGCGGAGGCGGCAATTTTCCCCACATGTAGTTCCAAAGTGATGGAATTCCGCTATTGTTGTAGATAGCCTGCGGCTGGAGGCTTCGTGCCGACTTCATGACCGGGTTGTTGCCTGAGATTTCCAAGCGATAGACGACCCCCGCGTTTTCGGCCGTTCCGGCTGCCACCACGCAACCTGCCGCATCACCCATCAGCAGGCTTACGTGCGTAGCATTACTATCGGTGGTAACGCCAATTTGCGTACCTGCAACTGCAGTGCCTGCGTTGTCGGTCAATACGTTAAACGCCGCATCGGGGCCTGGATTGCTGTTCCAGCCAGCCACAATTACCTGATTGCTTCCGACAACGTGAAGCACGCTCGGTTTGATGTTGGACATCAGCGTCACCGCCGACGCGACAACGGTCGTTGCAGGCGCACTCAAAATAACGCCGTAGCTGCTGCTAGCGCCATACACCATGGCCACGCGACCCGAACCCAGCAACCGGTAATGGCCGTTGTTTCCAACGGGGTTGGCCAACTGGTGACCCGTGCCACCAGTCAGCCCCGTGCCCGACACCGTCACCAGTTGCACATAGCCGATTTGATCGCTACCCCAGGAGAACGACAACACTTTGCTGCTGCCGATGTCAATCAAATCAATGGTTGCGTTGCCACCATTGCCATTACCGCCGCCAACGTTCGTGATGCCGTATTCCCCGGCGCCGATGGTGGGCGTGGTGCCGGAAATGGTGATGGCCTTCAAACCGCCTTTTGGCGTGCCGGCCGCGCCATAGTTGAACGACACCACAAACCCCTGCCCCGCGACTGAGATCAGATCCTGGATGCCATCGCTTATCAGAGATGCACCCGCCACCGAGAAAGACACCGGGCTGTTGACGGTGATCACGGTGCCAGAAAACCCCAACACGACAGCCTGACAAGCGGGGCCGTTCGGGGATGAGAGAAGCAGCACCTGATCAGTCGCCGACTTGATGGCTCGCATGTTGAGCGATTGCGCAGCCGTGCGGACCACCACCGGCGTGCCGAACTGCCCGGCCTGACCGTCCCACACCACGGCAGCGATGCGGGTCGCGTTGTCGGTGAAAAACAGAACCTCGCGCGTCGCGTCAAGTTGCACGACGAACTTCAAATAGTTGGACGCGCTGGCGAACGCCAGCGGCACGCTCAGAAAGGAGTAAGGCAGGTGCCCGCGCAACACCCAGGCCCCAGCCACGCTGCCCACGTTCTTAGGGTCGGCCGCCACACTTTCCGAAGGTCGCACCCAGCCCAACGGAGTGCCGGCACCATCGCGGATTTCCAGATCCCAGCCTCCAGCGTTCTGGATCACGAAACCTGCGATGCCCACCGTCAAAGTGTCGGCCGCAGGCAGTTGCACCCACTGGCCCGGCCCGGTGGTGGTGATGGCCTGGAGCGCACCGCTCGCGGCCGTGAGCGTGGTGTTGCCGCTGGCGGTGCCGGCGCCTACGCCCCGGGTCGGCGCCGTGATCAGCGCGTACTGCCCACCCCCATCCACCCCCAGCACCTTGCCCGCGTCGGGCACACCTGGCGATGGCAAGGTCGAACTCTCGCCGGCCAGGCTGATGGTCCAATCGGTGAAGGTGCCCGAGCCTCGAACGTCCGAGAAAGCCACCGTAGCCACCAGCGCTCCAGTTCCCGTGTCCGCGCTGGACAGCGTGCCGACCATGCGGGAGTTCGCCGGGTCGGCAGTGCGCGCGATCACGATGCGCTGGCCGATGGCGAAGAGCTTCCCGGTCTGTACCAGGGTGAGGCTCTTGGTGCCGGCGCTGAGCGACAGGCTCGTGGTGCTCGTGGCGCTGGTGCCGGGCGCGTTGACCGCGCTGGCGGCGCTGGCCGCAGCGGCGTCGCGAGCGGCCTGCGCATCAGTGACCGCATTGGCAGCCTCGGCCGCAGAGCCTGCAGCATCCGAGGCGCTGCCAGCAGACTCTGTCGCGTTGCCGAACGTATTTGCTGCCACTGCTGACAGCTCGGCCCCGAAGGTCTGCTGCGCCACGCTCCAGGGATACGCGCGCACGTTGAAGCTGCTGCGATCGTTTGGGTCCGGCGGGGTGGGCAGCGCGGTGATGGTGGGTGGATTGGTTGGCATCAGATGAGCCCTTTCACGTTGATGTCGATGGAGGCATGCCCGAAGCTGTCGTAGCCCACGGGCGAGGAGGAAGCAATGCCGAAGACGTTCAGGCCCTCGTAACCCTTGGCGGGCGTGGCAAAGAAAGCCACGGGCCGGTCGAGCACGCGCTGCAAGGTCTTGAGCGCAGCGTCTGCGTGCTCGCGCGGCATGACCACGCTGGCGCGCAGGTTCGTCGCGCTGTGGCGCTTGACGATGCTGGTGGTGCCGTCGTCGTTGGTCTTGATGTAGCTGTAGGTCACCGGCTCGGCCGATGCGCCGTACTGGGTGCCGCCCCACTGGGCTTCGTCGCTGATGAGCGGGATGTAGTCGCCCATGACGATCATCCCTATGCCCACCGGCTGCCCTGCCGCTGCCGTGATGGTCAGCGTGAGCTCGGCCGCGGGGCGGATCGGAATGCCTGTGAACACCAGCTTGCCCACCGGCCGCACGGGGGTGAACAGGTACTCGTACCAGCCCAGCGGGTCGTCCACCAGGAAGCCCGAACGCGCGTAGATCACTGTGCCGCCAGGCGCATCGCGCACCGTCACGCTGTACTGGCCACCCGTGAGGCCATACAGCGCCAGGCTGTTGAAGTAGCCGGGCTTGAGCACATAGGTCATGCTGCCAGTGGCACTCGCCTGCGTGCTGGTGTAGATGTCGAACGGCGCCATGCGGTCCGTGGGGCCGATGTCCACCCAGCGCGTGCCATCGTTCTCGGGCGTGGGCGTTGCCGCACTGGTGTGCACGGCTGCACACTTGTACTTGCGGTGCGTCGCCGCGCGGATGCGCACGTCGCCCACCGCGTAGGCCACGCCAGCAGCCCAGGCCGTCTCTCCCGCCGATGGCTCGGCGATGGTGGTGCCGGCACCGATCATTGTGTCGGTGATGGCGATGTTGTCGATGATGTTCATGTTTAAACGTTCTCCACAAGCATGGGGGCCTCGGGCCGCCCGTTGACGGCATCGGCGGTGCGCAGGGCAGCGCGCTGCAGCGCATCGTTCTGGCGCCGCACCTCGATCAGCTCGGCGCGCACTCCCTCCATGGCGGTCAGCATGTCGCTGCTGTTGCTCCAGCCCCGGCCGGCGGTAAATGGGTTGTAGGCCGCAGGGATCACGGCCTCGCCTTGCTGCAGCAGCGCAAAGCCGGTGCGCGGAACGCTGCGCGTGCCGCGGTGGAAGATCGGCCAGTCCATCTGCTTGGCGATCTCCTCGAAACTGCCAGGCGTGGCGCCCAGGATGGCCTCGGCTTGCGCCAGCGAGAATCCGCTGCCGGCAATCACGTCGTAGATGTCCTTTGCCGTGGCCCCCTGTTCAAGCGCAATGCCAGCCGCCTCGCGGATGGCATCCCCCTCGAAGTACACGCCAGAGGAGTTCAACCCAGAGCCGGTTTTGTAGTTGTAGTAGGCGCCGTTTTGGCCCAGCGCCCCTTGCGCAGCGAGGTTGGAGCGGATGCGAGATTCCTGGTTGTAGGCGCCAATCAGCGCAACCAAAGTTTTCGACAGGGTGCCAACACCGGTGTCGATACCGCGCATCGCGCTGATCATTTCACGCCCCTGCTCCAGGTCCTCCTCCAGCTTCTTGGCCTGGCTTTCCGCCGCGGTAAGCTGGTCGCCGCTGATGTCTTGCAGCCCCTTGAGTTCATTGGCCACCACAAGGCGCTCGTAGTCGGCCTCGGACTGGCTGGCGTAGGTCGTGGCGGCAAAATCCTTACCGACCGCCTCAATGGCCTCGGACAGCCGCTTGCCGTCTGGAAGCTTGCCCGAAGTTTGTGCCGCCGCCAACGCTGCGCTGATGAAGTCTCGCCCCTGCAGGCCCTCGGACTGGACCGTTGCCTCCACTTCGCCAAGCAGCGACTGAGCGGCTGACTTGGTCGCATCGAAAACGCTGCGCGCCGTGTCGATGACACCTTGCAGTCTTTCACGTTCTTTGTTCGTTGCCGCCTCGAACCGTGCGAAGGCCGCGTCGGTATTGCTGGTGGCTGCGTCGACCATCTGCACCGCAGAATCACGCTGCCGGGTCAGCCCATCGAGCTGGGCCTGGGCTGCGTCCTTGATGCCCTGGATGTAGGCGCGTGTTGCTTCGTTGGCGTCATAGAGCGTCTCGATCTCTTTGCGGCGTACCTCGTCCAGGCCAGCGAACTGGGCCATGTGCTGGCTCTTTTCCAAGGCCTTAGCCCCTGCCTCATCACCCTGGGCGCGCAGCACCTCCACAGCCAGGCTATCGCGGTCGCTGGTGAGCGACTTCACGGCGTTTTGGTAGCTCTGCGTCAGCTCGTCGATGGCATTGCCCAGGTCCTGCACTGCAGGCGCTGCAGCCTCCGAACTCTGGAACAGCCAGGCGATGCCGTTGGCCCACTCCATCGCATCGCCATACAGCTCGGGGTTGCTGACCAGCGAGTTGACGGCATCCACCACGGCCTGCGTGTTGCCTGCGTTGGCCACCTGCAGGATGCCCTCGGCCGTGATGCCCTGCAGGCCCAGGCGTTCTGCCGAACGGACAGCAGATCTCGCACCCGCTTCGCGCCGCTTGTCTTCAGTGTAGAAGTTCTGCAGGAAGGCGTTGCTCTGCGTGGTGAAGCGCTCCAGCCCGCCGAAAGCTTCGATGAAGTCATCGGCAAAGTCCGCCAGCGCCAGGCTGCCCTTGTGGATGCCGAAGCCAAGGGCGTCGCTGACCTCGTTCAGCGTGTTGAAGCTGTTAGATAGGCGCTCCAAGGTTTGGATAGCGGTTTCGCCGGTCTTGGCGTACACGCTGGCCTGGTATTCCATCCGCGTGGTGGTCGTGGTCTCGGTCACGAAACGACCATCGTTGGACTGCGTCTGCTGCTCGGCCACGTAGGTATTGACCGCCGTTTCCGTAACCTCCTTCCACGACCCCAGAATCTCCTTGGCCATGGCATCGCCAGCCTTGCCAAATGTCTCCTGAATCTTGGCCTGGATCTCTTCGGGCTTGAGGCCCTGAAAGTTCATGTCCTGCGCGCCCATGGTGTAGGCGAAGTCTTTGACCCCATCGCCAGCCAACCCCAGGCTGTTGGCCATTTGGACAACGTTGTCGCGGTAGCTCTTGTAGCCCTTGCCAATTTCGCGGTTGAAAACCTCCGTCTGGGTGGAGAGGCCCTTGGTGGTCTTCTCCAGGTCGGTCACGATGGCCTGCAGGCCTACTGCGTAGTTTGATTCGCCCTGGCCCGAGTCGCGCAGGCGCTGCAGCTCCTTGCGGCGCGAGTCCAGCTCTTCAAGCGGGTTGTGGGTGGAAAAGCTGGAGCCATCGACAAGCGTGCCGCCTTCGCGCCATTCTTGCCAAGGCGTAAGCGGCTTATCGCCGCCTAGCGTGCCCGCCAAGCCCGAGCCGATCATTCTTTCAGAGCGCATGCCACCCAGGGCGTTGATGACGGCCAGAGCGATAAGCGCAGCGATGCCTCCAGCGCCCCAGGAGCCCATGCCGGCGTATGCGCCAGGAACCGAGTTGGTGCCCAGGGCCACGGTGCCATCGAGGGCAGCTTTCGACACTGCTCCAGTCGATGTCAGCACCGACGCACTGCCAATATTGGAGGTCATCACGCCATGGCCAAGGTAGCTGGACAGCGCATTGAGCCCCTGGCCCGCCAACCCTTGCCCCGAATAGGCCTGGTATGCGGTGCTGCCGAGCGAAAACAGGTTTCCCAGACCACCGCCGCTACCGCCTGTCACCTCACCGCCAGCAACGACGCCGGTCACCATGCTGCTGAGCGCTCCCGAAACGGGGCTCATGATCGCGCTGATCGTCGGCTTCAGCACAAGGCTCTTGAATTGCTCCTTAAGCGCTTCGCGGAGGTTCTTCCCGAAATCCTTGCCGGACTCCAGGCTCTTCATGAACGCATCGGTCAGGCTGGCATTGATCTGGTCCGCCGTCTTCTGCCAATCGGCCTTCACCAGCTTCTGAACCTCGGTCTCAGCATCGATCCGGCTCTTCTCCCGCACCTGGTCGCTCAGTTCCTGCTTTCGGGGGGCGGTGTGATCGCTCTTCTCGATCTCCTTGAGCTCCTTGGCCTGGCGGATTTCGATGGTCCGCAGCGCAGCGATCTTGCTGCGCTCCAACTGCGACAGGCCTGTCAGATCGATCTCTTTCTGGACGAGTGCATTGTTCTCGCGGGACTGCTCGATCTGCTCTTTCAGCGCATGGTTGCGCTTGGAATAGTCCGCCTCCTCCTTGATTTTTGCCGTCTCTTGCTGCTCTGCAAGCAGCTTTTTCAGTGCGTCTATGCGGTCGGGCTGATGGTCTTTGGAGCCGGGTTCGGCGGCCGCATCGAGCCGCTCTTTGGTTTGCTGAACGTTCAGCTTAGCGACGGCGATTTCGCTCTTGCCCAGCGTGTCGATGCTAGCCTGCAGGGTTGCCCGCTGCTTGGCAAGCTCGGCCGTCTGCTTCCTGATCTCTTCCGTCGCCTTGGCGTACTCGTCCACAACTGCCTCCGGCTTAACCGCAGGAGTGGCAGGCGCTTTGGCCGCAGGGATGACAACGTTCAGCGAAGACGAGGATGCAGATGACGCGACAGCAAGAACGGCCGCCTTCGCCTCGGCCTTCGCGTCCGCCTGGCTTGGGGCCGACGCCGCGGCACCCTTGCCCTGTTGCTGTTGCTGTTGCTGTTGCTGTTGCTGTTGCGACTGCGACTGCGATTGCTGGATAGCTACAGTTTTCGCAGAGGGCGCCGGTGCCGCCTTGTTGTCGCAGCAGCAAACCGCAGGGTCGCCGCGCACCGCTGCGGCGACAGCCTGCGGGCTGGCAGGTTTGGCGGGAGTGGCGGGCGAACTGCCGGCCCCGGTGTCTGCATCACGTGGCCGAGGGGTGGAGGATGGCGACGCATTGGAGGCCGGAATGCTCGGTGGCTGGCCGGACTCCTTCACCACGCTCCGGGCGTTCACTATCCGAGCGGTCGTAGCATCGACCTCCTTGCGCGCAGCCTCTGCGTCCGCCACCATCTGGCGACGGATCTCCGCAAACGCAGATGCGCTCTCCTTGGCGCCGGTGAAGTCTCCCTTCAGAAATCGGCCAGCGGCTTGAGCCCCTTGGGCGGCCTGCGCGATCAACCCGCCAATCTCATTGCCAATGGAGACCAGCACATACTTGAGGTTCACACCCAGAACAGCGACCGTCTCGAACACCGTCGCGATGCCACTCTGAATCAAAGAGAGCGAGCCGAAATCTTTCCCGGCGTCACCCGCGGCCCCGCCAACTGCCTTCAGTACCGCCACGGCATCTCGGAGCACCCCGTTGGCCAGCGTGACACTATTGAGAATGAACGCACCGACATCGCCTTCATTGATCACGCGAAACAGCTCATCCCACGTGTGGCTGAGTTTGGACAGTGTGCCATCCAGGGTCTGCGCGTGCCTGGCGGTCGCACCATCGAAGGTCGTGTTGCCGATCTTCTCGATATAGCCGACGATCTCCTCGGAGCTGTTCTTGACCGTAGTGGTAACCCCCTGGAAGGTCAGGGCAACGTTGTCCCCTTCCTTCTTCGCAGAGATACCGAGCTGCTCCAGGCCGCTGAACTTGCCGTCGGTGGCGTCGGTGACCGCATCGATCATCTTGCCGAAGTCCACTCCGGTCGCCGTGGCGACATTGCTCAGGCTGGTCATCGCCTCCTGCGTGGGATCCAGGCCCGCCGCCTTCATCTTCACGAAGCCCTGTGTCACCTCGGCCAGGCTGACAGGCGTATCCATGGCAAATTGCCGCAGCCACTCGAACTCGCGTGCGGCATTGGCCGAGCTGCCGGTGGCCGCAACCATGGTGGTGTTGAGCTTGTCGAACTCGCGCTGAACGTCCACCAGCTTTTCAACGCCCTGGAGAGCCCAGTCGCCAATGTTCTCGGCAATGTGGCCCTTGAGGGCACCAAAGGCTGCCCCCAGCCCCCCCACTTCATTCGCCGCAGCCTTGGCCTTCCCCGAGGAGACCTCCAGGTTGGCGCTCAGCGCCGCAATGCCACTGGGCGCGGACCCCGATACTGCCTGCAGGCTGAACGACAGGTCGGTGGCGTCCTTGACCGTGGCACCGAACTGTCCGTGCAAAGCGTTCAGCATTTTGGACGCGGAACCGATCGCATCACCCATCGCCGAGAAACCGCTCGCCCCCGCACCAGTTGCGGCGGCGGCACCCCTGATCGCCGCGGCAACCAGCTCCTGCTCTTCACGCAGCCGCCGGGTGCGCTTGATCTCTTCCTCGATGTAGCCAGGCACGGCCAGGCCCGAAGGCGTCATGCCGTTCACTGCAGATAGATCAATGGCCATAGTCAAACCCCAAGAAAGAGGACTCGCACCCAGCAGGTCCAGAAAACAAAAAGGCCACCCGAAGGCGGCCTGGCTACAGTCGATTCAGCCCAAAGCAGCCTTGTCCCCGGCCACCGGCAAGCTTGGTGCGCATGCGCAGCACAAGGCTTCATGAAAATGGAATGGCATCGGCAGCGATGCCTGCTGCCGTCACGGGGCAAGAACCCAGGGCTCTATCAATCCCTGCCGCTGTTCATCTCTTCCAACGCCGCCCGCTCAATCACCTGCAAGTCCGCAAAGACCGCATCCCGCTCTGCATCGGTCTTGCCCCGGTGCAAGCGGTCCAGCGTCGCAAACACCGCCGGGTAATCCAGCCCCGTCGCTCCGCCCATGCCCACGCGCCACTGGGTGCTCACGCTGCAAAACAGCAGGCAGGCGTCCACGTGCTCGGGCCAGACTTCCACGTCCTGCTCGGGGAAGTCGCTTAACCGCATGCCCCAGGCGGCCAGCTCGGCCTCGTCGGGGGGCTTGTGGTAGGGCGCGCGGCCGATGGCCTTCAGTTTCCCAGGCGCAGGCCTTCGCGGGTTTCGTTGTAGGCCTTGAACACGGCCTCGGCGGCGCCGGGGTAGCTGTCGCACATGTCGACCAGGGCGTCCACGCCCAGGGGTTCGTCCAGGTCCCAGCCGGTGACGATCTGCACGATGAGCTCGGCGCTGTGCTTGGCGCGCAGGCTGGCGATGTCGCTTTCCTTCACGGGCTTGATCAGCGCGGTGATGGCAGCTTCCTTGGCGTCGGCGTCGGACGACAACACCACTTCGGCGCCATCGTTGGCGGCTTCGGCCGCAACCACTGCAGCCTTCTTGCCGGCGGGTTTCTTGGCGGCAGCAGCAACAGCAGCCACAGGCTTGCTCGCCTGCTCGGCTGCGTAGGCCTGCTCAGCCTCCTGGCGCGCGGCGTCGAACAGCGCCTGCACGGTCTTGCCGATGGCGTCGGCGTGCTGCTCGCGCATCTTGGCCCACACGGTGGAGGGCAGGTGGCGGGCGTCGAAGTTGACTTCGTCGAGCCCGTGCGGCGTGGGCACCTCCACCTTGAGCGCGAAGGACTTGGGGGTGGACTTGCCGATTACGAGTTTGGCCATGATGTTGGTTCTTTCGAGGGAGGAAACACAAACAGGAAAAAAGCCCGTGCCCAGCCCTGCCGCCCCCTCGAAGGAGCGAACAGGGCCGGGTCGGTGCATGGGGGTGCCCGCAAGGCCAGAGCTGGTTGCTGGCGGTGCAGGCAAAGGGGAAGACAGGCGCCTCACGGCGCCTGGCGCGCTCAGTAGCGCGTGGGGCGGCCTTGCAGCGAGATGGTGGCGCGCACCTGCATCACGCTGCCCTTGGTCAGCGTGGGCGTTTCGTTGAAGGACACAAAGCCGTTGTACAGCAGCACGGCGCCGTTGGGCAGGGTGACCTTCAGCGCGCGGATGGCGCGGGCTTCGCCGGCGGCCTTCAGGGCCTGGTAGCCGGGCAGCGAAGGGTCGTCGCCGATGCCGATCTGGATCGACTGGGCGCTGGTCACCGTGGGCAGCTGGCGTTCGTAGTCTTCTTCCAGGAAGGAGAAGTTGGCGAACTGCTGGTCACCGCCGCTGGTGGTGAACTCCAGGATCTGCGGGATCTGCGTCCAGGCCGTGATCTCGCGCAGGCTGCCCACGCCGGTACCGGCCGCAAAGCGGTTGGTGTCGGTCGTGTCGATGCCGGTCACGTCCAGCGCGTTGGTGGCCACGTTGGAGGCCTTGAACACGCGGTCGCTGATCTTCTGCCAGCCCGACTTGAGCTCGTAGAAGGCACCGTTGAGCAGGCCGTGCGCGGCCGAGGTGATGACGCCGGGGTTGGCGTTGGTGATGGCGGTCACGGTCTTGACCGAGCCGTAGGTGGTTGCAATGGCGATGGTTGCGCCGTCGGGCAGGGATACAGCCATGGAATGGGCCTTTCAGTGGAGATGTCGAAGTGACAACAGACAAACAAAAAGCCGCACCAATCAACGACAGTGCGGCGGAAGTTCTGCGTGGCAGGTGGCAGGCGTATCTGCCCAGACAAGATCCGGGAGAGCGGCCTGCCGCGGGGCAGAGTGAACGGTGGGACAAGGGGTCAGGGCTGCGGCGGCAACTGCTGCTGTTTGTGCAACCACTGCTCCCAGGCCGTGATCGCGCCCTTGGCCAGGCGGATCAGGGTTTCGTGCAGTGCTTTGGTGGCAGGGCTCATGGGGCACCTCGAAAGATGGATGGATGTCTTTTTGCGCACGCCGCAACGCGCGCGCAGCGCAGGTGCGCCATGCACGGGGGCAGTGGGAAAAGAGGGAAAACGAAACCAGGGCTGCAGCCAACAAAGCAAGGCCGCAAAGCAAAAATCCCGCAGGGCAAACCATGCGGGATTCACAGAAATTCAAGACGACAAACCACCCCAACTATCTACCGCAGTCGCTACAGGCGATGAGCCAGGCTGTGGCTGCGGGCATTCAACAGAGGGGCGACGGGCGAGAGGGTCAGCACCCTCTGCAATCGTCTGGTGCAATTCTAACCGCGATGCATGGAATTGTGCAAGCGTTTTTTCATCGACTGGTTGCGGCGGCTCACACAATCGTCCAGCATGTTGAGCGTGCGGCGGCCGTCCTGGCCCATGGGCTCGCGCGCCTTGCGGCTGCCGCCGCAGGCCTTGCACACACGCCCCAGCATGGGCGTGCCGGGCACCAGTGCGGCGCCGCGGCCCAGGCAGGCGCGGCAGGTGGGGTCGAGCCAATAGCACACGCTGGTACGCGCCAGGGTGCGTGCGTCGGCCAGGTGCTTGGCCGTGGCCCAGCGCTCCACGGCTTCGAGCACCTGGGCCAGCGAGCGCAGGCGGCCAAGCAGTTGCACGGCATCGGCACCGGCACCTGCATCTGCATCTGCACCCGGGTGGTTGCGGCGCTGGTGCGCCGTGCTGTGCTGTCTGAAGCGCGGCGCTGCCACGCTGTCCCACTCGCCGCGCAGGCGCATGAGCGCGCCGCCCAGCATGCCGGGCGACCAGCCCGCGGCGATCAGCACATCGGCATCGCCACGGCGATCGGGGTCCACCTTGAGGTTCGACGACGAGGTGCCCGCGCGGGTATAGGCTTCCTCCACGGTGCGGTAGGGGCTGTGGGTGGGGTCGGTGGTCATCAGCATGCTCATCCCTCGCATGGGTTGTTGTCGGTGTGGTTGGTGTTGTGGGTATCGGTGCGGTCGTTGCGGCCATCGTCGTTGGCGGCCTCGGGCGTGCGTGGCACCAGGCCGCAGCGCACGGCGTTGTCCTGCAGCGCCCGCAGGCGCCGGTACTCGGCCAGCACCACGGCATGGCCCGCCGCAGCACCCGCTGCGCCGAACACGGCGGCCAGCTCCCCCTGGTAGGCATCGGTGTGGGCGCCCTCCTTCAGCGAGCGCCAGAACTGCGGGCCCTGCGCCAATGCGCGCACCTTGCAGCCGTGGCAGTGGGCGCGAAACAGCGGGCTGTGCGCGCGGGTCTGCGCGGCCTGGCACGCGGGGCATGGCTGCCCTGCCCCAGCGCTGCGCAGCAGCGCGCAGACCACCGGCTCCGCGTTGCCGCGCAGGGTGGACAACAGTGCGGCGCTCATGCCCAGCCCTCCTCCACCATGGCGATCAGGCGCTGCAGCGTGGCGCGGTCCATGGTGGGCAAAATGAGCTGCAGCACGGCATCCACCGCCGCTGCGTAAAAGCGCTCGAAGGTGGGCTGGTCCATGGCCTCGTAGCGGATCGACCGCACCACCGGCACGGCCTTGCCCGTGCGCGGGTCGATGGCATCGTCGCAGTAGCCGGCGGCCAGCTTCACGGCCACCAGCGCGCGCTCGGCGGTGTCATAGACCTCGCTGTTTTCCGCCACCACCTGCAGCAGCGCGAACAGGCGGCGGTGCTGAGGGCCGTTGCGCGGGCGGCTCCATTCCATGCGCAGGCAGGTGCCGGGTTTCATCACCTCCAGCTTGCGCGTGAAACGGGCCCAGGCGTCCTGGTCGTCCGGCGTCGTTCCGCGCAGGCCTTCGGGGGATTTGATGAGCATGACTTTCATGAGGGGTACATCCTTTCAGCGGTGGTGTTCAGTGCATGGGTGTCTGCGGGGCCTGCGCAGTGGGCTGGCGCACCCCGGTCGCGGCACGCAATGCGCCGGGCCGTGGGGGTGTTGCGGCGGCCGCCGCCAAGGGGCCTGCCGATGCCAGCGCGCGCAATGCAGCGCGGTCCATGGCGGGGGTTGTGGCGTGGGGTGGCCGCACGGTGATGGCTTGGGTGCTGCGGGGCCTGGGCAGTGGCGGCTGCGCTGCGGCGCGCGGTGCATCCAATGGCACACGCGCAGCCTCGTTCCCTGGCTCGACCTCACTGCGCGGCGCAGCCGGTGGCATGGAACCCGCTGCCGCGAGGGCCTGCAGCGCGTGAAAGCGCACCGCCGTCTTGCCCGCCGCATTGCCCCCGTCGTACACCAGGCGCGCGCGCTGTGCATTGCCAATGAATGCGATGCGCGGCGGCGGCAGGCCGACCTTGGCGTACTCGCTGTCGGGGCTGCGGTCACCACCCAGGCAGCGCGGGTAGTCGAAACTGCCGCGCCCGGTGTAGGCGCGGTGGCTTTCGCAAAAGCGGTGCTGCAGGTAACCGAGCTCGCTCAGGTCGGTGCGGCACACCTTGGGCCAGCCGCCCAGGTCCTGCACGGCGGCGTGGATGGCGGGGTCGTCAAACACCACGTCGGTGTACGCGCCCACGCTGCCCATGGCCTCCAGCGTCTTGCCCCAGGCCAGGGCCGCACGCTCGGCCGCCGTGCCGGCCAGAATGCGCACCACATCGGCCACGCGCGGCGCAAAGCGGCCGTGCTCGGCATCGGTGGCATGGCGCTGCATGGCCTGGCGGATCTGCGAGAGCTCGAACGGCTGGCACGCGTTCCACCACAGGTCCAGCACAAAGCGGCTGGCGTCCTGCCGGTAGTAGGCGAGCACATCGGTGATCAGCTGCGCAAAGGGCGCGCGTTCAGATGCTTGCATGGTGCGGTGGCTCCTGTACGTGGTGGGGTTGCGGGTGGTGGCTCGGTACTGGTGGTTGCGGCGACGCAGCGTGCACAGCCCCGTCGGGCGCCTGCAGCACCCAGGCATCGGCCACGCTGCGGTTGCGCTGCTCCAGCGCCTCCTGCCGGTTGCCCGAAAGGGGCGGCGTGCCGGGTGCGCCGGCACGGCGCAGCACCGGGCCGCGCTGGCCGGCGGCGCGCAGGCACACGGCCTTCATGTACTCGGCCGGGTCTGCCGGGCGGGCCACGCAGGCAGCGCGCACGGCCTCGGCCACGGTGTCGCTGCCATGGTCCTTGCACAGCCGGCCGATGAAGCTGCCGCACTGCGCACGCGGCATGCCCGCCTGTGCCAGCAGCGACTTGCCTGCCGACCACAACGCGTCCCGCGCCAGGCCCTCGGCGGCATCGATGCCAGCGTTGCCGCGCAGCGCCTCGGCGCTGGCCGTTGCGCCAGCAACGGGTCTGCGGGTTTCGCCAAAGAGATCCGTTCCGTCTCCGGTTCCATCTCCGTCTCGGTCTCGGCTCCGTTCCTTTCGGTTCCCTTTAAGGCCGGTTTCCGGTGGATGGCCGGTGGACGGGTGGCGGATTTCCGGCGGAAAGCCGCCATCGCCCGGCTGCTGCGCAACATGGCCATCGCCCTCGCCCGCAGGCGCCATGCCATGCGGGTAGGCACCGGTCTTCCACAGCGCCTGCGGCGGCACGCCCACGGGCGGCTTGCCCTCCTTGGCGCGCTTGGCGTTTTCCTTGCGCAGGCGGTCGCAGTATTTTTCGTAGGCGTACTTCTCCTTGGCAGCAAAGGCGGCAATCGCTTTCTCGGCCACCACGGGGTGGTACAGGCGCCCGTCCGCGCACTTCACAAAACCGTGCAGCGCGGCAGCGCGCACCTTCTTCCATTCCTTGAGCACGCGGCCATAGCCGGCCAGGTTGGCCAACTCCACATCGTCATCGGGCAGCGAAGCCGCCGGCACCTGGTGCCAGGCCGCGCACCACAGCAGAATGCCCGCGCGAAACGCCTCGCCCACGGCCGCCGCCGCAAATTTCGAATCGCGCAGCCGCCGCACATCCAGCTCCATGTACGGGAAGTCGCTCAGGTCGCACCCGGGCAAGGTCAGGGGCTCGGGCAGCGCTGCGCCGCCCTTCATGCCGGTGTTCGTGCTGGTGCTGTTGCCAGTGCTGCTCACGCGCCCTCCTGCTGCGGCCATGCGGCATAGGCCTCGTTGAACTGCGCCCACAGCGCGGTGCCCGGCTCGTGGTGGTTGGCCTCGGCCAAGGGGATGTGCTGCGCAGCCGCCGATTGCGCTGCAGCGCGCAATACCTCGGGCGTCAGGCGCTGCAGGGTGTGGCCCATCAGCATCCCCATCACTGCCTCCAGTCGCGCGCAATGCGCCGGCTCTTGTCCAGGCTGGCCTGCGCCTGGGCGCGGCTCTCGATGCTGATGGCCCCCCGCACACGCGGCGCCAGGTCCACCACCCGCAGTCCGCGGCGGTTGAGCACCAGCACCTTGGTGGCGCCTTCCGTCGCCGCGCCACGGCTGTTGCCGCCGCATCGCGGTGCCACCGCATCATTGGCCGCTACGGCACTGCTGCGCGGGCGCAGCAACGCAAAGGCATTGGGCCCCGCTGCCTGCACGGGTGGTAGTGGTGGTGGTGTTGTTGTGGTGGTGGTGGTTGTTGTCGTCGATCGCATGGCTTCAGCGGCTCCTCACAAGGCGTACGGGCGCCCACGCTCCCGCAGGAGCGCACAGGTGGGCCCATCACAAAAAAAAGAAAGAAACAAACAAACAAAAAACACCCGGCGCCGCGCAAGGCACAACAAAGCCGCGCAACGCAGCGCCGGGCAAGGTCCACGGCACCTGCTGCATCGGCGCCGCGGAAGGAGAAAACCAACAACCAGTCAGCCGCCCCCGGAGTCCGGGGCTCCGGTGCCAGACACCAGGCTCCCCCGGGACCGGGGCAACATGCCGGCAAAGTCCACCGCCCCCTGTGTGAACACATGCAGCTCGTGCATGCGGTTTCGGGGCACAGCCCGGCGCCAGTGCGTGATGGCGCTGGGCGTCAGCCCAAAGTGCACTGCCACCGCCTTGTTTCGGCCGGGTTCGGCATCCAGCCAATCCGTGAATCTCATGGCAGCAAGTTTAGTTTTATCTAAACAAATAGTCAAGCACAAGCTAAAACAACTTGCCAAAAATTTAGCTACAGCTAAACTGCGCAGCCATGAGCAACGACAGCACCCGCCGCGCGGAATTCACCGCCTACTTCGAGAAGCACTTCGGCACCGACCGCCAGAGGTTCATGGACCAGTTCGGCGTGAGCAAGGGCCGCATGACCCAGTACCTGGACGAGGAAGAGGCCTTCGGCGAGCGCGCCGCCCTCAACCTCGAAAAGCGCGCCAACCTGCCCCTGGGCAGCATGTTCCCCTCGCTGCTGCGCGCCGGCAGCGAGGCCGCGCGCAGCCTCGCGCCCGAAGGCGTGCCCGTGGTGGGCACCGCGCAGCTGGGCGACGACGGCTACTTCTGCGAACTGCAGTACCCCGTGGGCCACGGCGACGGCCGCATCAACTGGCCCACGCGCGACCCCAACGCGTACGCCCTGCGCTGCCGCGGCGAGAGCATGAAGCCGCGCATCCGCCACGGCGAGTTCGTCGTCATCGAGCCCAACCACGGCTTCATGCCCGGCGACGAGGTGCTGGTGCGCGAGCGCAGCGGCAAGGTCATGGTCAAGCAGCTGGCCTATGTGCGCGATGGCATGGTGCACCTCGATTCGGTGAACGAGGCGCATCCGCGGATCAGCATTCCGGAGGATGAGGTGGAGGTGATTCAGTATGTGGCGGGGATAGCGAAGTCGGCGTTGTGGTCGAATGATTGATGCCCGCTGGCGGCGTGCGGGCGGGAGCCATCGCATGCTCCCGGCGGCGTGTCTGACCTAACTGTTTTTACGTCGTGCCTCGTCGAAGGGCGGGAGCCGGGATGTGCGCCCGGCGGCGCAGTAACTTTCTCTTGGGCCGCCAAGAGAAAGTCACCAAAGAGAAGGCGGCCCCGCTGCCCGTGTCCCTTCGCTTCGCTACGGGCAGCCTGGGAGGCTCAAAGCTGGGGTGCGCCTCGCAACTCGCTTCGTTCTGCGAACTCCGCTCAGACATCTGCGGCGAGTCAGATAACGAAGCGTGTGTGTCCTGCGGCACACACGCCACCCCAGCTTCTGCGCTTCTCGGCACGGTCAGAAGGGGGGGGATACCGACACGGGCCATTGCTTCGCTCGGCCCGATCTGCCTCGCTGCGCTTGGCCTGGGCAGAGCGCTCGCGCCAGTTTCGCCGGCAGCGCGCAGCGCGAACCGACACCCGGCGTTGCTGCGCAAGCAGCAGCCGTCTTTGACCCCGCTCCCACCCCTTCTGGCTGCGCCGAGAAGCGCAGGAGCTGGGGTGGGCGTGTGTGCCGAAGGACACACACGCTTCGTCTTCTAGCTCGTCGATGCTGTTTGAGCGGAGTTCGAAG
>JAESFW010000323.1_pt1 | contig 35551 bp, 20 predicted proteins | sample 9269481 | NCBI WGS metagenome assembly JAESFW01 (sample SAMN14515350, study PRJNA621654) | algae metagenome | isolation source: Lyngbya sp. HA4199-MV5 and co-occurring heterotrophs from soil with... | place: USA: Ahupuaa O Kahana State Park, Hawaii | collected 2009-07-21 | reverse complement strand
CACTGAACCAAGGACGACTCCGAGCCATGGCTTGTCCTCCTAATCTCAATCTCACCGGCTTAAATTGTATTGCCTCTCTTGAAAGAGTTAGCTTAAGTTGAAACCAATGACGACCGTTCGCCCCTACCCCATCTGCAATATGCTCAAATCAAATGGCTCTGAAAATGCGGTTGCCACACACCCTACACCCCGCACCCTACACCCTTTTCATTCCTTGGGGTACTGAAACATCAGCATAGACGATTGGTATTAGAGCACAAACAATTCTTCACCCGTTGTCCCTGTAACTGGCGTAAAGACGGTAGGGTCATCGGGATTGGTGTTCAGCAGTACCGTTATGGTAGTTTCGGCGGTGAAGAAGAGGCGATTGCCAACGGCTGTGAAGTTATGGGGCGTAATGCCTGTGTAACTTGCGCTGACCGCTACTGTGCCCGCATCCGTGCCGTCACTCTTCCAGATGCGGGTGCTGCCATCATTTGCCGTAAAGAACAAGCTGCCATTCACGTTGGTGAGCGAGGCAACCGCATCATTCCCTCCGGTATTAATGTCCTTCACCCGACTGGTGGTGGTGCCATTACTCTGCCATAGCTGAAGATCGGGAGCGCTGCTGGTGCCAGCATCTACGATCAAGAACACCTTAGAGCCGACAGCCGTGAGGTTTGTCGGCACTTGCCCCGCAGAAGGAAGGGCGCTGACCAGGGACACGACCCCAGCCGCTGTACTCTGCCAAAGACCGTAGACATTGGCACCGTTCTTGGCGATGAAGTACAGCGTGCCGTTCACGTTCACCAGGCTGCTGGGGCTTGAGTCACCCGTGCCTGGGTTGATATCAGAAATGCGGGTGGTGCCAGCCGTTGTCCCATCGCTGCGCCAGAGTTCTAAGCCGTTGCTGCTATTCGTGGCGGTGAAGAAGAGCGTATTGCCGATCACCACCAGATTTGTTATGCCAGCACCCGCTCCAATATCTTGCAACAAGGTGGTTTGCGTACCTGAGGCACCCAGTCGCCACAATTGATTGCCGTTGCCTGCGGTGAAGAAGAGCGTGGTGCCTGCTGCCACGATTAAACCCGGCTGGCTGTAGCTCGCTGAGGTCTCCACTTTAACGGTGTTCGCCGTCGTGCCATCGGTCTTCCACAACACCAGACCACCTCCATCATCCGCCTCAAAATAGAGCGTGCCGTTAAAGTTGACCAGGTTACGAGGGTTGGAACTGCTGGAGCCCGATCGAATATCTCTGACGATCGTCGGATTGGTTGCACTGGTCAAATCGACTTTCCAGAGTTCTGTGCCCCGCACGCTGTTGTTGGCGGTAAAGTACAACGTGTTGCCAATGACCGTCAGGTTACTGGGGTTTGAGGAACCACTGGCATCAGGAACGGTGTTGAGGTCAGCAACCAGACTGGTGCCTGCACTGGTGCCGTTGCTGCGCCATAGTTCAACCCCACTCCCACCATCATTGGCGGAGAAGTACAAGGTACCACCGTCTGCGTTTGTGAGGTTGTTGGGCGTGGAACTGTTGGTGCCTGTCGCAGTTGCATTTTGGGTCGGGTTCAGATCTCTAACCAGCGTGGGACCATCCGTGACGTTAACATTGATGGCTGCATTGGCTGTTTGTGCGCCGCCGCTGCCTGTGTTGCCGTTATCGTTGACGGCGATCGTAATCTGATCTGTGCCCGTAAACCCACTATTCACCGGGCGATAGACGAGATTGGTCAATGCGGCATTAATCGCACTAAGACTGCCGCTGAGGGTCACGGTTTTGCTACCATCACCCGTAACGGTCAGGTTGGTCGTCGTGCTCAAGGTTAAGTTGCCACTGGCTGATGTGAGCGTTACGGCAACGGGATTGCTGCCCGCATCCGGGTCACTCACGCTGAGACCAGATTGAATGACCAAATCGGAGTTACGGAACACGACCTGGCTCGCTGGCACCGTAATCGTGGGGGCATTGTTCGCTCCACCGACGACGATCGACACCGTGGCTGGATTGAGCGAGTTGACAATGCCATCGTTGGCAAAGTAGGTGAAGCTGTCTGTGCCTAAATAGCCTGCCGTTGGCGTGTAAACGAAGGAACCATCGCTACCGAGGCTCACCGTACCGTGGGTGGGAGCGGTGCCGCCGATCGCTTTAAGGAAATCACCTTCTGGATCGGTGTCGTTGGTGAGTACGCCAGACCCCGCTGCGATCGTCAACGTACCATTGGCATTCACGGTATAGCCTGTGTCATTGACCGCCGTGGGAGGGGAACTCGTGTCTTTGATGGTCACGGTCACCGTTGCGTTTGTGCTGAGGGTGCCATCGCTGGCTGCATAGACAAACGTATCAGTCGTGTTCGTGACCCCTGCATTGGGTGTGTAGGTGAACGAACCGTCGCTATTGAGAGCAAGAGTACCTTTGGTCGGGGCATTGACGAGGCTGGCGGTAAGGGGCGTGCTATCCGTGTCGTTTTGCAACACCCCGCTAGCCGCGTTTTTAACCAGCACATTATTTTTGTTGACGCTGTAGGTATCGGTGTTGGTGACGGGAGCTGCGTTGGACACGATCGAGAGCGAGACGGTGCCCACGTTAGCCGAATCCTGTAGCCCGTCGTTGGCTCGGTAGGTGAAAGAATCGGCACCGATATACCCTGCATCAGGCGTATAGACAAAGGAGCCATTCGCACGCAAGAGCAGGCTGCCATGCGTCGGCTGGTTTGCCAACAAGGCTCTTACCGTTTGACCCGCATCACTGTCCGTGTCGTTTGCGAGCACTCCTGGCGTGTTGATGGTTAGCGCGTTGTTAGCAGTGACTGAATAGCTATCGTTCGCCACAACAGGAAGCGCGTTGCTGACGATACTGAGGGTAACGGTGGCAGGATTTGAGTTGACCGCGCCATTGTTTGCTCGATAGACGAACGTGTCGGTTGCAGTGGTCACGCTGGCATTAGGCGTATACGCAAAGGTGCCATCTGTATTCAGGAGAAGGGTGCCCTGGCTGGGATTGCTCACGAGTTGAGCGGTTAACGTCGCGCCATTGGTGTCACTATCGTTGCTGAGAAGGCTCGATGTTTGACCCACGCTAAGCGTTGTGCCTGCCACGACTTGATAAACGTCATCTTGAGCCGTCGGGGCAGTGGCAGCGGACACATTTAGCGTCACGGTGGCAGAGGTCGCTAGAGTACCATCACTTGCCTGGTAAACGAAAGTATCAGTGCCACCCGTAAACGAGGCGTTGGGAACATAGGTAAACGAGCCGTCGCTGTTCAAAGAAACCGTTCCCTGACCCGCATTGCTGACCACGCTTGCTATTAGTGGCTGGGCATCGGTGTCGTTGCTGAGTACGCCAGAAAACTGACTGACGGTTAACGTGCCACCAGCAAACGCGCTGTAAGTATCATCCTGGGCGATCGGCGCTGCATTGGTACCAATGTTCAACGTGACAGTTGTTGAAGAAGAAGTCGAGAAACCGTCGCTCACCCGATAGACAAACGTGTCCGTCCCATTTGTCACCCCAGCGTTCGGTGTGTAGACAAAAGATCCGTCGCCATTGAACGTGAGGCTACCACTGCTTGGGGTAACTAGGCTAGCTGTTAATGGGTCTCCTTCGGTGTCACTATCATTTTGAAGCACGCCAGAGAACGGAACAACGGTCAGTGGCACTCCAGCCGACACAACATAGGTATCGGTGTTGGCAGTTGGTGCCGTATTACCAAAGACGGTCAGCGTTACAGTCGCAGGGCTGGAATCTAAGGCTCCATCATTTGCCTTGTAGACAAACGTGTCACTGCCAGTAAAGCCTGTTGTTGGTGTGTAAACAAACGATCCATCCGCATTGAGGGCGACACTACCGTTACTAGAATTGCTTACCAAAAGAGCCGTTAGCGTCGAGCTTTCGGCATCGGTATCGTTTTTCAACACTCCAGTGGCAGCAGAAACCGTCAACGGTGTATCCGTAACAGCCCTGAAGCGATCGGCTGTCGCTGTGGGTGCCTGGTTTGTGGGGGCTGTGACGCTCAGATTAACCGTAGCCGTAGCAGAAGTCGCTCCCAGCGCATCCTTCGCCACATAGGTGAAGGAGTCCGTGCCGCTGAAGTTGGCGGTGGGGATGTAGGTAAAGGTGCCGTTAGTGTTGAGATTGACGCTGCCCTGCGTGGTGCCAGCAACCAATGTGGCAGTGAGCGGCACGTTATTATCGGGGTCGCTGTCATTGGACAGCACGTTTCCAGTGGTAAAGGTGCTGTTCTGGCTCAGGGTGAAGCTATCAGCCGCCACCGTGGGTGCTTGATTGGTCGGCGCTGTAACCGACAAATTCACAGTTGCTGTTGTTGAAGCAGCACCCAGCGCATCCTTGGCGACATAGGTGAAACTATCTGTCCCACTGAAGTTGGCGGTGGGGATGTAGGTAAAGGTGCCGTTGGTGTTGAGGTTGACGCTCCCCTGCGTGGTGCCAGTCACGAGCGTCGCCGTTAAAGGCACATTGTTGTCGGGGTCACTGTCATTGGACAGCACGTTTCCAGTGGTAAAGGTGCTGTTCTGGCTCAGGGTGAAGCTATCAGCCGCCACCGTGGGTGCTTGATTGGTCGGCGCTGTAACCGACAAATTCACAGTTGCTGTTGTTGAAGCAGCACCCAGCGCATCCTTGGCGACATAGGTGAAACTATCTGTCCCACTGAAGTTGGCGGTGGGGATGTAGGTAAAGGTGCCGTTGGTGTTAAGGTTGACGCTACCTTGTGTGGTGCCAGCCACCAATGTGGCAGTGAGGGGCACGTTATTATCGGGGTCGCTGTCGTTGCTCAACACGTTCCCGGTGGTGAAGGTGCTGTTCTGGCTCAGGGTGAAGCTATCTGCCGTTGCGGTGGGTGACTGGTTGGTGGGAGCAGTGACGCTCAGGTTAACCGTAGCCGTAGTGGAAGCCGCTCCTAAAGCATCCTTGGCGACATAGGTGAAGCTATCGGTCCCACTGAAGTTGGCGGTGGGGATGTAGGTAAAGGTGCCGTTGGTGTTGAGGTTGACGCTCCCCTGCGTGGTGCCAGTCACGAGCGTCGCCGTTAAAGGCACATTGTTGTCAGGGTCGCTGTCGTTGGACAACACGTTTCCAGTGGTGAAGGTACTGTTCTGGCTGAGGGTAAAGCTATCAGCCGCCGCCGTGGGTGCTTGATTAGTGAGAGCTGTCACACTCAAGTTGACCGTAGCCGTAGTGGAAGCCGCTCCCAGCGCATCCTTGGCGACATAGGTGAAGCTATCTGTACCGCTGAAGTTAGTGGTGGGGATGTAGGTGAAAGTGCCATCGGTGTTGAGATTGACGCTGCCCTGGGTAGATCCGGCAACCAGCGTCGCGGTCAAGGGAATGTTGTTGTCAGGGTCGCTGTCGTTGCTCAGCACGTTTCCAGTGGTAAAGGTGCTGTTCTGGCTCAGGGTGAAGCTATCAGCCGCCGCTGTTGGGGCTTGATTGGTGGGAGCTGTCACACTCAAGCTAACGGTGGCACTGGTCGAAGTGGCTCCTAAAGCATCCTGAGCGACATAGGTGAAACTGTCCGTGCCGCTGAAGTTAGCGGTGGGGATGTAGGTAAAAGTGCCGTTGGGGTTGAGATTGACGCTACCCTGCGTGGTGCCAGCCACCAACGTAGCGGTGAGCGGTACGTTATTGTCGGGGTCGCTGTCGTTGGACAACACGTTTCCAGTGGTGAAGGCGCTGTTCTGACTCAGGATGAAGCTATCAGCCGCCGCCGTGGGTGCTTGATTCGTCGGTGCCGTCACACTCAAGCTAACCGTAGCCGTGGTGGAAGTCGCACCGAGGGCATCTTTCGCGACGTAGGTGAAGGAGTCGGTGCCACTAAAGTTGGCGGTGGGGATGTAGGTGAACGTGCCGTTCGGGTTGAGGTTGACGCTACCCTGCGTGGTGCCAGCCACCAACGTAGCGGTGAGCGGCACATTGTTGTCGGGGTCGCTGTCGTTGGACAACACGTTTCCAGTGGTGAAGGTACTGTTCTGGCTCAGGATGAAGCTATCAGCCGTCGCAGTTGGTGCTTGATTCGTCGGGGCTGTAACTGAGAGACTAACCGTAGCCGTGGTAGAAGTCGCACCAAGGGCATCCTTGGCGACGTAGGTGAAGCTATCTGTCCCACTGAAGTTGGTGGTGGGGATGTAGGTGAACGTGCCGTTGGTGTTAAGGTTGACGCTACCTTGTGTGGTGCCAGCCACCAATGTGGCAGTGAGCGGCACGTTATTATCGGGGTCGCTGTCGTTGGACAACACGTTTCCAGTAGTGAAGGTGCTGTTCTGGCTCAGGGTGAAGCTATCCGCCGTCGCAGTTGGTGCTTGATTCGTCGGGGCTGTAACTGAGAGACTAACCGTAGCCGTGGTAGAAGTCGCACCAAGGGCATCCTTGGCGACATAGGTGAAGCTATCTGTCCCACTGAAGTTGACGGTGGGGATGTAGGTAAAGGTGCCGTTGGGGTTGAGGTTGACGCTACCCTGTGTCGTGCCAGCGATTAACGTGGCAGTGAGGGGCACGTTGTTGTCAGGGTCACTGTCGTTGGACAACACGTTCCCGGTGGTGAAGGTGCTGTTCTGGCTCAGGGTGAAGCTGTCGGCAGCAGCCGTGGGTGCCTGGTTGGTGGGAGCGGTGACGCTCAGGCTGACCGTTGCCGTGGTGGAAGTCGCACCGAGGGCATCTTTCGCCACATAGGTGAAGTAGTCGGTGCCGCTGAAGTTGGCGGTGGGGATGTAGGTGAACGTACCATTGGTGTTGAGGTTGAGGGTGCCCTGCGTGGTACCAGCGATTAACGTGGCAGTGAGGGGCACGTTATTATCGGGGTCGCTGTCGTTGCTCAACACGTTCCCGATGGTGAAGGTGCTGTTCTGGCTCAGGGTGAAGCTATCAGCAGCAGCCGTTGGTGCCTGGTTGGTGGGAGCTGTTACACTCAAGTTGACCGTAGCCGTGGTGGAAGTCGCACCCAGCGCATCCTTGGCGACGTAGGTGAAGGAGTCTGTGCCGCTGAAGTTGGCGGTGGGGATGTAGGTAAAGGTGCCGTTGGGGTTGAGGTTGACGCTACCCTGCGTGGTGCCAGCAACCAACGTAGCGGTGAGCGGTACATTGTTGTCTGGGTCGCTATCGTTGCTCAGCACGTTTCCAGTAGTGAAGGTGCTGTTCTGGCTCAGGGTGAAGCTATCCGCCGTCGCCGTGGGTGCTTGATTCGTCGGGGCTGTAACTGACAAATTCACAGTCGCCGTCGTCGAAGCGGCTCCCAAAGCATCTTTCGCCGCATAGGTGAAGGAGTCGGTGCCACTAAAGTTGGCGGTGGGGATGTAGGTGAACGTGCCGTTGGCGTTGAGATTGACGCTGCCCTGGGTAGATCCGGCAACCAGCGTCGCGGTGAGGGGCACGTTGTTGTCAGGGTCGCTGTCGTTGGACAACACGTTCCCGGTGGTGAAGGTGCTGTTCTGGCTCAGGGTGAAGCTATCCGCCGTCGCCGTGGGTGCTTGGTTGGCGGGTGCCGTCACATTGAGACTTACAGTTGTTGAGTTGGAATTACCAATACCGTCACTAGCCCGGTACGTGAAGCTATCGTTCCCGACGTAGTTGGCATTTGGCGTGTAGGTGAAGGTGCCATTGCTGTTGAAGACGATACTGCCTTGAGTCGGTGTGGTGAGTAGGTTGGCAGTGAGGGCATTGTTTTCAGGATCGATATCGTTGACCAGAACCCCTTGCCCAACGATCGTAAGCGCCGTGTTGCGAGTTGTGCTGTAGCTGTCAGGGTTAGCTGTTGGCGCAGTATTGACGGCTCCACCCACGTTCACAAAAAGCGTTTTAGTGTCAGACAAGGCGGTGCCGATGCCTGTATTGCCGCCATCGTTCACGCTGATGCTGATGGTGTCAAAGCCTGTAAAGCCGGGATAGCTGCGGTAAACGAGGTTGCCGATCGCCGTATTAATCGCTGCCAGTGTGCCCTGGAACGTCACGCGATTATTTTGATTGCCTGTCCCTTGAGTGAAGGTGAGTCCAGTGTTAGATGGTAGGGAGAGCACCCCATTGGCAGCGGCGATCGTGACCGTTTCGGTACCACCTGCGGCATCTGGATCGCTAATGCTGACACCTGTAATGGTCAAGTTGGTATTAGCTGTCGTTGAGGGAGCTAAGGGAACTTGAATCACAGGAGCCTGATTGACTCCCAGCACGGTCAGCGCGATCGTCTTGCTATCGCTCAGCGGAATGCCAAAACCTGTATTGCCGTTGTCATTCACATTCAGGCTAATGGAATCGGTGCCGCTGAAGTTGGCGTTGCCTCGATAGATCAGCGTACTCAAGGCACTGTTGACGGCGGCTAACGTCCCGCTAAAGATGAGGGTTGTGCTGGGAGTGGTGCCATTGCCGCTGGTAAATGACAGTCCCGTGGTGGAGCCAAGAGACAGCTTCCCGTTCGTAGCCGCGAGGCTGACCGCGATCGCGCCGCTGCTAGCATCCACGTCACTCACGCTAACGCCCGTCACATAGAGGGCTGTATTCTCGTTGACGGTCTGAGCGGTTGGCACCATCAAGATGGGCGCATCGTTGACGGGCGTAACGGTGATCGACAGGCTCTTTGTATCAGAGAGCGCTACGCCGTTGCCTATATTGCCGTTGTCATTCACGTTGACGGTGATAACATCAGACCCGTTGAAATCTTTATTAGCCTGGTATGTCAGGCTTTGTAGCGCCGCATTGATCAACGCCAGAGTACCCGAAACAGTGATATTGCGGTCTTTGGAGCCTGTGCCCGTCAAAAACGTGAGTCCGGCGGTGGTACTCAGAGACAGCACACCATTAATGGCTGAGAGGCTCACCGTCTCGTTGCCGCCATTCGCATCTACATCTCCAATACTGATACCCGTCAGGGAGAGGCTCGTATCTTCGTTGACCGTCTGGGCTGCTGGCACAGTAATTGTAGGTGCCTTGTTCACTGGCTTGACTGTGACCGCGATCGTCTTGCTGTCGGTCAGCGCACCCCCTTTACCCGTATTGCCCTGGTCATTCACAGAAACGCTAATGGTATCTATGCCCTGGAAAGAAGCATTGCTGCGGTAAATGAGGCTGGTAAGGGCGGTGTTAAGGGCGCTCAGTGTGCCGCTCACTGTGATGGAGGTGGCAGGGCTACCGTTACCCTGTGCAAAGGTTAAGCCTGCTGTTAAACCAAGCGACACAACGCCATTGGCGGCTGAGATGGTGATCGTCTCAGACCCTACACCCACATCTGGATCGGCAATCACAACGCCTGCAATCAACGAGTTTGCATTTTGATCAACAATTTGTCCGTCGGGAACCGTCAGCACCGGGGCATCATTTACCGGGTTCACGATGATGTTGAAGGTGTTACTCGTCGTGCCACCCGCCGGGTCGGTCACGGTGAAGCTAAAGCTATCCGAAAGCGTTTCGCTACCGTCATGGTGATAGCTCAGCTTGTTGGCATTAATATCGGTTTGCGTGAAGATTGCGCCCACCCCGATCGCAGCTCCATTCAACGACAATGCTCCTTGCCCCGGCACGCTACCCAGCGTATAGGTGAGCTGCGTAGTGGGGTGATCGTTGTCGGTCACCTGGAGTAACGTGCTGCTGATGGTGGTTGTGCTTCCTTCATCGAGCGTCAATCCAGCATTCGTCACAACGACAGGCAAATTGTTGATCAGCAGATTAAGCGCATAGGCACTGGTATCCCCATTGGCGGCGTACACACGCACGTAGTAGGTGCCAGCCGCTAGCGTGCTCGTCATTGTCTCTGCACTGGTGCCGCTCAGCGTCGAACGTTGCAGAACTTGATTGCTGCTGTTCACGAGCTGCACGTCTAAATTCGCTGTTAAATTGGTCAGGGTTAAATTGACCGCACTGGGTGTACCTAAATTGAACTGATAGTAGTCGTTATTGAGGCTGCCAACCGAGTTGCGATACGTGCCGCTGCCAGTAAGATTACTGCCGATGTTGAACGCGTTCGACAGTGTAGTTCCAGCCACGCTAATGGGAGAAGGTTCAACGGCACGTATCAACGGAGCGATCGATCGCCAGTTCAAGTCACCAACTTGATAAATGAAGAACGTAGAACTAACGGACGTGCCGTTCAGCAGCCAAATCGCATTCTCCCCGCTGCTATAGTTGCGCCACAACAGATCGGACTTGCCATCATTGTTAAAATCACCGACTCCAGAAATAATCCAATTGCCACCCACCGGGTTGATAAAAATGCCCGTGCTGAGCGTCGTCCCATTCATTAACCAGATGGCATTCTGACCCGTGCTGTAATTACGCCACACCAGATCAGCTTTGCTATCACCGTTAAAGTCTCCGACTCCCTGAATGTGCCAGTTTGGGTCGCCGATCGTTAGGAAAGAGGCTGCGCCAGTTCTGACGGTTTTATTCATCAACCAGGCAGCATTTTCACCTGTTTTATAGTTGCGCCAGACAAGATCAGCCTGACCATCCTGGTTAAAGTCACCTACGCCTTGAATCTGCCAATTGAGATCGCCGACTGACTCTAAAAAGACTGCGCCAGTTCTAACGGTGCCATTCATCAACCAGATGCCATTTTCGCCCGTTTTATAGTTGCGCCAGACAAGATCAGCCTGACCATCCTGGTTGAAGTCGCCCGACCCCTGCATCGCCCAATTCAAGTCTGCAGACTTTTCTAGCGACGCGAACGCTTCCAGCGATGTCCCAGATATTTGCCAGGTAACATTCTCGCCAGTCGCATAATTCCGCCAGAGAATATCTGTTTTGAGGTCGCTCTTTGCCGAGACATTTAAACGATAGTCAGCGGTGGTTGCCGAGGCAGCAGGAGCCACTCGAATGTAATATGTCCCTGCATCGAGAGGGGTATTGATGGTCTCAGCCAGATTGCCCGTATTACTGGATACTTGTAAGACGCTATTGATACTGAGAACGCTGCCTGTGCTGCTTAAGAGAGCAATGTTTGCATCAGCACTTAAGCTATTGAGGGAAAGGTTAAAGCTGCTCCGATGACTCAGGGTAAAGCGGTAGTAATCGTTTGCAGTGGCGGTCACAATGTCCGGGAGGGATTGAACATTGGACGTAAGGCTCAGCGATGTGGCTGTTCCCAGTGAATTCCCAGCGATATCAGGCATAGCGACTAACCAAGCAATGGCATTGCTATGTTGCCCGAATCTGTTTTTGTACTAACGAATCTGCCTTTGTTTCATGAAAATTGTCTTTTTAGACGAGCGTTTTAAGTGGAAATACGGATTAATTTGAAGTAACTTTTTTCCACCGTTCGGTTTTCACAGAACGAGATCTTGCGTGCGATCGCTAACCAGCCTCGATCGCTTCAAGATATTGCGGCTCTAATAAAAAGGTGCCATTCGCAAAATGAACGCTCCAGTACCCACCGGGTCGTTGATTGATGACGGTGCCCTCTGCTTCTAGAGTAAGCACATTAGGAGAGCGTAGCGCAGGCATGGGATCAGCCGTCTTCACAAAAGCAGGAAGCGCAATAAGACGAATACGATCGCCGACAGCAAGCGGTTTTGGCATAAAAATGGGGAGAGGGGAGAGGGGAGTCAAGGGAGTTGTTGGTTGTTAGAAGGAGGCAGAAGGCAGGAGGCAGAAGGGGGAGGGATGTAGCTTGCTTCCGCTTTGCGGTGGGATGAAGAATATTAAGGATGAAGGCTAAAGGCTAAAAAGCTGACGGCTGACGGCTGATCGCTGACCGCTAAAACCCATGTATCTAATTTATGAATAACTGAGGATTGCTACACCGTCTGCACACTTGCTTTGTACTTTTGCTTTGTACTCTCATCTTATCAGCCCAGGTTTCATGCAGCTACGACAAACCATTCGCTTTTATTTAGAAGACATTGAAACGCCGATCGGTAGAGCCATTAATTTGAGCATTACAGGGCTGGTGTTGCTCTCATCCGCGATTTTTGTGGCGCAAACCTATCCGCTTTCTAACACGCTCTGGCTCATATTAGAGGCGATCGACCAGGGGATTCTCGTCATTTTTGCGATCGAATATGGGCTGCGGTTCTGGTGTGCTGAGCATAAAGCACGCTTTTTCTTTAGCCTGTTTTCGCTGGTTGATTTGCTCGTTATCCTGCCGTTCTTTATTGGCATTTTCAATATTGACCTTTTTAATATCAGCTTTCTCCGAGTATTTCGCTGGTTTAGAATTCTGCGGCTGATTCGCTTTATGGAAGGAAAAACCATTTTTGGTTATGTGACGACTGAAGATAGCGCGATCTTTACCCGTATTCTACTTACGCTCTTCATCATCATTTTTGTGTACTCTGGCTTGATCTATCAGGTCGAACACCCGACGAATCCGCAAGCATTTGGAACGTTTCTGGATGCCGTTTACTTTTCGGTAGCAACCATGACCACGGTTGGATTCGGGGATATCACGCCTGTTTCAGAGATCGGTCGCTTTCTCACCGTGCTGATGATTTTGACGGGCATTGCGCTAATTCCCTGGCAGTTGGGCGATTTGGTGAAACGGTTGGTAAAAACGACCAATCAGGTGCAAACAACGTGCGTAAGCTGCAAACTGTCGCTCCACGATGCTGATGCTCAATTTTGTAAACAGTGTGGTACGAAGCTGGAGTCGATCGCCGCAACTGAAGCGTCTGAAGCTTGAACAATAGGAGTTTAGGGGATAGGGGACAGGGGACAGCTTTTTAGCCTTTAGCCTTCATCCCTCATCCCTCTATCTAGCGGTCTAACTACGGTCGGCTTTGAGAGTTTCCTGAAGCCGCATTATTCGCCATGATGGGATCGTTGTTTGCCATATATACCGCCATGTAGAGCATATTTTGGCGCTCTGGATTGGCAAAACTGATGGTGTAAACCATGCCGTCTTGCTGCCACATGACGGAGGAGTAGGCTGAAGGGGGCTGTTTGGCGGTGCCCATTAAGACATAGCCGCGAATGGTTTTTGTGAGTTGGATGGGGGCGGCGGCGGCGACATGCTGTTGGTAGTCTTGCTGCGCCTGAACCGTTTGAGAATTGGCGGCTGAAAAAGTGCCGATGCGACAAAACTGAGAATCATCTTCACAGCTATACAGCCCGACACTAACGCGCTGGGGCGAATCGGCTGTGGTAATTCGCACGTTCAGGGTTTGGATGAATTCATCATCGGCTGGCTCATTCAGCACAATGTGCGACGGTAGCCGCATCACAAATTTGGGAGGTAAGTTTTGACGAATGCGATCGAGGTGGCGCGCAAACACGCTGGCAGGCTGGGCAAGGGCGATCGACCCACTGGTTAACCCCAGCCACAACACTGACATAACAACGATTTGCCTGACCACTTGCTCACCGATCGCCGTTGCATCTCCTTTACTGTTCAAGGCGCTCTTCAGGAACATGATGAACAATACTCCTCCACACCTGTCTGCCACTCTCTAACGAAAATCTTACCTTGAAAGGATTGTGTCATTCAGTTCGTTAAAAACCTGGCAAAGAGTAAGTCTCCAAAAGCTTTGGGGTTGAGCCGCGATCGCATAGACATGCCACACAACAGCAACGACTGAACCCACGATCGGGCACCATCATCTGGTTTTGCCGTCTTGAGAGAACAGGTTTGTCGTTGCAGGGTCGCACATTGTAAAATCACGCATTGTAGAATCGCAACTGATATAGAATCGCAACTGATATAACCTGGGGTAGAGAAGGGTACTATCTCGCTGCTCTGATTCGTGAGGTTCACATGATTGAAGTTGAGCATCTCAGCAAGGTTTACGGCTCAACCCCTGCCATTGAGGATGTCACGTTCGCGGTGGAGCCAGGGGAAATCTTAGGCTTTTTGGGACCGAACGGAGCCGGAAAGACGACCACGATGCGGATTTTGTCGGGGTATTTGCCCGCATCCGCAGGCACGGCGAAAGTTGCCGGGTTTGAAGTCCACGAAAACTCGATGGCAGTCCGCAAGCACATTGGCTATCTGCCTGAGACGCCGCCGCTGTATACGGATATGACGGTGGAGGGCTTTTTGCATTTTGTGGCACGCATTAAAGGGGTGAATGCAGGCGATCGCCCCCTTCGCGTGCAAACGGCGATCGATCGCTGTAATTTGACGGAAAAAAGCCACACGCTGATCCGCAAACTCTCGAAGGGCTATCGGCAACGGGTAGGCATTGCCCAGGCGATCGTCCACGATCCGCCTGCCATCATTCTGGACGAACCCACTGTGGGGTTAGACCCGCGCCAGATTGCCGAAGTGCGGAGCCTGATCAAACGTCTGGCAGGTGATCATACGGTGATTCTTTCGACGCACATTTTGCCCGAAGTGAGCATGACCTGCGATCGCATCGCCATTATCAACAAAGGTCGGGTCGTCGCAACCAATACGCCCGAAAACCTGATGGCACAGCTTACAGGTGGTTCTGGCTACGAGCTAGAGGTTGATGGCGAAGCAGAAGATATTCATTCTCGCCTCATGGTTTTCCTCCAGGGGTTGCCAAACGTCAGACTGGTCGAGCGGTTAGCCTCTGACCTGCCAGAACACCACAAGCTGCGGGTAATTGCGGAACCAGGCACCGAACTGGTTGGTCAAGATATTGCCAAGACGGTCGTGGGTGCGGGGGTAGGACTGTACGAAATGCGCCGATCGCAAGCCACCCTGGAAGATGTCTTCTTGCAACTGACGACTGAAGAAAAACCACTGGATGCCACAACCGATCCAGACGAGTCGGAACCATCAACGGGAGAAGCAGCTTAGATGCGTGTGATGATGAGCAACATTCTGGCAATTTACCGACGCGAGCTACAGAGCTACTTCGCTTCACCCCTTGCCTACGCGATCGCGGGTGTTTTCTGGTTACTCTCTGGCTTTTTCTTTGTCACGATTTTGGGCGGCATTACCCAGCAGGTTGCCTATGCCGACAGTGCGGGGTATGCTTCACCGATCGATGTGCCCTATCAGTTTTTGCAGTTTTTCTTAGGCACACTCGGTTCGATCGCGCTTTTCATTCTGCCGATTTTGTCGATGGGGCTGTATGCGGAAGAACGTAAGCGCGGCACGTTGGAGCTTTTAGCCACGTCGCCTATCACCAACTGGGCAGTGGCAGTGGGCAAACTCCTGGGCGTACTGACGTTTTTTATCACGATGGTGCTGCCGCTCTTGATTTATGAGGCGATCGTCTTTAGCACCACTACGCCACCCTTCAACTTTGCAGTTGTGCTAGTCGCGCATCTGGGTTTAATTCTGCTTGCTGCCGCCATTCTTTCCCTGGGCATGTTCGTTTCGTCGCTCACCGACAGCACCATTCTCGCGGCGATCGGCACCTTTGGCATCGTCCTCTTTCTCTGGGTCGTCGAAGTGCTGGGGCAAAAGCTGGGTGGTCCCATTGGAGCCGCGTTGGGGCACCTTTCCCTCCTCAAGCACTACAACAACCTGAACCAGGGCATTTTGGACAGCAGCAGTCTAGTACTGTTCGCCAGCTACATTTTTTTAGGGCTGTTTTTGACGGCACAATCGATCGATGCGTTCCGGTTCCAGCGATCTTGAGGGAGTGGGGAGTGGGGAGTAGGGAGTAGGGTAAGGCTAAAGGCTAAAGGCTAAAGGCTAAAAGGAGAGGTGAGAGGTGAGAGGAGTCAAAATCAACTCAAACCTCAAACCTTGAAGTTCAAAGCTTAAAATTCAGCACTTCTTACTCTCCTCACTCCTCACCCCTCTCTTGAAATTCAAAACTCAAAACTCAAAACTCAAAATTCTCATCCCCCATTCCCTCTCTCTCCATCGTTTCCCCATTCCCGACTCCCGACTCCCCACTCCCTTTTCTTTCTTGACATGAAAACGCTGTCTACCAACCTGAAATACCTCACATACCTGTTCTGGCTGGGTCCCATGCTGGTGATTGCAGGCGCGATCGCGGGTCTGGTTTCTGGCTCTTTTAGCCCCATTCCTCTGGGTTTGGTGATTGCAGGCATTGTGATCGTTGGGCTATGGCTGGTGTTTCAGTCCACCTATGGGGATAGTTCACAGCCGGGGTTTTGGAGCCAGCGATCGACGCAGGTGGGCGCGAATGCATTGATTACAACCCTGTCGGTAATCGCCATTTTGGGCTTGGTCAATTATTTGGCGGCAACCCATGTGGGACGGATGGATTTGACGGAGAATCAGCTGTTTTCGCTGGCTCCCGAAACCCAACAGATCGTGAAGAATCTGAAGCAGCCTGTGAAAGTCTGGGTGTTTGTCCCCCAGCCCAACTCGCGCGATCGGGAATTGCTGGAGAGCTACCATCGCCAGAACGATCGCCTGAGCTATGAGTTTGTCGATCCAAATACGCAGCCATCATTGGTAGAGCGGCTAGAGGCGAAGAGCGGCGGGGATGTGATTGCCGAAATTCAACCCGAAGGACGGAAGCAGTATGTGCAGACGATCGCGCCGACCACCGGGGATAGTCTGGTCGGTGAAGGGGGTTTCCTGTCTGAGGTGAAGCTGACGAGCGCGTTAGAACAACTGGTCAGCAATCGGAAGTCCTTTGCCTATGTGATACAGGGACATGGCGAACACCCGATCGACCAGTCGCAGGGTGCCATTTCTCAGGCAGTGAAAACGCTGCAAGACAAGAACGTGACCGTCAAGCCGCTGAATCTCCTGGAAACGGCGACGATTCCGACCGATGCTAATGTGCTGGTGCTGGCAGGACCGCAAAAACCGTTCCTGGAACCAGAAGTCAAAGCGCTGGATGAGTATGTGAATGGTGGTGGCAATCTCTTTGTGATGGTTGACCCCAATACGAATCCGGGATTGGACAACCTGTTGAATCGCTGGGGTGTGGCGATCGACAAACGAGTGGTGATCGATGTTTCCGGCAGACTGGCACAACTGGGACCCGCCTTCTCGTCCGTCAGTCAGTACGGCAATCACCCGATTACAAAAGACTTTGGCAACTCAATCTCAATCTATCCGCTGGCACAGCCGATCGACGTGAAGCCCGAAACCGATGTCAAATCTGTACCGTTGTTGTTTACCAGCGAACGAAGTTGGGCAGAAAGCAACGTGAAAGAGCAACCTTTGAAGTTTGACCAGGCGAGCGATCGACCCGGTCCGTTAGTCATCGGCTTTGCGCTCACTCGTACCATCACGCCGCCAACGGTTGCAGCCCCCAAGCCCTCTCCAAGCCCTTCACCCTCTGCCTCTGTCAGTCCCAAGCCTTCTCCCAGTCCCTCTGCCAGTCCTCAACCGTCAGCGTCCGCAAGTCCTTCTCCCAGCCCCTCGCCCTCTGCAACCGCCCCTCAAGGGAGTGACCAGAAGCCAAAAGAAGCCCGGTTAGTGGTCATTGGAAACTCCCGCTTTGCCGAAGATGGGGCAGTAAACCAGGGCATCAACGGCGATGTCTTCGTCAACTCAGTGCGCTGGCTCAGCCGTGCAGATGATCAATCCCTCTCCATCCGTCCCAAAGAAGCCAAAAATCGTCGTCTGGGGTTGTCTGCTCAGCAGGCAAGTCTGGCAACCTGGCTGGCGATCGCCATTATTCCACTCCTGGGGTTTGCAGCGGCGTTTGGGGTTTGGTGGAGAAGACGGTAGAAGGCAGAGGGCAGAAGGCAGAAGAGTTGTTAGTTGTATAGCCCCTTGGGCATTCAAGAAAGGTTTTTAGTTGTTAGCCTCAAGAACAATTCAAAACTCATAACTCTCATCCCCTGCCCCCTCCGCTTCCCCTGCCCCCTTGCCCCCTTGTCCCCCTCACGCCTTACTCCTCACTCCTCTCTTGGTGATGAAAATTCAACGCACACCTTTGCTCTTATTGGCGATCGCCCTTGTTCTCGGTGCGTTTGTCTATCTGTATGAGGTGCAGGGAAAGCCTCAGCGGGAGGCAGCTCAGGCACAGACAGAGCAACTGTTTACCTTCAAAGAAGAGGACGTGCGATCGATCACTCTGACGACTCCCAGCGAGACGCTGACGTTTGCCAAAACTCCGGCAGCGCGGGTGGCATCTGCTTCTAAAGCCGATCCTAAAGCAGGAGTTCAGCCTCAGGCTGGTGCGTTGGTCTGGGCGATGACTGCGCCAGATCAAGCGGTGGCAAAGGATGCTTCGGTTGCTTACCTGCTGAATTTGATGGCAACGGGCAAACGGCAGCAGACGCTCAAAGTGCCAGCGTCTCAACAGGGAGAGTTTGGATTTGACCAGCCGATCGCGATCGCTGAGGTTAAACTGGCAAATCAGCAACGTCATCGACTGGTGCTTGGCAAGCCCAATTTTAATCGCAGTGCGCTGTACGCTCAGGTTGATCCGCCTGCTCAAGCGTCGGCTGAGCGATCGGTGGTGCTGGTCTCGACCGATTTTGAAAATGCCGTCAAACGACCCCTAGCCGATTGGAAAGCCGAGGCACCAGTCGCCCAACCTTCAGCAAAGCCGTCGCCAGCAAAGCAATCCACTGCAAAGCCGTCGAACCCGCCAGCTTCAAATGAGCCAACCCCAAGCCCGATAACGCCCTAAAACTTCCATTGCTTGCAGCCGTTTCTGGTTGCATTCACCACACCCTGCACCACACACCCTCACTCATTGGACTATGGCTTATCTAATCAGTAATCGCTGTAAGACTCTGACTGCTCAGAGTTTTCTACGAAAAAGCCACCCAAAACGTCGATTGGCTCTGGATTGATGCTGACGTTGGACAGCAGGCGCGCCGTATTTACGAAATCTGGCTCGACGCACGGGTTCGTCAACCGTTTGTTCGGCTTTCCCTTCAGGTGTTTCTTTCACACGCGGCTCTGCTGTCTTTGGCACATAAATCTCCTTGGGCTTGAGCCATGCTGCAATGATACCGCTAGCAATCCCGCCGATCGCGCCAAACGTAATGCTCAGAATCGGACCGTACCCCAGCACGGCTAAGCCCAGCATAAAGACGAGCCAGTACTTTAAGCCAGTTGCTAGACCCAGGTTTGTATCGGGCAGTTTGGACATCAGCTTGAGTGGGGAGTGGGGAGTGGGGAGTGGGGGACAGGGAATAGGGGACAGGGGACAGGGAGCAGGAGAAGCAGAGGGTGAGGGATGAGTTAAACCAGTTGTTGGTTGTTAGTTGTTGGTTGTTAGTGCATACGCTGTTCTTGACTCCTTCTAAAAACTAAAAACCTTTCTTGAATGCCCAAGGGGCTATACAACCAACAACTTTTTTCTACTTCCTCACCTTCTCCAACTGTGTTTCTAGATCTTGGGTTGTGTCTAACTCAATGAGGTAGGGCTGTTCAGTGGGGCTAAAGTCATCCATGTGCTGCTTGGGAAGAAGGTCGGCGGTTGCGTCGGAGATGTCGTCGTGGCGCTGTTGCAGGCGCTGCTGTAGGACGGCGATCGGTGCCGTGCAGTGGAGGATTTGGAGGGAGATGTGATGGGCGATCGCTTGCTCGATCGCGGCTTGGCGGAAGGGCTGGCGATCGTATTTGGCATCCAGAATGACGGTGTAGCCCTGGGATGCGAGAGTGATACCAAGATGCAGGAGGCGATCGTAGGTTTTTTGCGTCATCTCAGCCGAGTAAAGATCTTGGCTACCGTGGGCTTCTAGGGGAATGCCAGCCAGGTGTTTGCGAACTGCATCGGAACGAATGTGGATGGCTCCGCGTTGCTGGGCAAGTTGGCGTGCCACTGTGCTTTTACCAGCACCCGACAAGCCTGCCATCAGAATCAAGCGTCCTTGCTGGGGTTGGGTATATTCCCATGCCAAGCGATAATAGCGGGCAGCGGTGGTAGAGGCTTCTTGTTTGGTGGCTTCGGGAACGGAAGGATCGCTGAGCAGGAAAGACGTGACTTTGGCGCGAACGTAGGATTGACGACTGAGGTACAGCGGTAAGACCTGCAAACCTTCCCAGTCGCCCGTTTGCTCAAGATACGCATTCAAAAAGCGGTTGCTGAGGTCACGCCGATCGCGCGCATCCAGATCCATGATGATGTAGGCAATGTCGAACATCACATCGACAAACCGAAACGGCTCGTTGAACTCGATGCAGTCAAACAGCAGAATTTTGTCGTGCCCCAAAGCATCACGCCAAAGAGCAATATTTCGCAGATGGACATCGCCGTGACACTCCCGAATCCAGTTTTGGGCGACGCGGCTTTCAAAGAGGGCTTCTTGCTCGGCAAACAGGCGATCGGTATACTCCCTGGTTTCGTCTAGCTGCTGCTGAGTTTGGGGTCCGCCTACGTATTGCAGCGTTTGCTCATAGTTTTCGTCGATCGCCGCCCGAATTTTTGCCACCTGACCAAAACTGCGGATGTAGTCGTTTGTCTCCGCATGGGCATGAAAGTCTGCCAGCACCCGCGCTAATTGCTCTAGCACGTCTTCGGTGAGTTCACCCCGATCGAACACTTCGGTAAACAAGCTCGATTGGGGAAACTGCCGCATTTTCACTACATATTCCACCGCTTCACCCGTGCCATCTGGTTCGCCCGTAGCACCAAGCTGGAAGCGATCGCCGTCTTGGGTAATCGGCAACGCCTCCAGATACAGTTCGGCGGCACCGCGTTGATTGAGCCGGAGTTCTTCGGCACAGAAGTGCTGTCGCTTTGCCAAGGTAGAGAAATCAAGAAACCCAAAGTTGATGGGCTTTTTCACCTTGTAGGCATACTCACCCGTCAGCAACACATACGAGATGTGCGTTTGAATGACCTGAATCGGCTCTATGACGGAGTGAGGGTAAAACGCGGGTGTGGTCATCTGCTGAATCAGCGCTGGCAGCAAAGCATCAGTCATGGGTCTTAGTTTCGGTGAAAAGTGATCAAATCTAACAGAATCTCTAAGGTCTCAAGCTTTTTAATCATAGGGTTCTCGATCGTGAAAGCAAATTTGTTTCAGTCTTCTCCATTCAGTGTTTAATAAACCAATATTCTGAGCGATCGGTCAACTGGTAAGAAAGGCTCAGAGAAAGCTTGAGCTTTCGGTCGTAGAATTCCCAGTAGCGCTCTCTTTCAGGGTTTAGAGCCATGAGAAGAAAAGCGTCTCTCTTTTGTGTTCTGGATATTGTAGCCAGAGAAAAAAGGAGAGATTCGCCTCCGGTTGATCGGATCGAGTCGAGCTAGTATTGGTTGCCATCAGCTCTAAAGTGTACGGGTTTTCGTTTGTGAATTTCATCTGTGGTGTGAGTGAGGCGATATGATGACCAAGCTTTTTTGGAGTACCCTGAGCGCAACGCTCGCGCTTTTGGGGCATGTTTTTTTAGTGCAGGCACCTGTCAAAGCTGATGTTAACCCTGAGGCTCAAACCGCGAGTACAACTGCTCATACCGTAGCGCTGGAGCGAGAAGGCACAACACCTGCCCTCCCTCTGGCAGCAACGATGGGAGCCGATCAACCGTCTGCTTCAGTCATGGTTGAGGCAGATGCAGAAACCACCAATATGGAACAGGTCACGTCTGTTTCGCAGCTAACGGACGTAAGACCCACTGATTGGGCATTTCAAGCCTTGCAATCGCTTGTAGAACGCTACGGCTGCATTGTGGGCTACCCCGACAAAACCTATCGCGGCAACCGTGCGCTGACTCGGTATGAATTTGCGGCTGGGCTTAATGCCTGCATGGATCGCATCAACGAGTTGATTGCCGCTGGCACGGCTGATCTGGTTAAAAAAGAAGACCTGCTGGCGTTACAAAAACTGCAAGAGGAGTTTGCGGCTGAGCTGGCAACGCTACGCGGTCGGGTTGGTGCCCTGGAAGCTCGAACCGCCACGCTAGAAAAGCAGCAGTTTTCGACGACGACCAAAATCGGCACTGAGTTAATTACCTACGTTGCAGATGCGTTTGGCGATCGCGTTGACTCGCGCAACAATGCTGCTATTGGGTATCGGTTGCGTTTAGATTTCGATACCAGCTTTACAGGCAAAGATCGCCTGCGGACTCGCTTGCAGGCAACGAATCTACGAAAGTTTGATATCGGGTCTGATTTTGGGGTTTCGCCTGTGGGTCGTGCCACTAGTGATCTATCAGACGAAACGCGCTTTTTGGCGACGAGCACCAGTTCTAACAGCAACATCACGCTGAATCGATTGCAATATCGCTTTCCCGTAGGCGAGAAACTGACCGTCTTTTTAGATGCGAACACGATCGATCCGTCGATCGTCACCGATCCCATCACGCCGTTTAACGACCAGGCAACGGGTTCACCGTCTAACTTTGCGCAAATTAACCCCGTTTGGTTTCCGATCGGCAACCAGGCTGGTCTTGCTGTAAACTACGCCATTAGCCCCAACTTTCAGCTTGACTTTGGTTATCAAGGTGAAGGTGATAGCCCCAATGACCCGAAGCTTGGGGTTTTCAACAGCGGATACAGTGCCTTTGCCCATCTCATCGTGTACTCTGGCACCTTCAAGCTGGGCTTTTTCTACATCAACTCGTACTCGCCGCAGTTTGGGGTGGATACGCTGGCTGGCAGTAATGCGGCAAAAATTCTGGGAGCGGGACCAGTGGTGGGCAACGGCTACAGCATTGAGCTTGACTACCGCATTACCAGTTGGTTTGAGCTGGGTGGCTGGGTCGGTCTAACGCAGGCGCGAACCCTGGGCTCAGGCACCAGAGGCGATGCCGATATCTGGAACTTTGCCGTCAATTTGGCTTTTCCTGACTTGGGCAAAAAAGGCAACCTGGGCGGCATTGTGTTTGGGATGCAGCCACGCCTCACGGGGACAAGCAATGCAGCCGTTGCCACCGCGATCGGGCTACCTGCGGGACAACGCGAAGACCGGGATACGGGCTACCACATTGAAGTGTTCTACCGCTATCAGTTGACAGACAATATCTCGATTACGCCCGGTGTCATCTGGCTAACGGCTCCTAACCATGACGATCGCAACCCTGATGCGTTTGTCGGGGTCATTCGCACCACGTTTGTTTTCTAAGCGCAAAACCTAAGCACAAAACCTCGAGGTTTAAGCGACCACATTGGTGACGCTGCTTGATGCCTGATCAAAACCTCCGAGGTTGGCGTAAGCCCTAATGATTTAACCCGCAACGGCGACGCTAAGAATTGTGCCAGGGGCTTTTCAACGTGCTGCGATCGTGTGAGATTCTCCTCATAGATTAACTGCCTGATAGTTTGACTGCTTGATTAACTAATCGCTCTTTGCCTCTCAAGCCCCATTGACAAGGAACTAAGTTTGATGAAACGTCGATCGCTTTTAACACTCTCTTTGACCGCGATCGTAGCGGTGACTGCACTCGCTAGCTGCGAACCGCCTCAGCCAGGGCAAAGTCCCACCTCTAGCAGCGGCAAAAAAGTGCTGACAATGGTGACATCGCCCGATTATCCACCCTACGAGTATTACGACACCGCCAGCGGTGAACGCAAAATCGTCGGATTTGACGTAGACATTGCCAACAAAATTGCCAGTGAGTTGGGCTACGAACTCAAAATCAACGAATCAGACTTTAATGGTTTGGTGCCTGCGCTCCAGGCGAAGCGGGCTGACTTTGTGATGGCAGGCATGACCCCCACCCCCGAACGCCAGAAAAACGTAGACTTTTCGACCATCTACTACGAGGCAAAGAACACGATCGTTGCGCCGAAAGCCAGCAATTTGAAGACGACCAAAGATCTTGCAGGCAAAACGGTGGGTGTACAGCTCGGCTCGATTCAAGAAGGCGATGCGAAAAAAATTGCCGAAAAGGTGCCGGGGATGAAGGTCAAGCAATTGAACAAAGTGCCCGACCTGATTCAGGAAATTAAATCCAAGCGAATTGATGCGGCGATCGTTGAAGATACCGTCGCCAAAGGCTTTACCGATTCCAGCCCCGACCTGGCATTCAACGTGATTCCATCGGAAGGACCGTCTGGTTCTGCGGTTGCCTTCCCCAAAGGCTCACCCCTCGTCGCTGATTTCAATAAAGTGCTGGAAAAAATGAAAGCCAGCGGCGAAATTAAAACCCTTGCAGCCAAGTGGTTCGCCACCAGTGCGCCTGCCTCACCGTCTCCATCGCCCTCTGGTTCTGCGTCACCTTCACCCAGCAAATCACCCTAGTGGGACTGATGCATGTTGTTAAACCTCGGAGGTTTAAGCCGCTACATGAGACAGATGCCCGATCCCTGGTTAAAACCTCCGAGGTTTGCGGTTTGAAAGCCGATGTTTTCTTTTGTAGGGACGTTACATGTAACGTCCCTACAAACGGTGTGATGGCATGTTCTTGATTGTATTGATCCTGTTGACCGCTGCATTGAAAGGGATTTATGTTTCTACGCTTCAACAACCGTGCTGTGAGATTTCCATTGCTTAAGAGATTTTTGAGCAAGATGTTACCCCTACGATTTGCGGGGATGAGTGTTTCTAGAAATGGCGTTAATCGACTGCGATCGCGCTGGGCGATCGTGGCACTCCAAACGTTCCTGGTCATTCTTCTGGCGAGTCATTGGGTGGCACAACCGCTACCGTCGATCGCACAAAGCCCTCCAACAGCGATGGAAAGCCCCGCTGCTGGCAATCAGGGTGTGATCGTGGCTCAGGCTCCTGCGCCTCCACCCGCCGAGGCACCTGCGAGCAAAGGTGGGCTAGATCTCGACTTCGGGCGCATCGTGCCGGACATTCCATTTATCCTGGCAGGCATTCCCGTTACCCTCATCTTCACCATTTCTTCGGTGCTGCTGGGGTTGGTGTGGGGGTCTGCCCTGTCGTTGTGCAAGATTTCAGGTTTGAAGCCCCTCCAATGGTTTTCCTTTGCCTATACCACCATCTTTCGCGGCACTCCACTCCTCTTACAGCTCTCGCTCGTCTACTTCGCCACGCCCCAGCTCACGGGCTACAACATTACCCCCTATCAAGCAGGCGTGCTGACCTTTACCCTCAACTCTGGGGCATACATGTCTGAAACCATTCGGGCAGGCATCCAGGCAGTGGATAAAGGACAGGCAGAAGCCTCGCTTTCGCTGGGTATTCCCTACTGGCTGATGATGTGGGACGTGATTATGCCCCAGGCGTTAAAAAATATTCTGCCTGCACTGGTAAATGAAACCATCAGTTTGCTGAAAGATTCTTCACTGGTTTCAACCATTGGGGTAGTGGAAATTCTCCGTGCCGCGCAAATTGTGGGTGCCAACAAGTACATCTACTTTGAGCCACTGCTGTTTGCGGGACTCATTTATTACATTCTGGTGATGGGTCTAACCTATGCGGCGAGTGCGCTTGAAAGACGGCTCAGACGTAGCGAATGACGCAGTAATCCTCAGGGTCGTTGCGACATTCTAAAAGCAAGCATTACCCTTGAGGTATTTACAACTTGAGGCACTTATAAAACCCAAAAGGACAACAGGAGCTTTAAAGCCATGAGTGAAACCATTATTAAAACCGAAGGATTGCACAAATCGTTTGGTAAGCTGGACGTGCTCAAGGGCATTTCCACCGAGATTCGCAAGGGTGAAGTGGTCGCAGTGATCGGACCCTCTGGGTGCGGCAAATCGACCCTGCTTCGCTGTATGAACCTGCTAGAAACACCTACGCAGGGAAACATTTACTTTAAGGGCGAGAATATTACAGCGCCCAAAACCAACATTTCTAAAGTACGCCAGCATTTGGGGATGGTGTTTCAGCACTTCCATCTGTTTCCCCACATGACGGTGCTGAAGAATGTCATTTATGCGCCCACAAAAATATCCAAAGTGCCGTCAGAAGAAGCGAAGCAATTGGGTATGGATCTGTTAGAAAAGGTTGGACTGAAGGAAAAAGCGGATGTCTACCCGTCTCGCCTGTCTGGTGGGCAGAAACAACGTGTGGCGATCGCCCGTGCCCTGGCAATGCAACCCGATGTCATTCTGTTTGATGAGCCCACGTCTGCCCTTGACCCTGAAATGGTGCAGGAAGTGTTGGAAGTGATGAAAGGGCTGGCAAAAACAGGCATGACAATGGCGATCGTCACCCACGAAATGGGCTTTGCGCGGGAAGTCGCCGATCGGGTCTGGTTTCTTAATGAAGGCAGTTTAGCTGAGGACGCAGAACCCGACACGTTTTTCACCAATCCTCAATGCGATCGGGCGAAGCAATTTCTAGAGAAGATGCTTTAAGAGAGGAGGTCGCGATCGGTGATCAGCTTTCAACTCTATGCTGACGGCTAGACGAAAAGATGAAGGATAAAGGATAAAAAGCTGACCGTTGACTGCTCAATTAACTCAAAATTCCTAGGGCGCGTCATCAATTAGCTCCAAAACCTTGCGGTATCAGCATGGTCGCGCCCGCCCAAACACACCAGGCTAGGGGCTGGAATCCTTGCTAAGAGCCATGTGTAATTGTAATTGATGACAGCCCCTAAGCTACCCGCTAACGGCTTTCAGGGTTCGATCGCCTTTCGCTGTGAACGGGAAAAATCTGACATGAAGGGGCGCTCAAACACCAGATGAAAGCCGTAGCTTCCCAATAGTGCAAACGGCATACCTAGCAGCAGTAGACCCAAAAATTTGCTCACAGGTGAATGGATTCCATTCAACGGTAATTCAGCAAGACCCAAGAGCGGCAAATGGATCAGGTACAAACTGTAGGAGAACGTTCCCAACCAGACGACCCATTTTGATTCCAACAGGGCTAAAACGGCTGGGCGATCGGCGTGATTTTCAACCCGGTGAGTCGCACAGTCAATGATAACCGCGAGTGCAAAAATGCCTACCAACAGATCGCTGATAAAAGCAGTGGCAACGTTGGAATCCATACTGGGACGCAGAAAATATTCAGCTATTAATCCTGCTAGTGCCACCCAGGCAATGGTGCGCCAAGGCACTCGTTTGCGAAGCGCGATCGCGGCACGTTTGGGCGAAAATACCACGTCTGCCCCGTACATACCCAGCGCAAACAGCCCCACAAACCAGGGAATTGCTTGATCTAGAGGGCTGTGAGGGATGAAATGCAGCGACAGACCGATCGCAAACGCAAGCCCAACCGCTGCTACAACGTTGATCCGTCGCCAGACCAGAAGCAGCAACGGAAACACAAAGTAGATCTGCCACTCGGTTGCAACGCTCCACATGGGAATCTCCATCTTATAGATCCAATTCAAGCTCAAATTTTGAATTAGTAAGACATGAGATAGAACAACACTCCCTGTTAAGGCTGACATTGACTCATTCCATGCCACTCCCATCAAGCTTTGTAATGGTCTGGGAATGACTAAAAACAGCAGCAACAGCAGAGTGAGTGTGATGTAGTAAGGCGGGATAATGCGCCACGCCCTTCGCTTGAGGTATTGCACGATCCCGCCTCTAAGCTGACCCGTTTTGCTACGAACGACGGGAAGCATCAGGCAGAAACCAGACAGTACGATAAAGATAGAAACGGCATTGCGCCCGTGAGTCATCCATCGAGTTGCCCAGTAGAAGAGAGAGGGTAGTCCATCACCTTGCAAGCCTCCATCAATTTCACGGTAGACGTGTACTAACACAACATATAAGGCTGTTAATCCACGCATACCATCTAAAAATTCCAGCCGAATTTTGGGCGATGGGGGTGTCCCACGCTCCAGATGCTCCCCTTCAACGTTTGCCATAGCAAGTTTAATCATGTGGACAGTTTATCGGCGCGATCGTTCAATCGGTACCATTTTCAATCAGGTTGCAATTGAAGCACTTTCAATCAGTGCCGATTTTACCGTACTGCCTCCGCTGCACAAGGGTTAAGGGAGAAGCTTTAAGGTTCTTTTACAGGATGGGGTTCGGTACGTCAGTAAGCTACAGCCACCGTAAATCAAATTCATTTGACTTCTGAATCCGTCGATCGCCCGACGCTGCAATTGCCATCCCTATGCTTTACAAAAGCCGATGGCACTCTCTTAAAAGAAAAGAATGAGGAACCTGTATGCTAACCCTAATAACAGGTTGCGATCGTCCACATCAGAGAGTTTTTCAGACTGCAACAAAAATAGGCTTTGAGCGCCAAGCTTTTCATGAAAGGAGTTTAGAGTACGGGATGAACTGGTTTATACAAGCTGTTGTTGCAGGTGTAACAGCCTTTATTGCCACCAATATTGATGACATTGTGATCCTGATGCTCTTTTTTGCTCAGGTGAATGCGACGTTTCGCCCAAAGCATATTTTTGTAGGGCAGTACATCGGTTTTACAATCTTAGTTGCGCTAAGTTTACCTGGATTTTTTGGTGGCTTGGTGTTGCCTAAAGCATGGATTGGGCTGTTGGGACTGGTTCCCATTGCGATCGGACTCAAGGAGTTACTAGACCAGAAAAGGGGTAAACCCAACATTCAAGCAGTCTCTGATGAGTGGAGCCAACCTCAAAGGGAGCACCCAATTCGTTCCAAGTTTGCCAGCCTGTTTTCGCCACCGATCTATCAAGTCACGACCATTACCATTGCAAACGGTGGTGATAACGTTGGCATCTATGTGCCGCTTTTTGCCAGCAGTAGCCCATCCGGTTTAGCCGTCATTCTGATCACATTTTTTTTCATGGTAAGCCTCTGGTGTTTCATTGCTTACCAGCTCACTCAACATCCCTTGGTTGCTCAGGGCTTAACTCGTTGGGGTGGAGTGATCGTCCCTTTCGTACTCATTGGCTTAGGCATTTATATCTTGATGGAGAGTGAAGCATACCAGCTTTTGCCGGGACTCTAGGGGCTGTCATCAATTACTGCTACACATTACTTGCAGCAAGGGTTCCAGCCCCTAGCCTGATGTGTTGGGACGGGCGTGACACTGCTGATGCTGCAAGGTTTCGTAGCTGATTGATGACACGCCCTAGGTTGAACGTTGGGCGCGGTTGCAATTGCTCAGGACAGCAGACGGTGGCAGTCTTGCGCGATCGCCCAGTCTTCTTGAGTGTGGATCACGAAAATACGGACGGTGGAATCGGCTGTAGCAATATCTTGATCGATGGGATGGTGTTCGTTCTTTTTGGCATCCAGCTTTAAGCCCATAAAGCAAAAGTGTTCGCAGGCAAGGGAGCGCACGATCGCAGCATTCTCGCCAACACCAGCAGTAAATACGATGGCATCTACCCCCCCCAAACTGGCAAGCATCGAACCCATACCCGATCGCAGGCGATGGATATAGACATCGAACGCAAGCTGGGCGTGTGCATTGCCCGCCTCGATCGCTTGCATGACCTGACGCAAATCGGCAGATACGCCGGAAATGCCGAGCAACCCAGAGGCTTTGTTGAGTTCCTGATCCATGCGATCGACGGTGTAACCTTCCTGCCGCATGAGGTAAAGCAGAATGCCTGGATCAACCGAGCCAGAACGTGTACCCATCATCAATCCTTCTAGCGGTGTAAAGCCCATCGTGGTATCAATGCTGTGTCCATACTGAATGGCAGAGAGCGAACACCCATTGCCCAAATGACAAACCATCAACCGTAGATCCTTTAAATCACGCTGCAACAGATGGGCGACTCGATGGGCACAGTATTGATGGCTAATGCCGTGAAACCCATAGCGCCGAATGCCTAAATCGATCCATTGATAAGTTCCTGGATAGATGGCTGCTGCGTCTGGAAGCTGGCTATGGAACGCTGTATCAAAGGCTGCAATTTGTGGCATCTCTGTTCCAAAAGCGCGTTCGATCGCCTCAATGCCTTCTAAATTAGCGGGATTATGAACGGGCGCAAGAACCGCTAAACGGTCGATCGTGGCTTTCACCTCAGCAGTCACTCGCACGCTCTCCCGATACTCCTGTCCGCCATGTACCACGCGATGCCCCACCACATCGATCGCAGACGGGTGATCAATCACACTGGTTTTTCCAGTCCAGAGGGTTTCAAGCATGTGAACCATCACCTCTGAGCGCTGCTGGGCGGGCAATCTTTCTTCTATCACCGCCCCATCCGCCGTTTTAACCTTAATTTCGGCAGTTCCTTGGTGATGAGTCCAGTCAACCGTTGCGTCCCACAGTGGCTCAGGAGGCAATTCTGGTAAGCGATCGCCCACCTCATAAAGACAGCTTTTCTGGCTACTGGAACCTGCATTAAGAATCAGAATTTTCATACATCAGGAGGTTAAAACGAATGTCACAAACCCGTTCTTGAGTCTGTGTTAGTGAATAGTTAAATGATTTACCTCTATCAAACTGAACGCTTTTGGTTAAATTCTGACGATGAGCTGCGATCCGATGGATCAGAAAATGCCAATTGCGGGTAGATGGCATTGTGGCGATCGCACTATTCGATCGCAATCACCACATCGTTGGATTTAATGACCGCGTAAGCGACTTTACCTTCTGCCAACTCCAACGTCTCAGCCGATGTGGTTGTGATGATAGACGTGAGTTCGACTACATGCACAATTTCTAACGTCACTTCTGTATTGACCGAGCCTTTGATCATGTGCGTAACCCTGCCCTCTAACACGTTGCGAGAGCTAACTTTAAACGGTCTCTTGGGCGGAAATCCAGGCGGCTCACGAGTGCCTGATGGTGGCACGTTAGCAGGGTTTTCTGTTGGATCTGGGGTGGCATCCTTCAACCCTCGCAACATCTCTCGCAGGACTTCTGTTTTCGTGCGCTGAGACTGCTGACAAATCGCCTCCAGCAGTTGGCGTTCCTCTTCAGAAGTCTGAAATGTAATCCATCCCTGGTCTTTTCTGGGCATTTTATTACCAACTAAGTTGGAAAAACTCGTTAAATTGGTAGAATCATACCAACTTCAGCCATTAAGCTTTTCGTTTGGTGATACTTGTATGAGACGTAAACAGGTTTTGCTTTTTCTAGGTGTAACATTAACCAGTTTTTTTCTGGTGCTTGGTCTACGGCTGATTAACCCTGAGCCAGCTCAAGCCAATACTAAACTACTGGTATCGGCGGCTGCCAGCCTCAAGGACGTAATGGAAACCATAAAGCCGCTGTATCAAAAGAGCCACGCTGATGTAAGCCTGACATTTAATTTTGGGGCATCGGGTGCGTTGCTTCAGCAGATTGAACAGGGCGCACCAGCCGATGTGTTTATTTCTGCCGCCAAGCGTCAAATGGATGCACTGGATCAAAAGGGAGCCTTAGCACCCGGCACTCGTAGCAACCTGGCAAATAATAAGTTGGTCTTAATTGTGCCTAAAAATTCTAAAGGCGTAACCAGCTTCAATAGTTTGCAGCAGCCAGAGGTCAAACGAATTGCTGTGGGTGAACCGCGTAGCGTTCCAGCAGGGCAGTATGCAGCGGAGGTTCTACAAAAGCTGAACCTGACAGATGCCGTGAAGCCCAAGCTGGTTTATGCGAATAACGTGCGGCAAGTACTGTCAGTGGTGGAAAGCGGTAATGCCGATGCGGGGCTGGTTTACCTTACGGATGCCAAGATTTCTAACAAGGTGAAAATTGTCGCGGTTGCGGCTGATTCATACCATTCGCCGATCGTCTACCCAATGGCAGCGCTCAAAAGCAGCAAAAACACCGCTGCGGCTAAAGCATTTGTGCAATATCTCTCCAGTCGTGAGGCGAAACGGATTTTGCAGCAGTATGGGTTTATTGTGCCCAAGTAGAGGGGGATGAGGCATGAATGATGCGATCGCCCTACCACCCGATCTATCGCCGCTCTGGATTTCGCTCAAAGTAGCGCTATTAGCAACGGTGGTTACCTTTTTTGTCGGTATCGCTGTTGCTTACTGGATGTTGGGCTATCGGGGAAAAGGGCGATCGTTGCTGGAGGGGCTTTTTGTCTCGCCATTGATTCTGCCGCCCACTGTGGTAGGCTTCCTGCTGCTGCTGCTGTTTGGCAAAAATGGATTCGCTGGGCAACTGCTGATGTCGGTCGATTTCAGCGTCGTTTTTACCTGGTACGGAGCCGCGATTACGGCAACAGTCGTGTCCTTTCCCTTGATGTATCGCACGGCATTGGGAGCGTTTGAGCAAATTGATGGCAATCTTCTCGCCGTTGCCCGCACCTTAGGAGCTTCAGAATGGACAGTCTTTCGTCGCGTGATGCTGCCGCTGGCACTGCCTGGAGTCATTGCAGGAGCCGTTCTTGCCTTTGCTCGTGCCCTGGGTGAATTTGGTGCCACATTAATGCTGGCGGGTAATATTCCTGGTCAAACGCAAACTATTCCAATGGCAATCTACTTTGCGGTGGAAGCGGGTGCGATGAGTGAAGCCTGGTTTTGGGCGATCGTGATTATGCTCATTTCACTATCAGGTCTTTTTAGTGTCAATTTTTGGCAGGAACAGCAAAAAAAGCGACGGGTTACGTTTGCCCCATCGGGACTTTCAGCGATCGCTCGTCTCGTTGCCGTGCCTAGTTCGATCGCGCCCCTCAGCCCGTCTAAACCTAAACACAATGGGCTTTCCGGCTTAGTTGTTAATCTACAGAAGCGACTTGCCAATTTTGATCTGGATTTAACCTTTACCGTCACCGAATCCACCTTGGGGATCTTGGGGGGATCAGGGGCAGGCAAAAGTATGCTGCTGCGGTGTCTGGCAGGGATGGAACGCCCAACGAACGGGCAAATTGTTTTAAATGGGCGAGTGCTATTTGATGCAAAAAAAGGGATTAACGTGCCCAGCCGCGATCGTCGCATTGGGGTTTTGGTGCAAAATTACGCCCTGTTTCCCCACATGACCGTGGCAAAAAATATTGCGTTTGGGTTGCCCAACGCCCTTTCTGCCAGCGAAACCCGACAGCGTGTAGAGGTTCAACTGGCAGCGGTGCAGCTACAGGGCTATGGCGATCGCTATCCCAGCCAGCTTTCGGGTGGGCAGCAACAACGGGTTGCCTTGGCACGCGCACTGGCAAGTGAACCAGAGGTACTCCTGCTCGATGAACCTTTTTCGGCGCTAGACACCCACCTGCGAAGTCAAATGGAACAGGCGTTGATCACCCGCCTGCAAAGTTTTAACGGGGTAAGCCTTTTGGTGACTCACAATTTAGAAGAAGCTTACCGGGTCTGTGAGGATCTGCTGGTGCTAGAGCAGGGGCATGTGCTGGCGTATGGTTCTAAGGACACTATTTTTGAACGACCGGAACGATTGGGTGTAGCTCAGCTTACTGGATGTAAGAACTTCTCTACGGCAGCACCGATCGCAGCGCAAACCATTCTTGCAGCCGATTGGGGTTTGTCCGTGCAGATAGTGGAGCCTCTGCCCGATCGTCTCACCTATGTGGGAATTCGTGCTCATCACATCCGGTTTGTTGACACTCTCAATCAGACCAACACCTTTCCATGCTGGCTCGTTTCCACCAGCGAAACGCCGCATCGCATGACGGTATTTCTCAAATTCAAGACCCAACCCGATCATCCCCAGGACTATCATGTGCAGGTAGAAGTCTTTAAGGAAACGTGGGAGACGCTGAAGCAGAAACCACTGCCCTGGTTCGTTCATTTCAATCCGCTACGGCTTCTTCTGTTAAGTGCGTAAGATCAGGGGTGGCGGAAAACCATCAAATTACCATAGGCAAGCCTCAGCGTCCTTCAAAAGTAAGATGGGAAATCGCTGCATCCTTTTTAGGATAAACAGGTGAATTCCAATACCAATCGTCCATGCTAAGCTTTAGCACCCCAAGGAATGAAAAGGGTGTGGGGTGTGGGGTATAGGGTGTGAACAACCGCATTTTCAGAGCAATTTTATTTGAAAAAGTGGCAGATCAATTGGGGGCAAGGGGAAAGGAAAAAAGGGGAAAGGTCGTACTCATAGCTCCTTTGCCCTTTACCCCTTCGCCTTTTACCCGTTTAAATCTGTCGCATCCTCCAAATAAATTGGTATAAAAAGAGAGATTGCTCATGAAGGTGTAAATAGAGCAATTGCTGATCTCGAAAGCTGGTCAAGCGTAGGAACAGGCACAGAAACTGGTTAAAGAAGCAGGGCAATCTATGGCTGGTACACCGATGAAACATCTGGGTCAGAGTGCTTGATGGTAGATGACTCTCTTGAAATCCGAGCTTTAGCCATCATTGGCGATCGTCGGACTGCTGCTTTAGTAACAAAGACTGGATCGATCGTCTGGTACTGCCCAGGACAATTTGATGCCCCGTCCCTTTTTGCCGCTCTGCTTGATCCACAGGGTGGTGAATGGGCGTTGCAACTGTCACAGGTTGAATGTGTGGCACGTCATTACCTGGAGGATAGCGGCGTGCTGGAAACGACCCTTCGTACACCAGCAGGTGATCTACAGGTGACAGATTGGATGCCGATCGGTGAGAATGTGCCGCATGGCATCTGTCGCCAATTCTCAATCGTGCCTGAACCACTTACCGTGACAGTGAAAGCAGCGCCGAACTATGCTCGCTGCTTACCTCAATTGACTGTTCACAAACAAGCGAGTGTTCAGCAGCAAGCGGTTCAAATTGATCAGCACTATCTCTATGCATCTCATCCGCTGACGATCGTTGGGCATCACGTTGAGTTCACTATTCCCACAGGCGAATCTGGTTGGGCAGTTCTGTTGGATGAACCTTTCGCAGCGGCGATCGCACCTGATGTCTGGCTTAAAACCACATTGGAGCGTTGGCGACAAATTGCTTCCCATGCCATATATCACGGACCTTATGAACGCCAAGTCGCCGCTTCAATCCGTGTGTTACGGCTACTCACCTTTGAGGAAACGGGTGGAGTGATTGCTGCGCTCACGATCGGCTTACCAGAAGTGATCGGCGGTCAGCGAAACTATGATTATCGCTATGTTTGGCTACGAGATGCGGGCATGATTGTCAGTGCGCTCACGCGTGCAGGAAGTGATGGTCAAGAGGAACGGCGCTTCCTCGAATTTATCTGTAAGTACGATCGTGATGGAGCGCTTCCTCTTTATCCCTTTTCTAGCATTTATGGTCAGCCGATCAATGCGGAAGAACCGCTCGCTCTGACAGGTTACTGTGGCAGTCAGCCTGTGGCGATCGGCAATAGTGCTGGCAAACAACTTCAGCTCGATGCTTATGGCAATGTTCTCTTAGCCGCAAAATTGATTTATACCTACTTCGACACGCGTGAGCATTGGGGATTGATTGAATCCCTCGCTGATTTTTTAGCAGATCATTGGCATCAACCCGATCATGGGCTGTGGGAAGAACAGGAGGAACGCCAGTACACATCCAGTAAAGTGGTTGTAGCTTGCGGTTTGGAATACATTGCTGAATATGCTCAAACAGCTGCTCAAGCCCAACGTTGGAAAAGTGCCGCTCACTCAATTCGTGAATTTGTGGCGCAGAAATGCCTCAACTCACAGGGCGCGTATGCAGCGGTGGCAGGGGGTGAAGCGGTTGATGTCTCCGCAGCCTTGTTTCCAGTTTGGGGCTACACGGCTCCTGATACACCAGAAATGTTGGCAACGATCGCACATTTAGACTGCAATTACGCAGAGAAAAATCTGTATCGTCGCCATCTTGAAGAGTTTGATTCTCGTCAAGAAGGTGCTTTTCTCGCCGGAACCTTTTGGGTTGCCCAGTATTGGGTGATGCGTGGCGATCTCCAACGAGTGTATGCCATTCTGGATGCGGCGCTAGAGTTTGCAAACGATCTGGGACTCTTTGCTGAAGAAGCCGACCCTCAAACGGGGCAAATGCTGGGTAACTTTCCGCAGACCTTTGTTCATGCAGCCTTTATTGGCACTGTAATCGATCTCAAAGCGTTGCTTGAACAAGACAATTGATCAGGGTAAACGCATCAAAAACTTGAGTGAGAATCTGCATCAAACAGCGGGATGTTAGCTTTGAGAATTTGCAGCATAAACTGGTCGTCTAAGCCTGCTCGATAGCGTTTCATCGCCAAACTGCC